>JGI20225J20221_1000882_pt1 | contig 11926 bp, 14 predicted proteins | sample BioMet4_FD_20221 | JGI IMG/M metagenome (IMG submission 20221) | reverse complement strand
ATGCCACCACGCCCAGCCAGAAAGTAACCTCTCCGCCCTCTGCTGCATGGCAGGGCAGTGCCACCGCTAACCGTCCCATTGCCATGCTTGTACCGTTTGCTGTGGTGCGGGTCTGGGGATCTGCCACCAGCCGCCCGTATGCTGAAATTTGTGCTGTCATTTTCCCCTCACTGGATTATTAGTTTTGCTAATGAAGATTACCCGGCACTGTCTTATTGTGGGACACCTGCTGATTTTTTTCATAGTAAGCAAAAATAGTGTTGTCTCTGTTGTCTTTGTTGTCTCACGGCTCTACAGGCCGCGCCACGTCTGGGTTTTGCTGAGACAACATTTGCAATTTTGTGTTGTCTCACCCGGCATAAATGTTGTCTCACTGCCTGCCAGACTAAAAACACACTTTCGCCATGTTGTCTCAAAATGGCTAAATGTTGTCTCGGTGTTGTCTCAGAAATTAAAATAAAATCCTTATAAATCAATGTAACTTACAAATTGAGACAACAAAGACAACTGAGACAACACTAAAAATACGCATGTGAAGAAATATTATTCTTCTGGCTGGCTGCTTTCCTCCGCCATGAAATTGAGTACATAGACGCGAATCTGTCGCCCATCCTCCCTTACTCGCCCCTGATAGCCTCGCCCGCTCGTTGGTGGTGTTAGCATTCCTGCATTCTTGAGAACTTCGGCAAACTGCCTGACATTAAAACCCCGTGCGATCTCCTGCTCAAATGTTGCCGGGAAGGTGTAGAAAATTATCGGGTCGCCGTCGTGGTTCCCCTTCTTCCTGTACCCGGCTAAATCACGGATGGGTAAATCGCGCGGGTCATAACCCAGCGGCGCGAATCGACTCAGCCCATAGGCATTTAAAAACGCCTCCGTCTGCTCAATAATCTGCTGGTGCTCTTTGTTCCCCGTGCCGAACTCACGTAACCACGCATTGTAGCTGTGCTGTATCGCATCACGGCACGTTTGATCGTCCCAGCCAGTAACCACGCCACCCAGTAGTAAAGCGGCCTCCAGAATGGCGAACCTCGCCCCTACACGGTGAACCTGTTCCCCATAGTCGGCAGGAATAAGACTGCGCCAGCGGGCTTCACACTCATGAACGGTATCAATCGCCTGCTGCTGGTGGCCTGCAAGCCATCTGATCCACTCCCGCCCGGCAGCGCCGTGATTGCTCTGCCACGCGGATTTTAATGCGTCTGCATGGTCTTTCCCTGTCTGGTGCTCATGAAAGCGCACCGCCTTACTTAACGGGATATTCAGCAAGCGCACCAGTTGCCCCGCTTTTGTCTTGCGTCCTGCGGTGGCAATGAACGTTTCTAAATCCATTTCCCCGGTGCTGATTGCCACGGTACGCCAGCGTTTTAGATCCCGGTTTCCGCCTTCTTTCGCGCCCTGCAATTTCCCCACGCCGTTAAAAAGGGCATAGGCAGACTGTGAAACGCTTATCGGGTCTGCGCCCTGTCCGACTTCATCCAGCGGCATCAGTCCGTCATTGTGGGCGGCGGCCTCGTTTATCAGCCCTAGCGCCGTCCCGTACCACGTCAGGCGCAAGGCATCAGGGTTCCCGTATAGACTGCTAGCCACGTTCTGCGTGGTTGTTTTCCCGGCGCTCGATTGCTCATAGAAGTGGATCCCGAATCCGTCACGCTCTGCCACCCCGATTAATGGCGCTGCCAGTGCTGCGGCAATGCCTGTCATCATCGCGTAGTTGCCGTATGCCAGCCGTGCGACACTGTTGCGCCAGCTTTCCGACGTTCCTGCTACGGTATACCCGGCAGCGGCTGAACTGCGCCCGCTGAACAAAACAGGCCGCTCAGGTGTGCCGATGATTTCCCCGTCCGGCATGATGTATGCCCCACACTGCCAGCCTGTAGCATGAGCAACGCGCCACAATTCACGCGAGCCGCTCCGCTGTAGCCAGTCTGCAAGAATCGCCCGTAAACTGTTTTTCGTGGTGACGTTGACGCCGCCCGCTTTCAGGGTACGCCAGCCTTCACGCTCGCCAATATCAGCCAGCGGGATAGCTGCTGTTGTCGGTATGCCTGCGCCGAATGCCAGCCATGAGATAATAAGATACTGATCTTTGTCGTCGCGTCCCGTACCGATAACCTCCATCGGTGAGGCCAGCCAGCTTTCAGCGTTGATAACCTTCCCGCTTTCCTTGTCCACCTTCGGAGTCACCCAGAAAACGCCATCTTTGCGGCTCTCAATGCGGGGTTTTAGCGGGTCTTTCTCTGGATGGTCAGTTTTACCGCCCTCAATGGCCTGTAGTTGTGGTTTCACGCATTCCCCCTGCGGCTGGTACATCGAATCGTTAAACGCAGCCGTAGCGACTTCCAGCCCGTGTTTCTGGTGGTAGTCGTTCCAGTCAGCTTTGCTGTCAGTCGGTGGCAGCGATACCCAGCCAGCCACGGATAAAGCCGCTTTCTCTGCGGCCTCCCTCCCTGTATTGGTTTCTCCGTTTTGGTGGTAGTCGTTATCTGCGGCGATAATAATTTGCGACTGCGGGTGTTTCCGGCGCATTACTCCGGCAACGTGGATCAGGTTCCCGGCGTCAATTGCTGCCACTGTGAGCGCGTCAGGGCGCATCAGGTGAACTGAAAGGGCCGTTGCCAGCCCCTCGGCAATTAAAACGCTCTGCGGCGATTCTGCCGCGTTTACGGCATGGTATGCCCCGCGCTTTGCTGAACCTGTCAGAAGGCGCTTTTCTCCCTGTGGGGTGATGGTCTGTGCGGCTGCCACTTCGCCTGATTCGTCCGTCAGTGCCAGCAATAACGTTCCATCGGGCAGAGTGGGGAAAGTGAAGTAATCCAGCCCTTTATCAAGTAGGTACTCAGACTCGCCCTGTGTGGCGCTCTGACGCATTTCTGCATACAGGCGGGCAAATGTATTGCGGCGGCGTTCCGCGTCTGCTGCGGCCTGTTTCTGGCGCTCCTGCTCGCGCTGCTGGCTGTCAGCTTCCAATTGCTCCCTTCTCTGGCTCGCTGCCGTCGGGTCGGTTTCTGTCTCCCGGTAATCAATACCCAGCACATCAGCGGCAAGGTGCGCCGCCTCTGTTGTGTCGCAATTGTTCACCCGCTTAATCAGGTCTAAGCCGTCGCCCGCGCCGCACTGGTTGCAGATAAAGCTGCCGCGCCCGTTGTCGTCGAATCTGAAACGGTCTTTTCCACCACATGCAGGGCAGGGGGCATGGCGGCGCGATGAATCAGGAACGTCGATAGACAGGCCAGCCAGCACATAAGGCCATTTACCAGCGGCGGCGCTGGTCACTTCGCGGATAATGTCGATATTACGCATTCGTGTTACCTCCCTCAGTGCGCCGCTGGCATTTCAGGCCAGCCGTTTTCATCCAGATCAGCAATGAATCCATCATGTAGCTCTGCCAGCGTTTCACGTCCGAACGGGGTCAGCTCGCCGCGCTCCGTGTCGATCATGGCCTGATAAAAAACAATGGCGTTCGCTGTTCCCTGCTCAATGCCGTAGCGCTCAATCATTGCGCCCTCGATGTTATTCGCCATCGCCAGACGTTCCGCGAACGGGTAAACCACAATCCCCGCCGTGCCATTGGAGTAAATCGCTACTTTTGACGTTGTGCCGTCATCCTCCGTGATGGTGGTTGTGCCGTTCTCGCGCTTCATCTCAGAAATGAACGTGGCAGCAATCAGCCAGCGCCACATCGTGACTTCGTGCTGCGCTGTAAAGGCGAACCAGCCACGCTCCCCGCCGTCAGCCACTGCCAAATGCAGGGCAAATCCTTTATCAGGGATGTCGTCATACCTGCCGCTATCGAGATGAGTTACCGCGTCTGAATAGGGAATAAGGCAAACATGCTCATACATTCCGGCATCATTGCGGGTCATGATATTGACGCCGTGCGGTGTGGCTTCGGCGTGGAATAAGTCGGGATTTCCAGATTTAAAGGTCAGTACGTTACTCATGCTGCCACCTCCAGACGGATACGGCCTGCAAAGAAACAGACGTGATCCTGCGCCAGAGTGCGGCGGGCTTCGTGTTCGCTTTCGGCAGCAATGTGATGGATTTTGGCGGTAATTGTCGGCATGTCGCGGCGAACGGCTGCGATTAACCAGATGAATTGCGGATTTTGGGTAGGGATAGTGGCCAGCATAGCGGCATCCTCCTTTGTGTTTAAGGAGTCACCGCCTGAGTTTCCACGCTCTGAAATGGCGGTGACGTTAGCAGGGGTGGAAATACCGGACACAAAGGAAACCGGCCTACGCGAACGTAGCCCCACTAACGCCACCATTGATACAGTACGGGCTAGGCCGCTGATTAGGTGTGCGTAGTGATCGGACACAAAAAAAGACGCTTTCGGCGTCTGTGTCGCCCTGAGTGTGTTCGGGTTTCCACGCCCGGTTGCTGATTTTGCAGCAACGTTAGGACTATAACACTGATTCCCCCGCTGGTGGTCTGACCTGTAGGTACTGCCCTTTTTTATGGACTCCAGAAACTCACCTTCGCGCACGCGCGTACTTCTCCGAAAACTCCCGCCAGTAGAATGATTTCCCCCTCGCGTAGTGATGTCAGAAAAACATTCCTCGCGTGTGCGTACTGGTGCAAAAAGTCCCGTGCGCGTACTGGTCACGAAACTCGAAAAAAACTTAGGATTTCTTAGGATCCGTAGCCCAGAAAGCGCCTCTAAAATGTCGTCATTTGTCATCATCGCACTGCGATGAATGTTAGGTTTTGTTAGGTTCTGAGCACTAACGTTTGCTAACAGGCCAGCCAGATTAAAGGCTCCTTCTTGGACGGCTGATTTATGCAGTATCACGGCGCTACCTCCCTAAATTCCCTCATGAATCGCTCAATCGACTGTACGCACGGGTGCTGATATCCGTCGCGGTAGAACGTCACGCGGTTAAACTCGACGCGCTCAACGGTCACTACAGCCCCGTGAGAATCCTTGTAACGGCTTCCCGGCTGTGGGTTCTGGCTACGCATGGTTCACCCCAGATGTTTCGCTAACCAGCGCTGAGACAGTCGTATTAATTCAGCTTTGCGCTGGTCGTAGTCCTGCTCCAGCTCAATTAGCGTGATATTGGTGCTTTCCAGATAGGTGAGATGTTCAAGCTGTGCGGCGTTCATGCTGTCCCGTGGTTCGCCAGTAATGCCATTTGCCTGCGCCCACTGCTTCGCCGTCATGCCACCCAAAACAATGCGGGCGATCATGTTGCTCTCGTTGCTGTAGTGGCGAGCCTGCGTCTGTTTACCCTGTTCTGCGCGGGCGCTTTCCAGTGCTGCGCACATCGGCTTAAACAGGTTGGCGGCACCGATACGGGCTTTGAGCTGGCGGCGATACTGAGCGGCAATCTCTGGCACGCTGCGCTGTAGGGCTTCTTCACACTGAATAAAGTAACGGCGAACGGCGCGACCTTGTTCGTTTCGCTCAACCATTGCCAGTTCTTTAGCCATTCCCAGCGATAGCAGGTAATCATGCTCAATTTGCTGGCGAGTTTTTGTGCTCGCCCGTTTTGGCGTGCTCAAATTTTCAACACGGATAAAATCGGTTCCGGCAATAAAACCGTACTGGTCAATGCGGCCTTTAATCCAGTTGGTAAAGTCACGCCCCACTCCCAGCGCTTTATGCAATGCCTTCGCGCTCACAATATTGGCTTCACGCCCGCCAATGCGTCCGGCAATAACGGGAACAATAGCGGCAAAGTCATTAGTGCTATATTCGCCCTGGTTAACGCTGGATTGTGGGGCGGCCTCCGAATTGAATCGGCTTTTTTCGATAGTCATATTTTCGGCTCCGTTATGCGGCGGTGAGATTGTCCGGGTATAGATTGAGAATGTCGGCAATTTCAGGCTGAGAAAGCCCCTGATAGCCCCCAGCTTCGGCGTTATGGTTCACAAGCCGAATAACTTTTAGAACGTCACCGCGCCCGGTAAAGCGATAGCGTAAATGTGACCCGATCCCGTCGGTATTCTTTTCGTCGATACGCTCAAGCTGAATATCAAGCCTGCGCTCTAACTCGCTGGCGTAGTTCCTTCCAGACGAAAGGCGGCAATAGCGAAGAATGTCGTTTTCTGTCCATCCCTCTACGCCAGTGCGTAGCATGTAGACGCGGGCGCGGTGTTTCTTTGGGGTACGCTTAGGTACTTGTACCGGTCTGGTGGTCGGCGTAATATCAGACGTGCGAATATCTGAGTTAGCCGCCTGCTGTACGGGGCGGTTTTTCTTTTCCATTACGCCACCTTTCCCCGGCGCTCTGCCAGCCAGTTGTTAATCTCTACCGCATCAAAGGCGGTAATCTTCTCGCCCAGCTTTACCGGGCGCGGCAGAACCCCATTGCGAACTTTGCGATCAATGGTTGAAACGCTAACGCCCAGCAATTCAGCAAGGCGGAAACGTCGGATATAGCCAGATTGGGGGATTGTGTGGATTGTTGCGTTCTGTGCTGCCATGAGTCCCATAACTCCGTTTTGCGTCGTTATGAGCATTTTCTTGTCTATAGATTGTGCGTTAAACAATTAAAAAGGGGTTTTTATCCGTTGCAGATATTTACCCCTTTTTATCCATTATCTAGCCGATCTTTTTGGTGCTATCCCGGCCGAATTTAGCCACTTTTTAATGGCTGCTACACTCGGCGCGTCTGTGTATTTCTTATCTAACTGATGTTTTACGGCAGTAGCTACAACGTTTACAGAAGCGTATTCAACTTGTTCCCACTTGGCCTTGCCGATTTTAAGCGCCTCAGCTTTTCTCGGATGTTCAGGTCGTCCTCCTTTTCTTCCTGCATCTCTTGGTACATCGTCTATTCTAAATGCGGCCATCGTTGGTTGCATAAGCAAATTCAAGAACTGGCTAGCTTTTACTAAATCATGTTTAGCAATAAAAAAGATTGCACAAAATGCGCTAATCCCATGCAAGTGAAATGATGCCCCAACGTGGTTGCACATTTTTTCTGCGGAGCATACGAGGTAACTGCAAACAGTATTCTCTCTCTTTCCCTGCATAAAATAATCAATTCCATCCTCAAGCGTTAGACTTGCCAAATTATTATCTTCAAACTCAATTTGTGACATTTCCTCATTAAAATCTGCGGCAATGGATGTAACCATGTCTTTGATAAGCTCGATATAGGATTCAGATTGATATATTGCGCTGTCCTCATCTTTTATCTTTCTTGAAATCTTGGCAACCCTATCGCCTAACCCTTCAACAAAGTCTGACACCTCTTCCTGCATCATCGCGTCACCTTTCACGCTGTGCCTTAAAGAGTGATTGAGCCAGGCGGTAAGGCTTTCCGCTTTTCGCCCCGTCGGGCTAGGCTCAATCTATTCGTTAATTCTGGTTACTGATCGTGGTTACTGGTCGTGGTTACTTCGCTTTCCTAAGCGGCGTCACGTTGTAATCCTCACCCTTCTCCAGTGCCACCAGCAAATCCGCCCACTGCGCCAGCGCCGCCTTTCGTTCGTCGAAATACTCATGACGGTTATAGATACCCTCAACGCCCGGTATTTTGTGGTTCAGGCATCGCTCAGCTATCACAGGGTCAATCCCCAACGCTGCCATTTGAGTGCGCATCGTGCGGCGCAGATCGTGAATACTGAATGGCTCAACGTCCGGCATTTCTTTCAGGACGGCGGGCATAACCATATTCAGGGTGGCGCGGCTGACGTGTGAGGTCGTTCTGGCTCGCCTTGCCGGAATTAACCAGCGACTATCTCCGGCAAAGAGCCTGATTTCTTCGATCCATTCGATAACCGGCTGCGGTAGCGGAATGTCGATATCATCCCCGTTCTTCGCGCGGATTCCCGGCAGGTGCCAGACGGCATTTTTTAAATCAAACTCAGCCCATTCTGCGGCGCATAGCTCCATCTTTCTGACACCTAGCGCAAGGATGATTTTGAAGGTAAGTTCGTTTTCCCTGCTTATCCCGCGCCCACGGCGTAGCGCTTTAAAGAATTGGATTAGTTCATCGCGTGATAAGGCGCGTTTTCGCCCCTGCTCCTTGCCCCCGGCATCCTTCGAGCCAAAGGATATTGCGGGGTTCACCTCAATCATTCCGCGCACCACAGCGTAATCAAACAGGCGCTTTAGCATTCTCAATACATCATTAGCGACTGTGGGAGATCCGCGCTGTAGCACGTCCTGTAAAATGCTATCAATATGGCGCGGGCGAACGTCCTCGACGTTCATTTTGCCGATTAGCGCCACGATGTTTTTTTGTAGGCTGCTGCGGAAAAGGTCAGGGTGTTTGTAATTCGGTTCTATCTGGCGGGTGTAATACTCAGCGGCAAGCGCCGAAACGTTAATGGCGTTCTTCTCAGCCTCGATCTTTGCCATAGCATCGGCTTTTCGCTGCTGCTTCTCTGCTGCCACGTCATAACCCAGCGCAACGCGTGCTGAAAGCTCCCTTGCTATCTCCCTTGCTTTAGACAAAGGGAAGTCAGAGTAAGAGCCAATCAGCATAGTTCTGGACTTACCTGCCATTTGATAGCGGTAGCGCCAAAAAGGGGTTTTATCCTCCTTACGAAACCTCAGATACAGGCCGTCACCGTCAGCGCGTCCCTCGAACCTTTCCCCGCCCTTAATCCACGCGCGGATCTGCATATCTGTAAGTTTTGGCATGTGCGAATACCCGATAAACCAGTCGATTTAGTCATGGGTACAACGTAATTTGTCCCAAAAACTACCTAAGATGTACCCAAAACAGCGATAACCCACAAAGGGTACAACCTTGTGTACAACATTATCATGCACTCTGATGCGTCGTTATGATAGCCCATGATAACAAAAAAGCCCGGCATATGCGGGCTTTATGGATTTCGTGCTGGTGGGTGAATCGTCCTGATAGTTTATTTGCTTTTCTTAATGTGAAAGACAAATACAGTACCAATAACATTGATTTTAAATGTTTTTATAATTCGCCAAATAAAAATGGGTACAACCTTGTGTACAACAAAAATCAAAGTGCTCTGCTTTTTAGCTCACTTTTTGAACTACGAAAATTTCGCAGCTTCTCCGATCCCTTGCCGTAATCTTGCCGTGCTATCGAAACCTCACCGTATCCTTACCGTGATAGCCATTTTCTTATTGTATGATAGTGCCATCCCACAATAAGGAATCAGCCAGCCATGAGAATGACCAACCGTAAAAAAGAGATACTCAGTTATTTTGAGCCGGATAACCTAGAATGGGTGACAGGTGAGATTGGTGCGCCGCCGTTCGATGTGTCGGGCGTGGCCTACCTGCTTCATGGCATGGTGTCGTTCGATAAGCGCCACCAGCTCGAATCAACCCGGCGCACACTGGAAAGCATGGTTGCTGGTGGACTGCTTGAGCGGGTGACAGTGTATGAATCGCGTCAGGTACGGCGCGGCGGTGAGACTAACGCAACGGTCGTGCGCTACGGTTTACCCGGTCACTGCGCTGTTATGCGCGATACTGGCGGCGCTGATAACGCAATATCAGGCGAATACATGCGGGTCAGTTAAGAGCCTGCAATCTGTCGTTAATGTTGTTCAGGTCGTAAACCCGGCGTTCAATATCCAGCATCAGGAAATCGTGGATCTCGGCCTGTTCAGGATTATCAGACTCTCTGGCCTGTAAGAGCAATTCATTGTAACCATGCAAACCACCCGAATTTTCCGCCGGGGTAGTGCCCTTCCCGCGCAAACAGCTAACAGGCTGGATACTGGTATCATGGGTTTGCTTCTCCAGCACAATAAGACAATCCCACCAGTCGCCAAAGTCATACGTGTAAACCAGCTTGTCACCCTCATTCTGGATCGCCGCCCATAGTGGCGTGATTGCCGCATTACCCATGCTTTCACCCTCACCCCATACGCGATACTCGCTACCTAGATCACCTTTACGGCCTTTCTCGAACATATACAGATGTTCGTCATTCCAGCCAAAAGCCAACTGGATCACCGCGTGAAGTTCACTAAAGGGGATTTGCTCTGGAACCAGCACACGCCGCCATATTGGTGGTTTGCTGTCTCGGATGGTTATCTTTAGCTGGTACATGCAAATCCTGAATAAATGCGAATCGGAAGGATAACGATACTGACGCACTCACAATTCTGTAAAGGTGAATAAAGGTAATTTGCTTAATACGCATAAGTTACATGCGGAATAATCCCGTATCTACCTGCGCGGCGCTGGCTTCTTCCACTGGTAGGCAGGTGCTCGCATCATTTCGCGGAATTTGTCACGCCGGGCTATATCGGCATTAACTGAGCGTTCTATCTCCCGTTGATCTGCCGGGGTTAGCTGGTGGCCTTCGTGCTCCAGTTTGGCGGCTGTCAGTGCGGCTATCTGCTGTGGTGTCATGGTTAGCCCTGTTGCGTGGTTTTGAATGGTTGCTACACTACCGGAAAACGGAAATGCGCAGGGGTCTTGCTCGTGTTCACAAACGCCCCTTTGCGGGCGTTTTTCTTCTACGGAATCAGGCCAATGCCTCTGGCTGCGTTTCTCGTTTTACGCTCAATCACGCCCGTGATTCTGTCCACTACTGGCGCGGGTCTCGCCTCATATGGGCTTTGGTTCTGTCCTGAACAGTCCAGTATTTCAACATCGGTGACTATACGGATTGCTAACATGCGCCGCTTTTTTTAACCCTTCGCAGATCCCGCCTTGCTTGCATTGAAACGGATCTCGCTAAACTCAGCTCAAGCCGTGCGATTCTGTCGGCATGTAGCCCCATGAATCCGTTAATCAATGTCATCTCGCGCCATTCTTCTGTTCCCGGCGTCGGATTATTCGCCAGTAATAGCCCGTATCTCTCAGCCAGCATGAGGTTTCTTGCACGATTTCGCACCAGCGGAGAAAGCGCCTCGCCCCCCTCAAATGGGAAGAATGCCCGCCGACTGCGTTCGCCATGCTTGACGGCATTATTATTGCCCAATGGTGCGCCTGCGCCTTTCCGCTTGCCACCCCATCCAGATCTTGATTGTTGGCTATTTTTTTTCATTTAACGGCTCACTGTGCGCATTTTTGTGCGCAAAAACCTTAACAAACCCTAACAATACCTTAATAAAACTGTATATCTAACTTCCGCCATCTACTGCGAACGGATAGCGCCCAAGCCAGAAATATCAAGCCTCTCCACCATTTTGCGAATGCGCAATTCGCGCTTACAAATTACTGCGAATTCGCAATTTCTGTACGCAATGCCACCGTTAGAATTCGTCAGATGGTGCGCACGCTGAATGCGCAGTTTTGCTGCGTACCTGACTGCGTACTGCGAACCAGTGGCGCGAACCAGAATATTTTGGACAACCTAAATCACGTTCTGGCTTCCAGCCCACGACTAGCGCGGGTTTAGCGCTACGAGGGTTTAAAATCTGTCAAGAACAGTACAGAATTTACAGCCATTTTGGTGCGAACCTTACTGCGAACTGTCGCCCCCGCTGGTGGCCTGTCGTTGCTTCTTACCACCGTTTAATCGGAAGGCGTTGCCATTCGGTTGCGCTATCCCCATGCGGTGTTGTGTCTCAGTGACTGCTTTATGCAGATCGCCGTAATCATCGGTTTTCACTGGCGGGCGCTTCACGTTCGTCAGACACATATCACGGCGCTGCTTTACCCATTCCCGATCATCGTCCTCAGCACAAATCATCATGACTTCTTGCCAGCGCGTCGCAGCCCTACGATACAGCCCCTTTGCTTCCAGTTCCTCGGCTTTCCTGTCGTTTACCATGCTTCTCTCCCTCAGAATTGCGCTTCATCGTCGAATGGCTGGCGCTGGTCAAAATAATCAGGGGTGTTATATATTTCCCATCCCGGCGCGGGTTGCGTGGTATGGCCTTCGTTGACTTCATTTGTTCTAGCTGAAGCGCCACGCTTTCCGCCCGGCCTTGCTGTCCTCGCACTGATCACGCTGTCGGCTACTACCTGATACCCCTGCTGCGTTCCGCCATCCTTGCCCGTCCACTGATTGACCTGCAT
>JGI20225J20221_1002806_pt1 | contig 11928 bp, 11 predicted proteins | sample BioMet4_FD_20221 | JGI IMG/M metagenome (IMG submission 20221) | reverse complement strand
GTAGTACATCCATCTAGTAAGTCTACTGTAACAGTGAATGGTGTTTCATATATTGAAGTGTTTGTAGAAACCTGCATTTCCAGGTCTAACTCTTCACAACGCTCTTCAGTAATAGGAGCACACAAAACCCCGCGTCCGTAAGTCAACATGAAATTTACTTTTTCCGGAGTTATTTTTTCCGCTGCAATAATAAAATCGCCTTCATTTTCACGGTCTTCATCATCTACGACAATTATAAATTTACCCTCACGAAAGTCTTCTATTGCTTCTTCGATTGAATTTAGCTTTATATTTTCCATATCTTACTTGTTACAAATTGTTCTTATTATATCTTGTAAATCTCTGTTTACCTTATTTATTAATTTCAGATCTTTATATAACCTAACCCTGAAAGCCCATATTCTAAAATAATAGATTAACCCTATAGGTAGTATTATACCAGTTATTTTGTTGAGCGAAGGCATATTGAAAGGGCATCTATGAGCATGAACAGACAAGATAGGGTAGTTGTTCAGTGTTCCTAGAATTTTCGTGTTTTTGGTATTGGCCAACTTTTCAATAATAGCTTCCAACTGCTCGTTGATAGCCACAATTTCTTCATCTTTTTCATTTTTGGTCCAGATTGTGAAATAGTTTGGCGCACGTTTTAGTCTATTATTTGATATATATTCTTCACACATATCATTTAGCAGTTCCATATTCTTATCTTCTTGCAGATAGTCGGGATCTTCAATGATTACTTCTTTTTTAGCCAAATGCCTAGTGTCACGTATACCTATAACTTTCCTTAGCCAACTAATATATGTATCTACATTCAGTACAACGGAATCATTATTCGATTTATAACTGAGGAATATACCTACTGGAGCTAAGATAAAAGTACTTATCCACATTGCCGTCCAAATAACCCATGTACCATTTCTGGCCATTTTAGCTCCGGTTGTATCTATAATATAATAGATGAGGAAAATTAAGATAGAGATTACAACTGGCATGCCTAAGCCTCCTTTTCTTATGATACCACCTAAAGGAGCACCAATGAAGAAGAATATTAAGCAGGAGATAGAAAGAGCAATTTTTTTATGCCATTCCATTTCGTGTCTGCGGATACGCTTGTCTGTGTCAACGGTGTTGAAACTCTTAAATTTCCAGTCATTACCTATACTTTGCGACGTGCTTAATGCGTTTGCCACAGCCTTCTGCTTGTCTGATAAAGAAAGATTATTAAATACGCTATCTGTATTTATAGCAGCCAATTTTGCTTTTCTTATTTTGAGTGTATCTTCTTTACTAAAATTATCTCTGAAACGATAAGTACTTGTTACAGCTTCTTTATAGAATGTTTTTCCAACGCTGTCAACCAAATGATTCATTGAATCGACTGCCGTTTGAAGCTCGGTCATATTCTTACTTTGATACTGATTGTTCATGAAACTTTCGTCAATCATATTAAAGTTTGAATTGAAATCTATTATAGTGTGTTTTTCGCTAAAACTTTCTCGCCGATATGGAACATTTTGCATGGAGCTGCTTTGCGACTTAAGATTCTCAAACATTTCTCCGCTATACAGATGTAGTCTCAAATATTTTTTGTCGGCTGTCATTTCCAGTTTGCCTGAGTCGGCAACAATGATATGTGCATTGTCAAATCCATCAGAAAAATTGTAGATCATTATATTATATAATGCTCCAGTCTCTTTGTTTTTATGCTTAACATAAAGATTATAACCTTCGATTTCATCATAAAAGACCCCTTCCGGAATTTCTAATTCAGGTGATTTTTGCTTCATGGAAAAAAGCAAAGTGAATAGTTTTACCTGGGCCTTGGGTGCTACAACATTTTGAAAATAAAAGGAAGTGGAACACAGAAATACTGTAAAGACAATAAGAGGCGCCATTACTCTGATCAATGAAATTCCGGCAGCTTTTATAGCGAGTAGCTCATACCTTTCGCCAAAATTACCGAAAGTCATTAATGAAGCAAGTAAGATAGCAAGAGGAAGCGCAGTAGGTACCAAAGTTAATATGGCGTAAAAGAAAAACTCTGATAATACGCTTATAGCTAATCCTTTACCAACTAAATCGTCGACGTATCTCCATAAAAACTGCATCATAAATATGAAGAGACAAATGAAGAACGTTCCAAAGAAAAGGAGTGTAAAACTCTTGATAACGAATATATCTAATTTCTTTATGCGTAGCATCTTTTTTTATTTGTACGATTATCCGACAAAATTAGTATAAAAAAAGATGTTCACGCATACTTTTGATTATTTTTATAAATTTGATGCTACATTCCACATGCTCTTTTAAGCGTATCAATCTGAGAGTTCCATAGTTCAAACTGGTCATCTTTCTCTTCCGGGTCAACGAAATCAGTAATTTCCAGTACGTAGTCACTTGTTAGTTCATTAAAGTTCATTTTGAACTCAAAATAGCTTTTTTCATCTTCATCATCCAGCCAATGGAATCTGACGAAAGAATTAATTCTTGTTCCAATCAATTCGGCTTTTCTAACTTCTGATTTACCCCAGCAGAAAGTGAATGTTTTATCTTTCATTTGAACTTTATCGGCAAACCAGTCTTCCATGCCGATTGGGGTGCTAATTGCATTCCATATAATGCTTCTTGAGGATGCGTTTAAAAGATATTCTATATGAATCTTTTCTTTTTTCATAGTGCTTGTGTTTACTGTGCGCCAAGATAAAGACTTTTTTTGAAATTTGAAGTATATGATACTAAATTATGCGTTTTTTCTCTTGCTTTTTAAATAAAATCACTCTTTTTGGGGTAAAATCGAAAAAAGTATGGCAAAATTTTGCAGGTTTCAAAGATTTCTATACCTTTGCACCGCATTTAAGAAATGGCGGGATAGCTCAGCCGGTTAGAGCGCATGATTCATAATCATGAGGTCCCCAGTTCAATCCTGGGTCCCGCTACATTTTAAGAATAAGGCATTTGAGAGGCTTCCACTCTTGGGTGCCTTTTTCTTTTTGTTTGAAACTTAATTTTGGTTGAAGATTTTTAGTTTATTAAAACCAAAGATTTGATCTGTGGTTTTTTGAATAGAAGTCTGTTTAAAAAAGAAACCTCCATAAAGTTGATTAAACTGCTTTATGGAGGTTTTATTATTAATTGTTTTTAATCTTCACGTTGTTTACAATAACGTTCTTCAAGATGAATGGTTTTATGGCATTCTGGTTTATTTTGCCATCCTTCGCTTTTATATTTAGATTCTCAAAAGTAAAGTTGTGAGTTTGTACTTATCAGACTCTTTCACGTTAAAGAAAACTTCGCATTCTAAGTTGATATTGCGCATTGTTACATTAGCAGAATAGGAAAGCGGCATATCTTTTCTGTCTTTTAGGTCGAAGAATTGACTCCAGGGCTTTATGAAAAGGAAGCTATTGGCATTACCTTTGATGTTTTCCACTAGGATGTATTCATATTTTTGAGGAGTATCGGGGCGCATCTTAAGCCATAACAAACGGTTTGCTTTGTCTACTGTGCAGCGGCGGAGGATTATATTTCGGTCGTGAATGGATTCGCTGCCGCAAGTAAGTGCGCTGTGGCAGAAGCCGTATGTGCAATCTTCTATTATTATATTAGTATTGCTTCCGTTGGTTGGGTCTTTATCGGCCCAGGTTCCTTTTCCTCCTTTAAGCGCAATACCATCGTCGTTCGCAGAGATAAAGCAATTCTTAACAAGGAAATTGTTGCAGGCGTCTATGTCTATACCATCTGTACTAGGTGCTTTAACTGGTTCTGCTGGCGAAAATATATATAGATTAAGCATCTTTACGTTATTACATCTGTAAAAGTGTGTCGTCCAAAAGGGAGAATTGATAAGATGAATCCCCGATATTTGTACATCGTTGCTATTAGATACGTAAAGTAATCGAGGTCGTAGTTCGTCCATGTTGGTACATTTGCTGTTAACAGCACGACGTTTCCAGAAAGATTTCCAATAACGCATACCGTTTCCATTGAGTGTTCCTTCGCCCGATATAGTGAAACCGTTCACATGGTCGGCATTTACCAATGCAGGGAAATATTTCAGAGTCTGTCCCTCCATGCGTGTTTCAACAATGGGGAAATTGCTTATATCATCGCTACCTTTTAATACGGCATTCTTTTCTAGATATAGATGCGTTTTAGGTTTGAAAAAGATAGAGCTNCTTAGAAAAGTTCCTTGAGGAATTACTATTACGCCACCACCGTTTTGTTCTGCACGATCTATAACTGCTTGTATTTTTTCTGTTTGCAGAATGGTGCTGTCGTTTATAACTCCGTAATCGGTAATCCGGTATATTTTTCCTAAGGTATTAATATTAACCACTTCATTCTTTCTAAACCAGTCGGGGATAGGTGTTCCATCGGGAAACTTTTCTTGAGAAAATACTTGCGTGTTAATAAAAATAGCAAATAAAAATATTATCAATTTGATGCTTTTTTTATTCATTTTGATCTTTTTAGAGTGTTTATTATTGAAATATAAGCAAATATATTTCGTTTTTTGTTTATATGCAAATTAAGTGTTTATCCTAATTATTTATTTAGTTGCAAGATGCTGCGTTGAATTGATTTTTTAGTTAAACTCATGAGGATTATTAAACTTATCTGTTATTATATTTGCTATATTCTTCGGGTGATTTGCAAAAAAGATGTTATTTTCGCAACTTTATAATTAGGTAAAGCTCTATTTCTGTAAATTTATAAATAATCACCTCATAATATGATTGGAACTATCGTAAATACAGCTGCAGTTGTTGCAGGCGGAACTATTGGACTATTGCTGAAAAAAAATATGCCAGAGCGAGTTACTTCTATTTATTTTCAGGCAGTTGGTTTGTTTACGCTGGCTATAGGTATTACTATGGTAGTTAAGATGGAAGATATTTTGATAATAGTGGGAAGTTTAGCTATTGGCTCGTTGCTGGGTGAGTGGATAAATGTAGAGAAGGGTGCAGAGCAGATGAGCGGAGTTCTGAAAAGGAAGTTCCGTATTGGAAGTGATAAATTTTCAGAAGGGCTGATAACTGCATTCTTATTATTTTGCATAGGATCGATGACTGTGTTGGGAGCAATTCAGGAAGGCACGGGAGGTTCTTCCGATTTATTATTTACTAAATCATTGATGGATTTCTTTTCGGCAATGTTACTTGCTTCAGCTTTTGGTCTTGGAGTTATTGCTGCGGCTGTTCCGTTGTTTATTTTTCAAGGTGCGTTAACTTTGCTGGCAATGTATGCCGGTTCTTTATTTACTCCGCAAATAATTCTTGGACTAACAAGTGTTGGTGGAATTATGCTAATGGGGCTTGGAATAAACATATTAGAAATAAAGAAACTGCGCATAATGAATATGTTGCCCGCCCTTGTAGTTGTTGTGTTAATGCTTTGGTTATTTAAATAATTTTATTCGCCAATAAAATTTATTTATTGGCGAATGCCTGGAATTTATTGGCCAATAAATTTAGGTGATTGCCCAATCCTTTCATCTTTGTTATTGAACGGGTAATAAGATAAAGCTTGTTGGTTTACTTTTGTTTGTTTTATAGATATTTGTTTTAGTGTGAAAGATAGTAACTGATGTTTAAGAAAACTAAAACTAATGAGATCTTTAAAATCTACTTTTTGTATTTTCCTTTGTGAACCCAGGCTTGAAAATCTCTTTAGCTGGGTGTTTTTGTATACCTTAAAATCTTATTGCATGAAGTTCTATTTATTAGATCATTAAAAAAACTGTGAAAATATTCATAAAACCAGCCAATTTTATATGTGGTATAAAACAATAATTTGTACCTTTGCGCATTGAAACACCTAATATGCAATTAAATGTCTGAAACAAAAAAAATTAAAACCGCTCTCGTGTCGGTTTACCATAAGGAAGGATTGGATGATTTAATCACCAAACTCCACGAGGAAGGAGTTGAATTCCTGTCTACAGGAGGTACACGTCAGTTTATTGAATCTCTAGGTTTCCCTTGTAAGGCTGTAGAAGACCTTACTACTTACCCATCAATTTTAGGCGGTAGAGTAAAGACTCTCCATCCAAAGGTATTTGGTGGTATTTTATGCCGTAGAGAGGTAGAACAAGATCTTCAACAAATAGAAAAATACGAGATTCCAGAAATAGATTTAGTCATTGTTGACTTATATCCATTCGAAGCAACTGTTGCTTCAGGAGCTGGTGAAGCTGCTATCGTTGAAAAAATTGATATAGGTGGTATTTCATTAATTCGTGCAGCCGCTAAGAATTATAAAGATGTTGTTATTGTAGCTTCGCAAACTCAATACAAACCATTGGCAGATATGTTGATGGAGCATGGAGCAACTAGTACAATCGAAGAACGTCGTTGGTTTGCTAAAGAAGCTTTTGCAGTTTCTTCACACTACGATTCTGCTATCTTTAACTATTTTGATGGCGAAGACTGTTCAGGATTCCGCTGTTCAGTAAACGAGCAGAAGCCACTTAGATATGGCGAAAATCCTCATCAGAAAGGTGTTTTCTTTGGTGATTTGGATGCAGTTTTTGATCAGATTCACGGAAAAGAAATTTCATATAATAATTTNCTTGATATAAATGCAGCAGTTGATTTGATTGATGAATTCGATGAAACAACNTTTGCTGTNTTGAAACATAANAATGCATGCGGATTNGCTTCTCGTCCTACTGTGGTTGAAGCTTGGAAAGATGCTTTGGCTGGCGATCCGGTTTCAGCTTTCGGAGGTGTTCTAATCACAAATTCTGTAATAGACAAAGCTGCAGCAGAAGAAATAACTAAGATTTTCTTTGAGGTTATTATTGCTCCGGATTATGATGTTGATGCTCTGGAAATATTGACACAAAAGAAAAATCGTATTATATTGGTTCGTAAGGAAGCTAAATTCCCAAAGAAACAATTCCGCTCATTATTGAACGGTGTATTAGTACAAGATAGAGACTTAAACATAGAAACTTCTTCAGATTTGAAGACTGTAACTGTAAAAGCTCCAACTGAACAAGAAATTGAAGATATGCTGTTTGCTAATAAAATAGTGAAGAACAGTAAATCAAATTCTATTGTTCTGGCTAAAGGAAAACAATTATGTGCAAGCGGTGTCGGTCAGACATCTCGTGTTGATGCCTTGAAACAAGCAATCGAAAAAGCTNANGCTTTCGGATTTGATTTACAAGGAGCAGTGATGGCAAGTGATGCATTCTTCCCATTCCCTGATTGTGTTGAGATTGCACATAAAGCAGGTNTAACTTCTGTAATCCAGCCTGGAGGTTCTGTTAGAGATCAAGAATCTTTTGATTATTGTAATGAGAATGGTGTAGCAATGGTTACAACCGGAATCAGACACTTTAAACATTAATAAAAAATGGGATTATTTTCTTTCACTCAAGAAATAGCGATGGACTTGGGTACTGCCAATACCATCATCATCAGTAACGGTAAAATTGTAGTTGATGAGCCATCTGTAGTTGCTTTAGACAGACGTACAGATAAAATGATCGCTGTAGGTGAAAAAGCACGCCAGATGCATGGCAAAACACATGAAAATATCAGAACTATCCGTCCACTTCGTGACGGTGTGATTGCTGACTTCTATGCATGTGAGCAAATGATGAGAGGTATGATTAAGATGATGAATACTCATCACAGATTGTTCTCTCCTTCTTTGAGAATGGTTATCTGCGTTCCTTCTGGAAGTACTGAAGTTGAATTGCGTGCAGTACGTGATTCTGCGGAACATGCCGGAGGACGTGACGTCTATTTAATATTCGAACCAATGGCTGCTGCAATTGGTATTGGTATTGATGTAGAGGCGCCGGAAGGAAATATGATTGTTGATATAGGTGGTGGGTCTACCGAAATTGCAGTTATTTCATTGGGAGGTATCGTCTCAAACAAATCTATCCGTATTGCAGGTGATGATTTAACATCGGACATTCAGGAATATATGGGTCGTCAGCACAACCTGAAAATAGGTGAGCGTACAGCTGAACAGATTAAGATTCATGTTGGTGCTGCTTTGACTGAACTTGAAGATGCACCGGAAGATTTTATTGTTCACGGTCCTAACAGAATGACAGCTCTTCCAATGGAAGTTCCTGTATGCTACCAGGAAATAGCTCATTGCTTGGAAAAATCCATTGCTAAAATGGAAACAGCTATTCTTAGTGCATTGGAACAAACTCCGCCTGAATTGTATGCTGATATTGTACACAACGGTATCTATTTAGCTGGTGGAGGTGCTCTATTGAGAGGATTGGACAAACGTTTAACAGATAAAATTAATATACCTTTCCATATAGCTGAAGATCCTCTTCATGCTGTAGCAAAAGGAACAGGAGTAGCATTGAAGAATGTAGATAAATTCTCATTCCTGATGCGATAAATATAATATGCCGGTGTGCAGATATACAGATCTACATAGTTTGAGATCTGGATATCTGCATATCGGCTAGTTACTACTTTGGAATTATATGCGGAACCTACTAAACTTCCTGATTAAATATTACTACTGGTTTCTTTTCTTTCTGCTAGAGATTATCAGTTTTACTTTATTGTTTCGCTTTAATCACTATCAGAAAAGCTCTTTCTTTACATCCAGTAATGCTGTTGCTGGTGAAATATACAAGATAAAAGGAGATGTAACTTCATATTTCTATCTTAAAGAAGCAAATGAAGATTTGCTGGATCGTAACATGCTGCTTGAACAACAACTTGCTAATTTAAGGAAGGAATTACAAGGACGTGGGGTGGATTCCTTGGATATTGATGGCATGAACGATCAGATAGCCAAGAATTACAATCTAATAAAAGCTAATGTAATTAATAGCTCGTTAATAAAGGCCGATAACTATATAACTTTGGATAAGGGATCTAATGATGGCGTTCATAGTGAAATGGGAGTTATTGACAGAAATGGAGTTGTTGGTATTGTGTATATGACAACACCTAAATATTCAGTCGTTATATCTATGCTAAATACAAAATGCAGAATAGGTTGTAAGATATTAGGTAGTGGCTATTTTGGTACAATAAAGTGGGAGGGAAGAGATTCTCGTTATGCATATTTAGATGATCTGCCCAGACATGCTAAATTTGGTTTGGGAGATACTATTGTGACAAGTGGTTACTCGGATGTTTTTCCGGCAGGAATTATGGTTGGAACTGTTGATCATATAGGTAATTCTAAAGATGGACTTTCTTATCAGTTGAAAGTTCGTTTAGCTACAGACTTTGGCAAACTTAATAGTGTGAGGGTTTTGCCTAAAGCAACACAAATGGAACAGAAACTTCTTGAAGAATCGGCAAACAAGCAGGAACAATGATAATAACATATTTAAGGCGAATAAAGTGGTTTATAGCACTTGTTTTAATTCAGGTATTGGTGCTTAATAATGTGCATATTGCAGGATTTGCTACTCCATATATATACATATATCTGATATTGAAGATGTCTTCTGGAACTTCCAGAAGTGAGATGATGTTATGGGGATTCTTTCTCGGACTGACAATTGATATGTTTTCTGATACCCCTGGAATGAATGCTGCAGCTACAACTTTTATAGCTTTTATCCGTCCACTCTTCTTGCGTCTTTTCTCTATGCGGGATAGTACAGACGAGTATGTTCCTGCAATAAAAGCTATTGGTGTTTCTCCTTTTGTAAAGTATGTAATATTGTGTGTGTTGCTTCATCATACTGCATTATTGATGATTGAATCTTTCTCTTTATTCGATCTGAGCACTTTGCTGATAAAAATAGGAACTAGTACAGTAGTTACTGTCTTATGTATAATGGGTATTGAAGGATTAAGAAAATAAACGTGGCTAGGGATTTTAATTTAGAAAAAAGAAGATATGTTATAGTGGGTATTGCCATTACGGTTGTGCTTCTCTATATTATACGCCTTTTTGTTCTTCAGATTATGTCTGATGATTACAAAAAAAATGCAGATAGTAATGCCTTTCTAAATAAGATTCAATATCCTTCAAGAGGTATTATCTACGACCGAAATAATAAATTGCTTGTTTATAACCAGCCAGCATATGATGTGACTGTAGTGATGAAAGAGATTGAACATCTTGATACTCTTGATTTATGTCAGACTTTAAATATTACAAAAGAATATTTTATAAAGCGAATGGCTGATATAAAAGACAGATCTAAAAACCCTGGCTATTCTCGTTTCACAAATCAGCTGTTTATGGTACAACTTTCGGCAGAAGAAAGTAGTGTTTTGCAGGAAAAGTTATTCAAATTTCGAGGATTTTATGTTCAGCAACGTTCTATACGACAGTATTCATATAATTCTGCAGCACATATATTAGGTGATTTAGGTGAGGCGTCAATGGCAAATATAGAAGATGACGATTACTATGTGCGTGGAGACTATATAGGAAAGCAGGGCGTTGAGAAGTTTTATGAAAAGCAACTGCGTGGACATAAAGGAGTTGAAATTCTTCTAAGAGATGCTCATGGACGTATTCAAGGTAAATATTTGAATGGTAAACTAGATAAAAGACCTATACCTGGAAAGAACTTGCGACTTTCCATTGACATTGAACTGCAAAAGTTTGGTGAAAAGCTTATGGGATCTAAAATTGGAGCTATAGTAGCTATTGAACCTGAAACTGGGGAAATACTTTGTCTGGTCTCTACGCCAACATTTAATCCGGCAGATATGGTTGGACGTCAGCGAGGGAAAATGCATATGGAGTTGGAACGAGATCCAAGAAAACCTCTATTTAATAGAGCTTTAATGGCTTCTTATCCTCCGGGATCTACTTTTAAACCAGCTCAGTCATTAATCTTTCTTCAGGAAAAGATCATAACTCCTTCTACTTCCTTTCCATGCTACCATGGATTTGTAGTACCTGGACTTAGAGTAGGATGTCACTCTCATCCCTCGCCGCTGCCTTTGGTTCCTGCATTGGCCACTTCATGTAACTCCTATTTTTGTTGGGGGTTATATAAGATGATTGATAATAAGAAATATCTGAATTCTGATTCGGCTTTGACTGTATGGAAAGATCATATGGTGTCAATGGGATTTGGATACAAATTGGGTATTGACCTTCCCGGAGAAAAGAGAGGTTTGATTCCTAATGCTAAGTTCTATGATAAAATATATGGTAAGGGGCGCTGGGGAGGTTTACGCATTATCCATACAGCAATCGGACAGGGTGAAGTATTGCTCACACCTCTTCAAATAGCTAATCTGGGAGCTACTATCGCTAATAGAGGACATTTCAGAACTCCTCATGTTGTGAGGAGTATTATTGGAGGAAGATTAGATAGCACTTATCTATACCCCAAATATACAACAATTGATCCAAAGTATTACTCTTATATAATTAAGGGTATGCGTGGAGCTGTTGAACATGGAACTTGTACCAGAGCAAACTATATGCCTGAAATGGAAGTTTGCGGTAAAACTGGAACAGCTCAGAATAGGGGAAAAGACCACTCTGTTTTTATGGGATTTGCACCTATGAGCAAGCCTAAAATTGCCATTTGTGTCTACGTAGAGAATGGTGGTTGGGGAGCAACTTATGCCGTTCCTATTGGTGCATTGATGATGGAGCATTATCTCAAAGGGAAAATTGCTCCAGAGAGAGAAAAGCTAGTTGAAAGTTTAAGTAATGCTGTAATATCCTATGGAGCCCAGACGCGTTAGTTTATGGAAGTCTGTTGATTGGACAACTATAATAATATATTTGATACTGATCACTTGTGGTTGGTTCAGTGTATGTGGAGCCAGTTATAACTATGGAGATACTGACTTCCTGAGTTTTGGTACAAGAGGTGGAAAGCAATTAATGTGGATACTGTGCTCATTCGGTTTAGGATTTGTACTGTTAATGATAGAAGAAAGAATATACGATATGTTCTCTTATATTCTTTATATAGGAATGCTGTTCCTGCTTTTT
>JGI20225J20221_1002805_pt2 | contig 11931 bp, 8 predicted proteins | sample BioMet4_FD_20221 | JGI IMG/M metagenome (IMG submission 20221) | reverse complement strand
ATCATATAAACCCGGGTATGGGCTCCAAGATACGACATGAGGAAATAAGCGCCATTGGGATCGGTGTTGAAGGCTTGACCCCAGCCACTCTTCGGATAGAAGACGACCTTATCGAAATCCGAAAGATAAGTCATTAAAGGATTGTAGTAAGTCGAAGGATTGAAGTCCTCTGTGGCCGTAACGCGTTTCGAGTTAACTAAGAAAGCGGCCGGGCCTTCTTCGTTGGTGAAATAGCCATAATCCGTCGTGATCTTTTTGCCTAAGCAACTCACCGGTTGCATCCCACTCACGGTGGAGTAGTTGGGTAAACCTTCGTTGACACTGAAGCCTGAATCCTGCAAAGCAGAAACATCATCGTTTTTAATGATGGCACCGTTGAGATAAAGGCCTTCGTTGCGGATGATTTCGTAGTCGCTCGTTGTACTATGACCACCGCCATTGGTGTAGAAAGTATCCTCGTTGACGTAAGAACCGGTGCCAGCCTTATAAAGATAGGTCGAATCCACGGCGTGGCCCACCATTGAAGTCGTAGCATCGCCGATGTCGGTATTGCGATAAACCAAATAGGAATCTTTATTCCGCTCGCCTTGCACGAGTTCCGAGCCAAACGGAACGTTATCGGCGACGTTATTCCAATCGGTGCCCGAATAAGGATCTTTCTCGATCACGTAATACTTCATGCCTAAAGCGGTGTCGGCGCCGAAACGCTTGTTGCCGTAATAAGCGGTCCAGCTGACATCGTGGTAAACACCCGAATACGCGGTCTTATCGTAAGTGTAATTGCTCGTCATATGGGAATAACGGGCCAACTGAGCGACATCAAAGTTATAAAGCGAATGGAAGGTCGAGGTGCCGTTGAAGTCATAATGGCTTTGGGCGTTGACCGAATTCTGAGTGTCGAGGTAGGAACGATAATACGAGGAGTCCTCGGAATTAATCTTGGCGAAGTCGTTCGTCAGGGTTTGCGAGGTTTCCACGCCCCCATCGAGGTTATTTTTGAAGGACCAGGAAGAACCGTAGGCGAAGGAGCAGTTACCCCAAATCACGACTTCAACGGAGACGAGGCCTAAAAGAATCGCCCAAAAATACTTCTTGTGCTGGAAATAGAACATCACGATTCCTTCGCCGATAACCAAAGCGATTTGGAAGTAAACCACCCAGAGGCACGAATAGATCACACCGTTTTCTTCGACATAACCCGGAACGTAATAGCCGGGCTGAACATAGGTGAAACCATTGCTGGTGAACGTCTGGTTTTTCACCAAAACCACCGTCAAAACCCACGTCAAAATGGTTAAGAAGAGCGAAACCATGGAGCCGGCAGGAAGAACCCATTTCGGTTCATCTTTCAGCCGATCGAGCTCTTGGGCAGCGTAATAAATGATGACAGGGATTAAGACGATGTACCACCGACCATAACCATCGCCGGTGAAGGCATAGAAGAAGAAATAAGCGAAGTTGGTGAAAAGCAAATAGCAGCAAAGGGCAAAAGCCACAAGATGCGAGACTTGTTTGCGGCGAATCGAGGAAACCAAAGCGGTGAAGAAGAGAATCAAGAACGGGGTGTAGACGTAAAGCGAGGAGGTCCAAGAATCGTAGTGGTTCGAGGTCGTGCCCGTCATTAAAGGCGACCAAAGATAGTTCACGGTCGGGAAGAAGAAGCCCGTCAAAGGTTGGATCTCACGGGCATTATTGCCACCCACTTCGGAGAACATTAAGCCAAAGAACGTTTTGAGATCAAAGTTCTTAAGACTGGTTTTAATTTGGGCTAAATAGAGCGATCCAATGGAGGTCGTGCGGCCCGATAGAGTGCTTTGCCGTAACGAGGGGAACAAGGTCCAAGCCGACATCAAGATGCCGACCGCGAAGGCGCCGATGCCCACCGCCACGACTAGCCAATTCTCTTTGGCTTTGCGGCTCTTGAGGGTCCAAAAGAAACGCCACAAGGCATAAATCACGCCCCAAATCGAAACCACGACGAGGAAGAAGAACGAGGAAATGCCAAGGAAGAATAGTCCCCAAACGAGGCAGGATGTCTTCCGCTCTTTAATGACTTTTTCAATGCCCAAGAGAACCAAGGGCAAAAAGGCCGAGACCGTGACGAAGGAAGGATAACCAACGAAGAAGTTCACATAGCCGCAGAACGCATAGGCCACCGCGCCAAGCCGGGAAGTCGTTTCTTGGCAACCCATATACTTGAGGTAGGCCCGCATCAATAAGGCAGAAACGCAAACTTTAATGATTGTTGCCGTGGCAAAGGTCTGCGGAACCCAGGCCCGTGGGAAGATATAGCAAACAAATAAGAACGGATCGAAAAGACCATAGTAAGAATTGGAACCGATATTATCGCCGCCGAGGAACGTATCCGTGCTATAAAGCTGGAAATATCCAGTCTTGAAGAAGCCGCGCCACGTATCCCAATAATCATAGGCGAATTCGATGTATTGCCACGTATAGTCCCAGCCATAAAGCTGGGTCATGCTGTTGTTGATCAGCGAGTAGGCCATCCATAAAGCGCCCAGGAAAAAGACAAACCAAAAGAAGTAAAACAAACTCTTCCAGTTAAAGAGCCACGGGGTCTTCTTGTGGAGCTGAGAAGAAACAGAATTGCTCTTCTGTTCTTTTCGCAGTTGTGAAAGGGTTGTCGCTTCAGCCATAGAGGTCCTTATTTATCGGCTTTTTGCAAATTCGAAGGGGTTTCTGCAGGGTTTTCGCTATTCGCGGGTTTGGCATCAGTCACAATGCCAACGACGTCGTTGCACGGGAAGGAGAAGGCGATGCCTTGGCCTTTGGTGTTGATGCCGACTTCTTTATAAATCGACTCGATGACTTTGTCTTTGATTGCGTGGGGAACAAGAATCATGACGATCTGCTTTTCGGGCGTGATCACAACGCCGAAGAATTTGGCAATATCTTTATTGCCCGTTCCGTGAGCGGTCAAAATCGTGCCACCGCGGGCGCCAGCTTTCTTTGCCGCATCCATGACGAGATCGGTGAAACCATCGTTGACGATGGCCATGATCACCTCATAGTTGTCCTTTTTGTCGATTTCTTCCATAGGCTTCACTCCTTTCCCTTCGTTCAGGGTTCGCGTATTCGACAGGAATTTATAAGCCGAAACGCCACAGACGGAATCCAAATCAATCAAGACGGCTAGACCTTTAGCGAATTCGGAGATCGCAAAGCGTTCTTGAATTCCTTTTTTAATAACAGGCCAGGCGGATTCTTTAATTATAGAGAAAATGACATGCTTATTGTTATTGCTTAAACCGAAAACCTCGTAAAGATCGCTCGAAGCGGTGCCTTTCCCGTGCGAAGAGAAAGCAACAGAAGTATTGTTATCCATCAGGATTTTCACGATGGCGGAATCTTGGCCCTCGTTGACGATCGTAATCAAAAACTGGAGCCGTTCCAAAACATGAGTGTCTTCATAAGCCGCTTTGGCGGGGACTTCAGGTTTTTCTTCAACCTTCTTTTCCTCGGGGATCTCGACCGGGACCTCAAGGGGTTTGGTTTTGCTTTTCTTGATGAAGAGCTTCATTTACTCGCCTCCNCAAAATGGATGACTTGCAAATCGTCCGGTTCGATAAACTGCTTCTGAACCTTCCGGAGAATAAGGCTCCGTTTCACTTGGGCATAAAGGCCCATGAGTTGAATCACGATGAGCGGCATCATGGCAATCATGCTGACACAGCCGAAAGCATCAGCGAATACGGCGCTCTGATAATTTTGAGGATGGGAAGCATAAGCGAAGCCGATCGCAAACGGCATGACGAAAGTCGAGGCCATCGGTCCGGAAGCGACGCCACCGGAATCAAACGCGATGGAGGTGTAAATCTTCGGAACAACGAAGGTTAAAGCCAAGGCAATCACATAGCCCGGGACCATGTAGTAAAGAATGCTGAAACCATAATAAGCCCGGACGATGGCGAGGCCGACGCCGACGCCGATGGATCCGGCCATAATGAACAAGACTTGCTTCGATTTGATCGTGCCTTCAGACAAGACCTCAATCTGTTGGACCAAGACATGGACGGCCGGTTCGGCCAAGACGCCGAAGAGACCGAAGAGAGCGCCAACGCCAATCGCGATCGGGAAGAACTCCGGATGCTCGCTGCCATTGCCTAACGCTTTGCCCAACTCTTGAGCAATCGGCAAGAAGCCAATCTGAACCGCGCTTAAGAAAATCACCAAGCCCAGATAGGCATAAATTAAGCCGACGAGAATCCGAAGAACTTGTTTCCAGCCCATCCGAACAAAGATCCAATTGTAGATCATGAAGAAGCCCGCTAACGGGGCGATTGCAATCGCCACATTCACCACTTCGGTCAGGATGGCTTGAGAGGCAATCTGACCATAAACGGGCCAAAAATCAGTCCAAGAAGTGATGCCAACCAACTGACTGGGATCCCATACGTAAGTCAATTGATCCACCGGATAGAAGAACGACATGATCATCACGGTGATGATCGGGCCAACCGAAGCAAGAGCCGTCAAACCGAAGGCGTCTTCGCCCGAACGACCATTGCCGCTTCGTGAAGCTGCTAAGCCCGCGCCAAAGGCCAGAATAAATGGCACGGTTACTGGGCCTGTGGTCACGCCACCGCTATCGAAAGCAATCGGAAGGAATAAGCCTTTACCCGATTCGCTCATGAGTCCAGCGAGGGCGAACACCATCGCATAGAAAGCCAAGAACATAATGTTGAGATTCTTGTTAAAGAGAATCCGCAAAACGCCAAAGACCACGAAAAGGCCAACCCCAACACCAACGAAAACGATAAGTGCGATCGGATTCCAGTGAATTTGATCGGCCATGACCTTTAAATCCGGCTCAGCGACGGTGACCAAAACGCCCAGAATGAAGGTCATTAAGACAATGAGCCAAATCTTCCGTTTCTTAAATAAGGTTTCGCCGACGATCGTGCCGATGCGCGTCATCGAAAGATCGGCGCCGGCGGTAAAGAGAGCAAGGCCTAAGCCAATCACAACAGCTGACATCAAGAAGGCCAAGAAAACCTGAATCGTGAAATCCGGATCGACATGGACGAAATAAAGAACCGTGACCACCAAAATAATCGGCAAAACGCTTAAATAGTTCTCGCCGATATGCTTGAGAGCCGCGTGACTAGCGTTTTTGCGGTTTTGCTTTCGTTGGGCGCTGACTTGAGCCATAATCGTCCCTCCTCTCTAACTTCTTATCGTGATCGGACTTGAAAAACATGGCCTTAAACTCGGGCGGCATCGGAGCGTTAAGTTTGTACTCTTTGTTGTTTAACGGATTCTTGAAATCAAGCTCGTAGGCATGAAGGCCTAAGCGCTTCAAGGGATTCGAAGGCTCGCCATAGCGGTCATCGCCAATCACGTAGTGGCCGATGTTGCCTAATTGGACACGAATCTGGTTCTTGCGGCCAGTCTCCAAATGAACATCCAGCAAAGAATAGCCGGCTTTTGCAGAGATTTTTTTGTATTTGGTGATCGCAAGCTTGCCTTTGGAAGGATTACGAACCACGTAAACCTGGAAGGTCGAATCCTGAGCGAGGTAGTCTTTCAAAACGCCCTCGTCGGGAATGTCCATGCCCTCGACAATCGCGTAATAGCCGCGGTTCGTGACGATGTCTGCCCAATTATTTTGTAAGGCCTCACGCACCTCAAAACTCTTGGCGAAAATAAGGACACCCGAAGTGTCTTCATCCAAACGATGGACGACGAAAATACGATTATTGCGATCCTTTTGGGTCACATAATCGCTGACTAAGCGATAGGCCGTCCGGCCTTTTTCTCGATCGGAAGGAGTCGAAAGAAGACCTGAAGGCTTATTGATCGCAATAATGTCATCGTCTTCATAAATAATCGGCAAATCATGCCGTTCGTGTTTGCTGATCCGATCCCACGAAATCGTGACTTCATCCTCGGGGAAGAGTTTATACGAAAATAACGAAACGGGGGCTCCACCGACGGCGACTTGGTGATTGGCGATAATGCGTTGAACGTTATGGCGGCTCTGCTTCGGGATTTTCTCGCAGCAGAAAGTTAATAAATCCGTCTCATGATAAACCACATACGTCTTGGTGCGGTTGGGATCGATCAGTCCTTTTTTGCCCCGGCGGGCCTTAACGTCGTTCTTGTTCATTTGCCCTTAATCTTATCAAAGTATTACTTTGATAGATACGATTTTAATTGGGGAAGGGCTTCCAAAGCGTCATTTCGTCCCATACTCATCAGTTTTGTAAGGATTCGCTTATCGGTTTCCGAATGTTTCACTTTGGGCGGAATCGAGGGGTAAATCACAAAAATCCTTCCTGCTTTCTCCAACTGATCCATCGTATCCATTTGCTGGTTATACATTTCTGCACTCTTCGCATAGATGCTTAAAAAATTTGGGTAGTCCTTATACATGTGGTGAACCAAAGAGAGTTGAGCTTTTTTGATTGGCGATTTTCGAAAGCCTTTCGCCCGAGTCGCCACCACCACAATCTTGTCATAGCCTTCATCGATGGCCTTCTGGTAGCCAATCGGGCATACGACCCCACCATCAAGATAAGGGATGCCACCGAACATTACGGGATGCGTCGTCAAAGGCAGAGCCGCTGAAGCGGCAACCGCATCAGGCAGAAAACCCGGCTCGCTTTTCTCTAAATAAGCGACTTCTCCCGTGAGAGCGTTCGTGGCAACCACGTAGAGTTTGCAGGGATTTTGAGCAAAAACATCAAAGGAAAAAGGAATCTCGTTATGGCCAATCTCATTGACCAAATGCTCGTAATCGAACATCGTTTTCTTTTTTGAAAAAATATCGAAGGGACGAAAAAAGAGTTTGTCATCACACATGAAAAGAGTTTGTTCAATTGCACGATGAGGTTGTTTTGAAACGTAGTTGCACGCCATTAAACCGCCACACGAAGTCCCGATCACGAAATCAGCCCACAGCTCATTTTCCATCAAGACTTCCAAGGGTCCCGCGCAATAGGTTCCACGCGAGCCGCCGCCTTGAAGGCAAAGGGCAAATTTAGGCATGAAGCAGCCTCCTTAAATCTTCTGCAACAATATCACGGAGACGGAAATTGTCACGTGAGATTTCTTGGAGATAAGAATATTGAGGTTTCTCGGAAACATACGAGATAACCATCACGTGGTAAGTCTCCGTCTCAACGAAACTTCCGCTGGTCGGATAAGTCACCAAACCGCTGGTGGTCATTAACGAGTTGACCTGCGCGCCAGTGCAGGCACAGAAAACGTTGTCGTTATCGAAAGGCAAGGCGGCGTAGACCTCACCATAAGTAATGTTTCCCGCGGCGATGCTCGCCCGAACGCCGCCGCTGTTGATAACGGCTAAGGCTAGGGCGCTATCCCATTTGGAATTGCGGTAATAATCGTACATACATTGTGTCGCATAAGAAGCGATATCGGCTTCGCTCAACTCGGTGGCGGTGTAGCCTACGACTTCATTTTTGACCACGGAATTTTTGCCATCATAATAGCCAAAGACTCCTAAAGTCATTGGCTCTTCGTCAAAAGCCGACAACGAGTTAAACGGAACGGACGCGTAAGAGTCAAAAACGAATTTTCCATCCGAGAGGGTGAAGCGAACGTGTTGAAAATTCGAGCCATTCGCATAGGTTTGAACATGGGGAATTCCAAAGGCGTCCCGATTCTCGTAGTTTTTGTGGGAATGGCCTTCGAAAACCGCATCGATATTGTGGCAATACGTCGTATCAAAAGAACCGTTATGAATGGAAAGAACCACCAAACTGCAGCCTTCTTCTTGGCGGAGACGGTCAGCCTCTTTGCTGACCAAATCCGCGTAGTCTGAGCGGAAACTGTAGCCACCTAAAGAAGATACCGCAATCGAACTCTCAAGTTTTCCGATTGCGCCAATGACACCAATTTTATAACCTCCGCGCACCACCACCTTGGAAGGCTGAGCCCAAGCGGGGCGTTGCCCTTCAGGATTAAGAATGTTAATGCCCAAAAACGGGAAGTTAGCCAGCTGGGCATTTTCTTCAATATGCGAAGCGGCCCAATCGAATTCGTGATTGCCGATTTCCATGGACTCAAAGCCGGCCACATTCATCCAATTCACCATCAATTGGCCATAGGTCAAGTTACTGTCAGCGCTGCCTTGCCACATATCGCCCGAGCTCAAAAAGATCGTGCTTTCGGGAGCCGCTCTTTCCGTCGTTAAGGCAAAAGTTGAAAGCCGGGTAATTCCTGTCTCGTAACTCGATGCGGTTTCCACCGCGGCGCCATGGGTATCGTTAATCGTGTAAAAATCCAAACTTTGGATCGCGGTATCGGCGTTGGCTTCGAGCGGAACGCCCGTTAGGGTAATGGACGTTAAGACAAACGAGCCAACCGGAGCGTAAAGCGAGAAGTAAGTGTTTGTTGCCGAACCAGGGAAAGTAAAACTGGTGTGGCCGCTCATCTCATAAGCCCCATTTTCCGGCGAAGTAATCGGGAAAGAAGACGCCCGAGCGGTCAAATAACCAAAATCACTCTGACGAAGATATTCCACCGTGATCGTCGAGAAGGAAAGCCCATATGGCGCCACATTGGTAACAAAACCACCTTGTTTAAGGGCAAACCATCCATTGCTCACCGCTTCGCAACGGCTCACCGAAAACGCCATTTTTTCCGAAACAAAAGAGCCGTTCCCGTTTTCAAAAGAGACAGGATTTGCTGAGGATAAAATGATTTTATTCCGCAAATCAGGCTCGGTTTTGCTTGAAGACGATTGGACGGAGGAGGATTCGGCCGAGGAGGAAGAAGAAACGTTCGTCGAAGACGAAGCGTTCGGCAAAGAATACCCCGCCGAGGCGCACGAGCTTAAAAACAAAGGAAGAATCAGAAAGAGATAAACTTTTGAAAAACCCATCGCCTTCATTATACGGGAAAAATCACAAAACAATGAAACCAAGACCTTCCAGCAAAATCAAAACGGCGAGAACCAACAAGACGACACCACCCAAAACTTCGCTCAACTCGTAACGGCCCTTGAGCAACTTTGAGATGCCTTTGCCGGCAAATAACCCAATCAAAGAAATAACGAAGGTCATGAAACCGATGATTGCGAAGGCGACATAAGGGCGATAGTCGGCGATGCCCGTCACTTCGATATGAATGTTGGCGCCGATAGTCACGCCAACCACCAAGGCATCGATGGAGTCGGCAACGCCTTGGAAAAGAACCGAACGATAAGTGAATTCCATCGGCTTGCTTTCTTCGGGTTTAACCATGCCCTTGATGCCTTCAAAAAGCATCTTGCCGCCGATGAAGCCAAGGAGAACGAAAGCAATCCAGTGATCGTATTTATCAAATTCGATAATATAGGTTTTGCCAACCAAGCCGATAAAATGCCCCAATAAAGGGAAAAGAAATTGGCCTAAAGCAAAGACGCCGGCAATGAAGAAATATTTGCGTTTATTGATGTTTTGATAGCAGAGTCCGTCGGTGATGGAGAGGGCAAGACAATCCATTGCAAGAGCGATGCCGTAGATGAACGATAAACCGATCCATTCCATAAAGTCGTGAGGCAAGTATAATATAAATGCGCGCTATGAAAAAGAAAAAATTTAATCCTCTCTATATCTTCCCCATAATTTTGGGGATTATTGCGGTGGCTTGTTTGGTCACCATCATCGTCTTAGCGAACATCGGCTAAAAAAAGACACCGCGAAGGTGTCTTATTTTTTTGAAGTGTCGAGATGAAGCAAATCGCCATAGAGATCGACGCGTCGGTCGCGATAGACCCCCCAGCTTTGCCGTTCGTCCGCGATGCTGGCAAGATCGAACTCCGCGATACGGAATCCCTCTTCTTCGCGATCCATTTCGGCCGCATATTCTCCATGCTGATCGGCAATAAAGGATGAGCCAAAGAATTTCATTGAAGAGGCGCCTGCTTTTTCAACGCCTACGCGGTTTGAAGCCAGCACTGGCATGATGTTCGCTGCGGCATGGCCTTTCATGACGTTCCGCCAATGATCCTTGCTGTCTTTCGGAAGAACCGGCTCGGAACCAATCGCGGTCGGATACACCAACAGTTCGGCGCCTTTTAAGGCGAGAATACGCGCAGTCTCTGGGAACCATTGATCCCAGCAAATCGCCACGCCCAACTTGCCAATTGCCGTATCAAAAACCATAAAGCCGGTGTCGCCAGGAGTGAAATAGAATTTTTCTTCGTAGCATTCGCCAGTCGGAATGTGGCTCTTCCGGTAGATGCCTAATAAATGGCCGTCGGCATTGATCACCCCAAGGGAATTAAAGAAAACGTTACCGGCTTTCTCAAAGAAAGAAACCGGAAGAACGACATGGTACTTTTTCGCCATCTCTTCAAAATGCGCGAGGGTCTTGCTGTGGGTGGCATCCTCCGCTAGTTTGAAGTTGGCGTAGTCTTCGATTTGGCAAAAATAATGCCCTTCGAATAACTCTGGGAGCAAAACAAGTTGTGCCCCTTTTGAGGCGGCTTTTGCAATAAGAGAGTCGGCTTTTGCGAGGTTTTCTTCATAAACCTCGCTCATAGAAAACTGGGTAATCGCAACCTTAATGGACATCGCTTACTCCTCCTTTAAAGGGATCTGCATGGTAACACAATGAATGTTGCCACCACCCAGCAATATTTCTTTGCTGAGGATTTGATGGATGACTTTGTTCGGATAGAGTTTCTTCATCTCTTCGAGGGCCAAGGCGTCTTCTTTGACCCCGAAAGCCGGCAGAATAATGAAGTCTTTGCCCTGATAGTAATTGATATAGGAAGCCGCTAAGCGCCGACCCGGTTCCCGCTTATCCAACGTTGAAGCGTTGTTGACAAGGCCTTTGGTTTCATCGGCGTTCAAATAGAGGGCAGGCGAAGGCACCAAAATCTTATGGATAATGAGCTTGCGGCCCTTGGCATCCACCGCTTCAGCCAAAGCTTCATAAGTCGCCTGGCAATAGGCGTATTGTGGATCATTAGGATCCTCGCACCAAGCCATGACCACTTCGCCAGGTTTGACGAAAGAAACCATGTTATCGACGTGTTCATCGGTTTCGTCTTGGTAAATGCCATGGGGCACCCAAATGACTTTTTCGACGCCAAGGAAGTCACGAAGAACCTCTTCGATTTCGGCCTTGCGGAAAGTCGGGTTCCGACCTTTCGAAAGAAGGCAAGCTTCGGTGGTGATCAAAGTTCCTTCACCATCGACAGCGATGCTGCCGCCTTCCAAGACAAAGTTCGGAAGATAATAAGAAAGTAGCTTCATCCGTTTTGAGATAATGGCCGCTAAGCGATCATCGTCTTTATAGTTGCGGTAAAGCCCATCGAAATTGCCGCCCCAAGCATTGAAGCGGAAGTCGACCGAACGCATCGATTTTCCATTGGTCACGAAGAGGGCCATGTTATCACGAGCCCAAGCGTCGTTATAACGAATCGAAATCGGTTCAACGTTCGGAATAGCCAAGAATTGCGGAGATAATTTGCGGAAAAGGGATGGTGTAATGCCAACGACAACTTTTTCGTGTTGGGCGATGGCCTTGATCACTTCAGTGAACGTTTCTTGAGCCGGAACCGCCTTCTGCCGCCAGGTATCCTGCCGGTAAGGCATCAGCATCATCGTCGCCTCGTGAGCTAAGCCTTCAAAAGGAAGGTGGTAGCCATCAGCGCTCGGCATGGTTTTACGGTTCTCGTAATAGTCTTGAAGCCGTTTCTCATAAAGGGGGAAGCGATTCCATCTCTCGTTGTCGACGACTTCGTATTGGTTCTCATAACCTGAGAGTAGTTTGATGCCGATGTTTTGATAATGTTTTACCCGCTCAACGAGTTCTTTCGTCCAAACTTCGCCCGGCACGATCAAAGGAATGCCTGGCGGATACATCATCACTTGTTCCTTGGAAATCATCCCATCGCACTCTTCGACCGGAATGACTTTTCCCGGGGCATGGAACGCCACGCGAGGACGGACA
>JGI20225J20221_1002804_pt1 | contig 11934 bp, 8 predicted proteins | sample BioMet4_FD_20221 | JGI IMG/M metagenome (IMG submission 20221) | reverse complement strand
CCTTTTATGGCTTCAGGAGTTATGGGGACGTAACAAGGTATTTCAAAAAACAAAACTTTTGAAGATAAAGCCTATTGTAGAACCTTGGTATTCGTTCTTTTTAAAGGGAGTTTAACCCTCCGCATAAAAAAGATAATAACCATTCGGGACTGATATTTTATAAATAAAAAATCAACTTTTTCATAAAATGTTTCTATCTTTGCAAGCCCGAAAAAACAACCTAATAAACCATAAGCATGGAATGGTTAACACTCTTTTTTTGGAGTTCATCAGCGCGCAAGCGCTGTAGTAATTTTATCCCATCTCTGCAATTGGGCTTGGCCTTGGAAAAATTCACGAATGGAATTTTCACTTGGCGTTACTCGTGTATTCTTCACCCGCGTATCCTTGCCGGACATCTTGGTCTCTCCATTGACCCATGATGCTTAATTACCGCAGAAAGTTCGGATAAGGTGATAATTTGTTTATTCATTGGGATTGCAAGTTGGTCCGGGTTTTTTCGGTTCATTCCGCAAGGAGGGTATACAACTTAACTCACTTTCACTGATTCTNATTGCACTTGGCACCATCTTTACGATAGTTTGCCACTATACTACCGGGGTATCATTGCCGGATATGGTTGGAATACTNTGCGGAGCAACAACCAACACTCCTGCCCTTGGTGCCGCTCAGCAAACACTTCAGCAAATGGGACTTCCATCGAGTGCACCGGCATTAAGTTGCGCCGTTACTTATCCGTTGGGAGTTGTAGGAGTAATTATCGCCATCTTGTTGATACGAAAAATATTTGTACGAAAAGGCGATTTAATTGATCACGATAAAGAAAATACAAACAAAACGTATATTGCAGAATTTCAGGTTTTCAATCCTGGCATTTATGGCAAAAGCATTAAAGATATAGCACATCTCAGCAGCATGAAGTTTGTTATNTCCCGNCTTTGGAGAGATGGNAAAGTAACAATTCCAACATCTGAAAAACTTTTAGCAAAAGGAGACAAATTGCTTGTTGTTACTTCAGAAAAAGATGTGGAAGCACTAACTGTTCTTTTTGGTGAGCAGGAAAGTACCGACTGGAATAAAGAAGATATTGACTGGAATGCTATCGACAGTCAGCTTATCTCNCAACGTATCGTTGTTACCCGCCCCGAAATTAACGGAAAAAANCTTGGTTCACTNCGTCTNAGNAATCATTATGGAATAAATATCAGCCGTGTTTACCGTGCCGGAGTTCAGCTTCTGGCTACTTCCGAGCTGGTTCTGCAAATGGGCGACCGACTGACAGTTGTTGGAGAAGCTGCAGCTATCCAGAATGTAGAGAAGGTTTTAGGTAATGCTGTGAAAAGCCTCAAGGAACCTAATCTGGTAGCTGTATTTATAGGTATCATCCTTGGATTGGCACTGGGAAGTATTCCATTCACTCTTCCCGGTATCAGTGCTCCTGTTAAGCTAGGTTTAGCCGGTGGACCAATTGTTGTGGGAATTCTGATAGGAACCTTCGGTCCGCGTTTGCACATGGTTACTTACACTACACTTAGTGCCAACCTGATGCTAAGAGGATTAGGACTAGCAATGTATCTGGCTTGTCTGGGACTCGATGCCGGTGCACATTTCTTTGAAACAGTGGTTCGCCCAGAAGGAGTTCTTTGGATTGGTTTAGGATTTGCCATCACTTTTGTTCCTGTTATTATCACCGGACTAATTGCATTAAAAGTNATGAANGTAGATTTTGGTTCTGTATCCGGAATGCTCTGCGGAAGTATGGCCAACCCAATGGCATTGAATTATGTTAATGATACTATTCCGGGAGACAATCCATCCGTATCTTATGCAACTGTCTATCCATTAAGCATGTTTCTTAGAGTGATTATTGCACAGATTATTTTGATGTTCTTCCTGTAATAACATCANTTATTTATCTAATTAGGTTTATTAAATCTTACTATACAAAAAAAGCTAGTTCAACGCATTGCNTGAACTAGCTTTTNNATTTATGTTTTTATGGAAGTTACTCCTTTACCATCTTACTACCATTCTTATATTTAAATACAATAGCAAAAAGAATTCCGATTACTAAGGCATAAGCAGCAAAAATAAGCCAGATAGATTGCCAATCACGGCTTANTACCTGAGTTTGTCCGGCAACAGTTGCATATTTTGAGAACAAGTCTACTATTGCTCCACTGGCATAGCCACCCATGATTGCTCCAAGTCCATTGGTCATCATAAAGAAAAGTCCCTGCGCACTTGCTCTGATCTGTGGAGTTGTTTCCATCTCTACAAAAAGAGAACCGGATATATTAAAGAAATCGAAAGCCATGCCATAAACTATCATTGAAAGGATAAGCAATGGTAATCCGCTTCCCGGATTTCCAAGTCCGAAAAGTCCAAAACGGAATACCCATGCAGTCATACTAATCAGCATNACCTGCTTAATACCAAAGCGACGCAAAAAGAATGGAATAGCAAGAATAAATAGAGTTTCAGACATTTGTGAAATAGATAAAAGAATNACAGAATGCTTTACTCCGAAAGAATTAGCATATTCAGGAATATCCTTGAAACTGCTCAGGAATAAATCGCCATACGAATTTGTAATCTGCAAAGCAGCNCCCAATAGCATAGAAAACAAAAAGAAAATAGCCATTTTCTTCCGTTTAAANAGTACNAAAGCATCAAGGCCAAAAGAGGAAAGCAACGTCTTGCTCTCACTTTTAGCAGGAGGACATTGTGGTAAAGTGAAAGAATAAAGTCCTAACAACAAGGCAGCTCCCGCACTAACATAAAGCTGTGCACACGTATGTTTAAATCCGGTAAGGTCAACAGCCCACATNGCACAGATAAANCCNACGGTTCCCCACACNCTNATAGGAGGNAAATCNTTAACTATATCGAATTTATTATTTTCCAACGCATTGTAAGAAACAGTGTTGGTTAAGGAAAGAGTAGGCATATACACCAACANATTAANAAGCATAGCCCAATACATNTGGTCATAACTAGTAACTGTAGAAGCATAAAACAGACAAGCCGATCCAAGTAAATGACAGATACCCAACAGACGTTCTGCATTTATCCACTTATCGGCAATAATGCCTACAAATCCAGGCATCAATAAAGAAGCAATTCCCATTGTTGCAAAAATTGCTCCTATNTGTCCACCTTCAAAATGAAGGCTTCCACCCATGTATCCTCCCAAAGAAATTAACCAAGCTCCCCACACAAAAAATTGTAGGAAGTTCATTGCAATCAAACGACCTTTAACGCTCATTCTAGAATTCTTATTATATTTATATTTTTTGCATATTATTTAATAACTCAGCAAATATAAATATAATTTTGAGAAAAAAGGTCACAATTCCNATTCTTGGGAAATCTTTTTTGTAGATATNGTTATCTCTTTCAAAAGATAATAAAATCAGATACCTTTTATCATAGTTAGTAACATTTTGAATTCTTTATCTGCNAATAAAGCATGAGTTACGTTTGCCGGCATAATAACTGATTCACCTTGCTTCAAAAGAAGAGGGTTACCTCCTATTGTTATAGTTGCTTCACCATCAAGAATCTGAACTAATGCATCGAAAGGTGCAGTATGTTCACTTAATCCTTGCCCTTTATCAAAAGAGAATAATGTTATATTACCAGCTTCATTTTTAAGCACTTGTTTGCTAATAATTCCACCTACTGAATAATCAATTAGCTTTTCGAAATCAAGTACAGTTCCTTTTTTAAATAGTTCTTCCATATCATTATAAATTTTATATATAGCAAAGGAAGAAAAACTATTATAAAAAAGATGTCACATATGTTACATTCGGAATAATAAATTCAAAAAAATCATATATATAATACAATTAGTTTAATCATACATTCAAATTTAAACATAAAATAAATGCCATTTCATTTTATGTTTTAACAATACAACTATTTTTAGCCAATGTAATATTCTTAATAAATAATATACATATATAAAATAATTGAATTTGTGTTTTGATTTATAAATTATTAATTATACATTTGTAGTGCAATCATTTTACATTTTTTCTATATTAATTCCATATATAAAATGAAATGGTCTTAATATTTTCTTTTGCAAATTTATATATAATCCTTATTTAAGGACACCTGTTTATAATGTGCTTATCGTCTCTAATAAAAACACAAAAACCAAAGAAAGATGATATTAATAGCAGAAAGCGGCTCTACAAAAACAGAGTGGGCAATTATTGATGGAAATTATGTAATAGGGCATGAATTTACCGAAGGAATAAATCCTTTTTTCCAATCAAGAAGGGAAATCAGCCACAGTGTTCGNNTGGGTTTNCCGGANCACTTTTTCAGGAAGCGTTATGAAACCGTTTACTTCTATGGAGCAGGCTGTACAACCACTGACCGAAAAGAAATAATCAGAGCGTCTTTAGTAGCACAATTCAAATCTCCCATTGAAGTAGAAAGTGATTTACTTGCTGCAGCTCGTGGTTTATTAAAAAACGAAGCTGGTATTGCATGTATATTAGGAACAGGTTCTAATTCATGTTTTTATGATGGAAAACAAATTATTCAGAATGTTCGTTCCTTAGGTTATATACTTGGAGACGAAGGTAGTGGCGCGGTGATGGGAAGAATTTTCCTTGCAGATTGCCTGAAGGAACTTGCACCCAAAGAGCTTATGGAAAGCTTTTACGACAAGTTTCGTATAACAGCAGATGACGCCCTTGAATCTGTATACAGTCGTCCGTTTCCTAACCGCTTTTTATCTACTATATCTTTTTTCTTAAACGAACATCTGGATAATGAATACGTATACAATCTTGTTTATTCCAACCTGCGTAATTTCTTTATCAGAAACATATTTCAATACAGATACAAAGACTATCCTATTTCTTTTGTTGGATCAGTAGCCTATGTATATGCTAAAATATTATACTCGGTAGCTAAAGAATTTGATATAACGATATCCAATATAATCGAAACTCCCATGAGTGGTTTGGTAGATTATCATTCCAAGGTCTATAAGCTATAAAATACTAAAAAGTTAAAAAATAGACATTAATATAAAAAAATAATCAATATTTGTTTTCCTTTTTAAAATTAATCTAATATATTTGTGATACGATCATTAATAAAAAGAGTTTTATCTTTTTTATAAGAATTCTAAATACATTCTATTCTTTGTTCGCATAAATCACTCATATATAGAACAAAGACTTAATGATTTTTTTAGTCGAGATTTTTATTTGTTGATATATATAATGATATAAGAGAAGAAATTCTCAAAATACTATAAAACCAGGATTTAAATTGAATGCAAAAAAGTGTTCATTTAATGAGGGAGTATGCAGTCACGAATATCAGCTACAAGCTATATCATAACATAAATATTATCTCTACTAAAAAAACGCCTATGATAAAATAAACATCTCCTTCTTATACAGTTACAACTGTACCTTTCACTATAGTCACGTTGAATATCACTAATTATCTAATTAATTCTAATCTCTTATGAATAAAAACAAACCTTTTCAAAGAATCCGTTCGGGAATATTCAATTCAATATTTACAGTTCCTTATCTGCCTGCTGTTAATAATAGTATAAATGCAGTAACAGATATACATATAGTTAATAAAGTATCTAGTGATTATTAACATACAATCCTTTTTTAAATTAAAATCATTACAGTATGAATGCATCAAAGAGAATGAAAAAGGTTTTATTGAAAAAACTTTTTATGTATGCTGGATTATGCTTGATTGCTTTTACAGCAATGAGTGTAAGCGTACAAGCAAGCCCTCACGATCTGCAACAAGCAATCATGAAGGTTTCGGGTACAATTAAAGATGTAAACGGAGAGCCATTGATAGGCGCTAGCGTTATTGTTAAAGGAACAACCAAAGGAACACAATCTGATATTAATGGTAAATATAGCATTGAAGCTAAATCAAATGCTACATTAGTATTCTCTTGCATAGGATATAAGCAGCAATCTATTGTTGCAAATAAGCCTGTTATCAATATTATAATGGAGGAGGATTCCAAGCAATTAAACGAAGTTGTTGTCACTGCAGAGTTTGGTATGAAGCGTGTAGCTCGTACCATCGGTTCATCTGTTCAGAATGTAAAAGCAGCTGATATTCTCGATTCTGGACGTGATAATTTCATTTCTGCTCTTCAGGGTCGTGTATCAGGTATGACTGTAACTTCTACTAGTGGAGCCCCTGGTGCTTCAACAACAGTAGTACTTCGTAGCGTTACTTCAATTTCCGGTAATAACCAACCGCTATACGTTGTTGATGGTATTCCAATGAATAATTCAACATTTAACCCCAGTAATCTGGCAGATGCGAGTGATGCTCTTTCGAGCCGTAACTTAGACTTTGCATCTCGTGGTAATGACTTCAACCCGGAAGACATCGAATCAATGACTGTATTGAAAGGTGCGGCAGCTGCAGCACTTTACGGTTCTGATGCATCAAACGGAGCTATTATTATTACAACCAAAAAAGGTTCTTCAGGTAAAGGAAAAGTGACATATAGCAATAGCTTCCGTTGGGATCAGGCATACGGTTATCCTGATATGCAAACAAAATATGCGCAAGGTGCTTATGGAACAACAAACTACTATTACACAAGCAGATATGGTGGTCTTTACCCTGAAAACACTAAGTTCTATGATAACATTGGTGCAGTATTACAGACAGGTCATTCAACGAAACACAATGTTTCTGTTGAAGGAGGTAGTGACAAGACAACAATACGTGCTTCTGCATCATGGCTAGACCAAACAGGTATTGTTAAAAACACGGATTATTCTCGTATGAACTTAACATTATCTGGCAAAGCAGAGATTACAAAGTGGTTAAACTTTGAATCTTCAATGCAATACACCAATACCACTAATACAAAAGCACTGCGTGGAACAGATGGTCCGTTGTACTTAGCTATGCGTTGGCCTATTATTGACAACATGGCAAATTATTTAGACGAGGATGGATCTCACATGCGCAGACCTGTTTTTTATACTGATACAGATCTTCTTAATCCTCTATTCGGTAGTTATAAGAATAAATATTATGATGAGTCAGACCGTTTTATTTCAAATTTTGCAATAACTCTAACTCCTATCAAAAATGCATTTTTACGCGCACAAGTAGGCTGGGATGTAGGTGCCCAGAATTTTGAAACATCTGTTCATCCATACTACTATAATAATAATGCTGGAGTGGGTAAATATAATCTTGCAAAATCAAATTTCTCTGATCCTACTCTTAATTTTCTTGCCGGATACAACAACACATTTAAAGGCAAATATTCAGTATCTGTTCAGGTAGGTTATCACCAGATAGAAAATGGCGTAACCCAATTAAGTTCATACGGATCAAAGTTCTCTGTTGTCGATTTTCAGTCAATTAATAACTGTGATCCTTCAACAATAACAGCAGAAAAAACAACTACCAAGCGTAGAGTTCAAGCAATCTCAGCTCAGGCTGAATTTGGATATAAAAATATGGCTTTCGTTACTTTAAGAGCTAGAAATGACTGGTCGTCAACTCTACCAAAAGCAAACAATTCATATTTCTATCCAGCTGTAGAAGGTTCATTCATTTTCACCGAACTTCCTTTTATGAAGGATAATAAAACTGTCAACTACTTAAAACTCCGTGGTGCTGTTGCACAAGTTGGTAAGGATGCCGATCCGCTTCAGATAGATCCTCAATTAGAAACTACCGGACTAACAGGTGGCGGTTATCATTATGGCTATACTGGTCCAAACAAAGATTTAAAACCTGAAATGACAACCTCTTATGAAGGAGGATTTGAAGGACGTTTCTTAGACGATCGTATTAATACAGACTTCTCTTATTTCTGGACTCATTGTGCAGACCAGATTGTTCAGGGATTCCGTTTAAGTTACGCAACAGGATTCATATTAAACAATATGAATGTTGGTACATTTAACACCTGGGGATGGGAAGCACACGTTGATGCTGATATTATACGTAAACAAAATGGTTTACGCTGGAACGTTGGAATTAATGCATCAAGTACAAAATCAAAAGTTGTTTATCTTCCTGAAAATGTTAGTGAATATTATAATGCATATACATGGAACTCAGGAAATATACGTAATGGTATTATGGTTGGTCATCCTATTACTACTCTTACCGGTCAGGCATATACAAGAAATGAAGCCGGAGACATCTTAATAGACCCAACGACAGGACTTCCAAAGGTAGACAGTAAATGGAGCGTCATAGGAGATCGTGAACCAAAACTTCGCTTTGGTTTGACAACAAGTTTGGCATACAAAGGTTTCCGACTATCAGGAATGTTTGCAGGCAGGTACCATGCAACTGTAGTAAACGGTACAAAGCGTAGTATGATGTCTACTGGTACAAGTTGGGAATCAGTTAAGATGCGCGAAAAAGGTCCAGTTATCTTTAAAGGTGTTTTGGCAGATGGAAATGAAAATACTGCAAATCCAACAAAAAACAGTATTTCAGTGTCATACAACACTTATGGTTCATCGATCTATACGGGATATGATGAAGATTGGCTGGAAAAAGGTGTAAATTATCTGCGTTTGCAAGAACTTCGTTTAGCATATATTGTACCAGCCAAATGGTTAAAGGGAACTCATATTGACTATGCCAATATTTATATTGTAGGAAACGACTTAGCTACATGGACCAATTATTCAGGTATTGATGCCGTTGGAAATACAGTATCAGCAGCAGCTGGAGGTACAGGTGGTGAGGGATATGATGTTTGGTCTTTACCAAATCCTCGTAGCATCTCATTTGGTATAAGTATAACATTCAAATAATTCTTAATAAATCAGAAAGTATTATGAAAAAAAAGATATCAACAATCATACTGTTAGCATCAATGCTCTTTACGAACGTAAGTTGCGACGATTATCTTGATGTTAACAAAAATGTAGATGCGCCTGATTATGTGGAAGGCTATCTTTACTTAGCAGGAATTATTGAACAATATCAAGGGATGTATATGGATATTCGTGCAACAGGTCCTCTTACACAAATGATGGGCACATCTTCATATACCTCGTTTGCCACTAATTATTACAGTGTAGGAAGCGATGCCGGAGGAGAAATCTGGCGTGTTACATATTGGCTTCAGGGAATGAACCTTGAAAATATGATCAATCAATCTATTAAAGCTGAAGACTGGACATTAGCCGGCATCGGCTATGCAATAAAAGCATATTCATGGGATCAGTTAACTAAAGAACATTGTGATCTTCCTATGAAAGAAGCTTTTGTTAATGGACTTTTATCTCATAATTATGATTATCAAAAAGAGATTTACCCACAAATCAGGGAATGGGCTTACAAAGCTATCGAATATCTTGAAAAAACCGACAATCATAGTTACGGAACAAAAATCAGCGCAAATGATTATATATATAATGGTGACAAAGCAAAATGGATTAAATTTGCCTATGGTGTTATAGTTCGTAATCTTGCTTCGCTATCAAACAAGAGTAATTTCACTACTGATTACGCTCAAGAACTAATTGACTGCGCCAATAAATCATTCCAATCTGTAGATGATGACGCAGCAGTTACCGTTGCCGGCGGTTCAGCAAGTGCTCCTTATTCAGAATATAATAATTTCTGGGGAACAAATCGCACCAATTTAACTAGAAATTACTTCCAACACGAATATGCAGTACAAGTATTTACCGGTTCGGTGCCTAAATACGATGAAACTACCGGAGAAAAATATAGTGTTGAAGGAAATAAATACTATCCATACGAATTAGCTGACAAACAGATTATTTGTGATACTTTAGTAAAAGTAGCAGGCCATTATGATCCACGTGTAGCTGTTAAGCTTGCAACAACTGATGATCCTCTTTACAATAGCATGGATAATGCAGACAGTATCAAAGCTCATAAATATTATGGTGGTAGTTTCACAGGTTATAGTGGACCGATAGGTTCAGCACCATCTTACTATGGTAGAAATGCCTCTTCAACATATTCAGGTACAGTTCAAGATGGTAAAGGTCGTTGGCTATATCGGGATGACGCACCATATATTCTTATGACTTGCGCCGAATTAAAATTCTGTTTAGCAGAAGCTTATTGGAAACTAAACAAGAAAGACGAAGCCTTTGCTGCATTTAAAGAAGGTGTAAAAGCTGATATAAATTTCACTGCCAAATATATTTATCCTGGTACAAAAGGTCAGGCAGTTGGTGGAGATAAAATTACGAAAAGTTTATTCACATCTTTAGCTGCTCAATATACGGCTGGTCCTTATGTAGATGGACTTTCATTATCCAGCTTCTCTCTTTCACACATCATGATGCAAAAATGGGTTGCACTATACCCTTGGGGAGCATTAGAAGCTTGGGTTGATATGCGCAAATATCATTATGATATTAAGTATACAGGAGAATATCCTGCTTCTGGCAATGGATGGGATCTCTCTATGGTAAATCAAAAATGGGACACAGATGCTACAAAAGTATATAAAGGATTTTATCTGTCTCCGGCTCAGGTTCAAGGTCGAAAAAGTAGCCTTACAATACATTAAATCAATGGTGCACCGTGTTAATCGTATCGTCCTCGGTACAACTCTGAATATATGTGGAATAAGGCCATCACTAAATCGTTTTAGTGCCATTTCAGGAACTGCCGATAACATATCAATGGTTCTAATTCCTTGGTTTCTTATCCGGGTGGATCTTCCTTCTAAATAATGTATATGTTTTATAGAGAAGTAAAATAATAAAAATAAAAAGATAGTGAAAATTCTAAAATACATTAGTCTGGTTATGATGTTGGTACTTGCGGCATCAATGCGATAAGAAATGAATGTAGAATAGCAATACAGAATCTATTTTCAGAGATGGCAAAATTCCCAGCTGCAACTAACTTTGTAGCTGTTTACTGCCCACTACGAAACAATATTTTATAGGTTGTAGTTAATGGGTGGAATACTATTGGCTAACAAGACTGGCGCCTTTATCAACTTATAATGCAATTCCCTAATGGTTCCTGGATAGGGCGGTTTTTATAACAGTTCAACCTGGTAAAGATCCAACTTAAATTGTAAGTATGAGTACTGCATTTACTTTGGTATACGACAGGGACGGGTTACCACTAAATGTAGGAAAAAAAAACATTTTTGATACGATTTCCAATAAAGACTCCTATTTATTTTTTGATAATGCTATCCATACCAAGCTAATCTTGAACCGAGGATACAGATTACTTGTATTTATGTGAAGGTTCTACAATTTTCGTTTATGAAACAACAGGAGCAGCAACCAGTACTTTGAAATTGCCAGTACCAATATACTGGATCCCTAGAACCGGTGGCTTTAGTAAAATATTGGAAAGCCAGTTTTCTTTGGAAAACTTACCTGGTTTGGCAACCTGTGGGAAGATTGTTAATCCGTCTCTTAATTCATCTGGGAGATTGCCTCTATTAGTTTAAAGATTAAAGTCCGTAAATGCCGATTGGATCAATAGGTACGATTCCTTATCTTTGGAATTCAAATATAAAAGTAATGTGCTTATACTGCTTACTACACTGAATACATTGGCAGAAGATATATCACGCATATCTTAGGTGGTATGCGATTCTCACTTCCAATAGTCCTACCCAGACCAGTTTACCGCACTTTAAAATTATAATTTTAACATATAAAGAGAGGTTAGTTCATTGCTGAATTAGCCTCTCTTTTTAAATTTATAAAAAAACAAATTTAGAGCAATGTATTAAAGTTACATTTTAATTAATCAGGCATTTGCCACTCAAATAATATATAGGTGGCCTCAGATACCAAATAGATTATTTTTTATTATTTTTGCCGAGCATTATTAATACATTATTAATATAATATGCTTTATATTTAATACCACAGCAATATCTAGTCAATTAAATAATAAAATAAT
>JGI20225J20221_1002802_pt1 | contig 11942 bp, 11 predicted proteins | sample BioMet4_FD_20221 | JGI IMG/M metagenome (IMG submission 20221) | reverse complement strand
TGAATACGCCGTCTGAAACGGTGCACATGGACCGCTGAGATGGTGCACGCAGACCGGCGAAAAGGTGCATGGCTTCCGCGCTCGTGGTGCACGAACTTTCGGCCTTTGTATAATGAATTTCAGCATCACAAGATGCGAATTCATTACAGGAGGTCGGATTATGACCAATCACAAAGAGATCCTTAGGCTCAAAATGCTGGGACTCACAAACACGGACATTGCAGCCGCCTGCGCCAGCGGCCGGAATACCGTGACACGCACGCTGGCAAGGGCGCAGGAAAACGGACTGACGTGGGAAAAGGCCCGCACCATGTCGCAGCAGGAAGTCTCCCTTAAGCTGTTTCCCACAGAGACGTGCGTACCCACCTACAAGATGCCGGATTACGAGCATGTCCACAGGGAGATGCAAAAAAGTGGCGTCACGCTGAGTCTGCTGTGGGTGGAGTACTGCGAACAGTGCCGTCAAAACGGCGAGCTGCCGTACAAATCCACACAGTTCAACAAGTACTACTCAGACTTCGTTCACAAAGCGAAAGCCACCATGCATTTGGAGCACAAGCCCGGAGAAACCCTGCAGGTAGACTGGGCCGGGCAAACGGCAGGGCTTGTGGACACGGATACCGGGGAGCTTATCGCGGCCTATGTGTTTGTGGCTGTGCTGCCTTACAGCGGGTATGCTTACGTGGAAGCTTTCCTGGATATGAAGCAGGAAGCGTGGATCACAGCTCACGTCAACGCATACCGCTTCTTTGGCGGCGTCACAAGAATCCTTACTCCGGACAACCTCAAGACCGGTGTCGTCCGAAACACGCGGGATGAAGTTGTCCTCAACAAGTCGTATCAGGAGTTGGCTGAGCATTACGGCACCGCCATCATCCCTGCCCGGCCCAGATCACCCAAGGATAAGGCTTTCGTGGAGGGCTCCGTCGGTGTCGTTTCCACATGGATCATCGCAGCAGTGCGCAACCAGCAGTTTTTGTCGTTAGGCGAGCTGAATCAGGTCATTCATGAGAAACTGGATGCATTCAACCACAAGCAGTTTCAAAAAAAAGAAGGCAGCCGTGCAGCATCGTTTGAGGAAGAACGGTTGTTTCTTCTGCCGCTACCGGCGGCTCCGTTTGAACTGGCAGTCTGGAAGGTAGCCACCGTCCAGTACAACTATCATATCAGTGTGGAGCACATGAATTACTCTGTTCCGTATGAATACATCAAACAGCAGGTGGATGTGCGGCTGACGCGCTCCACTGTGGAGGTGTTTTTCTCAGGCAACAGAATCGCTTCTCATCCGCGGCTGCACGGCCGCCCCAACCAGTATAGCACGGTGGACGTCCACATGCCTCCGGAACATCAGGAATATCTGCAGTGGAACGGCGAGCGCTTTCTCCGCTGGGCAGAGCAGATCGGAGCACATACCGCTGCTGTGGTCAGGTTACTGTTAACGGCAAACAAGGTGGAACAGCAGGGCTACAAGTCCTGTATGGCGCTGCTCAAGCTGGCGGATAAGTACTCAGCCCCACGTCTGGAAGCAGCTTGTAAGAAGGCACTTTCATTCACACCCACGCCAAGCCTGAAGGTCATCCAGTCCATTCTCAAATCCAGCCAGGATCAACTGCTGGAGCAGGAACCCGAAACCGCACCCTCCAAGGCCGCGCCGTACAGCTTTACGCGTGGCGCAGAGTACTACAGGAGGGATAAGTGATGCTGGCGAATGAAACCATGCGGAAACTTCAGGAAATGCACCTCGGCGTCATGGCCGGAAGTTTCAGCGAACAACTGAAAGATTCGCAGTATAGCGGAATGTCTTTCGAGGATCGCTTTGCGCTGCTGGTGGATGCGGAATGGGCGGCACGGAAAAGCAATCATCTCTGCCGGCTCATTAAAAACGCCGGGTATGCGGTTTCTTCCGCCTGTGTTGAGGACATTGAATATCGGCCGGAGCGAAAACTGGACCGCACGCAGATCATGCGCCTTGCTGCTTGCGTCTACATTCAGGAATCCCACAATGTCATCCTGCTCGGTGCGACCGGTTCCGGCAAGACTTATCTCGCCTGCGCTCTTGGCATGGCAGCCAGCCGGAACTTCTATTCGGTCAAATATGTCCGTCTGCCGGATCTGCTGGTGGAGATTGCGATGTCCAGAGGCGACGGGACCTACCGTGAGTACATGAAGAGGCTGAAGAAAGTCAAGCTGCTCATTCTCGACGAGTGGATGTTGTATCCGCTCAAAGAAAACGAAGCACGGGACGTGCTGGAATTGGTTGAGTCCCGAAGCAAGGTTTCGTCCACCATCTTCTGCTCTCAGTTCGATGTGCCCGGCTGGCATGAAAATCTATACGACCCAACGCTGGCCGACGCCATCTGTGACCGGATCATCTATGATTCATATATGATCCGGGTGGAGGGCGACTCCATGCGCAAGCGCAAAGGCATCACGGAGTAAAGCAACCCTGCATGGCGGTCGTGTGCACCACGGCTGCGGCCACCATGCACCATTTCGCCGGTAGCCGTGCACCACGCCGGGCGGTCACCCCGCTCTCGCCAGCCGGCGTACGCAATAGAAGCTTATTTCCCTGGCTGTCGACGATAGAGTGGCTCATTATATATACAAGGCAATTAAAATATACTTTCTTTTTGATTAATACAACTTTGCAGCCTTATTCATAAATAGGCAAGTTTACTGCCATTTTTCTTTATAAACATCTAAATATACAGGGTCATTACAATAAGGACAATTTGGACTTTTAAAAATATAACTATGAAGCTTGGGGTTAGGGAGCTTTAGCGTATCAATAAAAAAATGATTATTTACCTTGAATTCGGGATAGTATCTATCTTTAATCAATTCGCATGTTATTAACACTCCCGCAAATGCTGAGATAAATGAGACGGGTGCGAGAATGGCTTCTTCTGTATCTTTGTTGCTTGATATTTTACTGCTACCACAATACTCGTGTTCATAGAGAGACTCAATTGGTTCGCCAATACAATGCCTCAGGTTTTTACCCATGTGTTTTGAAATAATCTCGATATCTTCAGCATTAACACCTTCACTTCGGTCATAAAGATATTTCACTCTTTCAAAACTTAAGCCTGTATTGAGAGAAATATAATGAAGTAACTGGTCGTCTCTAGGTTCTGGTAAGTACAAACAACCCAAACAAGCACCTTTTGACCCAAATTCCATTCTTGCAAGATCAACACAAGAATCTGTAGTTGCTGCATCAATAACAAGCCTCGGCAAATCACTTTGCATATTAAACCGTGTTATTCTTTTGTCTACAGCGGTGATTAATGTATCAATATGGTGATGGGTTTCTTTAAAAATATCATATATTTGTTGGTGTTTCATTACTTTAAGATATGGATGCTTTCTAAGCAAATCTTCTGCAATATCTACCTTGTATTTTCCTGTTGTTGATTCGCTAGCTATAATGTACCTATTAAGGTTGGTGTCGGAATATTTATCTGCGTCAACAATTTCAAGTGTCCCAGATACATTATTTAAACATTTTAAAGTATATATTACAGCGCTACCTATTGCACCGACACCGACTAAAGTTACCATGCCGATATCAATTTGTGAATGTAAAGGGGGGTTCTCTTGCGGTATTTCTGTACTGTAATTCAAAAGCGAAAATGACAGTTCTGAACAAATTTTGCAGCCTTTTGGCTTTGCTACATATTTGAACAATTCAGCAACACCCATACAAGAAGCCGCACACGCTGCAATGGGATTGTAATTATCACAGTTATTGCTTTTGTTTATATAAACGTTCCATCCGTCAGATATGGTAGATATCCTGTTCGGGCAAGCCTCTTCTGAAAATCCTATTAACAGCACCCCATCATAGACAGATGCATCATCTATTTTATCTTTACACTTATAATTTCCACAAGGGAAAATATCCTGAGCCATCCTGAGCACATACTCATTAACAAGTGTGCTTTCATCATAGACGCAACTCAACAATTTAGTATTGATCGGTATAATAAAGTCAATATTCAAAAAAATTCTTACTGCAAGGTTGCATGATAAAATATAAATCTGCTGAGCATTTGGATTGGATTTGTACTCACTTTGTAATACTATCGCGACTCTTTTTAAAGGTATTACGGTTTCGTCGGTAATGCCAAAGTGTTTGAAGAATTTTATATTTTCCTTATGGAAACCAAGCTCTTCCAAAATCATTCACCTCATTATTGTGAGCATTTGATTAACTTGATTTGGTGACAGAATCTGCCAAAGGTGGAGATCCGTTAAAATATGTACCTTTGTTTTTGAAAAATTTTCAAATTCTATGTTGCCAAAGAAAGGTAATACTATCGATAAAGAACCCTTTCGTCCAAGCAAACTCAGTTCATTATCTCTACTTGAATGAATTGCAGAAGAACCCGGGTGAGAATGCACTTGGATTAAACCGATTTCGTTTGTTCGGTGCAGTTCATTTAAAACGTTATTTATCGATTTTTCTGACAAATCGAACGCATAACCAAATGCTGATCGTATGGCTCTTTGTTCGGGAATTATTACACCTGTTACAATGTAAGTGCTATCTGTTTCCTGTTTGCCTTTCCACAAAACAAAGGCCTCATGATCTTTCCTACCTTGCTCAATAAGGAACTCTTTAGTATCCCGCATTACACCTATCGGGACTTTATAATTCAAACTATTAAAATCCATAAGATTACCTTTCTAAATGTTTGTGTTAATAAAATGAGTATACACAGTATCGAGAATTTTCGGTAATCGGAATTCCTGAGAGTTGTAATCCCATTTGTCTTCGCAAGAATGTGAAGAATGTGTATGATATTCTCTAATACCAGGAGCGCAAAGAAAAGGGCCTCCTGTAACGCTATGACCATTTAAAAAATAAGAGCCTTGAGGCCATTCACTAGTCGGTAATGGCAAAAAATTAGCATGGTCAACAACCTGCAATGATATTGGGATATTATCATGAAGAAAACTGAAGTAATACTCTCTGTGCGATTTTGGATGAAGCATCGAAATAATAAAGATTGGAAATTCAACTTTAATTACTCTCCAATCACGTATCCTAAGAAGGCTTTCGTTCTCACAAATCTTCTTAGTATCAGTTAAGAAAAATCTTTTCACAATTTCTGGATCCATTTAATAACCTCCCCAGCGGAGAAAGCCTTATAGGTTTTCTCCGCCGCCGGCGTTCAGTTTTCTTAATTGCATCTCATCACCGTCATTTAACCCAGCTTGTTCAATTGTCAGGGACAAAACCAACGGCTCTGCGCTACCGACTTTAAATAGACCATATTGAGACAAGTCATATAAGAGGTCAAGCTTCTTAACTGTATTATCAACAACTTTTTTAAGGGTATCATGCTTGTTGTAGATATCAGACCAATTTCCATCAACCGTTATCACAGTTAAGGTTACATGATTCTCAGGTTTGTCGGGTTTGCCGGGATCATGAGGTCCGCCGGGATCGTGAAGTCCGCCAGGATCGCGAGGTCTGCTGGGTTTGCTAGGAACATCGGGTTCGTTTGGCCTATCAGGCTTACCAGGTCCATTTTCTTCAAAATTCATTTTCTCCACCCCCATGTGAATATTTACTATCAGGCAATAATTAATATAACATACGTTAACGATAATGTCAAGTGGGTAAAAAATATTTATAACGATTGTTATTAATATTGATTTAATTCAAATCATATGTTATAATTTCTGATATAACAATGCTATAGGAGGAATTATTATGTCCGTATCGGAACGGATTTCAAAAAAGAGAGAAGAACTGAACTTAAGTCAAACAGATTTAGCAAAGAGAGCTGGGTTAAAGCCCCCGGCTATAAGTCAATATGAATCTGGGTTACGAAGTCCGTCGTATGAAGCATTAATTAAACTTTCAAATGCGCTTGGTGTTACTACCGATTATTTAATTTCGGGAAAAGAAGAAAGATTAGAGGATATAAATGATAAAGCTATAAACATGCTCTTTAAGCTTATACCTAATTTTTCAATCGAGAATAGGGACAAGTTATTAGAGTACGCCATTTTTCTATCTGGAGAAGCATATACTAGTGAAATTCCGCTATTGAATGAGGAAGATTATGCAGACTATGTTTTAAAAAACTATTCAAATTACGAGCTTCCCACTGATGTTTACAGTATTGCTAAGAAATTAGATATTTCTATTTACGAAGATGAATTAGATGATGGCGAGGGCATACTGATAAATGGTAAAAAGAAAGTTGTTATTTTGAATAGTAGCAGTGATTATGCCCAAAGACGAAAATTCACTATTGCAGTTTTAATTGGACACGCAATTATTCCGTGGCATATTCAACCAACCTATACTATAAGAAAGGCTGGGACTTCAACGCTTCTTACTGAAAACATACAAGAGATGGAAGCACAGAATTTTGCCGCTGGTTTAATTATGCCTCAAGTTTATATAACAAAAGACTTTACAAAAACAAAAGCAAGCATAGAAAACCTAAAGAAACTTGCAACGGAAAAATATGATGTATCATTTTTTTCTTTTGCGAATCGATTAGTAGAGTTTTCAAAAGGCAAATATGCTGTTATTCAATCTGAAAACTATACAGTATTAAAAACTTTTTCAGGAAGCAGACCTCTTGTTGAAGATGTTAGTGAGCAAAGCCAAGCAGCAACATTTTATACTAATCCAAGTAATATTGAGGAAATCAGGCAAGGTGAGGTACCGGCAGAATACTGGCTTCAGGATGCTAAAAAAGGCGAAACAATTTATGAAGAAAGCATCTATAATCCCGAATATAAGAAGGTTTTAACATTACTGACTATCGATAACTAGTTTTTTTCTCGATGCTTTCCGCTATTTCTGTTATTTCTGTTTTGTTTTCGATCATCTTAGCTTGATTTCACGACAATAGGGGGATTGAAGTTCTATCATATGGGATGTTTTCGCTAAAATAGAAATGCAGAAGAAGGTCTCCAAAAGTGCATAACGGATAATGGCAATAAAAGAAGCCATTGTCAGCACCTCAAAAAGTAGTTACCCTTAGTTTGTTCACGACTAAGGAGGTAACAGGAAGGTGTTGAAAATGGCTCAGAAAGAGTATATCAAGCATCTCTACGAAGTGGAAGAGAAAAGTTTGCTTGAAATCGCAAATGCCACAGGCTTTAATTACCGCACAGTCCAAAAATACGCGTATCAGGAGGACTGGAGCAAGGACAACCTGCCGAATATCGAGCCAACGAGCTATCCGGTACTGGAGTCTTTTATTCCTACAATTGATTCATGGCTGGAGGCTGACCGGAAGGTTCCACGCAAGCAGCGACATACCGTAAAGCGGATTTATGACCGGCTGCGGGATGAGTTGGGTTTTCGTGGCAGCTATTCCAGCGTGAAGAAATATGTCCGCAAAAAGAAGTTTGTGATGAAGGCAGCGACCGAAGGATACTTGCCTCTGGCACATCCGAATGGCTGTGGGCAGGTGGACTTTGGCGAGTTTATTTACCATGACGCCAAGAAGGATGAGCAGACCGGCTACGCCCTTACAATCTCGTTTCCCAATTCCAACAAGGGCTACACACAGGCGTTTCCATCTCAGAACCAGGAGTGCCTGCTCACTGGGATGCAGCGGATCTTTGAACACATTGGCGGTGTTCCGCCTCGCCTGCGGTTTGACAACATGACGACCGCAGTGGCACAGGTTTTAGAGGGTACGGAGCGTGTTCTGACCGATGGATTTATGCGTTTCAAACTGCATTACCGATTTCAAGCTGATTTCTGCAACCCTCGCGCCGGGAATGAGAAAGGCAATGTTGAGAACAAGGTTGGGTACAGCCGGAGAAATGCCTTTGTGCCGGTGCCAACCATTACATCCTTCGAGGATTTCAACGAAGGCCTTTGGGACTGGTGTGAAAAGGATGCAGAGCGTCTCCATTACAAGTACAAGGTTTCCATACAGGATCTGTGGTTTGAAGAACAGGACAGCCTGCTGACATTGCCAGAGTATCCATTCCCTGTGTTCCGCTATGAAAGCATGGTGGTAAACAAATACGGCTTCGCTGTGATTGATACCAACAAGTATGGCCTTGCCCCTTCGCTATATGGGGAAACTGTGCAGGCAAAGATTTTCTATGACCATGTGGAGTTCTTTCATGACCACCAGCCTGCCGGTACATACCGTCGTTGCTACGGTTCCAATGAGGAAATCTATGACTGGACTCAGTATGTGGCCACCCTCTGCAAAAAACCGGGAGCCGCCCCACACACTCGTTTTTTCAACCAGATGCCGCAGCCGTGGCAGCAGCACTTGATGCAGAGCCAGGGCAAAGACCGGAAGAACGCATTGCAGCTTCTGAATGAGATTGTGCGGGATGGCAACGCTTCCCTCTGCAACGATGTCTTGGAGCTTGCAGGGGAAAACGGCCGCACCGATGCTGACAGTATCCGGCAGTGCTATTACATGATTGCCAAGAAAGAATACCGCCCCGAACCGTTGAGACTGATTTCCAATGCTCCAGCGCTGAACTACAATCCCAACCTCTCGGCCTACGATGGCCTGACGGCGGGAGGTGAAGCTCATGGATGAACAGATTGAGCAGATGATGCGGACACTGAAGCTGGGCGGTCTGGCAAAGGAATGGCGCTCAGTGGAGTACACCGACAACGGGCAGTATGTGACTGATCTGCTGATGGTGGAATTGCGTGAGCGTGAGGCCAACCGCATTAACCGCATGGTGAAAACAGCCGGCTTCCAAGTACTGAAAACACTGGATGACTTTGAATGGAAACCTGAACTTGAGCTTCCAAATGGTCTGACGCGGGAGTACATGGAAGATTTGAAATTCCTTGTTCCCAAAGAAAACCTCATTTTTATGGGTGCCGTTGGTACCGGCAAGACGCATCTGGCAACGGCCCTCGCTCTGAAAGCCTGCCAAGAAGGACGGCGTGTGCGGTTCTTTACCGCTGCATCTCTCGCCAATATTCTGCTGGAGAAAAACAGCCGTGGCACGCTGAACAACTTTTTGGGTACGCTGAAAAAGGTGGAACTGATTGTGCTGGATGAGATTGGCTTCGTGCCGTTGCACAAAGACGCTGCGGAACTGCTGTTCCAAGTGATTTCTGACTGCTACGAGCGCAAGAGCCTGATTATTACTTCCAATCTGGAGTTCTCGCAGTGGAACATGGTCTTTGGTGACAACCGCCTGACAGCAGCTCTGATTGACCGGCTCATCCACCATTCTCATATTTGCATTTTCTCTGGCGAGAGCTACCGGCTCACGCAGTCCATGCTCCGCCAGAAGGCTACGAAAGGAGCTGCCCGATGAACACTACGATGACTGCCGAAGAACGCCGCCGTCTCCGCAAATGGATTGCAGATGGGAACGATGCTGCCGACAATCCGTGGCTCATGGCCGGCGAAGATGGCAGGCCGCTGGATTTCATTACCGCATGGCGAGAAATGCTTGATTTGAAAGGACAACACGATGCTGGCCTTTGACAAGGGTCTCCAAAAGTACAGTATTGGGTCTCTCAAAAGGTCTCCAGAAATGCAGAGTGGGGTCTCCTAAAAGGTCTCCAAAAATGCAGAACCGGGCCTCGCAAAAGGCTCGCCAAAAGTACAGAGTTGGGCCCCAAAAGGGGCTCGACAACAAACAAAGCTGGTGCTGACCAGACTATGTACTTTTCGGGGCCCTTTTTATGCACTTTCTACTTGACGAACACAATATGGGATTTGTTTATTCGACAAAATATAAGTAGCTTCATAAATAAGTTGGGAACTTTTTTGAAACGAAATTAACCGTTTCATTTCGTCTTTTGTGTAATAATATAGGATGGTTTTGTTTTTTCGACAAAACTCAATATCCTTGAACTATCAGTACTCTCCGGCGAATTGGGTTTTGTTCTGTACTCCGCCGCAATCGGCATCATCGTCCTCATAATTGCTTTCCTCGTCAGCCCATTTGGTCTGCCCATGCTGACAGCATGGCTGCTGGGACAGATACAGCGGCTTCGGTATGCGATTCAGGACAGAATTTACGAATGAAATCAGCATCGGGATATGATATAATAACGGCATCTTTAAGGATATGAAAGCGGTGGTATCTTGGGGGTCAGCAACAAAATCTGCCTTAACTGCGGAAGAAAAATGAAGCAGCAGTTTATAGGACTACGGCATTGTGAGTGCGGCATGAGCTGGGAAAAAGACATCGGCTATTTTGAACGCACGAATGATATGGTCTTCGCATTAGAACGAAGGGTTATTGGAAAGAAAACAAAGCAAGTTCCAGTTATACGATACTCAAAATGAAAGAACATAAGTAAATTAACGACCTGCGTTTTTGAATCAAAGTAAGCGTCAAATTGACGGACGGGTTGCGGAAAAGATGGTGGTGTGCGAGAATATCCCCAAAGACCAACAGACACTAAAGGGTTCGAAAAGAGTCCAACGGAGTCTGTTGGAGCAGATGGGAGTGTACAGAAATGACTCAAAGCCTTCAAACGATGAACGCTAACCAGCGACTGGGCGAGTGGAGCAACCGTGTTGCCGCATGCCGATCAAGCGGAAAAAGCGTGCAGCGGTGGTGCGAGGAAAACGGCGTCAACCTTAAGACATACTATTACTGGCAGCGCAAGGTTTTCCAGGCAATAACGCAGGAAGAACCCTGCTTTGCGGAAGTACCGGTAATGTCTGCACGAAAAAGCGCTGTGGCAACCGTCCGAATTGGCGGCGCCGAAGCAGATATCTATTCCGGAGTGGATGAAGCAACAATAGCCGCCATATGCCGTGCTCTGAGATCATGCTGAACGACTTCACCGGCGCGGAGCACGTCTACATGGCCTGCGGCTACACGGGCCTGCGCCGTGGGATAGACGGCCTGTCCGCCATCGTAGAGAATAATTTCAAGCTGGACCCGTTCTCAAACAGCCTGTTTCTGTTTTGCGGGCGACGGGCGGATCGGATCAAAGCACTGTACTGGGACAGCGACGGATTTCTACTCCTGTATAAGCGTTTGGAACGAGGAGCGTTCCAATGGCCGAGGACGCAGGACGAGGTACGGGATCTCACGCAGCAGCAGTACCGGTGGCTCATGGAAGGGATAAACTTGGAACAGCCAAAAGCGCATCGCCCGGTCACGGGGCTGCGCGTGGTCTAAAGTCCTTGAAAATGCTCACTTTTGCTTCTATTTTCCTTGTGTGCCAAGGCCATATATGGTATAATAAAGCCATGGAAAAAGTGAACGAAAACTTCATAAACAGCGCCGAAACCATCACGATTTCGCGCGTGGAATATGAGACTTTGAAGACCCAGAACGCAGAGCTGTCCCAGCAGGTGAATTGGCTCATGGAGCAAATACGCCTTGCCCGGCAGAAACGTTTTGGGTCTTCTTCCGAGCAGAGCAAGTACGATGCCGGGGAACAGCTGAGTCTGCTGTTCAACGAGGCGGAAGTCTTTGCGGACGAAAAAGCGGCGAAGCCGGAACTGACGGAAGTTCAGCAGCACTACCGCAAGAAGCGCGCAGAGGTCAAGGATTCTTTGCCGGGAGATCTGCCGGTTGAGACGATTGAGCATCGGTTAACTGAGGAAGAGCGCCTTTGCCCGCAGTGCGGAGAGCAGATGCAGGAAATTGGCAAGGAAGTACATCGCCATCTGAAGATCATTCCCGCGCAGGTCAGCATCATTGAGGACGTGGTTTACACCTATGCCTGCGGTCACTGTGAAAAGAATGGCATTACTGTTCCCGTGAAGAAAGCGGCTATGGGAAAGCCGGTCATGAAAGGCAGCTTCGCCTCGCCTGAGGCGGTGGCGCACATTATGGCGCAGAAATTTGTCATGGGTGTTCCACTGTACCGCCAAGAGCAGGAATTCAAACGCCAAGGCATCCTGCTTTCCCGGCAGACCCTGTCCAACTGGCTGCTGAAATGTTCGGAGGATTGGCTGGAGCCCATTTACGAGCAGCTGCACCGTGAGCTGGTA
>JGI20225J20221_1002800_pt1 | contig 11949 bp, 6 predicted proteins | sample BioMet4_FD_20221 | JGI IMG/M metagenome (IMG submission 20221) | reverse complement strand
CCTGTAATCTGATAAGTATCGTGTACAGGAATATAATAATTACTTACTTGTCCTTTTACTACTTTTATAGTATCTGAAAAATCATAGGAGTTAATGCTCCTTGCCGAAGCAGGAAGCATTAACAATATGAATAGTATAATATAGTTAGTTCTTGTCATTACTTATCTATTGGTTCTTTATTCAAATCAGGATTTTCTGAAAGTTGATCGAACGGAATAGGATAATATGTTTTGGCTTCTGTCCATCCATACTTGCCTAAAACAGAAGCAGCCTTTCCGGTACGGACCAAGTCGTTGTAACGTTCTCCCCACTCGCAACAGAGTTCCATGCGGCGCTCGTCAAGAATTTGATCGACACTAACATTTGTTATAGCTGGCATCTTGGCACGAGTTCTTACAAGATTGAATGGTATATCACCATTCTTACTCTGACGAACCTTTGCTTCTGCATTCATCAGGAGTACATCGGCATAACGAAGTATACGGATATTATTATTTGAACCGTATTTGGTACGTCCTGAAGTTAACTCATTCTTAGGAGTATAAGCTTTACCGTTCCAACAGTCTGTCTGGGTAGGATTCTGTAGTGGACGGATGACGTCACCACTTGGAGTTGTTGTTCCTGCCTCTAGGAATGATGTGGTGTATCTAACTGTCTCGCCTCTATCCTTAGCCCAATTGCGGAATGATTTGTTCAGCCCGATAAATCCCCATCCTGAAATATCTCCATCATTGGCCGGACCTTGGAATACAAACCACTGATCGGCATCTACCATATTACCAGACCCTAAACCAAAATCGGTACACTGACACTCTAATAAACTTTCATCACACAATTTTCCGGGTATCTTAAACAGCTCATAGAAGTCAGGATATAAATGGAATTTATTACTATTGATGATGTCGTTGGTGAGATCTTCTACTTTAGCATAGTCACCTTCATTAAGATAGATCTTTGCAGCCAAAGCCTCTGCTGTATATGCGGTAGCAGCTCCGACGTGTTCCATCTCGTTGGGACGAACTTTGGGACAGTTGTCCATAGCGTACTGCAAATCGCTAAGAATATAATTGTACACAGACTTAACCGTAGAACGGGTAAGGTCTGTCTGACTATTGCTACTAAGAATGGTTACAGGACCAAAGGCTTGCGTAAGACGCCAGTATGCATAAGCTCTAAGTATTCGAACCTCCCCTTGATACGATTTGTTTGTTGTAAGAACTGTACTATTTGTGGTATTTTCCGCGTAATTATTGAGTGATTCTAAAGCTGCATTAGCAACCTTAATCATACCATAATACTGATTCCACATCTCGTTGAGTCCCCAGAAGGTATTGACATAATTGTACCCTGTAGGATCATCGGTTTTTCCTCCAAACTGATTCAGAATAGCCTGATCGTCTACACGACCTGACCATACATCATCATCGCGGATGATAGAAAGCGGCCATATTACCCAATGCATACCTCCTGTACGGAGTTTTGCGTATACACCTGACACAGGCTGGTACATATTAGACACATCTGTGAAGTCCACGTTTTTTTCGGGCACGCTGTTTTCGGGATCTTTATCCAGATAACTACTGCATGAAGTAATAGCAAGCAATAATGTGCCGACAGCTATAACAAATATATATTTATTAATTTTCATTGTACTAAATTTTATGCGTTAGAATTAATATTTACATTTATCCTTAAATTAGCAGACTTGTAATTTAAGGTGTTATTGAAGATATTATCATCGCGTTTCTGAAGATATAATCATCATATAGTTGTAATGCCCCTCATCATGATAGCTAATGAATGAAGCCAAGGATGAATGATGCAACGAAGATACTACATTTTTTCGATATTAACAGCGTTAGACAAAATAAAAAGCAAAAAAATCCCTCACACTCTCTCTTACGAAAGCGAGGGGGATATGCCAACAAATTCTAACCTCTTATTCTTTTTAATTAGCACGAATACGTATGTAGGCTATTTTATTCAATCACCGTAACCTTAAACGGCGCTTTCACAGCAGCGTGAGCCGCCCTTTGTGCAATACTTTTTTGCTGTGGCGTGATGCCTTTAGGTGTATAAGCATTGCCTAAAACGCTTTTGCCAGTGATAGCTTCAAACCACGTGCAGGCAGCAGTATAGCGACCATATATAAGGTTGAGATGATAGCCATCGCGGTTGAGCGAGTCGCCCAAGGCCGATGTGCGAGCGTTCTGAATGGCCGTACCCGCGGGCACCAGCACATCAGGCTTCAGGTCAGTCACTACGCGGTGCGAGCAATCTATGATAGCCTGATACATTTGCTCTTGGCTGTTGCCATAACGGCGGAAACCATCGTGGTTAGAGTCTTTCGAATAAGCCCATGTTTGGTGAAACACGATGCGCGGTTTGCCCTTCACGTGCGCCTTGATGTAGGCCACCAGCTGTTCAAGGTACGGCTGATAGGTAGAATAGTCGCCCGAGAAGTGGCTTGCCTGTTGCACACTGATATAGTCCCAACGTTCGTCGGCCAACGCACTATCCAGTCGGCATTTCGCAGCCTCGGTCATAACGCCCTCGGCATTGGTCTTGCGGTAGCGGTAGGCAGGAGCCTGACTTTTCGCACATTCGATGTGTCGTTCCAGCGAGCATCCTGGTATATACAGGTTACCCACCACAGCGGTTACCCCAGCGGCCTGTGCTATCTCATGCAAGTTTTGCTCGATAGCATCCTCTGAAAAACTGTTGCCCACAGCCAATATGCGCACTGTGTGCTTAGCGCACGCTGTGCCCACGGCCATGACAACCAGCGCCAGCAAAAGAAAAAGTTTTTTCATCATTGTATATTATTATTTTAGCGTAAAAGTCAGCTTTTGCACATTACGGCTATTAGGTCCTACCATCACCTCAAAATCGCCAGGCTCAGCACGGTAGTCAAGTTGCTGATCATAAAACTTCAGGTCGTCAACCGTCAGTTTAAAGTCAACGCGCTTTGTTTCGCCATTCAGCAGCGATATACGGCTGAAACCCTTCAGCTCTTTCACTGGTCTCGACACCGTACCTACCACGTCGCGTACATACAGTTGCACCACCTCGTCGGCATCATAGTTGCCAGTGTTTGTTACGTCAACCGACACTGTCAGCACATCGCCCTCCTTCATCTCGGTAGCCGATATTGAAGGCTTACCATACTTAAAGGTGGTATATGACAGGCCGTAGCCGAAGGGAAACAGCGGGTCGTTATCAATGTCGAGATAGTTGCTATGAAATTTCTCAAACCAGCGTCCCTCGCCCAGAGGTCTACCCGTATTCAAATGATTGTAGAACAACGGAATTTGTCCTACGCTCTTAGGCATCGTTGCTGATAGCTTACCGCTGGGGGCCTTGTCGCCGAAGAGCACGTCGCAGATGGCGTTAGCCGTTTCACAGCCGCCAAACCACACATTCAGTATGGCAGGAAACTGAGCGTTCTCCCATGTCATAACAGTGGGGCGACCTGAGAAGTAGAGCAGCACGATGGACTTGCCAAGCTTTTGCAGTTCGATAAGCATATCGCGCTGAGCGTCGGGCATATCAAGATTTGTACGACTGCTACACTCGCCACTCATCTCTGACGACTCGCCTACGGCTGCCACAATAACATCGGCATCCTTTGCCACTGTCATAGCCTCGTCAAGCATCTCCTTAGCCGAACGAGAGTCGCGCATCTCGCGTCCAAACATCGTGGCATTGGCCTCGCGCTGTGCATCATACATCAGGTTCGATCCCTTTGCATACAGCACCTCGGCCTTTCCAGCCACCGCCTCGCGCATAGCCTCTACCATTGTGCGGTTTTCGGTAAGGCGGGCGGCCACGCTCCATGTGCCCGACATATTGCTGGACGTGTTAGCCAGCGGGCCCACCAGTGCAATGCGTCCCTTACGTTGCAGGGGCAACATGCTGTTGTTGTTTTTCAGCAGAACAAAGGTTTCGGCAGCTATACGTCGAGCCTCGGCACGGTTTTCGGGCGTAAATATTTCTTTCTTAGCCCTTTTCACGTTGCAGTAGCGGTAGGGATCTTCAAAGAGGCCCAATTTCCACTTTGTTTCAAGTATACGACGGCAAGCTGTGTCAATGGTTTGCATCGTTACCGAGCCATCGGCCAGCGACTGTGGTAGTGTGGCCAAGAAGCCATCGGCCACCATATCCATATCAGTGCCAGCGTTCAGCGCCATTGCCGACACCGTTTTCAGGTCGCCCAGGCCGTGCGCAGTCATCTCAGATATGGCGGTAAAGTCGGTCACCACCATACCCTTAAAGCCCCACATATTGCGCAGCACGTCGGTCAGCAGCCATCGGTTGCCAGTGGCGGGCACACCCTCTACCACGTTAAAGGCCGTCATCACGCTCTGTGCGCCAGCCTCTACAGCTGCCTTATAGGGAGGCATATATCGGTTAAACATACGCCATCGGCTCATATCTACCGTGTTATAGTCGCGTCCTGCCTCGGCGCCACCATACAGTGCGAAGTGTTTCACACAGGCCATCACCGTGTTAGGCTTTGCCAGGTTGTCGCCCTGATAGCCTTTCACCATGGCGCGTGCTATCTGTGCGCCCAGATAGGGGTCTTCGCCATTGCCCTCGGCCATACGTCCCCAGCGGGGGTCGGCACAAATGTCGAGCATGGGCGAGAAGGTCCAGTTCAGTCCATCGGCCGAAGCCTCTTGAGCGGCTATCTGTGCCGAGCGTTCAATGGCAGCCATATCCCACGAGCACGACAGTGCAAAGGGTATAGGAAACACCGTTTCGTAACCATGAATAACGTCCATGCCGAAGAGCAGCGGAATGTGCAGTCGGCTCTGCTCTACAGCAATGCTCTGCAGCTCTTTTATTTTTTCCACACCTTTCAGGTTGAACAGTCCACCCACCTCGCCACGTCGTATCTTTTCAGCTACGTCGCTGCTTTTGGCTTCACCCGTCACTATCTCACCCGTAACGGGCAGGTTCAGCTGTCCCAGTTTTTCCTGTAATGTCATCTTGGCCATGAGGCCATCGATATATTTGTTCATGCGCACCTCGTCGGCAGAGGCCTGTGCAAACACAGCTGTAGCAGCGAAGCAGAGGGCCGAAAGTGCGCTAAGCAATCTTTTCTTATTCATAATGAGTGTAATGCTTATAGAGTAAAAAAAAATTTCAGCTATTAACGGTTTTTGTAAACCCTAATTTCTCAAGACCCTGCTGCACCTCTGGGCAACTCATAAACAAGCGCCAGAGCAAGCCCGACCGATAGTTTTCTATCATCGGTGCAATGGTAAGCTGGTCGATAGCAAGATAGCGAGGCACGGTCCAGTGTTGCGTTTCTGAGAAAGCGTCGTAAAAGCCATACTTGCCCCATATCCACGAGCCCATACCATAGAAATGTTTTAGGGCTGCCATCGACTGCTCTGGGGTGTAAGGAAACGATGATAGCGCGGCAGTGGGTGTGATGACGCCCAGGTCGTTATTGGGAGCGTGAGCAGCATATCCATCTACAGAATAACTTGCCGTCAAGCCCCAACTATCAGTACCATAGCCTTTGAACCCCTTGGAGTTACGCACACAGTAATCGTAGTTGGCGAGGGCATGATTGCGCACCACATTCCAATAGTCGGCATACTGGTCTTTCATGCCCTTTGGGCAGAAGGCAATATACGAATAGTGCGCCCAGAACAGCGGTCCGCCCATTTGCTCAGCTCCATTGTGCTTCAGCTCCAGCGCATACCCGTAAGGCTTAGCATTACTCTTTATATCGCCACTGCGAGCCCACCCCTTGTGATAACACTCGGCTGGTATGGTATGAGTGGGCGACGAGGCTGCCAAGATGTAGGTTATCAAGCACTCGTTGTAGCCCTCAAGTGGGAAATTCATCTCCCAGCGATAGCGTGGAGACCAATGCCAATAGAGCACATCCTTGTTGCCGTTGCGATACCATTCAAACTGCATATCGCGCCACAGCTTGTCGATGTTGGCAGCAAGGCGTTGCTCCTGGCTGTTGCCCTGTGCAAAATACTGTCTTACGCACAGCAAGCTGGCCATCAGGAACGAACTTTCTACCAGGTCGCCCCCATCGTCTTTCGGCCCAAAAGGTTTGGTCTTACCCGTACGGCCATCAAGCCAATGAGGCCACACGCCATGATAGCGGTCGGCCGCAGACAGAAAGTCGACCACCTGTTGCAGGCGCTTTACACCCTCTTCACGACCTATAAAACCGCGCTCAATGCCCACCAGCAGGCCCCCTATGCCAAAGCCGCTGCCACCCGTGGTAACAATGTGCGCATCGTTTTCAGGGTAAACGCCATCAAGATGTATACGCTCAGGCGCTAACCCCGAGTGAGGTTCGGCCCCCTCCCACATATAGTTGAGGTGTGTTTTCTGAATATAATCGAGCAAAGCCGAGTCAGACGCAAAGCCATTAGACCTAATGTCGTCGTGCACAGCCGCTACAGCCATCGTGCCACCAGCCATAGCATACAGCCACGCTGGCAGCACTACGATAGCGAAGAACAGGCAAAAGACTTTTTTCATTTTAGAGAGAGATTTACCAACACAGGGAAATGATCAGACAGCCACACCCCATCAGGTTTATCCTGAACCACGCGGTAGCGGCTGGCTTTAAACTGTGGGCTTACAAACACATGATCGAGCAGCGGACAGTCGCTAATGGGCAAGCGTCCGTAGTCGTGCCACGAGTAAGTGGGGCCGTAAACCACTGTCGCTATATCGCGCACATTTTTCATGCCCGCCTCGCGCAGCACCATGAAGGGAGCCTCGCCATCCGAGCAGTTATAATCGGCCGTGATGATGGCGGGCAACCCTGGTGCCTCTTTCGCTATGCGCTGCAAGATAAGGCGTATGCCCTCGCGGCGCGCCACCTGTCCGTCGTTGTCAAGGTGGGTGTTAAAGAAGGCTATCTTCTTTCCCGTTTTAATATCTTTCAGTATAGCCCACGAGCACACTCGGTTATACGAGGCATCCCAGCCCTTGGTGCCAAAGGTCTCGGGCGTGGCACTCAGCGAAAAGTCGCCATGCGTCAACAGCTTAAACCTGCTTTTCTTAAAAAACACGGGGCTATGCTCGCCAGCATGCTTGCCATCATCGCGCCCCACGCCCAGCGCCTCATATTGTGGCAGCAGCGCCTTCAGGTCGTCCATTTGGTTGGGGCACACCTCTTGCAGGCCCAGCAGGTCAGGGCTATAATAGCGCAACATATCGGCCACAGCAGCCTTGCGGTTGGCCCACACATTAGGGCCATCAACCGAGGCATCAAGGCGTATATTGAAGGTCATCACGCTAAGCTGCGCCCAAGTCGCTGTTATAGCACCCAACAACAGCCCCGCAATAAAAACAACACGCCTCAGGCTAACATTATTGCATCTGTATTGATTATTTTTTATCATAGTTATTTTTATTATTTTTTATCATAGTTATTTTTAGTTGACAAGTTTTTGCTTAGACAAGCGGTAAAGCCAAGCAGTTGAGCAGCTTGCTGCCAGTAAAAGCGCTCAGCTTCGATGCTTGCCTAAGCAAAAACCACCTCCTTTTATTCGTTCTTGGGATCCTTTTTCAGGTCGGCAATAGTCGACGTTTGTTTGAAGGGCAGCGGTATAAGCGCTTTGTCTTCACTCCAGCCCTTCAGCTCGGTGGCAGCCTTGCCTGTGCGCACCAGGTCGTTGTAACGCTCGCCCCACTCGCAGCACAGCTCCATGCGGCGTTCGTCAATAATCTGGTCGAAGGTAACGTTTGTCAGCTCAGGCATGTGAGCACGACGACGAACCTCGTTAAACGGATCATCGCCATTCAGTCCCAGTTTCACCTTTGCCTCGGCGTTCATCAGCAGCACATCGGCATAGCGCAACACACGAATGTTGTTGTTAGTGCCATACTTGGTGCGACCAGGTGTAAGCTGGTTAGTGGGGGTATAAGCCTTACCATTCCAGCAATCGGTTTTCTTGGGGTTGTCTTGTGGTTTCACATAGTCGCCCGAGGGTGTAGTGGCATCGGCCATCAAGAACGATGTGGTAGCACGAATGGTCTCGCCACGGCCATACGCCCAGTCGCGGAACGATTTTAAGATACCACAGTCGCCCCATCCTGAAATGTTGCTACCCGAGTTATTGGGGCCCTGACAACCAAACCACTGGTCGGGGTCGATAAGGTCGCCCGATCCGTTGCCAAAGTCGGTACACTGGCTCTCAAAGATTGACTCGTCGCAGAGTTTTCCTGGTATCTTCCACAGCTGATAATAGTCAGGATACAGTTCAAAGCCACCATTCTGAATAATATCGTCGGTTATCTTCTTCACTTTATCATAATTGCCTTGGTTAAGATATATTTTAGCAGCCAACGTAGCCGATGTGAAAGCCGTTACAGCACCTATATGCTCGCTCTGGTTGGGGCGTATGCGTGGCATATTATCCATACCATACTGCAGGTCGTCTAACGCATATTTATAAACAGCCTCTTTCGTTGAGCGGGTAAGGTCTACTTGGTTGTTGTCGCGCAGAATGGTGCACGAACCAAAGGCCTGAATGAGGCGGAAGTAAGCATAAGCACGGAAGAATTTTACCTCGCCAATATAGGCGCGATTAGTCTTTTGCTGAGCTTCGGTGGTGCAGTGCTGGCCAAAGGCTTCAAGCGCCAGGATTGACGAATTGGCATCTTTAATGATGTTATAATACTGCATCCATATCTCGTTAAAGCCCCAGAATGAGTCGTTATACTTATACTCTGACAGGTTGTAATAGTCGCTACCGTTCCACTGTCCGCTGAACACATCTTGGTCGCGAATGGTAGTAATCTCCCATATCACCCAGTGCAGAGCGCTACGGCGAAAGCGAGCATACATTCCCGATACTGGCTGATACATATTGTCTAAGTTGGCATAGTCGATTTGTGTGTCGGGCACCTTGCCTTCTGGCGTCTTGTCAAGATAGTCGCTGCACGATGATACAGCACCTATCATAAGGGCAGCCGCCGCTATGACGATTATATTTTTGATAAATTTCATAATGTAGCAAATTAAAAATGAGGTTTGTCTTTAGAAATTAATTTTCACGTTGAACGTGTAAGTTGAAGTCAAAGGATATACTTCGGTATCCCAGCCTTCGTTGTCGCTCAACTCGGGGGTAAAGGTATTAGCCTTGAACGTGGTGAACGGACGGTCGGCGGTGAGGCTGACACGCACGCCAGGCAACGTATAGTTACCAAACTTCAAGTTTTTAAAGCTGTAACCCAAAGTAATGTTCTGAATACGGAAGTAGTCGGCACTTTCTACAAAGTAAGAGCTATACTTCTGGTCGCTCACGTTCCATGTGCGAAGCAAAGCTGCTGCTGAGGGAGCCGAGTTAGTAGAACCAGGACCTGTCCAGCGCTTGTCGTACTGATCCTTGTCAAAGTTGTAGTTCTGTGAAGCATAACGCAGGGCACGTTTGCGGTTAAACATCTGTGCGCCACACTGGCCGTAGGTGGTCAGCTCAAAGTCGAGGTTTTTCCACTGGAAGCCAAGGTTCAAACCATAAGTAAAGTTGGGGATGTATGAACCCAATGTAGTGCGGTCATTACCATCGAGGATGTCATTACCATCACGATCTTTATACTTCAAGTCGCCAGGCTGGCAGCCGTTGGCCTTACCGATGGGGTCAGCATCAATCTCGGCCTGAGTTTGATAAACGCCTACCATCTCGAAACCGTAGAATGAGTTCATCTCCTTACCCACAATATTTACGGTCTTTCCACCGCTAATAATATTGTGTCCACTGAGTTCCTTCACGCGGTTGCGCAATGTCGACATATTTGCGCCTACATGGTAGCTAAAATCTTTGTTCAACTTATCGTCCCAAGAGAGGTTGATATCAAAACCGCTATTTAAAATCTTACCATAGTTGCCAGCCAATGTCTGTGTGCTGAAAGGCAACAGGGGCGAGATAACAGCGTTCTTAGTCATACGATGGAAGTAGTCGACATCAATATTCAGGCGATTAGACAAAGTGATCAAGTTGAAACCAGCGTTCCACTCGTCTACCTGCTCCCACTTCAACCAGCTGAAATAGTTTGAGTTTTCATAACCTGGAATGGTAGTATTACCGAACACGCCAGAGAACTTGTTACCGCTACTTACCGAGTTGAAGCCGTCAGAAGCGGCCACGTGGTCGTTACCCAGTTTACCCCAGCTTGCACGAACCTTCAACATATCAAGCCACTTCACGTTCTTCATGAAGTTTTCCTGTGAGATGACCCAAGCAGCACCTACAGAAGGGAAATAGCCCCACTTTTCCTGATATTTTGACGAGCCGTCAGCACGCATGGTGAACACCAACAGATACTTGTCATCGTAGTTGTAGTTCAAACGGGTGAAATAAGACAAACCGCGATAGCAGTAGCCATCATCGCCCACGGTTGCACCAGCAGCGTTACCATTCTTAATGTACCAATACTCTTGTTCGCCATCAGGCACGTTGCTGGTTGAACCATTCAGGTTACGCCACTGCTCCTCACGCATAGACATACCCACCATGGCACCCACCTTATGGCGGCCAAACTGGTCGTTGTAAGTCAATGTGTTATCCCAAATATTGTTATAATATTTGTTCTCGCTCTTGCTCAGGTTAGTGGTAGTTGACTGCTGCCAACTGCTTACATAATAAGCAGGTGTAAACTCACGGCCCTGAGTAGAGAGGAAGCTGTATGAATAGTTGGTGCGAAGGTTTAACTTATTAGGAATGAAGTCGACCTGCGCATAGAAGTTGGTCAAAGCCTGATAGCTCTCGTTCTTCGAGTCGAAGTATTTAGCAAAGGCTATAGGGTTAAAGAAGTTTGACGAGTAGCCCAGCACGTCGGGCGAGCCATACTTATCGGGGAAACCCTTATCGTTATTCTTATCATACAAGGCCACGATGGGAGGACAGTTGAAAGCCTTCTGCCAAGCAGCATTATTAGGCACCTGCTGCTCCGACTGGCTGAACACGCCGTTGAAGCCAACCTTCAACCAGTTGGTAGCATTGTAATCGACTGCGGCGCGGAAGTTCAAACGCTTATAGTTGTTATCAACATCCATTACACCATCCTGATACAGGTAGCTACCACCTAACGAGTAGGTCGACTTGTCTGAGCCACCAGTAATGCTAATGCTGTGGTTGGTGATGAGGGCTGTGCGAAGCATCAGGTCATACCAATCATTATCAGTATTGTAAGTCCAGTTATGGAAATCGGAATCAGCATAGCTACCGCCATAGTTGTCGATGCTCTTCTTAAAGTGGGTAACATACGAGTCGTAGTCGCCCTCAAGCATCATGGTAGCATACTCCTTAGCGTTACACAGTTCAAGCACGTTTGAAGTCTTCTGAAAACCTACATAACCATCGTATGTAATTTGTGCCTTCTGGTTCTTCGAACCCTTCTTTGTAGTGATCAGCACCACGCCGTTAGCAGCACGCACACCATAAATAGCAGCAGCCGAAGCGTCTTTCAAGATAGTGAAGTCTTGAATATCATCATTATTCAAGAAGGTAATGTCGTCGTAGAACATACCGTCAACAACATACAGAGGCGACGAATTTTTAAACGAACCAGCGCCACGAATACGCACTGTAGGAGCGCTACCCGGAGCACCACTGTTAACCACGTTCACACCTGCCACCTTACCTTGCAAGGCCGACATGGGCGAGGCTGACGGTACAGCCTGAATGTCTGAAGCCTTCACAACGGTAATGGGCGAGGTAAGGTCTTTAGCTTTAGCCGAACCATAACCAATAACAACAATGTCTTCAAGATTTTGCATATCGTCCTCTAATGTTACTTTCATATCCGACGATGCCTTAACCTTTTTAGTTTTCATTCCAACAAATGAAAAATTTACTGTCGCACCTGATGATACATCTTTAATAGTGAACTCTCCATTCATATCAGTCACGGATCCGTGACTTGTACCATCAACCATTACTGTAGCTCCAACAATAG
>JGI20225J20221_1002799_pt1 | contig 11956 bp, 4 predicted proteins | sample BioMet4_FD_20221 | JGI IMG/M metagenome (IMG submission 20221) | reverse complement strand
GCTTCATACGAAACACCATACGGAAAGGTTGTGAGTAAATGGGATAAGACATTACAGAAATTACATTGGAATGTAGAAATACCTGTAAATACAACTGCTACGCTATATATGCCAAATGGCAAAACTGAGGAAGTAGGATCGGGTAGATATTCTTTTAACATCGAAATACCAACTCGCAACACTGCAATCATAAAAGATGAATTCCTATATGATCATGCTACATTTCCAGAGGCTCATGCATCAACAATAACAGAACTAAAAAATGGTGATTTGGTCGCATCATATTTCGGTGGAACAAAAGAACGTAATCCGGATGTATGTATCTGGGTCAGCAGAAAACCAAAGGGTACTGATAAATGGGAAACTCCTATAATGGCTGGTGACGGAGTGTTTCAGTTGGGAACGGCTGATGCTGAATTAGCAGGAGTAGATGCAAAGACAACACCAGCTTCTGCGGGACAAATAAAGCATCGTAAGGTTGCAATGTCTGGAACATTGAAACGCAAAGCCTGTTGGAACCCTGTGTTGTTTACAATGCCAGACGGCGAGATATGGCTTTTCTATAAAGTCGGTGCTACAGTAGACGACTGGACGGGTTGGCTTGTGAAGTCACGAGATGGTGGAAAGACATGGACAGAAAGAGAACCTTTGCCTAAAGGATTTATCGGACCTGTGAAGAATAAACCTGAATTGATTAACGGTAGACTGATATGCGGTTCGAGCACAGAGAAAAACGGATGGCGCTTTCATGTTGAAATACTCGATTTAAAAACAGGTAAATGGAAATATGTTGGAATTGTAGATGCAGAAAAGACTGCGCGTACTGACGATGTCTTTACGGCAAGCAATATGACAAATCCAGTATATAAAGAAGGAAAAGGACCAGAATATATATATAGCATACAACCATCTATATTAAAACTAAAAGACGGTCGCCTGCAAGTTCTTATGCGCACTCATAACGCTAAGTTGGCTACATCTTTCAGTTCAGACAATGGAGATACATGGAGTAAAGTTACTTTGACTGATGTTCCTAATAATCAAAGTGGAACAGATGCCGTTACGCTTAAAGACGGTCGTCATGTTCTGATATACAATGATTTTGAAACCATACCTGGTACAAAGAAAGGACCACGCACTCCTTTAAGCATTGCAATATCCGACGATGGAACTCATTGGCGTCATGTGCTAACACTTGAGAACAGTCCGGTTAGTCAGTATTCATACCCTGCAATAATTCAGGGTAAGGACGGAAATCTGCATTGTGTATATACATGGAGAAGACAACTCATCGCTTATAAAAAAATAGACTTGAGCAAGCTCAAATAAATTTATGAAAAGATTAAATACTATACTCATCATACTTATGTTGTGTGCTTATTCACAGGCGCACTCTATTAAAATAGTAACCACTTCTAAAGCAAATTCCAGAGTGGAATATGCTGCCGAGTATATCAAAAATAAATTATCGGCATTGGGATATACTTTTCCTAATCATGGAAACGATTATAAAATATATCTCAGATTAGCAACTGATACTACAGGACTAAAGAAAGAAGGTTTCAGAATTACTTCTGCAAAGAAACGTATCTTTATTGACGGATATGATGGTTCAGGAGTGATATATGGATGTAATGAGCTTGCAGAGTATGCAGCGCTACATCATAATCTCAACATAGGCAACATTCAGCAAAATCCAGAAATGGTTTTGCGTGGTTCATGTGTGGGATTGCAAAAGACCGTATATCTCCCTGGACATCAGGTATACGAATATCCATATACGCCAGAAAACTTTCCTTGGTTTTATGATAAGAAACAATGGATAGAATATCTTGATATGCTTGTAGACAACAAGATGAATTCATTGTATTTATGGAATGGTCATCCTTTTGCTTCATTGGTGAAACTCAAAGACTATCCTTTTGCTTTAGAAGTAGATGAAGAGACCTTCAAAAAGAATGAAGAAATATACTCTTTCCTTACCCATGAAGCTGACAAAAGAGGAATATTTGTTATACAGATGTTTTATAATATCATCTTATCAAAACCTTTTGCCGACCATTATGGATTGAAAACACAAGACAGACATCGCTCTATAACTCCATTGATAAGTGACTATACACGTAAAAGTATAGCAGCCTTTATTCAGAAATATCCAAACGTGGGACTTCTTGTATGTCTTGGTGAGGCGATGGATACTTATGATGATGATGTACAATGGATGACAAAGACTATTATTCCAGGAGTGAAAGATGGATTAAAGGCTCTTGGACGTAATGACGAACCACCTATATTGTTGCGTGCCCACGATACAGATTGTAAAGCCGTAATGCAAGCTTCGCTTCCTCTATATAAGAACCTGTACACAATGCACAAATANAATGGTGAATCNCTCACTACATACGAACCACGAGGACCTTGGGCAAAGATACATACAGATTTAGCTGCTTTAGGAACAACGCATATNAGCAATGTTCATATACTCGCCAATCTTGAACCNTGGCGTTGGTCNTCACCNTCTTTTGTTCAAAAGGCNGTTNTGGCTATGCATGATGTTCACCATGCAAACGCTTTGCATCTNTATCCTCAGGCTAGTTATTGGGATTGGCCATATACAGCNGACAANTTGNCTGANGGACTCCGTGAAAGACAATTGGATCGCGACTGGATGTGGTATAAGACTTGGGGACGTTATGCATGGAACTGCAGACGCAATGTAACTGAGGAAGGATATTATTGGGATGATGTGTTGTCATCATATTATTGCAGTGAAAACAAGAGCGTTGCAGACAGTATACGCAAGGCGTATGATGAAAGTGGAGAGATTGCTCCAAAGTTGTTAAGACGTTTTGGAATAACAGAAGGAAACCGCCAGACATTACTTCTTGGTATGATGATGAGCCAGTTGGTTAATCCTTATAAATACACTATATACCCTGGATTCTATGAGAGTTGTGGACCTGAAGGTGAGAAACTTATAGAATATGTTGAGAAGGAATGGAAACATGAACCACATATAGGTGAACTTCCTCTTGACATAGTTGCCCAGACTGAAACTCATGGCGACAAGGCTGTGGCTGCCATTGATGCTATTGCTGATAAAGTTACAGAACATAAAGATGAGTTTAATCGCTTGCGTAATGACATGCACTGTTATAAGGAATTTGCATGGTCGTTTGGTTTCAAGGTTAAAGCAGCGCAGCATGTGTTAAACTATAAATGGGGAAAAGACATCAACCAACTTGATACAGCAGTGGTATTGTTGGAAAAGAGTGTGATGCACTATAAAAAGCTTGTTGATTTGACTAAAGATACATATCTATATGCCAACTCAATGCAGACTGCACAACGTCGTATTCCGATAGGGGGTGACAATGGAAAGATGAAGCATTGGCAGGAGCTGTTACCACAGTATCAACTGGAATTGGATAATCTGAAAAAGAATATAGCAATGCTCAAAGATATTTCAAAAGGTAAATATCATACTGTTGCCATGGCAGTAAAACCTTTACATCCAGCTAACGTCACTTTACCGCACGATGTTAAAACCGTGAAGATAGCAAAGGGAGTGCGCCTGTTCTCAGATATGGACAGTGTCGTTACTGATTTCGCTGCTGAGCTAAAAGGTATGAACGCCTATGTGTTGAACAGTAAACAGCAGCGTGATAGTGCCACAAAGATAGAATTTAAGTGTGATGCTCCTGTACATCTTCTTGTAGGTTATTTCCGTGACGACCAGATGAAGTATGCAAGTGCTCCAAAACTGGAGATCGACGCTACAGCTAATGACTATGGACAGGCTGAGCCAATGATAACCTCCGCAATATTGATAGACGGTATGCCACAGGTGAATCTTCATAAATATGATTTCAATGCAGGAAGCCATACTTTATTGTTGCCAAAAGGTATTCTTTTGGTTCTTGGATATACGTCAGAAAATATACAGCAACGTGATGCTGGACTGTCTGGAACAGATAAGGCTATAGATTGGTTGTTTTATTAAAAAGATGAAGAGTTATGCGATATAGATTGTTTTTTGTCTTATTATTTTTTACTGTCAAGATCTTTGCCAATGACGGTTTTACTCCTGTTCAAATGCAGCGTCTGTATGAACAGGTGAAGACGCCATATAAATACGGAATGGCAGTAGCTCCAAAAGACAACTATCATAAAATAGACTGTCCTACCGTTTTTCGTAATAACGGAAAATGGTATATGACTTATGTTGTGTATAATGGTAAGGATGGACTTGACGGCCGTGGATATGAAACATGGTTGGCTGAATCAGATGATTTGCTTCATTGGAAAACTTCAGGTAGATTGCTGTCATATAAAAATAAGGGATGGGATATGAATCAACGTGGAGGATTTCCTTCTCTTATAGACTGGACTTGGAACGGCTCTTACGAAATGAAGAAATATCACGGGCGACATTGGATGACCTATATTGGAGGACATGGCACTGGGTATGAAGCTGTGAAAGAACCTTTGAATATAGGATTGGCATGGACAAAGAATGATATATCTGTAGCTCATGAATGGAACTCTGCAGACAAACCGCTTATGAGCATTCATGACAATGGTGCGCAATGGTGGGAGAAATTGGTACAATATAAAAGTACTGTATATGAAGATAAGTCACGAACACTTGGAAAGCGCTTTGTGATGTTTTATAATGCAGGTGGAATTAATCCTGCCAACAATCTCAAAGCTGAGCGCATAGGTATAGCCTTGTCTGATAATATGAAGAAATGGCAACGCTATGCAGGTAATCCTGTCTATTATCATGAGTCGCCAGGCATTATAACAGGTGATGCGCAGATCGTAAAGATGGATAGTCTTTATGTGATGTTCTACTTCTCGGCTTATAACCCTACACGCAAATATAATGCTTTCAATACGTTTGCTGTAAGTCGCAATCTTGTTGACTGGCAGGATTGGAAAGGTGAAGATCTTATATATCCGTCAAAGCCTTATGACGACATGTTTGCACATAAAAGCTATGTCGTAAAGCATGATGGGGTGGTATATCATTTTTATTGTGCCGTAAACAAAACTGGACAACGTGGTATTGCTGTTGCAACAAGTGTACCGATGGGACGCTCTGATGTTAATTTTCCAGAAGCAGAAAACAATTCACGTAGAAAGATAATAACTCTTGATAAGTCATGGTATGTAAAGTTTACTCATACGAATGCCGATTCTATCACTTCGCTCATTCCAGAAACACAAGTCAATCTGCCAAATAATCTTGATGATTATTACGGTTATAGACAATTGAAACATGGAAACCTGCATGGAAGTGCTGTTTATCATAGAAATATAAAGGTTGATAAGAGNGAGGGTAAACGTTATTTTCTAGAATTGCAAGGTGTAGGAACTTATGCCACTTTAGTTGTAAATGGTTATCGCTATCCAAAAGAACTTGTTGGACGAACTGTATTTACAGAAGATATTACCCAACAGCTGCATGATGGTAATAATGAATTACGTATAGAGGTAGATCATCCTGAATATATAAAAGATAGTCCATGGGTATGTGGAGGCTGTTCTTCTGAATGGGGATTCTCTGAAGGTAGTCAACCTTTTGGTATATTCCGTCCTGTTTCTTTGATTGAAACAGACGACGTACGTATAGAACCGTTTGGAGTCCACGTGTGGAATAATGCCAATTGCGATTCGGTATTTATTGATACAGAAATAAAGAATTACGGGAATAAGAAGGTAGACATCGAACTCGTAAACAAAATGAATATGGCAAGCGGAAAAACATATTTCCGATTATCAGAAAATACGGTTCTTGCTCCTGGAGAAACTAAGGTTATACGTCAGTATGCAAAGATATCAAACCCTGAATTATGGAGTTTGGATAATCCTTATCTTTATAATCTAGCGTCAATGATAAAGCGTGATGGCAATACTATCGACGAAGTTTCAACACCTTATGGTGTAAGATCTATCAGTTGGCCCGTTCACAGAAAAGATAATGCACATAAAGGACAATTCCTATTGAACGGCAAACCTGTGTTTATAAATGGAACCTGTGATTATGAACATTTGTTTGGGCANAGTCATGCNTTNTCAAATGAACAGATTGCATCACGTGTAAAGATGATGAGACAGGCAGGATTCAATGCCTTCCGTGAGGCTCACCAACCGCATAATCTTTATTATCAGGAATTAATGGACCGTGATGGAATGTTATTCTGGAGTCAGTTCTCTGCTCATATATGGTATGATACAGATGCTTTCAGAAGTAATTTCAAGAAGATGCTCATACGTTATATCAAGGAACGTCGCAATTCTCCAAGTATCATATTGTGGGGATTGCAAAATGAAAGTGCTCTTCCTAAGGATTTTGCTGAAGAATGTTTCCGCTATAATTCGTGAAATGGGATCCTTACATGTCGTGATCAACCGTGCCCCAATAACAACATGTAAATGGTGGAGAGGGAACTGATTGGAACGTAATACAAAAACTGGAGTGGAATTTATGGGTGGAAGTGCTGCATAATTATGGTAATGAACTAAAGCTGCCGTTCCAGTTACTTAAATGGAGAATATTGAGCTTTGGCGTACGCTTTGACTTTCAATGGTGAATGAACGCCTATTCCGAGAATTGATTTACAAAAACTGTTGGCAAAGAAGCAACTTTTGGCAAAAGAGTGTGAAGGATATGGTATGTGGTCATTTTCAATGGATATGTTGTTTCGCACGAAAATCCAGGACGTGTTACAACCAGAATGAATCTGTAAGACTGCATTGATAAGGTTGGACCATTTAATTATAAAGGTTTTTGCTTTCTCCCGTGGGAACCAACCAACAGAGGCTTTCTATTGGTATAGGAAATCATTTATGCTAAGGCTTGATGTTGATACTGTAACCCCCAACAGCTGCCGATAGAAATGTTGGATATATTAAAACCTGCTGGATGGTTATTCATAATGTATTCGTGGGTAAAACTGTGTGGTGGTGATGCTTATTTGATTCCTATGGTAATGCTTGGGAGTCAGGGATAACTCAAAAATTATTCAGAATCATGGTCATCACAGTTTGGCTTTGCAATTTCCTTTTATGGCAAGTCCGAGGACAATATAACATCAAAAATACATGGAACCAATGATGCTGATTTATTCAGTTATTGTATGGGGGCCTCATAAGTTGAAGTATCATTTTAAAGTTGACGGATGATTAGAGCATTTTATCGAATAGATAACTCTATTTTTGCACAGCCCCTTGGCTTGGCTCTAGATATGCGCTGCAATAGATTGTGAGGGGTGAAAAGAATATTTTGATGTAGCCCGTAAACGATTCTTTTGTTGTTGATGATGTTGATTCTATGGGCCTGAGGGCTGGTTTATGCCGGAGCATATAAACGCGTTGGTATATGCTAAGGGCTTTTAAATCAGTTCAGTTGACGATAAATCTTTCCCCGAAGTTAAAGCTGGACAAGCTTGTGATTTCTGCAATAGCTTTGTAGCACGTAGCGGAGGTATAGCTAGGAGCTTTGATTAGCAGTTCGGCCATTGCCTTCTCAACTTATTGGGGTAGTCCCCTGGATACGTGGATACTATGCTAATATCCATAAAGGCGGTTGTTGCCTAAAGATATCAGAGACCATTCCCTAACCGTAAAATATAACAGTTGGGAAAAGGGAGTGGATTAATAACTTCGGGTAGCAAGGGAATATGCTCTTAAGATTCCGTTATCGCATAATGACAACTAAGTCGTGTTATGAGCACGATTGAACAATAGTTGATAATAAAGGCAATTGTTGTTCATTCTAGGTGATATCTACATTCCCGAACAACTTCCCGCAAAGTTTAGAATACTTTCTACAACTACGGGAACTCAGATTAATGCAGGAAAGTATCGTATAATTATATCAAACGCCAAAGGTGTTGATTTTGAAACTCTAGAAATACAATGAAACATATAATATTCTCACTTCTGTTTTTAATAAGTCTCCCAATTTCTGCAAATGATTGGGAGAATAATCACGTGTTGCAGATAAATCGCGAACCTGCTCGTGCAGCGTTTATGCCTTTTACATTGCATAAAGGTGATAGTGAAATATCTCTCAATGGTAAGTGGAAATTCAGATGGACTAAAACTCCTGATGAGCGTATTCTAAATTTCTATTCACCTCAGTATGATTGTACTGATTGGAAAGATATTGATGTCCCTGCAAACTGGGAAGTAAACGGATATGGTACACCGATATATATATCAGCAGGATATCCTTTTAAGATAGATCCTCCTTATGTGATGAAAGAACCAAAGCATAATTGGACAACCTTCAGTGAGCGTAATCCTACAGGACAATATCGCCGTACTTTCAATATTCCTGATAAAGGACAGACTGCACGTCGCTATTATATTCGTTTTGATGGTGTACAGTCTGCTTTCTATCTTTGGATAAATGGGCGTAAGGTTGGATATTCTCAGGGATCTATGGAACCTTCAGAATTTGACATCACCAGTTATGTTAATAAAGGAGTTAATGACATTGCGGTTGAGGTGTATAAGTATAGTGATGCAAGCTATTTGGAAGATCAGGATTTCTGGCGCTTTGGTGGTATTCAGCGCAGTGTTACTATATTTTCAACTCCTGATGTGCAGTTGCGTGACTATGCCGTAAGGACTGTTGCTGTAGATTCTTGTTTCAGTAAATTTGAATTGGAGATCAATCCAAAACTACGTGTATTTGAAAATGAGACAGGTGCCGGATACAAGGTAAAGGCTATACTCTCTGATGAAAAAGGTAGTAATGTTGTTCAGTTAACCGCTGATGCATCAGACATTCTTGATATAGACCATAAGGCTGCAAATATGAATGAATGGTTTCCGCAGAGAGGTAGAAGTAAATTTGCTCGTATGTCGGCTGTTGTGAATAATCCACATCTTTGGACATCAGAGACTCCTTATCTTTATCATCTCAGCCTTCAGCTTATTGATTCTTTGGGTAATGTTATTCAGCAAACCGAACAGAAACTTGGTTTCAGGGATTATCAGATAAAGAATGGAATGCTTTTGGTAAATGGTAAACAGGTGAGACTGCGTGGTGTAAACAGGCACGAACATGACCCAAAACTTGCACGTGTAATGACAGAGCAACGCATGCAGCAGGATATAAAACTCATGAAAGCTGCAAACATAAATGCTGTTAGAACTAGTCACTATCCAAATGTATCACGTTGGTACGAATTGTGTGACAGTGCAGGCATTTATGTCATGGATGAGGCTGATTGCGAAACTCATGGACTTCGTGGTACTCTTACTTCTTCAGCTGATTGGACAGAGGCTTTCCTTGATCGTGCGGTTAGAATGGGGGAGAGAGACAAAAATTATACGTGCATTGTTTTTTGGAGTTTGGGAAATGAGAGTGGGTTTGGTATCAACCATGCTACAATGGCTGGTTGGCTTCATGAATTTGATCCTACACGATTTGTTCATTACGAAACCTACTGGAATACCTGGATTAAGATATTCCATTACACGATTTGTTCATTACGAAGGTGCCCAGGGATATGATGGAAATCCTGATCCAGCATGTGTCGATATCGTGAGTCGTTTTTATCCTCGTGTGATGCAGGAATATCTTAATCCTGGTATTCCTGTAGGTGCCGATAAGGAGAGAGCAGAGAATGCACGATGGGAAAGACTTCTTGAAATAGCTGAAAGAACAAATGATAACCGACCAGTACTTACTAGTGAGTATGCTCATTGCATGGGTAATGCGCTAGGTAATTTCAGTGAGTATTGGGATGAGATATATAGTAACAGACGAATGCTAGGTGGTTTCGTCTGGGATTGGGTTGACCAAGGTATATATTCAAAAGATAAAGGCATCCTATATGGTGGTGACTTTGGGGATACACCTAATCTGAAGGCTTTTTGTCTAAATGGCGTTGTGTTTGCTGATCGTTCTACATCATCCAAATATCAGGAACTTAAATATGTCTATTCTCCTGTACGTTTTAGCAGACATGGTGACTCTATATTCGTAGTCGCGTATTTATGTACTTGGATTTGATAATTGATTAACTCTTAATTTCGAAACTTTTATATTCGATTCATATTACTTATTAAGTATTCTTGGCTTACTATGGGTTTGTAGTTCTTGGTCTTTGTTAATTTAGCTTGGCTTTCTTGCTGGCTCTATTGTACACGTTAGCGACATGTGGGCTCTCCCAGTGGTTTATACTCTACGCGGGAGTGGGGTTATGTTATTTAGCCCGGTTGTGACGCCAAGCTACCTAACTATTGGAGGTTGGAAGTTACCGTCTACATTTGCTCGAATTATCGGACCGCATTACTATGGTTAGGCCGTTTGTTCGCATTCGCGTGGCTAATTATCGGCATGTTTTTATTTTCTGGAAAAAGGGTTGCCATTAAATACGGGTTTTTCTCGTAATTTCTTTCGGTTCTACGTTGGGAGAAGGTACCAACAGCCGTGCTTCGCCGTTAGTTGCCTGTATAAAATTTAACAGCAGGGGACCTTTTCACAGGTTACAGGTTTATTACCGTTACTTATGTCGTGGATATTTACTTTAACCGTAGCATTCGTCCTCAAGCGGGGGAATATTACCCAGGAAGTTAATGTATTTCTACCCCTGCTAAGATTATAGGTGGCTTAATGTATGGCTCTCTATGTTCATCAGGTAGTAACCTACTTCGGCTGATGAAGTTTTACGACGAATATGATAATAGGTATAGTTTATACTGTTTTTAAACGGCTTTCTTATTCGATTTAAGGGTTTTCATTTTTGATTGACATCAAATTTAAAAGTTAAAGTTTTGTTATATAATTGTTATTTCGTCATGGACAATATATAGTCGTATAATGTCAGGACCAAATTAATAGAGTACATGTATGCTCTTAACATTCCACATACTGAAAATGCAAGATAAGTATATCCTCTATTTATCAATAGACAATTATTAGGCCCAGGTGTTTGATGGTAATGGGTTAGGGTTGTGTCGTGTCAAATAGAACTTATTCATATAAATCATCCAAAAGGTCAACTATCAAGGTACACGACGGGCACCGTTATAGGTTATAGTCTTATTACGTTTCGGGCTCCTTTGGATTTTCCTCCGTAAGTAGTCGAAGATAAGCATTTCTATGCTGGTAGTCTTGAAAAAATTTAACGTGGGTAACTTGTAGAGTACTAATGGTAACAGGACTCCCGCACCCTATCACCTCATTTTACTAACCCATTGTAATGACAAGGTGTTTTGGTTGTTGTCTTCTAACAAAAACGCTAGCCTATCATAACAGGGGTTCCAGTCGGTGTTGGTATGGTACTATTGACAGTTTGGAGGCGTAACCATCGAAAATACTGGGTATGGTCTCCGGGATCCGTTTAAGGCCTTTCTAGTGGAAAATCGTCAAGGGGGCTTTTCGCGTCCTGATAGCCGTTCTAACGCCATTCGGTGCTAAGAAATGGGGAATCCTATTCCCTATAAAGTCAAATAGAGTAGGGTAAAATAAAAACGTCTGGGACAATGCCGTACTTTAGTTCGGCACAATAATAAAAGGTTAGAAAAACGATTGGTTAAAGGTTTCGGGACATAGTAACAGACAGCCTCGAGCTATTTTTAAGCCCGTAATGTAATTTCGGTGTCAGGAAGTAACTGGAATGCGGTGTTCTAAATGCAAGAGCAACATAGAATGGTCGGCCGTGAGGTGTTCTTAATAGTACAGGTTACGAACAGACTATACCAACATTGTAACAAAGGAAATGGTAGTTTATGCCAGATATAGGTTAGATGTTAGTTAGTAGACTTACTGTTGATATAAAACTTCGGACAGGTTAGTGAACGCGACAAGAGGTCCGTTGGTGTAGTCCATTTATCTCCACTTGGTTACAGACGAAAAGTACGGGTAAGAGGGTATTAAGATATACTTCGGAATTTACGACTTTCTCTTTTCTACGCTTGGTAGACAAAT
>JGI20225J20221_1002797_pt1 | contig 11970 bp, 13 predicted proteins | sample BioMet4_FD_20221 | JGI IMG/M metagenome (IMG submission 20221) | reverse complement strand
ATTTACAGATGAATTTAAAAAACAAATAGTAACTTTGCATCATTTAGGTAGTACCGTGAATCATCTTAGTAGCGAATATGGCGTATCAACTGTAACTATTTATAAATGGATAAAAGAACTTTCTCCGGTTAACGTATTTGGCAAAGAAGAAATTACCGCCAGGGATTACGAAAAAATGAAACAACGCATTGCTGCTCTGGAAATAGAGAATGATATACTAAAAAAAGCTACCGCCATATTCGCAAGAAAACCATAGAAGAAATAGTTGCCTTCATCAATAAATATAAATCACAATATACTATAAAACGCATGTGCAAAGTACTGAAATTTCCAAGAAGTACATACTATAAAGCCTTATGTGCATTACCATCTGCAAGAGGAATAAAAAGACTAAAGCTTAATGAAACCATTAAGAAAGTTTTCGAAGAAAGCAAAGACCGTTACGGTGCACCTAAAATACAAAAGATATTGGATTCTCTCGGGATTCATACTAGTTTGAAACTTGTTCAAAGGTATATGGCAGCGTTGGGATTAAGATCCATAGTGGTAAAAAAGTATCGCCATTATTCTTCCAAATGCTTGGCCCAAGGGCTTAAGAACTTATTAAACAGAGATTTCAAAACCACAGCAATCAATAAGAAATGGTGCACTGACATAACATATATCCATACGGTTACTGATGGCTGGACATATCTGGCCTCCGTAATGGATTTGGCCAGCAAAAAGATCATTGGTTATGCTTATTCAAGAAAGATATCTGCTGAATTAGCTGTAAAAGCGGTTGAGAATGCTTGCCTTAATGTTAAGAATACTGCAGGAATCCTCCTGCATAGTGATCTTGGGACCCAGTACACAAGCCAGCTGTTTGAAGATATGCTTGCAAGCAGGAATATGGTTCATTCTTATAGCCGTAAGGGAAACCCTTATGACAATGCCTGCATTGAATCATTCCATTCTATTTTAAAGAAGGAAGAAATCAATCGTAACAAGTACTATGATTTTAAAACTGCAGGCAAGGCAATATTTGAATATATTGAATCCTGGTATAACCGTAAAAGGATTCATGGCAGCATAAACTATATGACACCGCAAGAATTTGAAGATGCTGCGAATGCTATAGCATAAATGTTAAACTATTTGTGTCTATTATATTGACCTAGGTCCACATAATTGTTAATTATTATAGATAAAAATGAGAAATAATTGTAAAATATTCAGAAAAATTGTAATACAAGTATAATAAAGGTTAGCTTGTCAAATGTTAAGGTGCCTGATGGGTTAACTAATTATAAAAAAGGGGGGTATTGTTATGTTTAAAAAGGTTGCATCAGTTATCGTTGCGACTTTGTTATTGTCTTCGGCATTTTTGGGCTGTGGCAGTAATAATGCCGCAAAACCTGCTGCAGACAAAGCAACGACCAAGGCTACTCAAAAACGTGATGTAGTTGCTACAAACGGTGTTGTTGCTGCTGCCCATCCACTTGCTTCACAAGCTGGGTTGGAAATCCTGAAAAAGGGTGGTAATGCTTTTGATGCTGCTGTCGCTACTGCATTCACACTGGGTGTCGTTGAACCAAATGCTTCTAGTATGGGTGGTGGCGGTTTTGCTATCTTGTATGTAGCAAAGGAAAAAAAGACTTATGTAGTTGATTTCAGAGAAGTTGCTCCTGGTAAGGCCCAAAAAGAATTTTTTAAGCTTGACGAGAATGGAAAGATTCCTAAGAATACCTTTGTAAATGGTTACTTTGCTGTTGCTGTCCCTGGCGAAGTTAGTGGTATGGATATGATTAATAAGAAATTTGGTACCATGAAATGGGCAGATTTGTTACAACCTGCTATTAAACAAGCTGAAAGCGGTATAGTAGTATCTGATACCTTGGCTAAGATTGCCGTAGAAGAATTTGAAAGATTGGACAAATTCCCAGGAAAGAAAGCCTTTTTTGATAAAACTTTTTACAAAGATGGCTTGCCTGTAAAGGCTGGTGACAAGGTTGTAAATAAAGAATATGCCGAAAGTCTGAAGAAAGTTGCTGCAGGCGGAGCTGATGTATTCTATAAAGGCGAGATAGCAGATGCGATTGTTAAGACTTTTGCTAATGATGCTGGCAGAGAGTGGATTACTAAGGAAGATTTGGCAAACTACCATGCTATTATGCGTGAACCATTGCAAACTACTTATCGTGGATATACGATTGATGTTTTGCCGCCGCCTTCTTCCGGTGGATTGACTGTTTCTGAGATGCTAAATATCTTAGAAGGCTATGATATTGCTAAGATGAAAGCCGGTTCTCCGGAATATATTCATTCTTTCATCGAGGCGCAAAAACTTGCTTTTGCAGATCGTAATCAGTATATGGGTGATCCTGCTTTTGTTGAAGTTCCTACTAGTGGCCTTTTGGACAAAAAATATGCAGAACAGCTGCGTAATACTATTGATCCTAAGAAAGCCAGTCCGGACAAGTTGAAACCGGGAGATCCTATTCCTTATGAGCGCGCTAGCACTACATCCTTCTCTATTATTGATAAAGATGGTAATATGATCAGCGTTACTCAAACTATAAATGATTTCTTTGGCAGCGGCGTGGTAGCAGAAGGTACGGGCATTATGATGAATGATGAAATGGATGACTTTAGCTATGAGTTTGGCAAAGTTAATTCCATAGCTCCCGGCAAGAAACCTTTAAGCAGCATGGCTCCTTGTATCGTTCTTAAGGATGGCAAGCCGGTCTTGACTGTTGGTACCCCTGGTGGTCCTCGTATTATTTCTGCAATTGCTAATGTGTTGGTCAATATCCTCGATTTTGGTATGGATATGCAGCCGGCTATTGAAGCAGGTCGTTTCCATAATCCTAACAATCCTGCTACCGATATTGAAAAGGTATTCTCCGAAGATGTCATGAAAAAACTGACTGATATGGGATACAAGTTCAACTTGAAGGACAAGAATGATTTGTTCTTCGGGGGCGTACAGGGCGTTTTGATTGGCACTGATGGCAAGCTTCATGGTGGTGGAGATCCTAGACGTGATGGGGCGGCCGTTGGTTATTAATTGATTCTATTAAATGTTCACAAGGAGTATTGAAATGAAAAAGAGAACTTTATGTGGTTGTATTTTGGCAATTGCTTGTGTAATATTTGCAGGTTGTGGTGGTGCCAAGCAAGACGCTAAGCCTGCTGCTTCTTCTGGAGCAGCAGTTAGCGGACTAAAGGCAGCTGAGTTTGAACAACCAGCTTTGATTACTTCTATTGGCCAAAGTGCTGATGCTCAAATGGTCAAAGCCTTAGCTGAACGTAATGGTTTGAAGTATAAGTTTGATGTAGCAGCAAGGCCTGCTGCCTTAGATGGTAACAAAACACTGATGATGGTAATTGGTGGTAGTTCCAAAGGTATGGGCGCTGCCGGCGTAAATCTTGCTCAGGAAGAAGAAAGGGCAAAAGCCTTAATTGCTGCAGCTAAAGAAAAGAAAATGAAAATTATTGCCTTACATGTTGGTGGGTCTGCTCGTCGCGGTGAATTGACGGATCGTTTTATTCCGTTAACTAAAGACGCAAATTATCTTATTGTTGTTGCTGATGGCGATAAAGATAAAGCTTTTACTAAGATTGCTTCTTCAGATAAGCAACCTATTGATTTTCCTGCTAACGTTGCAGATGTTGGAAAATTTATGAAAGCAGCATTTAAATAATAAACTTAAGCATGTTTATAGAGGCGGCAGCTCAGCTTTTTGCTGGGCCGCTGCCCTTATAAAATGTGCACGTGTTAAAAAACTCCTAATTCGAAAAATCCAATTAACAAGGAGGGGGAATACTTCTGTGGAACTAATGTTGCTAGGTGTTTTAATAGTTGTTTTTGTGGGCACATTTATGTATCTTAAACTGCCCATAGGCATTTCTTTAGCAATTACAAGTATTGCTATGGCTTTGGCAGCTGGACATGTAAATTTGACAGTACTTGAAAGTCTTATTAACGGTATGTTTGGTTATTTGGATGTTTCCTTGGTGCTTATTACCGCTATGATTTTCATGAAGATAATCGACAAAAATGGACTTCTGAAGGCTCTGACTAAAAAATTGATAGTTACTTTTGGACATTCCCCCATAACTTTGCTGATTGTTATTACTTTATTGATTATGTTTCCGGGTGCTATTACCGGCTCCTGCTCGGCTTCTGTATTAAGCACAGGAGTTTTGCTGGCACCGGTGTTGTTACAACTTGGAATGCCACGAAATGTTGCCGGTGCTATAATTACGATGGCTTCCGTATATGGCATGATTGCTCCCCCTGTAAATATTATTGTTATGATTATTGGGGCAGGCATGGATGTTCCGTATATAGGGTTTAATTCAGTCCTAATGATCATAGTATTGCCTTTGGCAATTTTTTCCACGTTATTCATGGGATATAGATATGCAAAGCAAGCGGATTTAAATGCGGTTGTAGAAAAGTTTAAAGAACAAGAAACAAAAGGCGGCTTCTTATTGTACTTGCCACTTTTGGTCATGGTAGTTTTGATGATTGTACCTAAAATGTTTCCTCAAAGCATCCCGGACCCAGGTTTGCCTTTAACCTTTGTTATTGCCATTGCCTTAGCGTGTCTTAGCAAACATGATTTTTCTATCCCACAGGTTGCCAAAGATGGGGTTAACGATATTTTGCCTATTGTCAGCTTATTATTAGGCGTGGGCATGCTTTTGGAGATTATGACCATGGTTGGTCTACGAGGATACATTGTTGTCAATATCTTAGGGCTTCCGTCATACTTGTTACTCATTGGTATGGCTATAACTCTACCTGCTCTAGGTGGTATCTCCGTTTTTGGTTCTGCAAGTGTTTTGGGTGTGCCGTTTGCTTTGGGACTATTAGGTTCCAACCAAATAATTATAATTTCTGCCCTTTCTTTAATTGCAGCGATGGGGAGTTTTACACCACCTGTTGCTTTAACACCTGTTGTTACTGCTCAGATAATTGGCGAACCTAATTACATGGAGTTAACTAAGCCTTGTCTAATACCAATTGCTGTGGCAATTGTTGTTGGGATGCTTATCATTCAATTCGCAGAGCCTGTTGCGAAAATACTTTTATAGGAGGGACGCAGATATGATGAAATTGGTTTATCAGATAATTCTTGCGATAATATCTGTTATATTGATTTGGGATATGTTCACACAGAAGGAAGTTAACATTCAAGTAATGGCAGCCATGACGCTAATTCCGTTTATTTTGCGGCTCGCTATGATAGTGTGAGGAGGCTATACGATGAAAGGAAGCTATAAGACAGCTGGTATTATGATAGCAGTTGTTGTAATACTTATTTCTATTGTGACACCACAGTATAAAGCAAGAAGAACTCCTGCCAAAATCAACGCTGGCCCAGGCGTAACGGAAGTTAAGCATTTAAGCGATTATTTTAGTGGGTTGAAGGGTACGGCTGGAGATACAGAGGTATATATTTTGGATAGCGGTAAACCGGGAGGAACTATTTTTGTTTTAGGTGGTACTCATCCCAATGAACCGGCGGGTTATTTAGCGGCTACATTATTAGTTGAAAATGCTAAACCTGAAGAGGGGCGGTTAATTGTCATCCCAAGAGGGAACAACAGTGGTTTTAGCCATTCTGATGCTATGGAGGGTACTCCTTCATATATTTATATCAAAACTGCTCATGGCGATCGACAGTTCCGTTTTGGTTCTCGCGCCACCAATCCTATTGATCAATGGCCTGACCCTGATATTTATGTACATGCAGGTTCAGGACAAACTTTGGCCGGTAGCGATACGCGCAATTTAAATAGAGCTTATCCTGGCCGAGCTGATGGTAACTTCACTGAGCAAGTTGCGTATGGCATAATGCAAGTTATTAAAACAGAAAAACCTGATATTTCCGTAGATTTACACGAAGCATCTCCTGAGTATCCGGTAATTAATGCTATGGTTGCTCATGAAAGAGCTATGGATTTAATAGCTGCTGAAGCAGTAATGAACTTACAGTTAGATGGTATTGAGATGCGCTTGGAACCTTCTCCTAATAATTTTCATGGATTATCCCATCGTGAGTGGGGAGATTATAGTGATACCTTGGCAACCCTTATGGAAACGGCTAATCCTTCCCAGGGTCGTTTGCGTGGTAAAGTATCTAGCCTGAGTATTATTGATGGTAAAGATCCTTTATATGTCCAAGCTGCTAAGCAAGGACGTTTGTTTGTGCCATTTACGGATGCAGGACATCCTATCGAAGAACGTGTAGGTCGACATATTTCTGGTATAATGGAACTAATAAAAGTTTTTGACACGAAAAAACCGCAACATATTATTATTACGAATGTGCCTTCTTACCAAGATTTGCAAAAAAATGGATTAGGGTTCTATTTATAAGCACGTAGTAAAGCTTAGGCCATATTTATTGACATTATGGGGTAGTATTCTATATGTTGAAATTGGCTTTTGGATTGGAGGAAGCGCAATATGATTAAAAAGTGCCTTTACATTACTTTATTATTGCTAGTACTTATTTTAAGCGGTTGTGCTAATGGTACCAAGAAGACTGCAGTTACCGCAGAAAAAACACTGCCTGAACCAGTACCTCAAAAGGTTACTACTGTGCAGCTAATGAAGGACACTCCCTATGCTACTCCTGCTTTTATCTATGAATCAGCTAACCCCGGTCCGGCGGTAATGGTAGTAGGTGGTGTACACGGTAATGAACCGGCAGGAGCTCAGGCCGCAAAAAAGTTCTGTGATGTTAAATTAATAAAGGGAACTTTAATTGTTATTCCTAGGGCCAATGAAACTGCTTTGCAGGCAAACATTAGAACATTGCCGGAAGTAGGGGACTTAAATCGTGCTTATCCTGGCAAAGCTAGCGGAACACCCTCCCAGCAACTTACTTATGGTATTGTACAACTTATGAAACAGTACAAAGTTGCAATGGTGCTTGATTTGCATGAGGGCTATGCCTTTAATGCCGAAAATCAGAAGTCTTTGGGTGAGAGCATTTTACCTGGAAAGGATGATGTGAGTTCTCTCTTAGCTATGGATGCTATGGAGTACGTAAATAAAGATATTACTGAGGACAAAAAAAAATTTAATGTTTTAGCCAATCCTATTGCAGGCAGTACTGCCTATTATGCAAATACCATTCTAAAGGTTCCTGCTTTTACAATAGAGACTAGTGATAAGCAGCCTATAGAGGATAGAGTAAAATACAGCTTTACTATTGCTAAATTTTTAGTAGCCAGCACTGGTATCATTGCAAAATAATTTATAAAAGGTGTAGCTTATGAATCAGTTGTTATTTTATGTTGTGATATTGGCGTTGTTTTTGGCAGTTTTATATTTGGAAAATAGGAAGCATAATAGTAACCTAGGGCGACTTTCTTTAAGGATTCATGTGAATGGAACTAGAGGAAAATCCAGTGTGACTAGGCTTATTGCTGCTGGGCTTAGAAATGGTAAGCATAAAGTATTTGCCAAGACTACCGGGACTGAGCCTAAATTTATTTTCCCTGATGGCACAGAAGAGCTTATTAGCAGACGTGGGCCAGCCAATATTAGAGAGAATATTAAACTTATAAAAACAGCTGTGGACAATGGTGCTGATACAATAGTTTTCGAATGCATGGCCATCCGCCCTGAACTACAGGCTTTTTGTGAAAGGCGTCTTATACAGTCACATATAGGAGTTATAACTAATGTTCGTGTTGACCATGAAGATGTTATGGGAAGTAGTTTAATAGATGTGGCAGCAGCATTAAGTAATACTATTCCAAAATGTGGAATTTTAGTTACTACGCCCCAGGCAAAGCTGCTATTGGACAAATATTGCAAAAATACTCAAGTTGTTCCAGCGGACTACTTAGAGTTGCCACAAGAGGACTTTCAAGGATTTCCTTATGAAGTAGTGCCGGAAAATGTGGCTATTGCGCTGAAAGTTTGCGAACTAGCGGGTATAGATTCTGCAACTGCTCTTAGTGGAATGCGACAAGCTAATCCTGATGCTGGCAATTGCCATGTTTCTGAATTTTTGGCTTGCGGAAAGCAAATAAAAGTAATTGATGTTCTGGCAGCAAATGATCCGGAATCAACACTCTGGTTATGGAATCATTATTTGCAAAAGCACGACAGGGTAATAGTCTTGTTAAATTGTCGTGAAGACAGGAAATTTCGTACGGCACAGCTGTGTGAGTTATTTGCCAAAAAACCGATAAATGCTATAATTGTAGCAGGTGATGCTGGGTTTGCTGTGTTAACTTTGCTCAGGCAGGGCGTTACTAAGGACAAGATTTTCTTATTGCAAACGGAAACAAATGCTTTTAAAAATTTGTTAGATATAATTGCTAAAATAAAGGGCGAAAGTCTTACTATTTTTGCTGCAGGAAATATAAAAGGGTTATCTGAAGAATTTCGTGCAAAGTTGAATGGGGGATAGGGAATATGCATCTATATTTATTTTCTGGAATTGCTATTTCCTTACTTATTACCGAGCTTACGGGGTTTTCTCCTGGCGGCATAGTTGTTGCTGGGTATTTGTCTATGTTTATTCTGCAGCCAAGGTGGATTGTTGGTACTATCTTGGCTGCTCTTCTTACGTATGGACTTGTTGAATTGGTTAAGAATTACGCGTTGCTCTACGGGCGGCGTCTATTCGTAGCATATTTGCTGGTGGGTATTCTTTTTTCTCAGATAGCATCCTACCTTTTGCTCCTTTATCCAATGCATAATTTGGGACTGTCAGTTATTGGCTACTTAATACCTGGACTTATTGCCAAAGATTTTGCTAAGCAGGGTTTTTCTGTTACGGTGCTATGGTTATCAGTAGCGGTGGTCCTAACTAGGCTTGTTGTGCTAGTGGCGGAAGGTTGATGTTGATAATGAAAAGAAGGACTATTTTGATAAACCTCGCAATTATCAATATATTGTTTTTCATTTTTTGTAGACAGTATATTCTTTTGCAGAAAAGCAACCTTTACGGCATAGAAATGGAAGCTGTGACCAAGACTATTACGGCTCAAAAGATAATTGGCAGTAAATTAATAGGAGAGGAATATACTCCCATTACTACTACCCTGGGAGCTCATGATGCAAAAATATTGTCACAGGAACCTGATTTTGCTGCTGTTATTGTAGATATGTTAAGCCGTGCCGGTGTACAGCCGGGCGATGTGGTTGCCGTAAATATGTCTGGTTCTTTCCCTGCGCTTAATATTGCTGCATTTTCTGCCATAGATACGATGAGAATTAGACCTGTAGTTGTTAGCTCAGTGGGGGCGTCCAGCTGGGGAGCAAATCGTGCAAATTACACTTGGTTGGATATGGAACAAAGTTTGGTTAAGGCCGGTATTTGGCAATGGAAATCTAATGCTGTTACTATCGGAGGAGGACAAGACCAAGGACATGGATTATCTGAAGAAGGCATAGCAGATATACATTTGGCTATTGCACGTTCAGGAGTTCCTTTTATGAACAGCACATATTTAACGGAAGCTATTGATAAACGCATAGCCTTGTACAAAGAAGCCAACAATGGGGTGTTGCCAAATGTTCTCATTAATGTGGGGGGTAATCATGTAATCTTTGGAGAACATGGACACGATGCTTTTTTACGTCAAGGATTAACGCGAGGATATCGACCATCTTTAGTAATAAGTAATGGCTTAGCCGCAGAATTCATTAAAACAAATCGTGCAGTTATTCATTTAATTAATATTCACCGTCTTGCTGCAGAATACGGTATTTACAATGGCACTCAACCAGGCACGAGTAAGGTGTTTTATACAACTATGCTGCCTAGCGGTTTAAAAGTTGGCATTAGTGGTTGGATTATCGGGATGCTTTTGTTATTGTATTATGGCAAAAGAAAAGAGTGGTGGCAGTGAACCAACTAAGAGATATTGCACAAAACAATCGGCGTTTAATCATTTGGGGAATAGTCCTTATGGTTATTGGGTTACAGGCGCCTTCTATAATTAGATTGGAATATTCCGGTATTATGGAAAGGATTATTGACAGTTTGATACAGGAAATATTAATAGTTGTTAATGGCTTGCTATTCGTCTAGTTGTGATTGGAATTACTATTTCGTGCTTCTGGCCAATTTATATGGGTGGCACTACTTTTTTGCGGAGGGAGTTGGGTGCCTTTCAATCAGGAGGGCTGGTGGATTCGTTGGTTTATAATTTTTCTTATTCCTTGTAATCTATGAAGGTATTTATTTCTCCACGGTGGTAACCTTACGATTTTTGGTGTTTCCTGCTATTACAATTGACGCTAAAGGGGGGGTTTAAAGGGTTTAAAATTGATTGTTAGCAAAAATGAAAAACTTGAATAGGGAGGGCATAGCATATAAATGTACTGTTGTGATCTTACTTTTATTCGGGGTTGAATGGTTGGACATTGTACCCATACTAAGCCCCTATCATTTTGGCAGAGGATCCCTGTCAGATTTAATAAAAACTACATCGTATCTTAATCATGCCAATGAAATTTTTAATTTACTGGGGATTTCTGTATGTATTATCTGCGTTGTAAATGCTGTCTTACTGGCTCATTTACTTAATCTTTACACTGTAGAGGTACATGATATGGAGCAGAACCTAGAACTGGAAAAGCTAAACCATCAAATGACAATGCAAATAATGGAAAACAGATCTTTGCGTGAAATTAAGGCACTAGTTCATGACCTTAAAACACCTTTAACAAGTATCCAAGGACTAGCAGGAGTAATTTCTATCTCAGGAGATAATGATATGGCAAAGAAATATGCCAACTATATAAGTAGTCTTGTGGATAAGATGAGTACTATGGTTAATGAGTTGCTCAATGATGATAGTCAACAAACTATCAGAGTGGAAGAGTTGGTACGTTATGCTATGGCTCACGTACCACAGCTCAATAGCATAGGAACTTTTGAGTTGAATGTTAAAGCTAATCCCGCGGTACGTGTAAATAAAATCAGACTTTCAAGGGCTATTATCAATATNCTGCAAAATGCTTTGGAGGCTATTGANCAAGANACGGGGTATATAAAGCTTACGGTAGAAGAAGGTCATGGTAATGTTATTTTGACTGTGATTGATAATGGTAAAGGNTTTGTGGGNGATGTAGAAAATATATGGAAGGTAGGATTTTCTTCAAAAAATTCTACAGGATTAGGAATGCCCTATGTTTTGGAAGTAGTTGAAAAATATGGGGGCACTGTTAAAGCCAGTAATCGGCTTGATGGTGGAGCAAGGTTCGTAATTACTCTACCGGAGGTAAACGGGTATGAATAAAAAAATAAGAATTATGGCAGTTGACGACGAGCCGGATATACTCTATACGTTAAAAGCTATTGGTACTGCAGTTGGTTGGGATGTTTATACTGAGAGCAATAGTATTGCAGCTGTAGATGAAGTGGAAAAAATCAAACCGGATATTATTCTCATGGATTATCATATGCCACAGCAGAGCGGTGTTTTAACAGTCAAGAAGATACGGGAAATTGACAACAAGGTCCCGATTATTGTTTTAACTATTGATGATGGACAAGAACTAGCCAATGAATTTTTAGAGGTAGGAGCCAGTGATTTTGCCACTAAGCCTATAAAAGTTCCTGATTTGGTGGCCAGAATTAATGTCCATTTGAAATTGGTAGAAAAGGAAATGGAAGTTGAAAGAAAAAACATAGTTAATAAATGTATTAATGCGGCTACTTTAGAAATAATTTATGCCTATTGTCGCTCTACTACGGATTGGTTTTATTTGGAAGATATTGTTCAATCAGTTGGGTTGGCTTACCAGACTACGTCGCGCTATGTTCAGTATTTAGTGGGCAGAGGAGAACTACAGGTCCTAAATAACTATGGTAAGGTGGGCAGACCTTAGAATGTTTTTGTGGGGTGGGGGGGTGGGGGGGGGGGGGGGGGGGGGGGGGTAAATAAATATAGGTATTTGATAAGAAGCTATGGTATGTGTGTGTGTGTGTGTGTCCCCCC
>JGI20225J20221_1002795_pt1 | contig 11981 bp, 6 predicted proteins | sample BioMet4_FD_20221 | JGI IMG/M metagenome (IMG submission 20221) | reverse complement strand
ATTTATTTACCAACACTATTAACAGGCTATTATTACTAACATTAGATTTTTAAATTAAAGAATAGAAAATAAAATATAAATATAATGTATAAAGAAGAATGGTTGAAAAAAGGATTTGCAGATGAATCAGTCGATAAGTCGATAGATTTAAAAGCTGCTATTGATTCTTTACGAAAAGAAAAGAATGCTGTAATTCTGGCTCACTATTACCAGACAGGCGATATACAAGATATAGCCGATTACGTAGGAGATAGTTTGGCTCTTGCTCAATGGGCTGCAAAAACAGAAGCTGATATAATTGTTCTTTGTGGAGTTCATTTCATGGGCGAAACAGCAAAGATACTTTGTCCTGATAAGAAAGTATTAGTACCAGACTTAAATGCTGGCTGTTCACTTGCTGATAGCTGTCCTGCTGATAAGTTTGTACAGTTTGTGAAAGAACATCCTGATCACACGGTTATTTCTTATGTGAATACCACAGCTGCTGTAAAAGCTGTAACAGACATTGTGGTAACTTCTACTAATGCAAAACAAATAGTTGAAAGTTTCCCTAAAGACGAGAAATTAATCTTTGGTCCTGATAGGAATTTGGGTAATTATATTAATTCAGTTACTAACAGAAATATGTTGTTATGGGATGGTGCTTGTCATGTTCATGAACAATTCTCTGTTGAAAAGATTGTGGAGTTGAAGAAACAATATCCGGATGCTTTGATTTTAGCTCATCCTGAATGTAAAGGTGCTGTTCTTGCTCTTGCAGATTTTGTAGGATCTACAGCTGCAATACTTAAATATGCTGTTAAATCTGATAAGAAGAACTTTATTGTATCTACAGAATCAGGTATTATTCATGAAATGCGTAAGCAATGCCCTGAAAAGAACTTTATCCCTGCTCCTCCAATCGATAGTACCTGTGGTTGTAACGAATGTAACTTCATGCGTTTAAACACGCTGGAGAAGCTTTATAATTGCTTGAAATACGAATGGCCAACCATTGAAGTGGATGAAGCTGTAGCAAAAGAAGCAGTTAAACCAATAAAAAGAATGCTTGAGGTATCAGAAAAATTAGGTTTGTAGTTTTTCTATAACTTATATTTTAAATAAAGCGGTGTTGATATTAACATGTTATCAACACCGCTTTATTCATATAACTAATAATGTAGTTACAACTAAAAGTAGGTACAAGGTTAAGCAATATTAGATACTTTATTTAATGATAAGAATTTTAGTTGCTATACCTTCTTTTCCTTCAGCATCTGCAGCTAAAACAAGATATATACCTGATGCTACTTTCTTGCCTTTAGAGTTTCTTCCATTCCAGGTAAACTGTCCTCCTACTGAATTTCCAGCAAAAATAAGATTTCCATTTATATCTGTTATTTTTACATTACTATCACGTATAAGACCTGTAATTGTTATTAAGCCGGTATAATCAGGTTTAACTGGATTGGGAAATGCATGTGCGGTTTCAGAGAAGGTATTTTCTCCTTCCGTGGCATCACTCATGTAAGAAATAAGTCCTTGATCTGTTCCGATAAATAACTCTCCTGTTTTTGGATTTAATGCTAATGATTGAATCTTATTAGATAACAACGGACTATTTTCAGTTGTAAAATGATGTATGGTTTCAAGTCCATCTTTACTCAATAAAAATATACCATTACTTTCAGTACCTATCCATTTACGATTGCCACCATCTATACAAATAGCATTAATCCTTTCGTTTGATAAAAGAAAATCTGCCAGATTAGTTCCATCGTTTCTGGGTACTTTTATTTGGGTACAATAAAAATCATCATCGAAAAAATTAGTAGGATTATATATAACGATAGGACCTTTTTCTGTTCCTATCCATATTGCTCCATCTTTATCTTCAACAATAGATAGTATTTTTAGCTTTCCTAAGTTAGTCCCATCTTGATTAATAAAGGAACCTATAAACTTTGTTTTATCATCGCTGGTATCTTCTAAAGTGCCGTTTATATTAAAGCAAAATACTCCGGGTTCATATCTCATAGAAGTAATCCATGCCCAGCCTCTTTTATCAAAGATAATTCTTTCGAAAGTAGGTTTTCCTACCAATTCAGGATGATAAAAGCTAATCCATTTTCCATCGTCTTTTAAAACATTGATAACACTATCTATATAAGAATTAAGTACCCACAGATTGTGATTCTTATCATATTGCAATCCGTTTGTTCTTACATAATTTAATTTATATGATTCTTTTGGAAAAATAGTTTGCAGAGTACTATTGTTTATACTATAAAGCTTAACGAATTTCCTATTCATAAATTCATATACTCCTTCTCCTCCAGAAGATGCAAAGTGATGTTCCGGATTATTAGGATCTTGAATAACGGAAGTTATATCTTTATAATCTAATCCTGTGACTTCTTTAATTCCTTCTTCCTGGAAATTATACCATTTATTATTCTCCATCATCATTATAGTTCCAGGATTATTTAGCCGGTCATAATCCATTCCTCCCCCGCATATCAATAATCTGTTATTGGTAAATGTCATATAGTATGGAAGGTTTCTTTTTGGACTTTCGGGTATGATTGAAGAAACTGTTTTTTCTAATTTATTATTGTTTAGTTTGTAACCATTCAAACCTTTATCTCCATTACTACCCCAATATAAATCATTGCTTTTTGTATAAGATAAATGGTTGAAATTATCATCTAAATCCATGTATTTTACAGAATTGTAATGATCAAATATAGCTATTGAGTTACCATTACCAGCAATAAGTTTATTATCGAAAACTTCCATAAATAAGAAGTTTCCACTAATTATATTAGTTAATTCCTGTGAGTTGTTATCAAAAGAATATATCCCATTGTTTGGTTGATTTCCTATAATCTTATTTTCAAATATAGCTAGTTGATTAAATGCGATTGCATTAGAAAGTACCCAATTATTAGCATCTAATAAGTTATCTGATAGTTTACCGGAGTATAAACCATCTGCTGTTGCAGCATAGATTACATTGTCTTTAACAACAGAAGAATATACTTTCTTATTTAAGACGTATGTATTGGATATTTCTTTTTTCTTCAGGTTTAGAATAAGAATACCAAAATTAGTTGAGAAGTAAGCATAGTCCACACTTACAATTTATTTTTATTTATCTTCTGTTAACGTTATTTTAATCCTTTGACTCATTTGGTTTTTTTTCATGAAGTCAGGTATTATTTTATATAATTCTTTCTGTTTTTATAGTTACGGCTCTATTATTTTTGGAGTTTTTTTATTAGATCATATTGTATTATATGTAAAGTTATTTGTGGTATTATCTATCTTGGTATTTTTAATATAACTGAATGCGGTTTCACTTAATAAAGTTCATTTTATTAAATATTATACTAATGCTTTTGGATCTTCTGTATTATTCATAAAGAATAACAAAGCAACCTATTCTCGCTATACAGCATATATTTTAATTGGCCTGGTAGGTGGCAGGTTTGGTGTCTATCCTTGTTATACGGCCCGGTGACGCTTGCCACTCTCCTTCTTGCCATTTTGAGGCTGAATGTTAATCTGGTGTTATTTAGGATATATTATTAGATTAGACTATAATATAAATTGATTTTTTTTTCATAGTCCATGACTGCTTTTATAGATATATTTGCATATGCTTTAATTTATAGCTAAGGCACGATGACTAATTTTTTTATTGTTTTTTATTGTCGTTTTCCCTAATGTCAGTCAAGTGCCTTTATCATTTTATCCTTTCCAGGATACAAAAAATAGGATCCATTAACCATAAGGCCCCTGAATTTTCCACCGTTTTTTCTTTAATTATATTTCCTTTTATGGGGATTCCTTCGAACAGATATTTCCTTATCATTAATGGGATTAAAGATACAGCTGTGGGGAAGAAATTGAGCTTTTCTGTTTTCATTCCTTCTAGCTTTTTTAAGTAGCTTTCCAAAAGCATATTTAGCTTTTTCAAGAACTTATTATCATCTTCCTGCAATAACTCTTGGGCCCGAATTAATCTCCAGGTTCCTATTATTAATGTGGACCCTCAATTACCTCTAAACCTGTTATCGTCAAGCAAAAGACAGTTTTAGGCCGTTAGTTTTTTTCCCATGAAATATTTAGTTGTGGCCTTTAAGGGTAATGCATTTCCCTTCTAAAGTTTAGGTTTGCGAGTTATCGGGTAGTTATCTTACGTCCGCAAAGTTTATATCTTTTCAGACTAAAGTATTTTTTCCATCTGATCTTATCAGTATAAAGGAAACTTCTGTCCAGTTTATGTTGTATTATTTGGTAAAGCAATACAATGCTTTATTTTTCATTTGTTTGTTTTTCTTTAATTTTTAGTGAGAAGAAAATTATTGCGCTATTCATAATAAAAAAGTAAAAAATCATACCCTTCACATCCATCACTTATTATTATTGAAAGGCCTTATTAAAGGGGGGATATATAAGAGTGGAGGGTAAAATATACGGCTATAATCTGATCACTTTATCCCTCACTTTTATGTTTTCATCAGTCACCCAAATTCACTCATAATTTGATAATATATTTAGTGTATCGATAGATGGTTTTATTAAATTATTATTTTCCTTTTATGAGATCAATCCCTTCTCCCATATATCCAATATAACCGAGCTTTGGCGATAACGAAAGCATTTGGATCTATGTCTTTTACTAATCGGAATATTTCGATAGACTGACTTTTTTTTAGCCAATACAACAACAACTTTAACCGGACTTTTGCTGTACCATCCGGTACCATCAAGAATGGTTACTCCTCTGTGCGTATCCTGGATAATTCTTTCAGCAATCTCTTCATAATGTTTGGAGAANATAAAGAATTGAACAGATTGACGGGCACTGTTTACAATCAAATCCAGCACATAGCTGATTATTATCAATGTAGTAAAACCAAATACAACCCTCTTCCAGTCATAAAAAACAAAGTAGCACGAAGTTATGATTACAATATCGCAATACAGAATCATTCTTCCAAAGGTAACATCTCTGTACTTATGGACTATTGCTGCAATAATATCTGTTCCTCCGGTACTACCATTATTAACAAATACCATTCCTAATCCTAATCCGCACAATGAAGCACCAATAACACATGCCATGAAGTCTTGTCCGGGACCTAGAATTTGCATTTTTCCTACTACATGCTGGAATAGCCACAAAAAGAAAGTCAGCGAAAAGATTCCGTACATTGTTTTCAGACTAAACTTTGGGCCTAAAATTTTCAATGCAATTGTTAATAGAAAGGCATTGATTATGAAATATGTAATTTCAATCTGAACACCTGTTGCATAATATACAATTGCAGAAATACCAGTTACTCCACCGGTTGTAATTTGATAAGGCAGCAAAAATGCTGCCCAACCCATTGCATAACACATAATTCCCAAAGAAATTAAAAGATAGTCTTTCAATTCAATCAGGATACTAGTTTTATTGATTTTTGCCATATAGATAAGCTATATTAAACTACAATATTAACGATCTTCTTTGGAACAATAATCACTTTCTTGATAGGTTTACCTTCAATCCATTTAATGGCGCCTTCTGATGCTAAAACTGTTTCCTGAATGGTGTTATTATCTGCATCGGCAGCAAACTCCATATTGAAACGAGCTTTACCGTTGAAAGAAATGGTGTAGTTTACTACATCTTCTTTGAGGTAATCTTCATTATATTCAGGCCATTGAGCATCGCATACAGAAGTTGCGTTTCCTAAAGTCTCCCAAAGTTCTTCACTTATGTGTGGAGCGAATGGAGCCAGAAGAACAACTAAGTTGCTTAATATCTCTTTCTTGTTACATTTCAATGATGAAAGTTCGTTTACACAAATCATGAACGCACTTACAGAAGTGTTATAAGAGAATTGTTCAATATCGCCCGATACTTTCTTAATCAACTTATGAAGAGATTTTAATTCCTCTTTTGTTGCAGGTTCATCTTTAACAATATACTCTCCTGCTTTATTATAGAATAATGCCCAGAATTTGCGGATAAAACGGTGAACACCATCAATACCGTTAGTATCCCATGGCTTAGATTGTTCTACAGGACCGAGGAACATTTCGTACATTCTCAATGTATCGGCACCGTACTTTTCAACAATCATATCCGGATTAACCACGTTGAACATAGATTTACTCATCTTTTCAACAGCCCAGCCACAGATATATTTTCCGTCTTCAAGAATAAATTCTGCTGTTTTATATTCAGGATGCCAATTTTTGAAAGCTTCCTGATCAAGAATATCATTAGATACGATATTTACATCCACGTGTAGAGGAGTTACATCATACTGGTCTTTTAGGTTCAGTGAAACGAAAGTATTGGTATCTTTTATTCTGTAAACAAAGTTACTTCTTCCCTGAATCATTCCCTGATTAATCAATTTCTGGAATGGCTCTTCCTTGATTGATACACCTACATCGTGAAGGAATTTGTTCCAGAAGCGAGAATAGATTAAGTGACCTGTAGCATGTTCTGTTCCACCTACGTAAAGGTCCACATTCTGCCAGTAAGCATTTGCTTTTGTAGAAACCAAAGCTTCAGTGTTATGCGGATCCATATAGCGCAAATAGTAAGCACTTGAACCGGCAAAACCAGGCATTGTATTTAATTCAAGCTGATATCCTTCTTCTGTTTTCCAGTTTTTAGCACGGCCAAGCGGTGGTTCTCCGGTTTCAGTTGGAAGGAATTTATCTACTTCAGGAAGTTCCAGCGGAAGTTTGCTTTCGTCAAGCATATAAGGCATTCCNTCTTTGTAATATACAGGGAATGGTTCACCCCAATAACGCTGACGAGAGAAGATTGCGTCGCGAAGACGATAGTTGACTTTTACTTTTCCAAGATTGTTTTCTTTGATATAAACTTTAGTCTTTGCAATTGCTTCTTTGATGGTAAGGCCATTCAATACCAATCCTCCTTCAGTAGCATGTTCTGGAAGAGGTGAATTCATCATGATTCCTTCTTTGGCATCGAAACTTTCTTCCGAAACATCACAGCCTTCAATCAACGGACGAATTTCCAGATTGAAGTGTTTTGCAAATGCATAGTCACGGCTATCGTGAGCAGGCACAGCCATGATGGCACCTGTTCCGTATCCTGCCAATACATAATCGCTNATCCAAACNGGAATTGCTTCTCTGGTTAACGGATTAATAGCGTATGAACCGGAGAATACACCTGTTACTCTGCGGTCGGCAATACGTTCGCGTTCAGTTCTTTTCTTTGTAGCGTCAAGGTAAGCTTGTACTTCTGCTTTTTGTTCGGCAGTAGTCAACTGAGCAACTAGTTCGCTTTCAGGAGCCAATACCATGAAAGTAACACCGAAAACAGTATCTGCACGAGTGGTAAAGATGGTNAATTCNAAATCGGAATCCTTTACGCTGAATTTCATTTCAGCACCCTCACTCCTACCAATCCAGTTCTTTTGAGTNTCTTTTAGTGAATCTGTCCAGTTTAAAGTTTCCAGTCCGTCAAGTAAACGTTGAGCATACGCAGATACACGTAAGCACCACTGACGCATTACTTTCTGTATTACCGGGTGACCGCCACGTTCCGAAACACCATCAACCACTTCATCGTTGGCTAATACGGTTCCAAGTGCAGGGCACCAGTTAACCATTGTATCGCCAAGGTAAGCAATACGATAGTTCAATAAGATTGTTTGCTGTTCTTTATCACTTTTAGCTTTCCATTCTTCAGCAGTAAATGAAAGTTCCTCTCCGCATGCAGCGTTTAGTCCTTCAGTTCCTTTAGTCTCGAATCTTTTGATAAGATCGGCAATTGGAGTAGCTTTTTGGGCATCATTATCATAATAATGCTTGAACATTTGCTGGAAAGCCCACTGAGTCCACTTGTAATAATCGGGTTCGCAGGTGCGTACTTCCCTACTCCAGTCGAATGAAAATCCTATTTTATCTAATTGTTCGCGNTAGCGATTAATGTTGTTTACAGTAGTTATTGCAGGGTGCTGACCGGTTTGGATAGCATATTGTTCTGCAGGCANCCCGTAAGCGTCATACCCCATTGGGTTAAGTACNTTAAAGCCTTGCAGACGTTTNTAACGGGCATAAATATCAGAAGCGATATATCCCAGAGGGTGACCTACGTGAAGTCCCGCACCCGATGGGTAAGGAAACATGTTTAATACATAAAATTTTTTCCTGGATTCGTCTTCCGTTACCTGATAGGTTTTATTTTCAACCCATCTTTCCTGCCATTTTTTCTCTATCTCCCTGAAATTATACTCCATAGCGATATATTTTTATCTTGTTGTATTAATTAATTCGTAAGTCATAATATAGACGGCAAAGATAATGAAAGATAAGCTTATTTGGGTGTTTCTTTCAGCAATTTCTTGACGATTTTAATTGTTTATCCTCGCTATATTTCAAGTTTATCCATTATGTTTTTAAAATCTAATTAGAATAGTTATTATTTCCTTGTACAGAAGAATGCATTCTTCTGTACAAAACATTTAATTCTTCTGTACAAAAGAAAACAATCTTTTGTACAAGATATTTTTAACCAATCAAATTGTTTCGAAAATTGTTATAAATATGAAGAGAAATTGTATATTTGTGATAATCCTAATGCCTTGATATTATGAAAACAATAACCCTTTATCTTGGTAAGAAATACAGGCTATTCTGGGTAGCCGTACTTCTGCTATCTTTTGTTCTTCTTTTTGCAATTATAGAAGAACTTCTCATTATGGTTTATCTATATTTTTTCTTGTTGTTTCCTTTGATATTTTATGCCTTTTCCAAAGGTATCGGGAAGGTGTGTTTAAAGGACGACAAGATTGTTATATACAATCTTTTTGCTTTTCCAAAAGCTGAGATTGAGCTAAATTCTCTTAAAGGGTTCGAATTTATGAGAGATTACTATTATTCCGTTCCCAAAGGTAGAGGCAAATATTTAGGAATTAGCGGACCAACAGTTATGATATTTCATACAAAGTCCGGTGAACGTAAAGCAATTTCTTTATTTGGATTTCACGATATAAAGATTATTCTCACTTATCTGCAGGATAATAATATACCATTTCTCAATTATAAACCAGTCGACTCAAAGGATACAAAAATTAAGGTAACTACATTTCAGAAATCGGGTATGCAAGCTGTTTTTGCTATTATATTGCCTGCTTTGACATTGATTCTGATAATGGCATTTATAACCTACAGGTTTATTATGAGTCCTGATAACCAAGTAATTCATTTACTGCTTTGTTTGCTGCCGCTTTCGTTGTATTTAATTTATACTTACTGGGAGAGGATGTACTACATTAAAATGAAAGATGAATCATTTAAAATTAAAAACTTGCTCAAAAGAAAAAGTAAAGGATTTAAGTATGACGATATAAAGAAAATAGCTTTGGTTCCAGTTTAGGAAAAGGAGCTTTTCTTTATATTGAGATCCTGGATAAAAACTATAAATATTATCAGTTCCCTTTAGATATGCTTCCTAAAAGAGAAATCAAAGAAATTGTTACAATATTCAAAGAAAAAGGGATAGATGCAACTTCCGAGTGCTGTTGATGGATATTTAATCGTTAATTATTATATAACTTTACACTTTTTCGACCTGCTTTTCTTCTCAAAAAGAACTATATTTGCGCTTATTATTCACTAAAATAAGAGGAAATAACCGTGGCAAATGATATAGTTCTTACCCCAATGATGAAGCAGTTTCTTGACCTGAAAGCAAAGCATCCCGATGCTGTGATGCTTTTTCGTTGCGGAGACTTTTATGAAACTTATTCAGATGATGCAGTAATTGCTGCTGAGATATTGGGAATTACCTTGACTAAAAGAGCTAACGGACAGGGGAAAACAATAGAGATGGCAGGTTTTCCGCATCATGCACTTGATACTTATTTACCAAAATTAATCAGAGCGGGCAAGAGAGTTGCTATTTGTGACCAGTTAGAAGATCCTAAAACTACCAAGAAACTTGTAAAGCGCGGCATTACCGAACTAGTTACTCCCGGTGTTTCCATCAATGATAATATTCTTAACTACAAGGAAAATAACTTTCTTGCTGCTGTTCATTTTGGAAAGAATGAGTGCGGTATAGCTTTTCTGGATATATCAACGGGAGAATTCCTCACAGCTGAAGGGCCATTTGATTATATAGATAAACTACTTAATAATTTTGCTCCCAAGGAAGTGCTTTACGAACGGAGCAAGAAGGGGATGTTTGAAGGTAATTTCGGAAATAAATTCTTTACTTTCGAACTCGAAGATTGGGTATTTACTGAATCTAGTGCCCGCGAGCGACTTTTAAAACACTTTGAAACAAGTAGCTTGAAAGGCTTTGGAGTGGAACATTTAAAATTCGGAATCATTGCTTCCGGGGCAATCCTTCAGTATCTTGATATCACTCAACACACACAAATAGGGCATATAACTTCGCTTTCACGAATTGAAGAAGATCGTTTTGTCCGATTAGATAAATATACAGTTCGTAGTCTGGAGATTATTTCAAGCATGAACGACGGCGGGAAAAGCCTGCTGGATGTTATCGATAAAACAATAAGTCCGATGGGAGCCCGCATGTTAAAGCGTTGGATGGTATTCCCGTTAAAGGATGAAAAGCCAATTAACGACCGACTTAATGTCGTTGAATATTTCTTTCGCGAGCCGGAATTCAAAGAACTTATTGAAGAACAGCTGCACCTGATAGGAGACCTGGAACGAATTATATCCAAAGTTGCCGTTGGACGCGTTTCTCCCCGTGAGGTTGTTCAGCTGAAAGTGGCATTACAAGCCATCGAACCAATAAAAGATGCTTGTCTGAAAGCAGATAATCCGAGTCTGAACAGGATAGGAGACCAGCTGAATCTTTGTCTTTCTATCAGAGATAAAATAGATAAAGAGGTCAATAACGATCCTCCGCTGTTGATAAATAAAGGCGGTGTTATTAAGAATGGCGTAGATTCGGATTTGGATGAATTGCGTAAGATTGCTTATTCTGGAAAAGACTACTTATTACAGATTCAGCAACGCGAGAGCGAAATCACGGGTATTCCTAGTCTGAAGATCGCTTATAATAACGTTTTTGGTTATTTTATTGAAGTGAGGAATACTCACAAGGATAAAGTGCCACAAGAATGGATTCGCAAGCAAACACTGGTCAATGCCGAGCGCTACATTACCCAGGAGCTTAAGGAGTATGAAGAGAAAATTCTGGGAGCTGAAGATAAGATTCTTATTCTTGAAACAAAAATATATAATGAGCTGGTTCTTGCTCTGACAGAATATATTCCGGCTATACAGATTAACGCCAATCAGATAGCACGTATAGACTGTCTTCTTTCATTTGCCAACGGTGCTGCACAGAATAAATACATTCGTCCCGTAATTTCTGATGATGATGTACTGGAAATTAAGCAGGGAAGGCATCCGGTTATCGAGAAGCAACTTCCGCTTGGTGAGCAATACATAGCCAATGATGTGACAATAGATACGGAACATCAGCAAATTATTATAATTACCGGTCCGAATATGGCCGGTAAATCAGCATTGCTGCGCCAGACAGCCTTGATTACTCTAATGGCTCAGATTGGTAGTTTTGTACCTGCCGAGAGTGCACATATCGGTATTGTAGATAAGATTTTTACCCGTGTGGGAGCAAGCGATAACATTTCGGTAGGAGAGTCTACTTTCATGGTAGAAATGAATGAGGCGGCCGATATATTGAATAATGTTTCTCCCCGCAGTCTTGTATTATTCGACGAGCTTGGACGTGGAACTTCTACTTATGATGGTATTTCTATTGCCTGGGCAATTGTGGAGTATATACACGAACATCCCAAAGCAAGGGCAAGAACATTGTTTGCTACCCATTATCATGAGTTGAATGAAATGGAAAAGTCCTTCAAGCGAATTAAGAATTATAATGTTTCTGTGAAGGAAGTCGACAATAAAGTAATCTTTCTTCGTAAGCTCGAACGGGGTGGGAGTGA
>JGI20225J20221_1002031_pt1 | contig 11992 bp, 7 predicted proteins | sample BioMet4_FD_20221 | JGI IMG/M metagenome (IMG submission 20221) | reverse complement strand
AAATGAAGAGAATCATTACGAGCAGAACCTGGTCTTCTCTGCCCTGAAATACGTGGACATGCATTATAAGGACGGAACGCTGGAAGAATTTGCGGAGAGCGTTCAGGAGAAGCCGTATGCGGTCAGCCGCATGCTGAAGCGCACGGCAGGCAAGAACTTCAAGGAAATTCTGATGGACAGGAAGCTGCAGCAGGCGTCCTATCTGCTCAAGAGGACGGCCCTGCCGGCAGAGGACATCTACCATGCGGTCGGCTATGAAAACTCCAGCTTCTTCTACCGGAAGTTCCGTGAAAAATACGGAATCTCGCCGCGGGAATACCGCAGGAGAAACCGTTGATTTTGGGGTGATTCCGGGAAACCGGCTTCAATTTTGTTGTTAATTTGTTGTGGTTCGGGAATATAATGATAAAAAGGGATTTCTAAGACCGGGAGATGGAAGCGATGGAATACGATGCCTTTATCAGCTACAGACATGTTGAGCGGGACGCGGCGGTTGCCGGGGCGCTTCAGCGTGCCCTGGAACATTATCATATCCCGGCCCAGATCCAGAAGCAGACGGGAATCAAAAAAATCAGGCGGGTGTTCCGGGACCGGGAAGAACTTTCCACCAACACCGACCTGGCAAAAACCCTGGACGATGCACTGGATCATTCAAAGTTCCTGATCGTGATCTGTTCCCCGGATGCCAAGGCTTCCCAGTGGGTCAACCGCGAGGTGAGCCTTTTCCTTGAGACGCACAGCATGGACAAAGTGCTGCTCCTTCTGACCGACGGCGAACCGTCGTCCGCCTTTCCGGAGAGAGTTTTCTATGATGAGAAAAAAGAAAAAGACGCGGATGGAAATGAGAACGTCGTCCGGGTGCCGATCGAACCCATGGCAGCCGACGTGCGCGCCGAAACAGACAGCGACCGGCTGAAGAAGCTGAAGACCGAAAAGCTCCGCCTGATTGCGGACATGCTTTCCTGCCGTTTTGATGACCTGAAGCAGCGCGACCGGGAATACCGCATCCGCCGGGCCGCNTTCATCGGAGCAGGGGCTGCGGCGCTGGCAGCNGCCTTCATCATTTTCATGATCCGGGAGAATTCGATTCTTCAGGCCCAGTACCGGGCAAAGCAGATCAATGAATCGCGCTATCTTTCAACCGTGTCCGATAATCTCCTTCAGCAGGGAGACAGGATGGCGGCCCTGGAAGTGGCAAAGGAAGCGCTTCCGGAAAGCGAGGAAAATCTCACGCGCCCGATCACGGGAGAAGCGGTCTATGCGCTGAACAATGCCCTCCGCAGCTACACGTATTCGAATTCCGACGTCTTTACGGCGGATACCGCCCTGAAAATGGACAATCTTCCGAATACGAGTATGAAAGGCGCGTGCTCCATGAGCCCGTCCGGACTGTTCTGCGGCGTCGTCGATTCCGGCGATGTCATTTCAATCTTCGATGTGAAGGCAGAAGAGAAGAAGGCGTCCATCACGTCCGCCGTGCTCAGTCAGGACGGAGAAAATGCCGATTCGGAAAGCCTGCCCATCGAGGGTTTTGCAATGATTTCCGATACGCAGTTCGTCCTGGTAACGGAAGAAGAAGCTGCCTGCATCGATTTCCTGACGGCATCGCCGGTGTGGGAGAGAAAGTTTACGGCAGAGGAAGCAAATTCCTATGTGGCAGGCCTCTGCTTTGCAGTCAATCAGGATGCGTCCCGTCTGGCTATCAGCGGTCCCACGATGATGGACAGCTTCCTCGTTCTGGATACCGCGACCGGTGAGATCCTGACGGAAAAGACGTCCCTTTCCGATGCTTCCAATGCGTCGGATGCCTTCATCACCAAACTTGTCATCAATCCTTCCGGAAACCGGTTTGCTTTCGGAATCACCAGGATTCTGTCGGCTTCCTCTGTTCCCGGCCTTACGGTTTATGATCTGACAGAGGACCGGTTCACTGAAGAAGAGAGCTGCCGGACCAATATTGCGGAAATGGTTTTTGCAGACGATGACCGCCTGATGACGATGGAGTACAGCAAGACATCGGACAGCACATCCGGTACTTCTTCAGGGACATCGGACAGCACATCCGGTACTTCTTCAGGGACATCGGACGGCACATCCGCGGATCAGGTTTATTCCGGAGCGCCCAGCTTCTGCTGCTACGATACCTCTTCCGGGAAGGAAGCATGGAGGACGCAGGGGCCGTCCATTGACCTGCAGACGGATTATTCCTGCATCAGGATTCTTAAGATGGAAGGGGACGCGGAAAATGGCAGCACCGTTTTCTGCTGTGCGGACAACTACTGCTTCATCCTGAATGGCTCGACCGGAAAATCCGTCACGGCGGTGATGCTTGCAGACAATATCCTCGGCGTTGAACAATTCAGCGATACGGAAATCCTGATCGGAACCGTGCACGGCAAGGTTGTCAAATGCAGCTTTTCCGATAATTATGCGACTTCGCTGGCCGGAAGCCTCGACGACAGCCGGATCAGCAGCTTTGCCTATTCCGAGGCGACAGGAGACATCCTACAGCTGAAAGCGGAATCGAATGAACTGGTCTTAAGCAGCAGCCGTCAGGATGATTCGTTTCAGAAACTGAATCTGGATGAGGATATGCTGCCGGCCTATGCAACTTATATGATGGGAATCGATAAGGCAGACGGAATCTACCGCTGCGTCATCGCCTTCAGCCGTTCGGATCCGACGAGGAGTCTGCTCTATGTCTGGAAGACCGGAGAAACTAAGGTGCTGGCCGTCATACCGAACGACAGCACCAAGAGCCTGTTCGTCAGCGAAGAGGGAAAATACAGTTTCTTCGTGTACACCGATCCGGACGGCAGTACCGGTCTCTGCTACAGGACCTATACCTCAGCGGAAAATGAATCGGATACGCTGCATTTTTACTCTTTTGCCTCACAATCGGAAGTCTGGTCGCTGTCTCTCGGACAGGAGAAAGACGGACAGACCGTGAATCCGTCCCTGTGCCCGTATTACAATTCAGGCAAGCGGTATCTGCTGCTCTACAGGGGAACCAGTTTCGGCATCATGCGGCTGGATGACCGGCAGTGGGTGCTGCCTTACGAAGAACGGAAGGAAAATGGTGTTTTTGAATTTACGGATGTGAACGTTTCCTCAAGCGGCCGTTATTTAGTCTTCAGCACGACGAAGGACATGAACCAGGACGGCAGGGAAAGCTACTGCGAGAAAATCTGGGACACCGAAGAAAATGCCTGGACCGAAGAAGAGTATCCTTCGACGGATTCATCGCCGGCTGCTGTAGGAAACCAGTCGGATATCGCCGCATTTTATCAGGGAAATGAAATTCAGATCATCAGCCTGGAAACAGGAAAAACCCTGCAGAAGATTCCGTTCTCCGGGGTCAACCGCTGTCAGATGAACTTTCTTCTGGATGACAGGTATCTGCTGACATGGGGAGATTCCGGCTATCTGGAGTCCTGGGATGTCAAAAGCGGTGAGAGAACCGACCAGGACAGTTCTCCGATCGATCAGCTGCAGGCCCTGCTGATCGACGGGGATCCTTCGTATTTTGCGGTTCTCATTAAGAAGCAGGAAAACGATTCCGGGGAGGATTCCAGAGTCCAGTACGTCTATTCTCTTTCCGCGGACGGAACCTTCAGCCGCTATGCCAATGTCGGACTGGGGATCACCTGCGCGTCCGCCAGGGAAATCCTGAATATCAATCCCAGCACCGGCGAGATCGGAATCTTCCGTTTCAAGACGCTGGATGAGCTGCTGGATCTGGCAAAGACCCAGATCGGAGACCGGACACTGACGGATGAAGAAAAAGCACGATACTATATCGGACAATAGGTTTATACTGAAAAAGGAAAGGCAGGGATTTCTGAGATGAGCATAATGATCTGGGGTGTACTGATTACAGCGGTTATTTTCCTTGCGCTGATCATGTGCCTGGCACTGAAGCCGGGCGCTATCACGAGGACGATTGAGATCATGATGATCATCGCACTCATCCTGGGAGTCCTTTTCTACGGAACCGGCTACTGCGTCAAGGCGCAGGATCTGGAAAGCCTGTTCAGCCAGACGATTCAGGCAGCAATGGCCATCATGCTGATGTTCATCGGGAAAAATGCGTACAGCGCGATTGCTTCGTCGTGTCCGCTCTTTGCCATTCCGGGCTTTACGCTGATTTTCTGGGCAGCCCATCTGCTGGCCATGTATGCCACGACTTCCGCGGTCATCAGCAAGCTGGGCGGACATCTTCTGCAGAAGCTCCGCATGGGGCGGCTCAGGTTCCAGGATGTCCTGATCGTGCGGGGCTCCTCGGCAGACGACATCGGTTTTGTCAAAACCGCACTGAAAAACAATCCCAGGCTTCACCTCCTGTTTATTTCCAAATCCTTCGACAATAACCTGAACAGCAGCATACTCGGACTGGGCGGGATTCCGCTTGAAGAGAAGACCTTGCTTTCGGACCGCGCCGGGAAATGGATCGATCTTCTGGGCGTCCGGCACGACCCAAGACGCCGTCTGGAGATCTGCTCGCTGACGGAAAATGACCCGAAGACGAAAGAGTTCCTTCTGTATTTCCTGGATCAGATGAAAGCGAAGAACATTTCTGCCGGACAGGTTCATTTCCTGATCAATGCTTCCTCGGAATACAGCTTTGAATTCCTGAGGACTGCATGCGACAGCAGCGGCCGGATCATCCAGGCCAGAATCTTTACGGCATACGATCTGGCGGCTGAGAATCTGGTCAAGATTGCAAGCCCGTACCAGATCGAGACCTTTGACGAAAACGGACGCGCGCAGAAGGACGTCTCCGTCATGATCATCGGCTTCGGCTCGACGGGACAGACGATGCTGCGGAAAATCGCGGTGCACAGCCGATTTGCGGGCAGCGATCTCCGCGTGACGGTCTGCGACCTGGAACCCGACCGGACCTCCGCTTTCCGCCTGACTTATTCATACCTGATGGAAATGTGCCACGTCTCCCTGCTCAAGGCGGACGCGCTCGGCAATGGCTTCTTTGAGAAAATGCAGGAAATGAACAGCATGCCGGACTACATCCTGGTGTGCGCCGGCGACCCGGAGGAGAATGAACGGATCGCGGGCAGCCTCCGCATGCTGAGGAAAGCCCATCCGGAAATGTTCGCGGAGAAGCTGATCCTGGCCCAGTGCGACAAAAACAGGATTGTCCTGAATGACTGCCGGGTGGATGAAAAAGGGAAGATCGCCTGCGTCTATTCGACGCCTTCAGGCGACGACCGCACGCTCCGCGACATCGAGATTCCGAACCTGAACCCGAAGGAGCTGATCAACGGCGAAGACGAGAAGAGGGCATTTGCCGTCAACGCCATTTACGCAAAGCAGGCGGGACAGGATCCGGACGAAGCCTGGAACCGGCTGGATTACATTTCCCGGGAAAGCAGCCGCTCCTCCGCCTCCTTTATTCCGGCGCTGCTGGCGGAGGCTCATCTGAATGAGAAGGAGGTTTCCGACGGAACCTTTACGGAGCTTGCGAAGAACCATCCGGTGCTTTTTGAAAATCTTTCGAGGACGGAACATCTGCGCTGGAATGCCTTCGAGGCATCCAACGGCGTCCGGCCGATGAGCTATGAGGAAATGAAACTAAGATTTGAGTCCGGCGCGCATTCCATCCAGAAGGATATCCCGCCGTGCGGAATCGGCGGGAGGCATGCCTGCCTGGTTCCGTGGGAAGATCTGGACAGGCTTTCCGGACAGTACCGGGATCTGACCGGAAAGGACATTGATTTCCGTCAGATGGATTCGAACAATGTCCTGAACATTCCGGCGGTGCTTTCGTATCGATAGGAACGGGATGATCCGGATTCTGACAGCGATTGCTTACATGGGGGCAGATGATGACACAGACAGCATTTGACAGGATAAATATCGTGATTCCTCTGATCGGAATCTGCATTCTCATTCCGCTGATTCTGGCGGCCCGCCTGGAAGCAAGACGGAATTACAGCCGGAAAAACTATATGGGAATGCTGGGCCTGAATGCGCTGATCGTCATTACGGAAGCCCTGCAGATCGTTTTCGGCAACCGTACGTCCCCGTCATCCGTCTTTGCCTATCGTCTGGTCTATGTCCTGTTTTACATCTGCATCGTCTGCCTGTGCGGCTGCTGGATGTTTTATGCTTATTACTGGCTGAACGGCCGGCCGGTGAAGGGAAATATGGCGCTCTGCCTGACGGCCGTGCCCCTTGCCGAAGTCTTACTGCTTCTGATCAACCTGTTTACCGGATGGATTTATTATATTGATGATTCCGGAACCTATGTCCGCGGAGACGTCTTTACCCCGTTCATTCTGTTCTGCTACCTCTTCATGATCGCGGCCATTGCGGTGACGTCTGTCACGGCCATCCGGAACAGCGACACGAAGAAGATGTATGACTTCAGGCTTTTCCTTCTTTTTCTCATTTTCCCGGTGCTCGGGCCCGTGGTGCAGTATCTCCTGCCGGATCTGTCCGTCATGGGGATTTCGGAAGCCATCGCGCTCCTGACGGTTTTTGTCGGAGTCCAGCAGAAAGCCAATGCAGCTTACGCCATGGAAAAGGCACGCTTCGTCGAAGAGAACCGCCGGTATGAAAAAGCGATGGAAGACATGCTGTCGGCAGGGCCGGAGGCACTTTCCATTTTCCACCTGAATCTGACGCAGAACACCCGGAGCTATGAATATACGGCTTCCGCTTATCTGAAAAGCCTGGTGAAGGGGAAGACAGTCGACGATCTGTTCAACGGGATCGCGGAATCCCTGACGGAAGAGGAAGAAAGGGATTCTTTTAAAAAAGTATTCAGCAGGAAGAAACTGCTGCAGGAATTTGAACTGAAGAATACGCGCATCACGACGGAATACCACCGGCTGACCGACGGAGAAGAAACACACCGGATCCGGGTCACGGCCAGCATGCTGAAGAATCCCGCCAGCGGCGATATCGAGGCGATTTTCTACTCCGACGATACCGACCGTCAGGAAAAAGAGGAGAAGGTCATTTCCGCCATCACGGACCGGGAGTATGAATACATTGCCCTGATTGATACGGCAACGGAGAAAATCCACTATCAGTACATTTCCGCCCATGCGGTCATGCCCGTGACGCTGAAAATGGAGAATTACAATACCGTCATCAAGAGTATCCTCGGCGATTTCGCCGGCAGCAGGGCGGCAGAAGAGTCCTTTGAAAAAATCAGCTATGCGAAAGTATCGGAAGCCCTGAAGACGCAGGATGAATACAGCGTCGTGATTCCGTATCCGTCGAAGGAGGGAAGACTCCTGCAGAAGCGGATTACGTTCCTTTATCTGGATGAACGGAAGAAGGACATCCTTTTCTTCCGGACGGATATTACCGAAGAGCTGAAGCAGGAGAGGGAACGTGCGGAGAGGCTGTCGGTTGCCCTGAAGGAAGCAAGACATGCCAACCAGATGAAGACGGAGTTCCTTTCCAATGTCAGCCATGACATGCGCACTCCGATGAATGCGGTCCTCGGATACACGGGTCTTGCGCGGAAGTCGAAGGATCCTTCAGCCGTGAACGGTTATCTGGAAAAAATCGATAAGGCGGGAAAAATCCTGCTTTCCCTGATCAACGATACGCTGGAGCTTTCCAAGATCGAAAGCGGGAATACGACGCTGAAATGCGCACCCGTTTCCTGCGGAGAGATCATTTCCAAAGTTGTCGGTTCCATCCGGCCGTCGATGGAGGAAAAACACATTCACTTCATCCTGGACAACAGCAGGGCGGTCATGGCGACCATCAATGTCGATGCCATGCGCCTGCAGGATATTTTCATCAACCTGCTTTCCAACGCCGTGAAATTTACCCCGAAATACGGGGAGATTACCATGATGGTCGAATGCGTGAAGCTGGAGAAAGACCTTGTACACGACCGGATCATCATACAGGACAACGGCTGCGGCATGAGCCCCGAGTTCATTCCGAAGGCTTTTGAACCGTTCTCGCAGGAACGCCAGGCGGCGACGGCTGATGTCGGAGGTTCCGGACTTGGCCTGTCCATCGTAAAGAAACTGGTGGAAATGATGGGCGGAACGATCACTGTGGAAAGCGAGCTGGGCAAAGGAACCAGGTTTACGGTCCTGCTGGATTTTGAGAGAGCGGACGACCGTCTGCCGGAAAAGAAAGAATCCCTTCAGGAATGGGAAAAATTGAAAGGCCGCCGCGTGCTTCTGGTGGAAGACAACGCGATGAATACGGAGATCGCCAAAGCGATTCTTGAGATGAGGGGCATTTCCGTGACCTGTGCGGAAAATGGTGAGACCGGCTGCCTGCGCTTTGCGGAATCGGACAGCGGAACCTATGATGCAATCCTGATGGACATCCGCATGCCGGTCATGAACGGTCACGATGCCGCCAGAAAGATCCGGGAAATGAACCGTCCGGATGCGAAGACAGTCCCGATCATCGCGATGTCCGCGGATGCCTTTGCGGAGGACATCGAGAAGAGCCTGGATGCGGGAATGAACGAGCACATTGCCAAGCCGGTCGATCCGGCTACTCTCTGTGATGTCCTGCTGAAGTACATCCGATAAAACGTCACTGCCGGAAAAAACGGTCATGCCGGAGAGACAGCCGGCCATGCCGGAAACTGAGAGGGGAAGACGATGGAAGAAAAATTAACTATGCCGCACAATGCCGAGGCGAATTATCTTGTCCGGATGAATGCCAAATGGAGATGGGCCCTGTTCCGCATCTGCGGCGTGTTTGTCCTGATGGCCATCGCCGCGGAAATTGCCATTTATCTTTATGATTCTTCCACGCGGACGCTGTTTCTGCCGCTGCCGCTTTACCGGGCAAGGTTCATTTATATCCCGTCCGCGCTGAATCTTCTGGCCCTGGCGGTGACTTATTTCTGTCTGAAGAGCATCAGGCTTTCCAATGCGGCGAAAAATGTCTGGGCCTGCGTCATGATCTTTTTTCTCTGCGCCAATATCCAGATCACGCATTACGTCTACGGCCCGCTGCTGTCGCTGACGGGCATTGCCCTGTTTGTCACGATTCTTTTTGCGAACAGAAAACTGACGACCGGCATCTACATCGGCTCCCTGCTGTCGCTGGCTGCTGCGGCATGGATCGGCAGCCGGGAACTCCGGGCGGGAGACACGCAGCTTGCAAGCGACGTGCTGCTGGCGGGACTCATTCTGACGATCGTCTACATGACGGTCCTGCTTCTGAACAAATTCACGAAAGAGCAGATCGATCATATTCTGGAGAGCAACCGGAAACAGGAAATCCTAATCGAGGAATGCAATGTGGATCCGCTGCTCGGCATCCGGAACCGGCGCGCCCTGAATGAAAAACTCGACCGGACGGCGCCGCTGAATTTCCCGAATTACAAGCCGTACCTGCTGATCCTTTCCATCGACGGGTATGCCAAGATCGATGAGAAATGGGGAGTCGGCGCGGCCGATGAAGTCATGCAGCGTCTGGTACGGATCATCAAGGACCGCACCAGGGGAAGGGCGGATCAGGTCGAGGCCTATCACTATGCCCTGGACCGGATCGTCCTGCTGTTTTTCGGACAGAGTGAAGAATCCGTCCGGCATGCCGCTTCGGAAATGAAGACGGCTTTTGCAAGGGAGAAATATTCATTCGCTCCCGGCACGGTCTACACCTTCAGCGGAGGCGTGATGGAAATCGAGCCCGGCATCCTGTCGCAGGGCATTCTGGAAATGGCAGACCAGTGTCTTAGCAAAGCCAGGGAGAAAGGTACGGACATCATTGTGTGAACGGCTCAGGAATCGGGCAGGAGCTTTCCGCAGCAGCGGATCAGGCCTGAACTTTCCGGCAGCAGCGGATCCGCCAGATGACGGCTCCCGAAAAAACGGCAAGGCTCAGCCACTGAGAAGTGGAGAGACCGAACAGAATCCCGCGGGCGATGTCGCCGCGGAAGAATTCAATCGTAAAGCGGAAAACCGAATAGAGAATCAGATAAAGGAAGAGCATCGTCTGCCCTTCCTTTTTGATGCGATAGACGATAAGCAGGAAAATGAACAGCAGGAAATCAAATCCGGCTTCGATCAGCTGCACGGGAATCAGAGGAACCCCGTTCGGTGCGATGAGGGACTGCGTGAAAACGACGGAGCAGGCGGAGTCGGTCTTTGCTCCGTAGCAGCAGCCGACGCTGAAGCAGCCGATCCGCCCGAAGCCGAAGAACAGCGTGACAGCCGGGACAAAAAGCGGAAGATAGTCGGACAGTTTCGCATGATAGCTGCGCGAGACAAGGACGGCTGTCAGGAGTCCGCCGATCAGTCCTCCGTAGAAGACCATGCCGGAATAGAGATAGCGGTTCAGGAAAGTCTGCGGTGCGGAAAAAATCAGGGGAAGATCCGCCGCAAGAGAGGGCAGGACCGTCAGGAGATACAGAACTTTCGCTCCAAGGATCCCGCCCAGTGCGGCAAGAACGTAGATATAAACAGCATTTTCGCGGTCCAGGCCGAAGTGCCGGCAGGCAAAGAAAATGAAAATCAGCGACAGGACAAAGCCTGTCACGGAAAAGAAGCCGTAAGAGGGAATTTCTCTGCCTAAAATATGGATAAAGGGCATCATCAGTCCAAAGTACTCCTTGTTCTATGCCAGACGGTCCAGCAGGGATTTTCCGATCGTTCCCTCCGGCATCTTCAGTCCGAAATTTTCAGCAACCGTATAGCCGATGTCTCCGAAGCAGTCTGTGTCCGGAAGCGTGCCGTGGCCGGTCATTGAAGGCGAGTAGAGGAGAAGCGGCACCTGCTCCCTTGTATGGTCCGTGCCGGTCCAGGTCGGATCGTTTCCGTGATCAGCCGTGATCATCAGCAGGTCGTCGCTCTTCAGCCTGCGCAGAAGCTCACCGAGCTTGACGTCGAAGCGGACGATTTCCTGCCCGTAGCCCTGTACATTTCTCCGGTGGCCCCAGAGGGCATCGAAGTCGACCAGGTTCACGAAGCACAGGCCTCTCCAGTCATCCCGCTCGGCGGCATCGATCGTCTGCTGCATGCCGTTGACGGAACTGACGGAATGGATGGATTCCGTTACGCCGTAGGCATCGAAGATATCGTGAATCTTGCCGATGGCGACGACGTCGTATCCGTTTTCCTCAAGGACATTGAGGGTTGTCTTTCCGAACGGCTTGACGGAATAATCCCTCCGGTTGGCGGTGCGGACAAATTCGCCCTTGTGCATTCCCACATACGGACGCGCGATGACGCGCCCGACCTTCCATTCGTCCTTCATCGTGATCTCCCGCGCGATCTCGCAGCAGCGGTAGAGATTGTCGAGGTCGAAGGTCTTTTCATTTCCGCAGATCTGCAGAACGGAATCGGAGGACGTGTAGACAATCATCTTGTTGTGGTAGATTTCCTCTTCGCCGAGCTCGTCCAGGATCTCGGTGCCGGAAGCCGCCTTATTTCCGATGATTTCCTTACCGCATTTTTCTTCGAGTTCTTTAATGAGCTCCGGCGGGAAGCCGTGTTCGGTAAAGGTGATGAAAGGACGCGTCGTATAGAGCCCCATCATTTCCCAGTGGCCGGTCATGGTATCCTTGCCGTGGCTCTTCTCGGTCATCCGGCAGGCATAGCCGCGCGTATTTTCCCGGGGCGGATTCCACGTCATGGACTTCAGGTTCGACAGGCCGAGCGAGACGAGGTTCGGGATGAGGAAGGTCCCGAGCTTTTCGGAAATGTGTCCGAGCGTGTCGGCCCCCTTGTCTCCGAAATCCGCCGCGTCCGGCGCGTTCCCGATTCCCATGGAATCGATGACGATGACGAAAATGCGATTATACTTTGACATAGCTTATCGGACTCCTTTCTCGTAAGGGACACCTGATGCTTTCGGAGCGGAAGCGCGTCCGACAAAGAGAATCAGGATGATGATGGTCAGGACGTAAGGCAGCATGCTGAGGATTTCCGCAGGCACCGCGAAGCTGCCGCCGCCCAGAAGAACGGTCAGCGCCTGCGCCGCGCCGAACAGAAGGCAGGCAAGATAGCCGCCGTGCGGGGTCCATTTTCCGAAG
>JGI20225J20221_1002794_pt1 | contig 11994 bp, 5 predicted proteins | sample BioMet4_FD_20221 | JGI IMG/M metagenome (IMG submission 20221) | reverse complement strand
GTGCGGAAGATGCGTTTTTTGCGCACGGGCAGGACCGTCAGCCCCTGACCGTGGGATCGTTTACCTATCTTGGGCAGGTGGCGTTGACCTATCTGGTGTTGCGCGATGCTTCGGGCGCGCTGCTGCTGCTAGACCAGCACGCGGCGCACGAGCGAGTGCTGTACGCCCGCCTGCGGCGCGGGGGCTTCGCTGGTTCTGGCCAGCTGCTGGCCCTGCCGCTGGATTTGCCCCTGCATCCGGCGGAAATGGAACGCTTTTTTGAATTGCGGCCCCGGCTGGAATCACTGGGCTTTGCTCTTGAGGCCAGCGGCGGCAACCTGAGCGTCAACGCCATGCCCCCGGTGCTCTCGCGCGCCGAGGCCAGGGACTTTTTGCGCGAGGCGCTGGCTGGTCGCAAGGACGATCTGGCTGACATGTTCATATCCATGTCCTGCAAGGGGGCCATCAAGGCCGGGCAACGGCTTGCCGACGACGAGGCCGCCGGGCTGCTGCAGCAGTGGCTGGAAACCCCTGACCGGGAATACTGCCCCCACGGCCGCCCCTGCGTGCTGCGCTGGGACGCCGCCGAACTGGAAAAGATGTTCAAGCGAAAGCAGTCGTAACGAAGGGGGGCGTTAGCCCCCCCGGTTGTTATAAATCTTCGTCAGAGGCATAATCATCAATTGCCTGATATTCTTTTAAATCAAATGAAGGTTTGAATAATCTGAAAAAGCTTGGCGATTTTACGCCCTCAAACTGCTCAATGGAAATCTGCCTGATGCCGTCTTTCAGAAATAGTGTTTCAGAAAGACTGTCTGGGTACGGCTCTGTATATACAATTCGACTTAACTGCGATTGATATATCTTTTTTGAACATAGCTCGCAGGGGTATGTGGTTGTGTAAATTGTGCCACCAGCAATGCCAGTTCCACCAAAGCGTGCGGCCTGTAATATTGCATTCTCTTCTGCATGGAGCGCGCGAGCATATTCTAGCCGCTTAACATTGATCTTATTTTTTAGTGCAGAGCATATATTTTTTGTATCTTCAATAGTTTTTTTGTTTTGTACACATTTTGCCAACTTTTTTTCTGCAGAATCAATTTTTTTGTTTAGATATAGTTTTGATTGCAAATCTTTGAAACAAAAACATTCACTTCCCTTATTCCCAAGTAAATTCTCTTGTTTGAATTTGTCGATGGAGTCTTTCCAGTTGAAAAGAAGGCATCCACTGTCCTCTGCATGTCTAGTATAGTCATCTACACAAAGCTGTGAACAACCTAACTGACCAGATCCGACAGCGTTCCATCCAGCCGCAATAATAAAACCTTCTGGATTTGTGATGACAGCGCCTACTTGTCTGGAGAGGCAGGTTGACCGTAAACTTAGTGAATACGCTAGGTTCATTATTTCTTCATCATTCCTGGGAGGCACGATGCCTGGAAAATCAATGAGAGATAGAAACCTTATAATCTCAAATTTGTAATGTTCTTCACTTGCAGTTTCATTTTTATAAAAATCAGTTGTTATTGCATAATCTGAAAGAAGCGTACACCGAGGGACGTCCTGTTTGTTGAGTTCTTTTGGCTCCCTATTGTCACCAGCATCGCGAGTATCACATCGGTCGTTAAGGGTTGGGACATTTTTTTTACGAGTTTCTTTTGACGCATAGAGAGAAGCCAAGAAAAACGAGCCATATCTTTTCCTGAAAAACTGGACTTCGGCTGGATTGCGAAAAGAGTTAATTATAAAGAAGTTTGTGCTGTCCTTTTTTCTATTGCGCATGTATTTAATGATCTTGTTAGCCTCTTGCGCCAGTACTGAAATATTTGTGTAGTCTGATGCAGGTGATGAATCGAATGGATTGCCTGTTGCTCTGGCATTGTCACCTGCATTCTGAAAAAAATCTCTGCATTTATCAGATGCTTGAAAAAGCTTTTTTTTAATATGTCCAAATTCTAAGATCATATTGTCAAACGTATTATAATCATTTTCATTCCACGTTCGCTCTTGGAATCCTTTGTTGAATTTATTGATATTTTCAAAGGTGTTTATAGGAATTTCTTTTAAGATGTTTTTTATGCATTCTGGAGTATCTGGCTTAGAAAAATATTCTTCAAAAATTTTACTTTTGTCGCTACTAGGATTTTCAAAGTCGCAATTTTCAAGCATTAATTTTACTAAGAGATTTGACATCGAGATCTTAAAAAATGTGTTATCAAGCTTTTCAGAATATTGGAGAATTTTACGCCGAATGAGTAACTCTCGCAGGTTTTTATTGGCGGCCTTTAATGATTTTTCAACTTCTTTTGCTTTTTCATAGGCTGGTTTTCTAGAATAATGTTCTTTTAGGTTTGTTTCTGCGTAAGGAACAGCCGTGTAATTGCTTTTTTGTTCGTTGAACTCGTTTATTTCTTGTTTTATATATTTAAAATGCTCGCTAATAGACAAATTTGTCTTGTCTAAAGCAGCTTTAATTTGAGACTTGTCTTTGGATAACTCAGATGAAATAAATTCAGATAATTTTTTGCATCCGCTTCCAATCGCACCAGTAAGTCCGATTATGAGAAATTTTTTACGCATAATAATTCCCCTCCTCAGGTTTATAAATTGGGCAATTATATAAAATGTTTTTTAATAAATAAATGATTATATGAAGCCAAATCTTAATGTTGTCTAACTCGTGAATAAGAAACCGCCTTTTCGGTGGCCAAGGCATGAAAATTCAGAGCACTGCGGGCGGCCCTCATTTGAGAGCCGCCCGCGTTTTGCTATTCGCTGGCTTCGTCAACCAGATAGACTATGGAGTAGTAGGGTATGCCGCCGTGCAGCGAGAGGCCGATCTGGCAGGTGCGGCTTAAGGAGTAGCCCACCTCGCAGGTGCTTACCTGCATGCGCAGGCCCTTGAGCGCGGCCTCGTTGAGCTCTGGGTGGGTAAAGCCACGGTCGCCCGCCCAGCCGCAGCAGTTGATGCCGTCGGGTACGACGACGGTTTGGGCGCACTTGCGGGCCAGTTCTTCAAGCTTGCCCTCAAGGCCCATCTTGCGCATGGAGCAGGTGGCGTGCAGGGCCACGGTTTTGGGCAGCTTTTTGAGCTTGAGCGTGTCCATGAGGTTCTCGAGGATAAATTGCACAGGCTCCATCAGTTTGATGCTGGGGTCGAGGGTCTGTTTCATGTGCAGGAGGCAGGGGCTTGTTTCGCACAGCACGGGGTATTCACCATTATTGGTGGCCTCGCGCAGCACTTTTTCCAGCTCCTGTTCCTTTTTATGGGCTGCGTCGGCAAGGCCCTTGCTGGCAAAGGCCATGCCGCAGCACAGCTTGTCCAGATTGTTGGGCAGAATGACGTCGTACCCGCCCTTGAGCAGCACGCTGATGACGGCTTCCGGCTCTGTACGGCGGTCGCTGTGCTCCTCGCCGGGGCCCATGTTGCGGGCTATGCAGCTGGGGAAGTAGACAACCTTTTTGGCATTGCTGGTGTAAGGCGAGGGCATATAGACCGACCCCCCGCCCTTGGGCATGTTTTTGTTCCACAGCGGCGCCTTGTTGAAGGTCAGGCAGCGCAACAGGCGCGAGCCGTCGCGCATGATGGTTGTGCCAAGCATGCGGTGCAGGGTGTCCACGCTGTTGAGGGCGATGGACATGGCCTTGCAGGTTCCCGCAAAGTGGTCGGCAATGCTTCCGGCAATGCTTTTGCTGAGCGAACCGGCGTCCTTTTTGCGCAGGCTTTTAATGAATACGCCTGTATCCACGCCAGCGGGGCAGCGGGGGCGGCACAGGCTGTCTGTGGCGCAGGTGGCCTTGCCCATGTATTCATAGCCCTTTTCCAGCTTTTTCAGTTCGCGGCTTTCGGGGTCGGCCGCGCGCAGGCGGCATATTTCGCGGTACACGGTGATGCGCTGTCGCGGCGTGAGCGTAAGGTCGCGCGAGGGACAGACAGATTCGCAAAAACCGCATTCCATGCACTTGTCCACCAGCTCGTCGGCGGGGTGCAGGGGCTTGAGGTTTTTAAGGTGCCCCTGCGAATCGCTGTTGAGCAGTACGCCGGGGTTGAGGATGTTCTTGGGGTCGAGCAGGCTTTTGATCTCCTTCATGATGGCATAGGCCTGGCTGCCCCACTCCAGCTCCACAAAGGGCGCAATATTGCGGCCCGTGCCGTGCTCCGCCTTGAGCGATCCGTCGTATTTTTCTGTAACCAGCTTGCAGAAGTCTTCCATAAAGCCCTTGTAGCGGGCCACCTCTGCCGGTGCGCCAAAATCCTGCCAAAAGACAAAGTGCAGGTTGCCGTCGCGCGCGTGGCCAAAGAGCGGGGCCACCGTGTAGCCGTGGCGGGCGAAAAGCGCCTGCAGGTCGGTGGCGGCCTCGCCCAGTCTGTCGAGGGTAAAGGCCACGTCTTCAATCACAATGGACGTGCCCACAGGCCGCATGCCGCCCACCGAGGCCAGAATACCTTTGCGTATGAGCCACAGTTTGGTGAATTCCTCGGGCTTGTCGGTAAAGGCGTATGGCCGCACAAAGGTTACGCCGGCAAAGGCCGTGTTGATGGCGGCGATGTTATTTTCAAGCTGTTCGCGGCTGGCGGCGCGGGTTTCCACCAGCAGGGAGCACACGTTGTCGTCCAGGGTTTCCAGCCCCTCGGGCAGGCCGGGGGTTCCCTCAACCGAGCGCAACGAGGCGCGGTCCATAAGCTCCGCCGCAGCCACGGGCAGGGTTGCCACAGCCGTGGCCAGATCGCAGGCGGCCTTGACCGTGGGCAGCAGCAACAGGGCCGAGGCCTTGAAGGGGGCCTCCTCCACCGTGCGGTAGGTCACCTCGGCAATGAAGCCCAGCGTGCCCTCTGAGCCCACCATGACGTGCTGCAAGATTTCAAAGGGGTCTTCGTAATCCACCAGGGCGTTGAGGCTGTAGCCCGTAGTGTTTTTGATCTTGAATTTGCGGCGGATGCGGTCGGCCAGCTCCGGGTTGTCCATGATCTGTTTGCGCAGGTCGGCCAGCCCGTTGAGGATGTGGGCGTGGGTGCGGGCAAAGGCGGCGCGGCTTTTGGCGTCGGCCGTATCCAGCAGCGTGCCGTCGGCCAGCACCATGCGCGAAGAAATAACGGTCTTGTACGAATTGTCCGATGTGCCGCAGCACATGCCGCTGGCATTGTTGGCAAAAATACCGCCGATAAAACAGCTGTCGATGGAGGCCGGATCCGGCCCGATTTTTTTGCCAAATTCGGCCAGAATTTTATTGGCTCCGGAGCCGATGATGCCGGGCTGCAGGGTGATGCGCTCGGCCCCCGCGCCCACCCGCCAGTTGCGCCAGCCCTTGCCTATGCGCACCAGTACGGAATCAGACACCGCCTGGCCCGACAGGCTGGTGCCTGCGGCGCGAAAAGTAACAGGCACGCGCATGCGGTCGGCCAGGGCCACCAGCTGCACAACTTCGGCCTCGTCCAGCACGTCCACCACGATCTTGGGCGTCAGGCGGTACACGCTGGCGTCCGTGCCATAGGCCAGCATGCGCAACGGGTCTGTGTGGATGCGGTCTTTAGAAATAAAGTCCAAGAGGGCTTCTTTAAATTCCTTGTAGGGAGATGCAAGCATGGACAAACCTCCGTGGCGATGCCGTTGAGTGGGCGCTAATGGGGCGCTGGCGAGGAAAAGTTGCCGTTAAAACCTGAGATGGGCCCGACATTTTGCGGATTGCTGCCGGTCAGATCTGGAGAGGGCATTGGGTTAACGATAACAGTTGTCGGAACGGAAGGCTACTGTTTGCCAGCACAAAAGCGTAGAGATCAGACAGTTCTTGTGCCGTATGCACCCCTGCGGTACAAAAGGAAAAAAACAGTTTGCTGATGCTAACCAGCCTGCCTGGCGCAAAAACGGGCCGCAGGCTGATCAGTTTGGGGACGAAGTTGATGACGGCCTGATTTACCAGGGAGGTTGCATGAAGTTGCTGACTGCTGCTTGCTGTGTTTCTTTGGCCCTGCTGCTGCCATCTGCAGCCCTTGCCTGCACCACAACCATCGTTACCAAAGGAGCCAGCGCCGACGGCTCGGTGATGGTCAGCCATTCGGACGACAACGACCTTGGCGACCAGTCCCTTGTGTTTGTTCCCGCCCGCGACTGGCCCGAGGGCGCGCAGCGCCCGGTTTACGATTCCGCAGTGGCCGTGCAGGAAAACCCCGCCACCAATACCTTTCTTGTTCCGCGGCTTTCTGATCCCAAACGTGCGCCGGGTTACAACCATCCCGCCACGCCGCGCGCCGTTCCCCTTGGCTTTATCCCGCAGGTGCGGCACACCTTTGCCTATATCGACGGCAATTACGGCGTCATGAACGAGCACGGCCTCATGTTTGGCGAGTGCACCGACGGGGCGCACAATACCTGCACGGCAGAGCCGGGCAAGCGTATTTTTTACTCGTCCGAGCTGGCGCGCGTGGCCCTCGAACGCTGCAAAACGGCCCGCGAGGCTATTGAACTGATGGGTGCGCTTATCGAGCAGTACGGCTATTACGGCACGGGTGAAACCCTGCCCGTGGCCGACAAAAATGAAGCCTGGGTTATGGAAATGGCCCCCTCCCCGGCGGGAACAGGCGGCCTGTGGGTGGCCCAGCGCGTGCCGGACGGGCAGTTTTTTGTGGCGGCCAATGAGTTTCGCATCCGCGACATCACGCCCGGCAACCCTGACCAGATGTACGGCAAAACCCTGTTTGCCACGGTGGAGCGCTACAACATGCGCAGCCCCAGGGACGCCTCAAAGCCCCTTGACTGGCTGACCACCGTGAGCGACGGCGAATACAATCATCCCTACTACTCGCTGCGGCGCGTGTGGCGGGCGTTTTCCATGGCGGCCCCGTCGCTCAAGCTGCCCGCCTGGGTCGAGAGCGGCACAACCCGCGCCTATCCCTTTTCCGTCAAGCCAGACAGCCCGCTGAGCCTGGACGACCTCAAGCGCATGCACCGCGATCACTACGAAGGCACGGAATTTGACCTTACCAAGGGCGTGGCCGCCGGGCCGTTCGGCAATCCCAACCGTTTTATCGGCCCCAAGGATCCCAGCGGCGACGTAACGCCAGCCACCAAGCTGGAAGGCGCATGGGAGCGCCCCATGGGCATGTTCTACACCGGCTATACGACCATTGCGCAGTACCGCCCCGGCGTGCCCGATCCGCTCTCGCTGGTGTGCTGGGTTGCGCTGGCCCCGGCGGCGGAATCGGTATTTGTGCCGCTGGCCGTCGCGCCCATGCCTGCGGGCTACGAGCAGGGCGACACCCGCCGGTTTGCCAATGATTCCGCCTGGTGGGCCTATGCCCTGGTGAGCGAATACGCCAACACCCGCTATGACGCTGTTTCAAAGGATATTGCAGATAAGGCTGCAGGCATGGAAAAAAACTTTGCCGCCCGCGTGGCGGCGCTGCAAACCGAGCTTGCCCCCAAGGCCGCCTCTGCCCCGGCGCAGACGCAAGCCGTCTTTGCAAAGGCGCTGCGCGCGCAGGCCGAGGCCGCAGTGCGTGACTGGCGCGAGTTTTTTCCCCAGCTGGTGGCCCGGTACTGTCAGGGATTTATCAACAGCCCTGACAAAATGACCCAAAAGGCCGGGTATTCCGACGCATGGCTGCGCCGAACCAACTACTCCACCGGCCCTGTTTCCTACCAAAAGCCCCGGCAGTCGGCTTCGCAATCTGCCAGATAAGTCAGGAGGAATGCTGTATGCAGTGCAACCGTCGTCGTTTTTTGCAATCCATGGCTGTGACGGGCGCTGGCCTGTGCCTGCCGTCATTTTCCTGGGCGGGGTTTGACCCCCTGTGGAAACCGGGGAGCGCCTGCGCCAACCCCATTGACGTGACCGTGTTTGAAATGTTCAAGATCGGCCCCGGCCCCTCAAGCTCGCATACCATCGCGCCCATGGCGGCGGGCAACGACTTTATCGGCCTGTGCTCCAAACTGCCGCAGGATCAGCTGGCCCAGGCCGATGCCGTCAAGGTGCACCTGTACGGCAGCCTTTCGGCCACGGGCAAGGGGCACGGCACCCCCCCGGACACCCCGACGGGTCGCGCACGCCTGCCCGTCAAAAAACACCGCCGTTACTCAAAGCGTAGGGCGCTGTAGTGCGCCGTTGGGACGTGGTCGTCAATGCGCGGGTTTTTGGGACAAACGGTGCCACCTCGGCGATGTTGTACGCGGTTTCCGGGTCCTGCGGAGTTTCGGGGGAACTGACCGACTGGTGGCACTCGCTGCCGCTTATGTTAGTAGGGATGATGAAGCGACGCCGCGCGCACACCCGCCCCCAAAAGGTTACCGGCCGGGGCAGCGAGTTCGACGGGCGGACCCCAGCTCTCGCCGTGTTGGGCGCGGATAGGGAAAAGGCAGGGTTCGGTCTGTCGGGCGACTTCGGGACCTGCTGGGGAGTTTGCGTACGTGGCGCGTAGTGATGCTTCCGTGCCTTAAACTGGAATGGTTCGCCGCACCGGCGGCGCCGGCAAAGCCGTTAGGGTTGGCAAAATAGCCGGGGTTCCTAGGGTCGCCGCTGCATTGCGGGTCGGTGGTTCGACCTTCCGCGTACCCTCGGCGGGTACCCGTACAGATGTGGCCGATATGCTGGTAACGCGTCTATGGCGGGGGGCCGCAACGGGCTAGGCGAGAGCGACCACACGACCCAACGCGACCGGGCCGGCCGCCTTAGCCATAAACACGGCGACCGGCAGCGCGGGTACGGACGCCCGATGCTCGTCCCGCTGTGGGCAGCCAAACGGTTACTAAGGCGGACCACCCCGGATACGGGGACCACTCGCTTATGCGGGTTGTGGGCGATACTGCGACAAAGTTTCCTATAACCGTCTATTCCGACGTCCGTACCTTTTTGGAAACGGCGGGCGCACCGCCGCGACGTTTTGGCTCGAACGGGGGTTCCGGCGGGAGACGGGGCCGGCGTCTGCGTTCGGCAAGAAACGTTTCCGGCGACGCGCGCGTCCGGCTCCGGCGTCACGCACTTGACCGCGCTCAAAAAAGGGGTCGACCACCCGGGCCATGACAGTCCCTAAATAGTTGTCGGGACTGTTTTACTGGGTTTTCCGGCCCATAAGGCTGCGTACCGACGCCGGCTTGGTTGATGGAGGTGGCCCGGGACAAAGGATGGTTTCCGGGCCCGTCAGCCGAAGCGTTAGACGGTCTATTCAGTCCTCCTTACGACATACGTCACCGTTGGCAGCAGCAAAAAACGTTAGGTACCCGACACTGCCGCGCGACCGGACACGGACGGCAGTAAAAGGACCCGCCCCAAACTGGGGGACACCTTTTGGCCCCTCGCGGACGCGGTTGGGGTAACTGCACTGGCACAAACTTTACAAGTTCTAGCCGGGGCCGGGGAGTTCGAAGCGTATGGTAGCGGCGGGTACCGCCGCCCGTTGGCTGAAAATAGCCGGACAACGAGGTTTGACGGCGTCCTAGTCGACCGGGTCCCGGCTACGGCAGTTCCACGTGGACATGCCGTCGGAAAGCCCGGGTGCCCGTTCCCCGTGCCGTTGACTGGCGCGGCACCGCCGCGCGGACGAACCCGTTTTCGTCTCCTGACGTTCCGGCCTCAAAGACCTGTTAGAAAAAGTAGTTTGGGCTGCTGTGCGGCGGTGGCACCACGAACCGGCCGGTTTTAAGGCGGAGTCCCTAAGCCTGCAGTAAAAACTTGTCCCGCGGTAACTCCGGGGCAAGTCGTTGCACGACCAGTAACTCGGACGGACCCCGTTCCCGTTTTGGCGACCGGGAGCGCACTCATGATAAGCCAACCCGCCGCCTAAAAACGTCACCTTCCCGACCTTTCGGGCCTTTTTCCGTTTCGGCACGTGAGGAAACTAAGGTACTTGCCCGACGACCCTTTTAGCACTTCCTGGTGCCCGTTCTCGTAAGCGACTAGTACGAGCTTTTGCTCTACCGGTAGTGCCCGTCTGCCTCGTCGTGTAAGGCCGTCCCGCGCGTCGGTTAGTAGGTACAGTTACCTTGTCGACGCGGCGGGTGCCCGGAACCCGACCTCCCGTTTGAGTTCCCCGGGAAACCGGAACTCCGCGGCGCGGTTCGAGTACGGACCTTTTCCGGCGGTACGAGCGGCCTTGGGCGCGGCTGCGGAAACGACGCGCGCCGACAGACGGATGCCCGGTCCGGCCCAGCCTTCTTTTGCGGTACCCGGTGGGGGTAGCAGTGGCGCGCGGGTGCCGACCGAGCCGCCCGCAATACGGCCGCCAACACGTGTACGAATAGTTCCTCGCGCCGTTTTGGCTCCGGCTGGACGCACCCCTGCCGGACTACCACCGGGAGGTACCACCCGTGCGAGTAGTCGTCCGTGCGGTCGCACCGACCGCCCTACACCCGACAGTCCCGCTCTATCCGAGACGGAGTTCGGTACCCGCCGCCGGTACGACCGCGTCCACTTACCCACTTTGCGGGCTACACCAGCTTTTGCGACGCCTTAAACGCGACCTCGTAGTGGAACCGTACTGGACGCTGGGACACCCGCCGATACACGTCTAAAGGGACATAAAGCGCCGTTGCGGTACTCTCTAGGCATTTCAGAACCTTGCGGACCCTACTACCGGGCGTAGCCCGTCCCGCTGGGTTGTTGGCGGGCCAACCCGGAACTGGACACCGGTATGCGTGGTACTTGGTCTGGCGGCGGCTGTACTTCGCTGCTGATGGCGCGTTTGGCGCGCCCCGCCCGGACGCGAAAACAAGATAATGCGTCCCGGACGACTCGCAGAGTTCCTCAGAAACGGGGGAGACCCGGTCGCAGTTTGCAAGGGGCAAAGACGCGCCAAAGCGCCCATCAGCAGGAAGTACAGCGCCGGCCAGACCAAGGGGGTAACCCACGCATAACGGTGTCCAGTTCGGGTTGGCCCTATTCTTAAACCGAGGGAACGGGCCACGCCCGGTAGTAAGGGTCGCGGGGGGGGGGGGCGAGGTTCTGAAATGCCTTGAGTACCGCACGCGGCTTTAATTGTCCCTTAGACGGGTGTATCGGCGGGGTGTCCCAGCGTCCCAGTACGGTTTCCACTACGAGGTCGCGTTTAAGGCGGTCGCAAAGCGGTGTAGCCCGCAAAGTGGGTAGTGGACGCGGTCCCGTACCGGCGGGCGGTACGAACCTCCGTCTCCCGGATAGGAGCGGACCTGTTCGGGTGTAGGCGGCGGTCGGTGCGACCGCACGGGAACTAGCTCGCACGGGGTGGTACCTTCCGGGTGGTAAGTCCCCGGGAAGGTGTCCCAGCCGGGAGCCCAAAACGGGCGCGAGAACTATTCGTACACGTGTTGGGCGGCCGTATTTGCGGGCGGCTCGGTTCGGTCACCGCGTCCACCTGCTACCCCCACCGGGTACCGCAAAGAAGGCCTGGGCCCGGACCGCATCCCCGCCTGTCGGCGCGTCGTTTCCCGCAGCCGGCCAAAGGCCGCGCGAACCGCCGGAAAAGGTCGTACTCGAACCGCGCCGCGAAGTTTCCGGTTTCCCGGGGAACTCAAACGGGAGGTCCGGGTCCGGGCACCGCCGCTCGACAGGTACTGTACCTACTACACGACGCGCCGGGACGGCCTACACGAAGAGGAGACGGGCCACTACCGGTAAGAGCAAAAGCTCGTACCTAGTCCGCTTACGAGAACGGGCACCAGAAGTGCTAAAGGTCGTCGGGCAAGGTACCTTAGTTTCCTCAACCGTGCCCAACGGAAAAAGGCCCCGAAAGGTCGGGAGGTGACGTTTTTAGGCGGCGGGGTGGCTTATCATGAGGGTGCGCTCCGGTCGCCAAACGGGAAACGGGTCGTCGAGTTACCTGGTCGTGCAACGACTTGCCCCGGAGTTACCGGCGGGACCAAGTTTTTAACTGCAGGCTTAGGGGACTCGCTTAAACCGGCCCGGTTCGGTGTGGCCACCGCGCACAGCAGCCCCCAAACTACGTTTTCTAAAGGTCTTTGGAGCGGAACCGTCAGGAGAACCCGAAAACGGTTCGTCCGGGCGGCGGGTGCCGAGCCAGTCAAGACGGCAACGGGGACGGGCACGGCC
>JGI20225J20221_1002793_pt1 | contig 11997 bp, 10 predicted proteins | sample BioMet4_FD_20221 | JGI IMG/M metagenome (IMG submission 20221) | reverse complement strand
TCATTTCGCCGATCTGGCAACCTGGCGCAGACCGACCGGCGGCTTCTTCATCTGGACGACCTTCCGACACCCGGTTCCCACGGCAGAACTGTTCTCGAAGGCCCTCGCCGCCGGTATCCTGCTCAATCCCGGTGACATCTATGGGTTCAAAGCGACCAATTCTCTCCGACTCTCCTATTCCTATGCGTCTTCCAGTGAATTCGCGAGCGGGATCGAAAAGCTGGCCAGCATCGTGCGGGAGCTCATCTGACGGCCCGCGATGCGATCGAGGGACCCGGACAAAGTTGGACTGGGATTGGTCCAGATGGGAGTCTGGATGCCTCACTATACGGGAGAACAGAAGAAGATAGCTCTTGAGATGTTGGGTGAGTGCGAATCGGTCGCCGAAGCCGCACGTAGATTCGGTTATCCGTCTAGAGACGTGTTCTATCATCGGGCCAAAAACGACGATGCCGCAGGAAAGCGTGTCGAGGGCAAGATATCCTCGCACCACCCTGCAGGCATAAGGGAGGAGGCCATACCTGTGTTTGCGCAAGCCCTATCTTCGGGAGGGGGTGACTTCCTTTCGGATTCCGTCACGAAGATTCTTCGGCTCCGCGCATGGGCGCGCCGCCCTCCCTATTGCCCTGACTTGCCCAGCATGAGCGAGTTCTCGAGATGGGGACCGTCTTCGGTGACGACCAGATGACCGCAGCGGTGATCGACCGCATCGTGCACCACGGCAGGCTCGTGCAGTTCCGCGGCGAGTCCTGGGGCGTACGCCATGTGCTCGTGCAACAGGATAAGAAGGCGGCGCAGATGTCGTGACGCTGCGGCTCAGAAAAAGATGACGTCGACGGCTCAGGAAGGCTTGACGGAACACATCAGACGCCTCGCTCCTCTCCATCGGCTTGCCCGGGAATCCACGGTGCCCACATGGGACACGTTTGCCATCCCTCCGCGAAACCCATTCTCTTCATGTCGCGGTCGGACAGATTGCCGAGAAGGTCAAACAACCTTCCTCTCCATAAGGTGTCAGGTGCAACCTTCTGCAAAAGGTAGCTAAGTATCGTAAGCGTTCCAAAGACATGCTTGCCACTTACCTCATAAGGCTCGTGCCAGGTCGTATCTTTAGGAATTGCTGGTGGGGTGCCGGTAACTCTATTCCATAGGCGGCCGTGGTGAGCACAAATGTTTCTCACCGTGTTAATGGCAACGAGCCAAGAATCCAAAACCCTTGTCGAAACGTCGAGTTCGTCCGCAATTGTCTGACGGACAGCCACCGATGCTCCCTTGTACAGGGTTACCACCATGCCGAAATCCATAAGGTTGACAAGCATCCAGTAGGGAGGAAGATCGTGCACGTCCCCGTAGGTTTCCTTGAAGTGCAGGGCAAAGGGCTCACGCGAGCGTTGGTACGCCGTATGGCACCGATCAATGAAGGGACCGTATTTCAGCCCATTCATTCGCGGAAGGTTGCTGGATTTCTCAAAGCCAAAGGGTCCTGTCTCCTCGGCAAGCAGGTACGCGAGCTGCGTACGAACGAAAATCTCCACGCGCTCCACGGCGTCAAGCACCACGAGCCTAAACTGACGATCGAAGACGTAGAGGCCCCAAACTCGCTCGAAGGTTGTTCCTTCTTGGAAGCGCTCCTCGTTGGGTTTTCTGAAGATGTACCAATAGCCACTCAAACGATAATATCCAACATCTGCAAGATGCAAGATGAGGACGTCCCTATCGGCGGACATACCACGTCCGATAATAATCTCGGCTTGCTGGTCAAAAGTCTTGAAGGGCTTCTCATATCTCAAATCTGCTCCCGTCCCAAAACAGCAAAAACCCGCCAGTGTGCATGCTGAGTAAAAAACCTCGAGCAGAGGCCGGGCGGGCTTACTAGAAATGAATGTTACTCCGCACCCCTATCCGCTGGCTACGGGCTTCAAAAAAACACGACGAACGTAACGAATCCGGATTCCAAGCGACAGTGTCACGGACAGAGGAACAACGAGGTATGGCAAGGCTTGTCCGTGTCCACGATGGTGATGAGCTTGGGTTCTGCGTCTTAGTTTTCGCGCTCATGTTCACTTCCTAGGGCAAACGATCGCAGGAAACGAGATCGTCTATTGATGCCGCATAATCACATCTCACGAGGTCGCATCGGGAGGGCAAAATGGGACAGTGATCTCAGTCATCTTCCACGGCCTGTTCGGCCTCAAGACGAGCTCTCCTATCCGTAAGGGTCTCCCCGTCGAAGGTAAAGAAATATGGCCCTTGATATGACCCGCCGAGGATGCTCTCCACGATTGACGAGAGGGTAGTTCGTTCTCCGTTGTACTCGACGTGATTCTTTTCATCGAGGACCTTACAGATCACGGAATCGTCCTTGATAAATGAAAGCTCGGCACCAACGGGAATGCCGAGCATGCCAAACGAGAACGGTTTGCGCCTAGTCGGGGCTATCTCCTCCTCCTCCTGCTGGTCCTTCGTGGTGGAGAGGAACTCGAGCTGGTCGAGATCACCTCGGAACTTCGCTACCTTCTTGAAGATGGAATATGCCTTCTCCGGGGAGATGCGGAAGAACTCGCGTTGGCGGACGCGCCCGCTTGACATGGTCTCGCGGGCATGCAACGAGCCGTCGACCATGTCGATGAGCTCATGGATGTCGCTTTCCACCTCGCGCGGATTCTCGACGTGATAGACCGCATAGGCCCGGAATGACAGGGGCATGTTGGGAGGGGCGTTCAACTCGGCAACCCTCTTGTCCACGTCGTTCCTCGCACTCATGCCGATCTTCACCCAACCGTCAAGGCAGGGATTGGTGAGAATGTAGACGATTCCCCTGGACATTTGGCCCCCTATGCGATGACTGCGTTGCTGCTGAGGTTCTCTATGGCCTCCTTTGGTATGTTAGATGTTTTTGCTTGTCTCATGAGGTAATGTATGAGCTGCCCATGCCCTCACCGAAAGGCCAACGGCACATGTGTCTTACAATGCAGACTGTCGGCATTAGGGAGCTGAGAATGGGCAGCAGGCCATACGCCATCGCGGCGATGAGCGAGGACTTCTACGAACATGCAATCATCGAGCATCTCGAGAATCTCGGCTACACCCATCTCTATGGTCCAGACATTGCCCGAAGCAGCACTCGATATGAAGATGCCTTCCTGCCTGGAATCTTCCGCGAGAGCATCAGAAGGATCAATTTCGGCCTCCCCGCGCCCGCCATCGACGAGGCAATACGAAAGGTCGGGAACATCGAGGGCATCGACCTCGTGACGCGGAACGAGACCTTCTCTGACTATCTGCAGTCAGGCGTGGAGGTCTCCTTCTACGACGGCAGCGAGACGAGAAGCGATGTTGTCCGACTCCTCGACTACGAGCGGCCAGAGAACAACGCCTTCCACGTTGTCAACCAGTGGACCTACATCGAGTACGACGAGAAAAGGGCCGACATCATAGCCTTCGTCAACGGAATGCCACTCGTAATCTTTGAGCTGAAGTCGCCATCGAGAGACAATGTCAGCTCATCCGACGCCTATCTCCAACTTCGCAATTACATGAGTGCCATCCCAACACTCTTCTCCTACAACGCCTTCTGCGTCATGAGCGATCTGGCCGACACCCGCGTGGGCTCCATCACCGCCGACGAGGACCGCTTCGTGCAGTGGAAGACTGCCGACGGCGACTACTCGAAGATTGACCCATCGAAGTCAGGCAAGTGGATAACTATGCTCGATGGCATGCTTGCCAAGGAGCGTCTCCTCGACATCGTGGAAAACTTTACCTGCTTCTCAAAGTCGCACGAGTCGACTGCCAAGATCCTCGCGGCGTACCATCAATACTTCGGCGTTCACCGAGCAATCGACAGTACCGTCCACGCGATGGCCAGCAACGGCAAGGCTGGCGTCTTCTGGCACACGCAGGGCAGCGGGAAGTCGCTTTCGATGGTCTTCTTCGCCCACTTGCTTCGGCAGCACATCGACAGCCCCACCATCGTCGTCGTGACCGACCGGAACGACCTCGACAATCAGCTCTTCGACCAGTTCTCAAAGTGCAGTGACTTCCTCCGCCAGACGCCCCAGCAGGCCGAAAGTCGCGAGGATCTTATCTCGCTTCTTGCAAATCGCGAGGCGAACGGTATCGTCTTCACAACACTCCAGAAGTTCAGCGAGGGCGATGCTGCTCTCTCTGACAGGCATGACATCCTCGTCATGGTCGACGAGGCCCACCGTGGGCAGTACGGGCTTTCCGTGACTCTGCACGCCAACGGCACGCGCACGGTTGGAGATGCCCTCAAGGTTCGACAAGCACTCCCGAACGCCTCCTACATCGGTTTTACAGGCACGCCAATTGAGACCGAGGACCGGAGCACCCGCGAGATCTTCGGTGACTACGTCGACGTGTACGACATGACACAGTCGGTCGAGGACGACGCTACACGTCCAGTCTACTATGAGAGCCGAGTGGTCGCCCTCAAACTTGACGAGGACGTTCTCGAGCGAATTGACAACGAATACGAAGCCATTGCAGACGGTACGGACGAACTCGCCATCGAGCGGAGCAAGCATGACCTCGCGAATCTCGACAGCGTACTGGGAGCCCCTGAGACGATCGATTCTCTCTGCCGCGACATCATATCCCACTATGAGCAAAACCGCGCCGACGAGCAGACCGGCAAGGCACTCGTGGTCGCCTACTCTAGGCCAACCGCGATGAAGATGTATGAGAAATTCCTTGAGCTCCGTCCTTCCTGGAAGGACAAGGTCCACGTCGTCATGACATCAGGCAACCAGGATCCCGAGGACTGGAAAAGGATCATCGGAAACAAGGCACACAAGTACGAGCTTGCCAAGCAGTTCAAGGACGATGCAGATCCCTTCAAGATTGCGATTGTCGTAGACATGTGGCTCACGGGGTTCGACGTCCCATCCCTCTCGACGATGTACATATACAAGCCCATGAAGGGCCACAACCTCATGCAGGCCATCGCCCGCGTTAACCGCGTCTACAAGGGCAAGGAGGGTGGCCTTGTCGTCGACTACATCGGCATCGCCAACGCCCTCAAACGGGCCATGCATGACTATACCAGGCGCGATCGGGACAAGTTTGGTGACATGAACATCGCCAAGACCGCCTATCCCCTCTTCCTTGATAAGCTCGATGCATGCCGTGACTTTCTTCACGGCTTCTCTTATAAGGACCGAATTCGCACCAAGTCGGCAGAGGAGATGGCGAACACCATCGCCGACGGCACCGACTTCCTCCTCGCCCCAGAGAGGAGGAAGTCAAGAGGCAAGTTCCTCACCACGGCCAAGCAGATGATGCAGTCGTTCGGGCTGTGCAAGAGCATGATCGCTGATGAGCTACGCCTCGAAGCCGCCTACGTCGACGTCCTCAGGGCCCAGGTCCTGAAGACCGTCATCTCCAACCCTACCAGTTCCACCCTCACGCTCGACAGCGTCAACAAACGCATCTCTGCCATCATCGAGCAAGGGGTGCACACCGAGGGAGTCATCAACCTCTTTGAAAAGTCCGAGATGGAGATATCCCTCTTCGACGAGTCGTTCCTCGACGAGGTGGCAAACATGAAGCAGAAGAACCTCGCCTATGAAATGCTCAAGAAGCTCATCGAAGACCAAGTGAGGTCCTACCAGAGGAAGAGTGTGGTAAAGGCCCAGAAGTTCTCGGACATGTTGCAAGGCTCGGTAAACTCCTACCTCAACGGAATGCTCACGAACGCGGAGGTAATCGAGGAACTCGTCAAGATGGCCAAGGCCATGATGGCCGAACGCGACGAGGGTAAGGAACTAGGTCTCGACGATGAGGAGCTCGCGTTCTACGATGCCATCACCAAGCCGGAGGCCATCCGCGACTTCTACGAGAACGATCAGCTTGTCGCCATCACCCGCGAACTTGCCAGGACGCTGCGGGAGAATCGCACTATCGACTGGCAGAAGAAGGAGGATGCACGCGCAAGGATGCGCCGCGCCGTGAAACGCCTCCTGAAGAAGTACAAGTACCCGCCCGACGAGATTCCTGAGGCCCTCGACACCGTCATGCGCCAGTGCGAGCTCTGGGTTGACTACAGCGAAGAGAAGTAGGAGATATGGCAAAAAAGAGCAGCACGAAGGCCCTCGGCTTTGAGGCACAGATCTGGGATGCAGCTTGCAAGCTACGGGGCAACATCGATGCCTCCGAGTACAAGAACGTCGTGCTGGGCCTCATCTTTCTCAAGTACATCTCCGATAGCTTCGACATCAAGCACGAGGCGCTTGTGAGAGAGGGAGAGGGCTTCGAGGAGGACAAGGACGAGTATGCGTCTGATGACATCTTCTGGGTCCCGACAGACGCTCGCTGGTCGGTCATCGCCAAAGCCGCTCACACGTCCGAAGTGGGTACCGCCATTGACAATGCCATGCGTCTCATCGAGCAGGAGAACAAGAAGCTCAAAGGTGTCCTTCCAAAGGACTTCGCCCGTCCCGAGCTCGATAAGCGACGTCTCGGCGAGGTCGTGGACCTCTTCACGAACGTGAAGATGGCAGAACAAGGAGACTCCCACGACCTACTCGGGAGGACCTACGAGTACTGTCTTGCCCAGTTCGCCTCGCAGGAGGGCAAGAACGCCGGGGAGTTCTACACGCCCAGGAGCGTCGTCCAGACCCTCGTCAGCGTAATAGAGCCATATGAGGGTCGCGTCTATGACCCGTGCTGCGGAAGCGGCGGCATGTTTGTCCAGTCGGCGGAGTTCGTAAGGGCCCACCAAGGCAAGATTAGCGACATCTCGATCTATGGCCAGGAGTCGAACCCCACGACCTGGAAGATGGCGACGATGAACCTGGCGATTCGGGGAATAGACGCCGACCTCGGACCCTCCAATGCGGACACCTTCTTTAACGATCTCCACAAGACGGAACGGTTCGATTACATCCTCGCAAACCCGCCCTTCAACCTCTCCGACTGGGGTGGCGACAAGCTCAAGGATGACCCACGCTGGGAGTTCGGCATCCCACCAGAGAGTAACGCCAACTTCGCCTGGATGCAGCATATGATTCACCATCTGTCGCAACATGGCAGGATAGGCATGGTCCTCGCCAACGGCTCCCTCTCATCACAGACGAACGGCGAAGGCGACATCAGAAAGAACATCGTGGATGCCGACCTGGTGGAAGGCATCGTAGCCATGCCGACACAGCTCTTCTTTTCCACGCAGATACCCGTGTGTCTCTGGTTTCTCAACAAGCACAAGGACCAAGCCGGCAAGACCCTCTTCGTTGACGCGCGTGAACTCGGAACGATGATTTCGCGCTCGCAGAGGACCCTCCGTCCAGAGGAGGACATAGGAAGAATCTCTAAGACCTTCGACACCTTCAGGGATGGGACTCTCGAGGACGAGAAGGGCTTCTGCGCTGTCATCACCACGGAAGGCATCGCGAAGCAGGGATATGTCCTGACTCCAGGTCGCTATGTGGGAATCGCAGACCAAGAAGAGGATGACGAGCCCTTCGAAGAAAAGATGGCAAGGCTGACCTCCGAACTTGGCAAATCCTTCGACGAGTCGAACCGTCTGCAGGCAGAGATTCGCAAAAACCTGGAGGCGATTGGGTTTGGAATCTAATTGGCGAAGAATGACAATCACAGAAATTGCTCAACGAGTAGCAATGGGGCCTTTCGGTTCCAACATAAAGGTGTCCTCATTTGTTAGCAGCGGAGTGCCAATTATCAGCGGTGCGCACTTAAAAGGTTTCACTGTTAGAGAATGCAACTTCAACTTCATCACGGAAGAGCACGCTGCCAAACTAAAAAACTCTCTGGTATTTCCTGGTGATGTTATATTCACCCACGCGGGAAACGTTGGCCAGGTTGCAATGGTTCCGCGCAGGTCAGAATATCCAAAGTATATGATTTCCCAACGACAGTTCTTCCTTCGATGCAATGAGTCGGTTGCACTTCCCGAATATGTGACTCTCTACTTTCACACTCGCAACGGAAGAGGTGCATTGCTTGCGAATACGAGCCAGGTAGGTGTGCCCGCACTCGCTCAGCCTTCTACCTATCTAAAAACCCTTGAGATCCCTATACCTTCGTTAAATACCCAACAGAAAATAGTGCAGGTAATCTCTGGCTTCAATAAGTTGATCAGCACGCTTTCTCTGACAAATGATTATTTGCTCGATATCCTACTCTGCATTTTCCGTCAGAGATTTTGTAGCGACACGAATGTCCCCAATGGGACTATTTGCGATTTGGGTAACGTTGTGGGGGGTGCTACGCCTTCAAAAAAACTCAGAGACAACTTCGCCGCTAATGGTATTGGGTGGATTACTCCAAAGGATCTAGCAAAAACCTCAAGCATTTTCATTTCGCACGGAGCCAAAGACATTACAAATAAAGGCTATTGTTCATGCAGCGCGACGCTTATGCCAAAGGGTTCTGTGCTGTTTAGCTCTCGGGCCCCTGTGGGATATGTCGCTATAGCAGCGGAGAGTCTCTGTACCAACCAAGGCTTTAAGTCAATTGTTCCACACGATAACATTGGCACGGCGTATGTCTTCTGCTTTTTAAAGGAGAACGCAACTGCAATTGAGAATACTGGATCTGGTACAACATTTATTGAGGTGTCGGGGCGTATCATGAAAGAGTATCCCGCCTATATTCCCGAAGAACATGATTGCAAAAGCTTTTCGCAGCTTGCGGAACCAATATTGGAGCTGATAAGGATTAACGAGAAGGAGAAAGGTAATTTTGAGGTACTGCGAGACACTCTTCTCCCAAGGCTAATGTCTGGAGGCATTGACGTGTCACGGATTAACTGTCTTATCCAATAGAGGAATGTTGATAAAACTATTCGATAGAAATCGTTCGAGGTGGAAATGATGGACAGCACCGAAAATGCACTTGCTGCGATGGGAACTCAGCTTGCGGTTATGGCAGCCAAAGGAACCGCAGTTGCCGTTAGCAATAAATATCAAGCAATTCGAAACAAAAAGAAGCTTGACGAAGTATGCAACTCTTACGAAGAGCTAATCAATGAGTTGGTAGNCGAAAGAGCCCAGGCAATTGCGGTTGCCCAAGCATACGAATCTGAGCTCAAACGATTCCAAATCACTGATGAGGATATTGTCCATTTACAGAACACCATTAGTGAAGCACTGGACATTCTCAAGGAGTTTGCACCAGACACAGACGTATCAAGTTTTGAGAGTTTTAAGTCCCTTGTATCGGTAGATACACTGAAAGCGATGCAATTGTTGGGGTTTGATTACAAAGCTGCAATAGGCGATCCTTTGACTAAAGCGTGCGCAAATGCCATTGAAGCAACTTTGAAGGTTAACCCGAACAAGCATGGGACAAACAGTGGTCGGCGCTAGCTCATGCTAAGCAGCCAAATAATCATTTGCAGCTCGGTTGAGGTTAATCTTCTCGTTGAGCGGAGCGATAAGACGAAGAACTTTTTCCTGTGTCTTAATGTCTGGAATCTCTATATCTAACTGCCGAAATGTAGACGTAGGTCGGCTTAGAGCTGGCACGCCCGTTTGAGTCCTGTTCGAAAGCAATTTCCACTGTCCAACTGGGGTATGAAAATAATAAACAAGATATTCGGGTAGAACACGACTGTTGCATCGAACCCTGAACTCACTTTGAGAGATTACGTATCGACCATACTTTGAAGTCTTGGGGATAACGGCAATCTGCCCAAGTGTCCCTCGATGTGTGATAACAATATCTCCGCGTTGTGCCACGGCCTTTCCAAGCGACCGAGCCTTGTTTTCAGTGACATACCTCAGACCATTATCGGTAACCTCAAACCCCGACAGGTTCATACCACATAGCACTGGCACACCATCTGAGACAAAGCAGCTTGTCCTAATATTTGAACCAAACGGGCCCATCGAGATTTCGTCAATGAGATCTTCGACGAGCATGGATTGAAAGACCGAATTCATTCCAGATACTTCCTATGCGACAGACGAACATTTGACTCACTTACCAAAGCATAGTGCATAGTCGTTTCAATTCTCGAGTGGCCGAGCAGCTCTTGCACTTGCTCGATGGGCATTCCCTTTTCAATTGCTCGTGTCGCAAGACTCCTTCTGAACTTATGTGGGTATGCCTTTATCCCGGATGCCATGCCGAGCTGACGGATTCTAAGTTCAACACCTCCGACGCTCAGCCGTCGGGCTCTCGTATCCAGGGACACGAATAGGGCTTCGTTTTGGTCCCGTCTTTCATCTAGATATTTCTTTATGTGAACTTTCGTCCTTGCATCAAAGTAGGCTCTTCTCTCCTTTGATCCCTTTCCGAAAACGATGCACTCGCGAGCTTCTAGGTCGATATCTTCACGATTTAGTCGTACAAGCTCGCCAACGCGCATCCCCGTGGAAGAGAGCATGTCGAGCAAGGAGACATCCCGCACGTTCATACAAGACTCGCTTAGCTTCACAAGAGCTTCTTCGCTGAACACCCCCTTAACCCTTCTTGGCGTACGAACGCGGTGAATCCGTCGAACCGGGCTTTTGATTATGTAGTCCTCATCTTCGAGCCAGGAGAAAAAGCTCGATAGGATTCTTCGGATATTGTCGAGGGTCACCTTCCCTACGATCCGGTCTTTCGAGTAATCAGTAAGGTATGAACGAAGCTGTTCCGTTGTAACGCTGGCAAGAGAACAGCTGACGACTTCGAGAAGCGCTGATAAAGTGGCATCATAGTATTTGATTGTCCTCAGAGAGCACCCCTCCGTTGTCTTTGCCCTAAGAAACAACGCTAGGAGATGCCTGTTGTCGCTCTGAGGATTGACCGGGATTGGCTCAGATTCCTTTCCTGTATAGCGCTCGAGCACGTCACAAAGCTGCTTTGCCTGGCTTGCTGTCAGCACCTGACTCATAGCCAGCATGACACCATTCTTCTCCGCTTGGTTCATCTGTCCTCCTCACGTCGGGTTAGGACAGACTACTAATGAGGAGAAAGCCATGCAAATGATTATTTGTGCGAACTAGGATGCGCCCTATATTCAAAGTTGACCATAAAAATGCCTATGATGCCGCTCTCGAAAGCATGCAGCTACGTCACTGCAAAGATGGATGCAACTGACTCAGTATTAGATAGTTATGTATCAACAGAGAACCTGTTATCGAATAAAGAAGGGAGACGGAGGGCGTCTGGAACTCCGGTACACGGAACAGTCACAAGCTATAGTTGTGGAGACATCCTTATTTCAAATATTCGTCCATATTTTAAAAAAATCTGGTATGCGGACAATGAAGGTACCTGCTCGAACGATGTCCTCTGCGTCAGGGCGAATGACAAAAAACGTTCAGGATTACTATTCTTTGCGTTGTACGCAGATGCTTTTTTTGCGCATGTTACACAGGGGTCAAGGGGAACAAAGATGCCCCGTGGGGACAAGGCACAAATCATGCAATATAAAATCTGTGACATAGACTCTGCCATTGCTCAGGACGAGTTCAATGTCCTCCTCAAGCTGGTGTCAAATAATAATGGACAGATAGTATGCTTGAAGAATCTGCGAGATGCTCTCCTTCCCAAGCTCATGTCCGGAGAGATCGACGTCTCGCAGGTTGATCTCACGCAGCCAAATAATCATTTGTCAGAATCGGTAGAGGGGGCGCCGTCCATACCAAGCCCTTTAGGTTGCCCGATTATTCTCGGTTCTTTATACCGTCCTCGCCAGACGATAATTCATATCGTGCGGGAAGCCACTAGTCGTAGCCTCCTGACGTCTTCGGATAAGCGTGCCCACGGTGCGGATTCGTCAGCATTGACCTAGATTATCTTAGCTCCGGCACACCAACCGATACACTGCCGCTAGAACCCAAATTCTACTATGCCCTGCTTTTCGAGCCCAGACATGCAAAAAGGTCGGAGGCCATACGGTCTCCGACCTCTGCACTTCCTGGAGCCAGCTATCAGACTCGAACTGATGACCCCCGCTTTACGAGAGCGGTGCTCTACCAACTGAGCTAAGCTGGCGCGAGTTATTACTATACGGTTGACCTCCCC
>JGI20225J20221_1002788_pt2 | contig 12014 bp, 7 predicted proteins | sample BioMet4_FD_20221 | JGI IMG/M metagenome (IMG submission 20221) | reverse complement strand
TCGTCCGTAGCCTTTGATATGGCCGCCAACAAAAGCGCGATTCTCTATTATCAGACGGAAGAGAAGAACGACTACGCCACGGCGCAAAAATGGGAGAAGGGATTTTTCAACTACGAAGCAATGGGCTTTGGCCCGGTCTGCCGGGACCTGGAGGCACTGTTCCTAAACCTCGAAAAAGCCATGGCGGCGGATGGGGTCATGCCTCCCCTCTATGCCGCACGGGTGGATAAGACGTTTGCCTTCCGCGGCAGGAACTGCTGCCAGAGAATCTACGCGGCGATCAGCCAGGGCGGTTACTGCTTGGCGTCTCCGTGAATATACAGACGCTTATCGGCGAGGTCACGGATGCGCGGCGCGAAGCGGAACCCCAAAAGTTGCATCAACGCGAACACATGGTCGGTGAAACCGGCGGTGTCGGTGTAGTGCTCCTCAATGCGTAGGTCGGACTCGTGGTAAAGCAGCCCGTCGAGGACGTGAGTCGCGTCGCGCACAGTGGCGTTGATGACCTTGGTGTGGAACGGCGCGTACTGGTCGGAGATGTGGGTGTAGAATTGCACGCCCGGCTCCTGGCCGTACTTCAGGTTCACCTGCCCGGCGAACTGCCCACGGCCACCGGCCTTGAAGTTTTGCCCGTCCGACGACGAGGTGGTGCCGTCGCCCTGACCTGCGCGGGGCTTTTCGGACCATTTGAAACTTGAGAAGGTGGCTCCTGACGACGAAGAGGGAGCCATGAGAAAGGGACGCTTTTCGGAAGAGCAGATGGTCGGGATCCTGCGCGAGGCCGACAAGGATCCGGTGGCCCAGGTCGCCAAGCGCCACGGCGTGAGCGAGCAGACGATCTATGGCTGGCGGCAGCGTTTCAGCGGCATGAACGCCGACGACGTCAAGCGCCTGCGCCAGTTGGAGCAGGAGAACAACCGACTCAAGCGGCTCCTGGCCGAGCGAGACCTCGAGATCGAGGTCATGAAGGAAGTCGCCGCAAAAAAATGGTAGGCGCACCCGCCAGACGCCGGCAGGTGGTGTTTGCGCAGCGACGNGGNCTGTCGCAGCGCAAGGCGTGTGCGCTGTTTTCCGTTTCCCGCTCGACGCTTGGCTATGCGTCACGTCTCGAGGCCCGAGATGGTCCGCTCCTGACGGCCATGAAACAGCTGTCGGACCAGTTCCCCCGGTTTGGATATCGGCGGATACTGGTTTTCATGGAGCAGTTGGGGCACGCCATGGGCCCCGACAAGGCGTTGCGGCTCTGGCAAAAGGCGGGGTTACAGGTGCCTCGAAAGCGGCCCCGCAAACGTGTGGCGCACTCGCGGCCTCGTCCGCAATTGCCGTCAGGAGCCAATGAAGTCTGGGCCTACGACTTTGTCCACGATGCTTGCGCTAATGGGCAGCAGATAAAATGTCTTACGATCATTGACGAATATACGAGGGAGTGTCTTGCCATTGACGTTGCCGGGAGCATCCGGTCAAATCGGGTGATCGAAGTCCTGGCGCGCCTGGTCAGCGCACGCGGCGCACCGCGCCACCTGCGCTCGGACAGGGGCGTTGTTAGCGCCTCATAGACCTGTCGCGTGCCACGCGTCAACGCTTCGCTGCATACCCTGTCGATCACCTCGAGCGCCGGCAGAATGATGCATTGCTGCCGCAGCAGGTCGACAAACGCTTCGGCGAGCACGATACCCCGGTCGGTTTGCTTGGCCAGTTCAGCGAGTTGTTGTACGAGGTGCCGGTAATCAGCGGCAGCGAATGGTGTCAGGTTCAGCCATGCCTGCAATTCCAGCAGGTGCTCGCGTCTCGTCTCCGGGCGTTGCGCGTACTGCGGCCAGATGTCCGGCTCAATGTACAACTGGCTGCCGACGATATTTAGAAGTGATGCGGGAGGTTCCGCTTCACTTGGCAGGGCAAATCCAGGATGGCGCAGGTAGCACAACTGCACTGCGAAGCCGAGACGGTTGTGATTGCCGCGCCGCTGACGTATCGCCGAGAGGTCGGCTTCGGAGAAGGTGTAGTGCCGGATCAGTTCATCTTCTGTCGTGGGGAATGCCAGCCAGGTGTCCCGCTCGGCGGGCGTCAACAGACTGCGGCGCGGCATGGTCAGTCGTTCGTTTTGAGGTACTGGTAGAGGGTTTCGCGGCTGATGCCGAACTCGCGGGCGAGCGGCGCCTTCTTTTCGCCGGCAGTGGCACGACGCCGCAGTTCGAGCACCCGATCTGGCGCGAGCGCCTTCTTGCGCCCCCGGTAGGCACCTCGCTGTTTGGCGAGCGAGATGCCCTCGCGTTGCCGCTCTCGGATCAGGGCGCGTTCAAACTCGGCGAACGCCCCCATCACCGACAGCATTAGGTTAGCCATTGGTGAATCCTCGCCGGTGAAGCTCAGGCTTTCCTTCACGAACTCGATACGCACGCCACGCTGGGTAAGGCTGTGCACCAGGCGACGCAGGTCGTCCAGATTGCGCGCCAAGCGGTCCATGCTGTGCACCACCACCGTATCGCCCTCGCGCACGAAGGCGAGCAGCACGTCGAGCTGTGGCCGTCGCGTGTCCTTACCCGACGCCTTGTCGGTGAACACCTTGTCCACCTGAACGTGTTCGAGCTGGCGTTCGGGGTTCTGGTCGAGACTGCTGACGCGGACGTAACCGATGCGTTGTCCTTGCACGTTGCCCTCCCGGACCGAACATGTCAGGAAGAACTCTAGGACCTGGCACGACACGCGTCAAGAAATCAGGGAAACGACCCTATTCTGACGGATGCAGCCGGGTTGCCCTGACATCCGGCTAGGGTCTACTTCAAATTGACACAAGCGAAGCAAGGGATACTCCCCGAAGACCTCCTTGGTCGAGCAGATCGGGACCAGGAATGTTGAGCCATCGGCGAATAAGCCAACGTCCAACTGCTGGCAGGACGTGAGTGGACCGCCGAAGGTGGGCCTACTTCACCTGTCCTGCCTTCTGAAGGTAGTGTGCCATAATGCGCTATATTAAAATGTAACTTTGAGTTTTTATAAAATTCAATACAATTCAATATATCTCTGTTCAGAGCGATTTGACTCAAAATACAACAATATAAGGCTAATACAACAGACTAAAATTGAATAAAACCAACAAATGACAGCTTGAGACCACTGCGCAATTGTTTGCGGCCCCTGAATTTCATCTTTCTGGTCTTTTTTGGGCGTAGAATCGGCAGTTTTGCGCGACTTTCCGCCGGCCTAAGGTGATTTATCACCTCCCTCGGCAGCTTTCGCCGCCAAAGGAGGCACTTATCCTCAGCAGGTTGCCTTTAGAACGGCTTTCTTCAGGTTGAACGCCATGGCGTTGAGGAGAAACTCTAGCTCGACCTTGGCCCGTCCGAGATAGCTCGCGCGGTGAAATCCATAGCCGCGCTTGAGGGTACCGAAAGCTCGCTCGACTTTCGCGCGGACGCTGCTGATTTGACGGTTGGCGATTTTTTCCGAGGGAGTCAGCTCCCGGTTGCGAGCGGCCTTGTACATGATGCCGTCGGCAAGGCCTCGGACCTGGAGCACATAGCGATTGAGTAGGCTGCTGTATCCCTTGTCCGCGAAAATACTCTCGCCGACTTTCACGTCGACCTCATCCAGGACGGCGACAAATTCCTCTGTGTCGGACCGGTTTGCCGGCGTGGCATGGCCCCCGAGGACAAAGCCGTCCCGCGTGTCCGTGGCGGCGTGGATTTTATACCCGTAATACGCGCGATTACCCTTGCGTAGCCAGGCCGCCTCGGCATCATCGGAATAGCTGATCGTCACATCCGCCCCGTCCTCGTTATCTTCCTGACGATCCTGCGGGAGGACGTCGAGCACCTTGAGCGGCCGGCGCGCAGAGGAAACGACGCTGGCGTCGACGATGGCTCCTTCCCGGACCAGAAGGCCGCGTCGCTGCAACTGGTGGTTGAGCTTGTCCAGCAAACGTTTTTGCACATTGCGCTCAACGAGGCTCTGACGGAAGCGACAGATCGTGGTGGCGTCGGGCACTTCGTCGTGATCCAGGGAAAGACCTACGAACCGGACAAAGGAGAAACGGTCGTACAGGGTCTCCTCCACCGCCACGTCGCTGAGGTTGTACCAGCGCTGGAGGAGCAGTATCTTGAACATGGGAAGCGGCGGATAAGCCGGATTGCCCACAGCGTTGACCACCCGCTTGAGCGTTTTGCGCAAAAGCTTTTCCAGCGGATTCCAGTCGATGAGGCGATCAATCTCGTCGAGAAAGCACTCCTTGCGTTTGCGGCGGGCAACTACGTAGTCGGCAATGCCGGGCTTGGAAGAAGTGCGCTCGCTCATGTTCGCCTCCATCGAATTCGATGGAGAAAATATACACTAGCTGCATATTTTTACAAGACTTTATCACAAATCGCCGTGCATTGGTCTCAAGTCAGGAACTCGCTGGCGCAGATGGCCTGGAAAAAACCGCAAAGAGGTTGCCAACTCCCTGCACTCGATCTACACCGCTCCTACAAGAGGACGCCGGCCTCATGGCCCTGGCCGAGTTCGAGGAAACCTGGGGGCGGAAGTACCCCCATGTCGTGCTGTCCTGGAAACGGCACTGGCCGGAACTGGCGACTTTTTTCAACTATCCCGAAGCGGTGCGGCGGCTGATTTATACCACCAACCCCATTGAGAGCCTCAACAGCCGGGTCAGAAAAACCGTGAAGGGGAAAAACGTCTTCCCGACGGAGATCGCCCTGTTCAAAGCGTTATATCTAGTGGTGGCCGAGGCCGAGAAGCGCTGGACGATGCGAACGAGGAATTGGCAGGAGATCATGGCCCAGCTCTCGGTCTTCTTTCAGGATAGGCTGAAGGACTCCTTCCGCTGAAACATCAACCTGGGGCGTTTACACAGTTTTCGGGACACTCCCATAGCAATCCGATACGACAAACTGGCCATCGCTTACCTGTCGTTCCTGCATGTGGCGGCGATAGCGGTCTGGCTCAGATAAATACTGCGCCGTCAAACTGTCCAACCAATCCAGACACCTCACCCGAACGCTTCCGCGTAGTCGAGTCGGCCTCCTTGGCGAACCAGGCCGCGGCTTTTGACAAGATCTCATGTTCTTCGCGGAGCTGTTTGTTTTCTCGGCGCAATCTTCGGAGCTCGTCCAATTCCTGGAAGCTCAGCCCATCATGGCGGAGACCATCGTCGCGATGCTTGCTGCAGTTTTTCGGCCCCCCAATTCGTCATCAGTTCGATCAGACTTTTTGCGCCAGAGAATCCCCCGTGGCGTCGTCCCACCGGCCGATCCCTCAGGACGCGCAACGGCTAGCCTTACTGGCTTATCGTTTTTACATTGGACGTGGTGCTGATAATCGGATTGGTCATTGAGGCGATGATCTGTAGGAACTTCACCAGCTGCACCGACGGCGCCGTGGCCACGTATAGCAAGTCCTTGTCCTTAATCGGGAACGCCTGGGCGGCGAAAAGCGTTGCCGGGTCACGCAGGTTGATCTTGTAGATCACAGGCACCTTGTTATCCGGGGTGATCATGGTCGGCTTGTGGGGCCAGGGCACCGCGTCCACCAGTTCGTAGCGAAAAATGAACACACCCTGGGCATCGGCCACGTTGTCGTTGACCCCGCCCGAACGGGCCAAGGCCTGGGCTAGGGTGATGCCCTTGGCCTCGAATTCGATCTCGGCGTTTCTGTTTGCCACTCCAAGCGTCGTGAAACTTAACGGCTGATAGAGCACGGTCACCACGTCTCCCGGCTCGACAAAAATATTTTCCCGGCGATCACGGATTACATTGTCCAGCGGCACGGCACAAACCTTATCCCCTCGAGTCAGCTGTACCACCAGCTTACCCACCTGCTGCTTGACCCCGCCGGCCGAGGCCAGCACGTCGAGCAGGCGTTCGCACTTGGGCGTCAACGCCACCAGGCAGCTGTGGTCCACCTCCCCCACCACAGTCACCGTGGAGGAAACATTTTTGTCCAGCAGGACCATGATCTGGGGATCGTTGGCCTTGCCCTTGAGCCGCTCGTGGATAAGATTTCCGGCCTGCTTGAGGGTCAGCCCGGCCACCCGCACCGAACCCGCGAACGGTACCGTGATGGTGCCATCGTTGCTGACCTGCTGTTCGGGGATGCGAGTCGGCGAGTTGCCGGTCTGAGGTTGGATACTGGCCACTACCTGGGTGGCGTTGGCGAAAAGCGTCGCCGGCGGCGTCTCCCAGATATGGATGGAAAGGACATCGCCCGGGCCGATGCGTTGGCCACCGTTGCGGCAATCCTCGAACATGCTGGCAAAAGTCTGCTTTTTTCCCCGGGATAAAATGTCCCGGGTCAGATCGCTGGTGACATCAATAATTTCCAGGCCAGGAATTTTGACTGGATCGGCGTGGACCACCGCCGCGCGCGACGGGCCAGCCGAGGGGAGAAACGACGTACAACCGGAAGTGGACAACACGGACAAACTGATGAGAATCATCACTAAATACCGGACGACAGCGCGTCGCATGCGTTCCACCTCTGGGAGGAATCAGCCACGAAAAACGCCACAGGAAGGCGTATCCATGGGACGGAAGGAAAAGACATATGGCCCGGCAAAAATATCTCCCGGCCTCCTGCTGTTGCAATCCAGGCCCCTTCTCTGGTACACGGAATTTTCGGCGCGGGGACCCAACACGACGAGCTTCTTCATGCCTATCCGAAGCCTCCCGCCAAGGCAAGATGTTTCATCCGACACGGGCCGACGACAAGGCACTATTGACGCCACCCAGTACTTTAGTTCCTGCTGTTTTGGATAGCGATGAGGGCTTCGCCTGTAAGGGGTCGCCAGCAAGCAGCCCTGCCCCAGCGTTGGACTGTTGGCGTGAAGTACACAAAATACCAATCACGGTCGCATTGTATCGCTGTCCGCACTGTTTTTATCCCGTGCCGAACGCACATCCCTACGCATCCACCGCAACAGACCGTCCCGCTCTGCCTCGCAGTGGCCACTCCTAACGCAAGGCGCGGCAGACATGCCCTGCAGTGCCTGATGCCTTGACCCGGCGAAATCGGTCGGAGCGCGCAACCCCAGCCCGCCTGCGTCCTTCAGGCGAGCACAGCAACTGGTTCCTTCTCGACCAAAACGCGGTTTTCCTGGTCGAGGGCAAGACGAAAAATCTCGGTTTCCCAACTAACAGGGATGACCACAACGTGAAAACAGCATAAGAGATACACGACACGAAGCCGACCAAGGGCTCGGTGTCGGCCAAGGCCGTCCGTCCCGGGATGTTTGCGGTGATCGCGGCACAAAAAGGACTACGCATGAAGGTTGCCATTGTCGGGCTGGCATGTCGCCTGCCGGGAGGAGTCCGTTCCCTGGAAACCCTGTGGGAGGTCTTAGAAAACGGCCGTGATGCGGTCAGTCATATTCCCGACAACCGCTTTGATACCACCGCCTTCCTCCATCCCCGGCGCGCCGCCCCGGGACGGTCTTGCACCTTCGCCGCCGGTGTCCTGACCGACATTGAGGCCTTCGACTACGCCTTTTTCGGACTCTCCCGCAAAGAAGCCGAATACATGGATCCTCAGCAACGATTGCTGCTCGAACTCGCCTGGGAAGCCCTGGAGGACGCCCAGATCCGACCTTCCAGCCTGGCAGGCACGGCCACCGGCGTCTATGTCGGCTCCTCCTCTCTCGATGCTAGCATGCAGCGTGCCGACGACCCCTGCGTCATCGGCCCCTATTCCATGATCGGCAACACGCTATCTCTACTGGCCAACCGCATTTCCTACCTGCTCGACGCTCGCGGACCGAGCATGACCATCGATACCGCCTGCTCCTCGTCCCTGGTCGCCCTGCACGCCGCCTGCCAGTCTCTGGCCTCCGGCGAATCGACCATGGCTCTGGTCGCCGGCGTGCACATGCTGTGCAGCCCGCTGCCCTTTGTCGGCTTCTCCAAGGCCCACATGTTGTCCTCCGACGGCCGCTGCAAGGTCTTTGGCGCCGACGCCAACGGCTATGTTAGGGCCGAAGGCGGCGGCGTGCTCGTGCTCAAGCCGCTGGCCGACGCCCTGACCCACGGCGACTACATCCACGCCATCATCGACAAGACCGGTGTTAATACTGACGGCCGTACCATCGGCATCGCCTTCCCCAACCAGGACGCACAAATGGCCTTGCTGCGCGCCATGTACGACGATCCGGCCATCGACATCCGTAATCTCTGCTACATGGAGGCCCACGGCACCGGCACCAATGCCGGCGACCCGGTCGAAGCCCGCTCCATCGGCGAAGTTTTTTCCAGCCTGCGCCCGGGCGACGACGCCTTGCCCGTGGGCTCGATCAAAAGCAATCTCGGCCATNTGGANCCTGTTTCGGGCCTGGCCGGCCTGCTCAAGGCCCTGCTCGTGCTGCAAAAGCGGACCGTGCCCCCCAATCCGGGCCTGGGCGCGCTCAATCCGGACATCGATTTCACGGCCCTGCACCTGCGTCCGGTCACGGAACTGACGCCGCTCGGCAACCGGCCCGGGCCGCTTCTGGCCGGGGTCAGTTCGTTCGGGTTCGGCGGGGCCAACGCCCACGTCATCCTGGAGCAGGCCCCCCCGGCCGCACCCGAGCCGAAACGCCCGGCTACCGACGCCTTGCCGCCACTTCTCTTGGCCACCGCCAGTCAGCCGAGCCTGACCCGGCTGGCCCTGGACTACGCCGCCCGCCTGGTCGGGGCCGACGCCGGCGCCGCCACCGATCTCGTGTCCAGCGCCGCCCTGGGCCGCGATCAGCTCAGCCACCGGCTGGTCATCCGGGGCGCCGATCCGGCCACCCTGGCAGCCAATCTCACCCGCTTCGCCACGGCCGAACCCGGTGCCACCGATGCGGACTGGGTCTGCGGCGAAACTTTGGGCGGCGAGGTAAAAACTGCCTTCGCCTTTTCCGGCAACGGTGGTCCCTGGCCGGGCATGGGCCAGGCCTTTCTTGCCGGCGATCCCGATGCCGCCGCCGCCCTTCTCCGGGTGGACGCGGTGCTCACCCCCCGGCTCGGCTGGTCCGTGGCCGAGGTGCTGCTCGGCCCGGCCGACGCCCAGCGCCTGGACTGCATCGAGGTGGTCCAGCCGCTGCAATTCGCCGTGCAGGTCTGCCTGACCGACGCCCTGGCCGCCAAGGGCGTGGTGCCGGACATGGTGTTTGGCCACAGCATCGGCGAGGTGGCGGCGGCCTATGCCTGCGGCGCCTTGTCCCTGGAGGCGGCCTGCCGGGTCATCGCCGTGCGCAGCGTCCTGCAACACGAAGCCTACGGCCTGGGCGGCATGGCCGTGGCCCAGCTTTCGCGCCAGGAAGCGGAGGCACTGCCCGCCGTGGCCGACGGCACGCTCGAAATCGCCGCCGTCAACAGCCCCCGCTACGTCACCCTGTCCGGCTCCGACGCCGCCCTGGACGCCCTGGCCATCGACCTGCGCCGCCGCCGGCTGGTCTGCCGGCGCCTCAACCTGCGCTATCCCTTCCACAGCCGGGCCATGGACCCAATCCAAAAGCGCCTGCGCACCGCCCTGGCCGACCTCGCCCCCCGGCCGACCGGGCCAACCGCCTTTTATTCCACCGTGGCCGGCCAGGTTTGTCCGGGCACGGCCCTCGGGGCCGAATACTGGTGGCAAAATATCCGCCAAAGCGTGGAATTTGCCGCCGCCACCGCCTCGGCCCTGGCCGACGGGGCGCGTATTTTCGTGGAGATCGGCCCGGACGCACTGCTTTTACCTTTTCTCAAGGCCAGTCGCGAGGAGCAGGCCGCAACCACCGTGGCCCTGGCCTCGGTGCGCCGCAACATCCAGGACCCGGATCTGGCCCACGCCCTGTGGCAGGCCGTCCACGTCCAGGGTGGCCGCGTCTCCCTAGACCGGCTGTTCCCGCGCAAGCCGGCCCATGTGCCCCTGCCCGTCTATCCCTGGGACAAGGAAATCTGCCAAGTCGCGCCCACGGTCGAGAGCCTGGGACTTTTCGCGGCCAAGGCCCCGGCCCATCCCCTGCTCGGCCGGCGGGTACGCGGCCGGCTCGATGTCTGGGAAAACACCCTCGATCCCGAACTGACCCCGTTTCTGGCCGATCATCGGCTCGACGACGAGATTGTGCTGCCCGGGGCCGCCTACCTGGAAATGGCCCTGGCCGCCGCCCGGGAACTGCACGGCACCGAAAGCGCCGAGCTTGAAAACGTCGAATACCGTCACCCCCTGCCCCTGGCCCCGGGCCAGGCCCGGGTGGCCCGGCTGTCGGTCGGTCCGGGTGGCGATTTTCGCATCGAAAGCCGTCGGCTCATGCAGGACAGCGCCTTCACCCTGCACGTCCAAGGCCGCATCGTGCCCCGCGCCGGCCAGGAACTGCCCGAGGGCGAGCCTTGTCCCGTGACCGATCCGGACCTCTGGGGCGAGCCGCGCGACATCGACGCTCTGTACAAGGACGGCCTGGAAGCGGGTCTGCATTTCGGTCCGGCCTTTCGGCCCATGCGCCGGTTGTGGCGGCGCGGCGAAGCCTCGGTGGTACGCCTGGAGCTGGCCGAGGGCGCCGCGTACGACGGGGCCGTGCTTCACCCGAGCCTCATCGACGGAGCCTTCCAGGAACTGTTGGCCCTGGCCGACTGGAAGCAGAAATCCCGCTCGCCCATCGTCTATTTGCCGCTACGCACGGGCCGGGTCTTGCTGCGCCGGCCGGGTCAACCTGCCCTGGCCATGGCGGAGCTCACCCGGCGCAGTCCGCGTTCCCTGACCGCCGTGTTCGGCCTCTATGACGCCGACGGGGTCGAGTTGGCCCGCATTGAGGACTGCCGCTTCATTCTTTTCCAGACCCGGGACAACCTGGCCCGCCAACAGCGCATCTACGCCCTGGCCGCCGCCCCGTCCCGCCATCCGGCCGATCCGGCGCCCTGTCCCCTGCCCAGACCGGCCGCCCTAGCCACCCGGCTGACCCCGGTCATGGCCGCCCTAGCCGACGATTCGGCCTGTCAGCGCCATCATCTAGAAACCATTCCCTTTTTCACAGCCCTTATGGCCTCGCGCCTGCACGCCGTCCTATCGGGACTGGCCCCGGTGGGCACGACCTGCCTGCCGTCCCGCCTGATCGAGACCGGACAGGTCGCCCCGGGACACCGGGCCTATCTCGACTATGCCCTGGATTTCCTCGTCAGCATGGACCTGGCCGAACGCGGTCCGACCGGGCAGGTGGCGCTTTCCCCCTGCGACCTGCCTCCAGCCGAGACGCTGTGGCGCGAGGCCATGCGCACGGAATCGGCCCAGGCCGAGGAACTGGCCCTGATCGGGCGCTGGAGCCAGGCCTTGGAAGTCGGGCTTGGCGATCCTGAGGCGGCGGCCGATCTGCTCGATACGGTCCGGGGCGGTCCCCTGGACCGGCTGCGCCGCGATGCCCTGGCCGCCGCCCTGCTCGACCTGCGCGCCGGGCTCGACGGGGGCCAAAGCCTGCGCCTGCTCGAAATTGAGGCCGGCTCGGGCGAGCTGACCGCCGCCCTGCTCGCCCGATTGCTGCCGGGTTCGGTCGCCTATCTGGCCACCGATTCCGACGCCGACCGGGTGGATCAGCTGCGCGTCCGCTTCGCCGACCAGCCAGGCTACGCCTGCTTCGTGTTCGATCCAGACGATGCCGCCGGCGCGCCCCAGGACCTCGCCCCGGGGGAATGCGACGTCGTGGTGGCCGAACGCGCCCTGCGCCGCACCGATGCCCCGGATCTGGCCCTGGCCAGACTCTGGGACCTGCTGCGTCCGGGCGGATTGCTGCTGCTGCTCGAAGACACGCCCCAGCCGGTGAACCAGCTGCTCCACGGCCTGTCCCCGGACTGGTGGCGCGACACAAAAGGCCTGCCCGCCTCCCGGCTGGCCACGCCCGGGGAATGGACGGCCTTGCTTGGCCGGGCCGGATTTGCCGACACGGCCTGCCTGTCCGGCGACCCGGATGACAACGACTTTTTTCTGCTCGCGGCGCAAAAGGACCCGACCCTGGCCGCATCCGCTGTCGAACCCGAACCGGCCAAGCGCCGCTTCGTGCTGCTCACCGACCGCGCCCCCTCGCCCCAGGCCGCATCCCT
>JGI20225J20221_1002785_pt1 | contig 12040 bp, 10 predicted proteins | sample BioMet4_FD_20221 | JGI IMG/M metagenome (IMG submission 20221) | reverse complement strand
CGTCGCGCCGCGGAAAGCCGAGATTACCGACCAGGAAATCGAAAAACAGGTCGCCTTTCAAGAAAAGTACTTTATCCATCGGATCTTTCGCTAGGATTAGTTCGGATAAGCGACCGACTGCCCCGCCAGGCTATCCAAGTGCAAGCCCTGTACGCGACGCGTACGGGGTTTGTTGTTAAAATTAGGCTTCTCGACTGGGAAAAGGAACTATAACATCCAGGTTTTCCTAACCGATTTACCTTCTATGCATTTTTTGCACGGAAGTCTTTTTGATCGGAAATGCGCTTGAAAAGAATTTATTGAATCTTTTCCGAAAATAAGACTTAAGAGTACAAAACATTATATAACATTCAAAAATATCTCGTTAAATGCCATTTTCGTTGGATCAAACAAAAATACGTTTAAGCGTAATATGTACGTGAAAACGTACATAATAGTGCTAGACTATAGTCGAAGGAGGATAAAGCCATGTCAACCACCAACGCCACCGCGCTCCGCCGCTCGCTCTTTGACACTTTGGAAAACGTCGTGGAGTATAACGAATCCGTCACCGTCACCACGAAAAAGGGCAACGCCGTCATCCTTTCGGAGGAGGACTACAACGCCATGATGGAGACGATTTATCTTTCGTCGCAGCCGGGTTTGGTGAAGAAGATCAAAGAGGGCGACAAGGAAGATCCGAAGAAGATGACCCATTACGACCCGAAAGAGGCTTGGTAGATGTGGGACGTCCGTTTCTCGAAGAACGCTGAGAAGGACAAGAAGCTCCTTAAGCAAGCCGGTTTAGAGGAAAAAGCCAAGAAACTCTTGGACATCCTCAGAGAGGACCCTTTTCAGAATCCCCCCTCTTATGAAAAACTCGTCGGGGACCTAAAAGGCTATTATTCCCGCCGAATCATCTCCAACACCGGCTAGTCTATAAAGTCGATTTGGAGGAGAAGATCGTCGAAGTCCGGGCGATGTGGACCCATTACGACCCAAAAGAAACTTGGTAGATTAAAGATATCCTTTTCGGTTTCCGAAAAGGTCTAAAATCTCATTTGAGATGGGATTTGCCGGGGATATTTGAGAAAAAGAAAACCACGCGAGCGTGGCTTTCGAATGATCAAGAGAACCTTAGGCTTCAAGCGTGAAGCCAGCGGCCATCGAACCGGTGTACTTCAAGGTCTTGTTGCCATTCGCGGTGAAGGAAATCGTCTGACGATTCTTCTTCACTTGGTCTTTCAGATCTTCGGTGTAAAGGTCGAAGCTGTAGACGCCGCCTTTGATGTCGCCGGTAGCATCGACAAGGTAATTGTCCGAATCATAGGTGACTAAAGCGCCCGGAGTCTGAGTCGAATCCCAACTGCCTAAAAGATAAAGGTAATTGGTGCTGCCCGAGACATAGGTGTAATCACTGACTTTGATTTTGATCGTCACATCATAAGTGGCGGTCGAATCAAAGCTTTCCGGAACATCGCTGGAGCTTGTAGCGGCAGCGCTGGAAGAAGCGGCACTGGAGGCAGCGGCACTCGAAGTGTCCGCAGCGCTCGAAGTGGTCGTGCTCGTCGAGGCTTTTGCACTCGAAGTGGTCGCGGTCGAACTTGTGCTCTTGGCGGCAGTAGAAGAAGTCTTGCTTCCTCCACAGGACGCAAGCGAGAGAACGGCGAAGGCGGAGAGTAACAACATCATCGATTTTTTCATATTTTCTAATCCTTTCAAAAAGTTGGCACTATTTTAGCCAACGCAGTACTTTACGCTTCTATGTCCTGTTTGCAAGTTGAAAAGGCTTTTTATCAGCCATTAAGAAAGGAATGTAGCCGCTTTCAAGGAGAGAGAAACGCCTTATTTACTCGGAAAAAGATACTTTTGAAGCGCCCGATAGAGGAGGAGTGGCTCGATGGGTTTGGCCAAATGCTCATTCATTCCCGCGGCCAAGGATTGGTTGATGTCTTCTTGGAAGGCGTTCGCGGTCATGGCCAGGATGGGGGTCGTCTTGGCGTCGTCACGTTTTAAAGCCCGAATCGCCTTGGTGGCTTCTAAGCCATCCATCTTTGGCATTCGGACATCCATCAAAATCGCATCGTAATAGTGGAGTGGCGCAGACTGGAACGCCCGAACCGCTTCTTCGCCATTCACGACCGTGAGGACTTCGGCGTTTTTGCTGGTTAACAAGGTTTTTGCGATCTCGGCGTTGATCGCGTTGTCTTCGGCTAAGAGGATGCGCTTGCCCTTGAAGTCAAAGACGCTGCGTTCTTTAAGGGGTTGCGGTTGTTTCTTTAGTAAGAAGACCTGCTCAAAAGCTTGGGTGATCGAAGAGATGAAGACGGGCTTGCGCATAAAGTAATCGACGCCGGCTTTGTGCGCTTCTTTTTCGATGTCGGCCCAATCGTAGGCGGTCATGATGATGATCGTGACATCGGGTCCGACGATCTGGCGGATCTCTTTGGCGGTCTCTAAGCCATCCTTATCGGGCATCTTCCAATCCAAAAGGATCAGATCGTAATCTTTCTTGCTGTCATGATGGGCTTGGACTTTCGCAATGGCTTCATCGCCCGAAGAAGCCCATTCGGAAGAGAGTCCCGCTTCATTGAGGATAAGTTGGGTATGCTCACAAATGACGACATCGTCATCGACAATCAACGTGGAAAGGGGCTTGAGATGACCTTTTAACGCTTGCTTATCGATTTGCTCTGGGCTCAAACCTAAATCGACGTCGATCGTGAATTCGGTGCCCACGTTCTTGATCGAGTTGACCCCGATTTTCCCACCCATCAGGGTAATGATGTTTTTCGAGATGGCCAGACCTAAACCCGAGCCGCCATAGGGCGAAGTTTTGCCACGGTTTTCTTGCGAGAAAGGCTGGAAAAGATTTGGCAAGAAACTCTCGTCGATTCCGATGCCGGTATCGGCGATTTGAAAACGGAGGTGGGCGGTGGTTTTCGTCTTGGCGGTCTCTTCGATGCTGAAGGTGACTTTGCCCCCTTTGGGCGTGAACTTCACCGCATTGCCGAGGATGTTGACGAGGACTTGCTGAAGTTTGGTGACATCGCCGAGATAACGTTCTTGAGTCGCGGATTTGAGGATGCACTCATAATCGAGGCCGTTGTCTTGACATTGCTCATAGAGAATCGTGTTGATCCCCGTGATCAGTTCTTCGAAATTAAAGAGTTCTTCTTTCAAGACCATCTTGCCGCTTTCAATGCGTGACATATCGAGAATGTCGTTGATCAAAGAAAGCAAGAAGCGGGCGGAGATCCCGATCTTTTGGAGATGGTCTTCGAGAGCGGGAGTCAAGCCTTGTTCTTGCATAGCGATCGCATCGAGGCCAATGATCGCGTTCATCGGGGTGCGAATTTCATGGGACATCCGCGAGAGGAATTGGGTTTTGGCCAAAGAGGCTTGTTCGGCCGAAGCCAACGCGATTTCCAGCCGACTTCGGGCCTCTTTTTCTTGATTGACGATCGCAGTGACGTCACTAAAGAGGAAGACGATGGTGGTCGCGCTTTCATCGAGGTAGAAAACGTCGCATTTCATCCGTTTCGGAGTTAAGGCGAAAGAATTCGCTTCTTCTTTTTTCGTGTAATAGAAAGTAAAGACGGTTTTGTTTTGAAGTTCCTCGCGGATCACGCTGATGGTGGAGCCACGGACGCAGGTGGGGATGTCTTCCGCTGTGACTTGTCCCGCGATGGCTTCCTTGACGGCCGCCTCATAAGAAACGGCGTTGAATTTTGCCGCAAAAGAATTCTTGGTGGATTTGACGTATAAGGTCGCAGTCGAAGGCTCGTAATAAGCGACCGTCGAATAGTTCATCGTGATGATTTTTTGGGCTAAGAAATCATTAATCACTTCCTGGTTGACNTCCGCCAAGGTGGCGAAAGCGATTAAATCGCCGTCGTTGCGTCGCAGAAGCTTGATGACGCTCTTGACCCAATGAATCGCACCGCTTTTTAGGCGCATCCGATAGGTTTTTGTCAGGGTTTTCGTCCCTTCATCAAAGGCTTTGAGCGTCGCTTCGCGACTATAGTAAGTCACGCATTCGGCGTGTTCTTTGGGGTCGAGGACGTTGGCGAGGACTTTTTCGGTGGCTTCGTCATAGCCATCGGTTGGAGCGATGACGGCGGAGGTCCCGATGAGGTTAATGGATTCGTGGCGATTTTGGGTGATGTTGCTGCGGCGGACGGAAATATAGGATTCCGTCAAAGACGACATGAAATTCTGGGCGGTCTCAAAATCTTGTTCGAGTTCTTTTTCCCGTTCTTTGAGATCATCGATATCAGTGAAGACGACATAGACGTAGCGGTAATCCTCGATTTGCAAGATCGAGAAAGTCAAAGAAACCCAAAGATAGCCGCCATGAACGAGAGCGATCCGGCAGCAAGCGGTGCTGGGGACGAGGTCTTGCTTATGGGTGGAATAGAAAGCGACCATGGCCTCTCGATCCTCGGGATGGATGTCTTTGAAGACCGATTCAACGGGATAAAAAGAATAGGCTTCTTCTTTGGAACAATGGGCCATTCGACAGAATTCCGCCGAAAAATTAAATGCTCTTAAAGTCCCATCTTTTTCGACCCGAAAGGTCACGGAAGAAGAGGGCAGGTCGTTAATGGCGTCAATCAGGGCTTTGTTGCTCATGGATAAGTTGGGGGACCCTTGAAGAATACGGTCACCCTCTCAAAACTTCTTTCATTGTAACACTTCGCGATTGGAAAAGGGCATCAAAACACTTTACTTTTTCAAAAAAAGAAGGAAAAAATGGGCGAAAAATAGCATTTCCTTTCGCGAAAAAGAGCGAAACGTGCTAGGCTATTTTCCCATGAGAAAAACGAAAGCGCATCGTGTCCTTGGCATAGTGATGGTGAGCCTCAGCGTCTTGACAAGCCTTTGGGTGGGCTTTCTTTGCTACGCCTTGGATTATTATAAAGTCAGCCCAACCGGCAAAAGTTATCTGGCGAGCAATGAGACGATTTCCGTAAGCGACGAAGGCCGGGATTACGCTTTTCTTCCTCGACAAGCCACGAGCAAGGGCGCCGTCTTTTATCCGGGCGGCAAGGTTGAAAGCGCCGCTTATGCCCCTTTGTGTGCAAAACTGGCGGAAAAAGGTTTCGCCGTCTATTTGCCCCGTTTACCGTATCACTTCGCTTTCTTTGATGTGAATGCGGCGGATCGCTTTATTTCGGGCCATTCCGAGATTTCTTCTTGGTATGTCTTAGGGCATTCCTTGGGCGGGGCGATGTTAGGGGAGTACGCCTCCAACCATTTTTCAGAGCTCAAGGGCATTGCTTTCCTCGGAGCCTATTCGGTTAACAATCTCAGTCAAACGTCCTTAAAATGTGCTTGTCTGTATGGAAGCGAAGACGGGGTGATGAATCGAGAAAAGTATCAGGCGAACTACGCCAACCTTCCGTCTTCGACTCGAGAAAAAGTCATCGCTGGGGGCAATCACGCCGGTTTCGGGGAGTATGGTTCGCAATCGGGTGACGGGAAGGCTAGCATCAGTGGCGAAGAGCAAGCTCAAATCACCGTCGATTTTCTTTCTTCGATGTGGAATTAAATACTCTTTCGATGGTTAAGAGTCGCTTTATCTTTAGATAAGGGAGATTCAATTTTGTTGCTTTTTGTATTTTCTCGGGTTAGCATATCCACGCAAAAAGGAGCGATTCATCATGAACGCTAAAAAAATTTCTACTCTCATTCTCGCTGGCGCTGGCATTGCCATGTTAGCTGCCTGCTCGACCGCCAAGACCGTCTCTCGGACTGACGCCATCACCTTACTTGGTGATATGGACAAAGTCGTCACTGCTTCTGGCTACAAACTTCCGACTCAGTACAAGGCTGTTTTAACCACCAAAACTACCGCGGATAATTCCGTTGGCACTCAGACTTTAAAGTATGTTTCGGATGCCGAAATGTATTTCTCTTCGATCGTCAAAGGAACTGTCTCGGAAACGTCGAATTCTTCGACCACTTCCTACACTGCCGACGGCACTGTCACTGCTCAAGTCAAGGATGGAACTTTCTCGGCTTCGTACAACGCCACCACGAATGGCACTTCGGTCAAGTATTACGTCACTGGAAAGACTAGTGATACTCTTCCGACCGCTGCCATTGCTGCTATCAAGGCTAATTTGGCCGCTCAAACCGCGGTTATCACTACTTCGCCGGCTCATATGAAGCAGTACATCAGCGCGTTTGCTACTGGCACTGGTTCCTCGGCTGTCAAAGCTGGCGCGACCATCGGTGCTACGACTTATATGACTTCTGAGAGCTATACCTCCAAAGGTACTGGCAACCTCGATATGAAGATCACTCCGCACTATACCAAAGGTTCTTATCAGTATGATGAAGCGATGGAGTATACGTATGATTCCAGCCGTGTCACCATGATCAAGAACGATTTGAAGAGCACCACCACGAATTACACTTGGGATTCTTCTGCCATCGTCGCTTTCTCGACCAGCGGCTTAACCGATGCCAGCAGCGATTTGGTTGGCTCGGCTGTCGTCTATGGTTCTTTGACTGCCGCCTTAGGCGAGACGCTCTAATCGAAATCCATTTTGATTTCAAAAGACGCCCTTCAAAAAGGCGTCTTTTTGTTTCTCTTTTAAGAGAAAAGCCCATTCTTTCATTGAGAAAAAGCCTTGAAAGCGCTAAAATTGACCAAGCAAAGAAGCGAGGCGATGGGCATGAAACGAAAGACGATTAAAACCTTAAGCGTTTCCTTAGCCGCAGTGGCGCTTCTTGCGAGTTGCTCTGGCAAGCAGATCAATCGGAGCGATGCCTTGACTTTATTGACGACGATGAGCGACACCGTGACCGCTTCGACTTACGTTTTGCCCGTTCAATGGGGCGTCGCCAAAGCGACGGGATCCAGTCTCAAAGAAATCCGTTGCTATAACAAGAGCACTTATTTTTATGCTGGCAAAGTCGGAACATTATCCGTTTCTTCCAGCACCAGTGACAAGATCGATCAGCAAGCTTGGGCTTTTGTGAAAGACAATATTTTGACCCTAGCCTACCAGGATGGCGATACGAAGACTTTGGCTAAGAATTCCATGAACTCGACTGCTCTTAATGATGTGGCGGCGGCAGCGGCTTTTACCGCGATCATGACGGCGGCTTCTTCCCAATCGGCCAAGATCCAAACGACGCCGACGACTCTAAAGAATTATCTCAAAGGTTTCAAAGACGGCACGGGTTCCTCAGCGGTTTATGCCGGGGCAACCAATAGCGTGAACTGCTATATGAAGAGCGAATATTACACCTCAACAGGGAACGGGCAATCCTCTTAGCGGATTTCACACCCGTCTATAGCCGGATGGCGGGAAGAGCCCGCATCCAATTACCGGTTTTATACGGACAGCAAAAAGTTGGTTGGGTCCGATCGTCCAATGACAAAGAGTCCCATAACGAAATACTAACCCGTTCACCTGGGGCAGTTATAGCGAAGCGAACTGTCTCCAAGTTTTCCGGTTATTCCGACGTGAGGCCTCAATCCTCGACCCCCGATTACTGGCCGCTCTGGCGCTTCGATAACGGGTCCCTAGGCGAACACCTCTAAAAAAACAAAAAATCAGTTCATCAGTTTGGATGGGCCTGATTTTTATTTAAAGTTGGTTGTTTGCAAGGATATTTGTGCAAAAAGGCCATTCCGTTTAATCTGGAGTGGCCTGGGAATGTTGTTGAAAGAGAAAAGCCCGTCCCCTTAAAATGAATTTGGGACCATCAAGTGGCGCATCGTCGGGGGTATCGGGAACGATCCCAACGAGAATGACCTCAAGATCCAAAACCGAGTTCCGCGAAACCCAATGGATCCGGTGAATTTGATAGCCGATTTCCGTAATCGCCAAGCGTCGCCGCCTTCTTTAAATTCAAGCGGCTTGACGCAGCTTTGTCCGATGGACCATTTGTTTGATAATTCGGGATAACCTCGGGAAGCGCGCCCCGCCGAGAAGACATAAGTCCGTACAGGGTGAGAGGCAAAGCGCGGAGAAGTGGGAATAAAGCAAATAGTGGGGCCCCGATGCAAGGCGTTGAACGTCCTTTTCCGAAATTCTCGCAAATTTTTCGAATAAGCCCGAGGGGCGATCTCGAAAAAGCCCATGTAATGCGATATAAAACCAGCCCCGCTCCGGATCCAAGGTCTTTTTCCGATCGGGAAAAAGGTGGAGGAACCCTTTCTTCGTCCCCAGTCCCTACGTCCCTGGCGATGTGCACTCCCTTTAAGGAGTAACTGGTTGGGCTCGTAGAGGGAAAACCTGCCTATCAATTGCCTCCTGAGGGTGAGGCGCGGTGGTTTTTGCTCAAGGAAGGCGGAACTGCATACGCCGCGGTCCTTTCAATAAGGCGATTCTATCCCGTGGCCCCATAGTCAACAGTAACGGAGCAACCCGCCCGGTGTTTCTCTCCAATCGCCGCAATTCCCCCGCGCATAATGTTGGCGGCGGGCCATAAAACAAAGGAACGGAACGTCCACGCGTCTCCAAACGAAGAAATATCCTCGTCACCGAGGCCCAAAGCGAAATAACAAAAAGTGACGTCCTTGCCCCCAGAAAATCGATATTTGTCGTGATAAAGCCTTGAGAATCCTCTCTTTGGCGGAGGCTGGCCTTGGAACAACCCATGAGGCCCGTATAATGTCAAAATGAAGCAAGGGGCTTCTTCCTTAATGAAAAAAAAAATAATCCAAAAGGCGATTTCAACGCCAAATGCGAAATCGGGGTCCTCGAGTCGAGGGATAGCGCCGATGAAAGCCCATCTCCGAATGAAGACCATATGTCCGAACGCTTCCATGGGAGCAGGGCTGTTCCCGGGTTTTAAAACGAGTGAGGAGTTGGCTGCTTCCGCGCTTAAGGAGAGCAGGCCTCTGGGCCGAGTTTTCCGCCCAAAGAAAACGGAGCTTCCGCCAAATCGCGGGATCCCCAAGAGGTGACAGTTTGGATGTGAGGATGTGCTTATCGAGCTCATCCATAGACAACAATATTGTGGGACGCTTTTAATTTTCTCAAATAGAGAAAATTTCACGCCGCAAGAAGCCCCCCGGGGGGCCCCCCCCCCCCCCCCCCAAAGGTAAAAAGAGAAAATAAGAGAAAACGCCATTTGGAACGAAGAAAAACAATAGGAAAAAAAAGCTAAACTGAGTCCGAAGCCGCCAAGAGCCTTATCAACGAAAGGAGTCGCTCAATTTGTCTGAATCACATCCGAAATAGGAGGAGATGCGGGCAAAACTTTTGCCAAAGACGGTGGGGGAGACGAAAAAAAGGTGGGAAAAAAGAAAAAAAAAATATTGACAAAGCGTCCCCGCTTCGGTGGCGGCGAAACATAATCCTCCGTCCGTGGAACGCGCGAGTTCGCTCTTGTAAAAGGATAGAGAAAGCCCGTGGGCCCGGAGCCAAGCCTGAGCAAAGAAGGGTTCAACCCAAAGAGAAGGCGTGGCGGGGGATTTTTCTCTAAGGCCCCGCAACGTAAATAGAGGGTAAGCCGTCCTTCGGCAAAGTCAAGGTCGACGAAGGCATAGTCGGAATGTCTTTCCCCCATTTTGGCCCGCGTAAATGGGAAAGCAATCCTGCTTCGATGAAATGCGGAAATTGTCTTGGCTCAGGGAAAGGGAGAATCCGTCCTCCATGAAGGAAGAAGGCCGATTAAATAAAGTGGGATGTGGATGTCTTTTTCAATACGGGTAACCGAGGGTGACCTCTTTTTCTTGACACGTTCCGAAAGGCGTAATAAGCCTAAGCGCCAACCCAAAAGTGATGANNNGCCATATTGCTTTCAGCGGTGGCAAAAAGCGTTTGGAGTTTAGTTCTCTCCGAAGCAGTGAGTTGGATTTTCATAAGGGTTCCTTAATGGGCGTTTTCGTCTTTGAAGAGGCTTTTTAATCCCGCCGGCGCAGCGGCACCGGTCATGGTCAAAGCCCCAACGAAGCCATAGATGCGAGCGCTCCAATAGAGCAATAGCGTCTCATCATCGTGAGGGTGGTGGCCTAAGACGACATGCGAGAGCGAAGTGATCGAGCTTTCAATGAAGCGTTCGGCTAAAAGATCGAGGTCTCGCTTCGGGATTTTCGGATTGATATGAGCAAAACAAGCCGAGATGTCATTGCGGTATTGCCCTTCGACCCGGAGGACTTCGCTATAGGAGTAGTAACGGGAGGAAAAGAAATCGGCGATATAAATCAACTTGACCGGATTGGCGAGGGCAATCGCGACCTTTTCTTTGTATTTCTGGAAGGCGGCTTGATCGTCTTCGGGCTTCACGCTGGCGGGGAAAGCCACGGTGTGCGGCAAAGCGTTCCAAGCTTCCTCGAAGGTTTTCACCATTAAGTTTTGCTTGGTTTCGAAGTGGGCGAAAATCACCGGTTCGGAAATATGGAGTTTATGAGCGACTTCTTTCGTCGAAACCGCCGCGATGCCATTTTTAAAAGCTTCCTTCATGACTTCGCCGAGGATTTTCTTCTCAATGTTTTTAATCGCTTTCCATCCCATGAAATATGCTCTTTACGTTTCTAATTATGGCACTTTCCCTCCGACAAAGACACTTAAAGATTCTGCGCGCGTGCTACAATGTTCGCCATGGGTGAAATTTCCAAAACGATTTTGACCAATATGTGCATGCTTTATGATGGGGAAGGCCATTATTTGGTTCAAAAGCGGCTCAAGCAAGATTGGCCTGGCCTCAACTTTCCCGGCGGCCACGTCGAACGCGATGAAAGCCTTGAGGAATCGGTCGTGAGGGAAATGAAAGAAGAAACCGGGCTTGATGTCAAAGACCTTGAGCAGTGCGGAGTCTATGAATGGAACGTTCCCCAAGAGAACCTCCGTCACCTTGCAATTCTTTATCGAAGCTGCCATTACGAAGGAAAACTTGTTTCTTCTGGTGAAGGCCCGATGCTCTGGCTCGATGAAAAAGAGATTGCCAAAGAAGCCCAATCGGTGGATTTCGATAAGCTGTTTGCCCTCATGAAACGAGGAATCTGAACTCATTTAAGAAGCGATAAGCCTTTGAAGCCATCGCTTCTTTTTTTGTCTTTCGCTCCGACGGGTCAATAAAAACGAGCCCCCGCGACTTAATAAGGTGTATGAAACAAGCACTCGTCATTCCCATTTACCAGCCGAACGAGAAGGTCTTGCCCTTCCTCTCTTTGTTTAAGAGCAACGACTTCGCTCTCATGATCGTGGTCGATGATGGTTCGGGCCTCGCCTATCAAAGCCGGTTCGACCAAATCAAAAACCTCGGAACCTTTCAAGTGATTTCCTATGGGAAAAACGGCGGCAAAGGCCACGCCTTAAAAACCGCTTTTCAAGAAATTATTTCCCATCATCCCGAGATTCAAGGCATCGTGACGGCCGATGGAGATGGCCAACACGCTTATGAGGACATTCTAAAAGTCCGCGATGCTCTCGATCTCGCTCCGAATCATTTGGTGATGGGCGTGCGAGACTTTACTGGCAAAGACGTGCCACACCATAACAAAGTGGGCAATAACCTCTCGGCCCTCTATTTCAAGATGGCGACCGGGGTAAAGCTCAACGATACCCAAACGGGCTTGCGGGGGTTTGGCAGCAATCTCTTCGCCTTGTCTCTCGGAGCGAAAGGCGAGCGTTACGAATATGAAATGAACTTCTTGATGGAGGCGGTCAAAGAAGCCCCTTTAACGAAAGTCGGCATCCAAACGATCTACGATGGGAATAAGAGTTCCCACTTCCATCCGGTGAGAGACTCCTTGCGAATCTACAAAACGCCTTTGCTCTATGCGATCGTCGCCTTGGCTTCGGCGGGAATTGATTTGGGTTTCTTCAGCCTCTTTACCGCCATCGGCCCCAGCGATACCCTCTATAAAATTCTCGTGGCGACCATTGGGGCGCGACTCCTCTCCGGCATCTTCAATTTCACTCTCGAATATTTCTTCGTTTTCGATAACGAAGGGGGTTTTGCAAAGAAATTGGGTCGTTATTCCATAATCTTCTTCATCAATATGGGACTCAGTTTCGGCTTAACCTACGCCTTCAATTATCTGCCAGCGAATTTGACCTTCATTAAATTCGTTGTCGACTTCGTTCTC
>JGI20225J20221_1002784_pt1 | contig 12041 bp, 11 predicted proteins | sample BioMet4_FD_20221 | JGI IMG/M metagenome (IMG submission 20221) | reverse complement strand
ATTCGGTTCGAGTGAAGGAGTCAGAAGAAGACTTCACGATGTTGCTTCGTGAAACGGTGGGCATCGTGCCATAGGCTCCAACGAAGTCAAGCCCGGAGAAAGCGTCTGACATTACGGCAGCTCCAGTAGGATATGAGGCGAAGCGCCCCGCGGGTGAGCGTACAGACCCGTTGTACACCAGTTGTACTAGACAACCGGTTTCCATTTCGTCAATTGCAGGTGACCACCAAAAATCCGAGGAGACGCATGGTAGGGGCGGTGGGACTCGAACCCACGACCTCCGAAAGTCGACCTGGTTTATTTTTGTATACTTTAGCTCGTAAAATACCTGATAGCAAGTCGTTCTAGTTCGGTCTTTTCCGGGTCTTGTTGTGCCTTCTGACCAGTAATTGGCCAACAGAATTGATATAACATAATTAATCAACAAGGAGCGGGGCATCAGGTGAACCGAGATGACAGATGCACGCGAATCACCGGCGAGGGCTCAATAAGAGAGGTAATCAGGGGGAAAAGTATCGCATTCGTCTTCGCATCCCGCCAAAGGAAATCGAAGGGAAGTCGACGTGGTCCCCGATGCTCACCATCAACGGCAACAAAAAGGAAGCACGAGACGCGCTGGAGGAGCTCAGGGCCGAGCAGGAGCGTGAGACCAACGACGGTAACGCCGGGTTGACGGTCGGCGCATATGCCAAGGAGTTCGAGGACTGACGGGAGTCCATCAACAAGCTCTCGCCTCTCACCCTCAATCGAGACCAAGTCGAGATAAAGCACATCGACAGGTACTTCCGGTCAGAGCCAATAGAGGAACTCAGAGCCGTAAAGGTCAGCAAGGCATATGCCCGAGCGAGGAAGGACGGGCTCTCCCCGGATACGTTGTTCAAAATGCACGTGAAGCTCCAACAGATTCTCGACCAGGCCGTCGCCGAAGAAATCATCACACGCAATCTCTGCGCCGTCGTGCAAGAGATTAGTCGACCCGAAAGGGCAGGGCGGCACAGCCTCACCGCCGAAGAGGTCAAAAGGCTGGTTAGCCGTTACGCGCCGAGACGTTGTTTATACGTGACGTGGGCGAAAGACCCCCGCAGGCGCTGTGCGGTCTGTCGTAATCATGGTGGTCCAGGAACGCAGGAGGGGCCGCCGACCTTTCGACGTTCGTCGCGTACGGACGCGCGTAGGCCCACTCGCGTGCCAGCGTCTGGTTCATGCGCTGCATCCGGGACTCGTTCCTCGAAGGCGAGGCCTTCAACGGCCTCGACGGCATGCAGGACCGCCTCCTGGCGTGGCTTGACAACATCGCCAACAAACGCGTCCATGCGACGACGAAGGAATGTCCCTGCGACCTGCTGCTCAAGGAGAATCTCGCCGATTCACGACCGTTCGCAAGAATCGAAAGTCCCACGGCCCGCATCATAGAGATGCCGCGGAAGGGCTTCTCTATGGAGGAAGCTCCCGTCGTGGAGACCCGCCCGCTCAGTGTCTACGAGGAGGCGGTGCTGTGAGTGAGTTTCATGACCGGACCACCGTGGCTGCCGAAAGGCTCGATCTTACCGACTTCCCTGAGATACTCGATGATCTCTGCCAAAGGGCGTCGGAGGAATCCTGGACCTACACGAGATTCACCTGCAAACTCCTCGAGGAGGAGGGCGGCATAGGATGCGTTAGTAGCAGGCGGGTTCACGGGCGAAGGCACCGCTTACACCAACTTTCAAGACGCTACCCGCCTCTGAGGTTCACCGGACCCCCCTACGATTGTCAGCAATTATCTGACTTCTTTCGTTACGGTTCAATTACACTTTATTTATGCATATTTATACATTATTAGTCTTTATATCTACATAATATATAGATTCATATAATGTTCGGCAAGAATTCCGTCGGGTAATCTAAATTGAAAACGTATATGTCACTGGTACCGGAGCAGCTTCTTGTATCCGACGGAATGGGAACGATTCAATTTTCCCTCTCTTCGCGTCACAGTCGAGCCGATAGACCCTATAGAGAACGTAGGTATCGGAGTGTGACTCGGCAAAAGCCAGCTCCTCGGAAGAAATGAAAATCGGGGTTTTTAGAGGTCCAGTCGTCGATTTCACCTCGGCGAACAGAGGCGCCCCGTGCTTGTCGAAGGTTTGCATGTCATAGGGCGCTGCATTGTCGACATCACTCATGAGGGAAACCTTCTCAGCCAAATCTTCCCTGTCTAAAGAGCGTAAGCGAGCCTTCTCGAACTCAAACGCCATTTGCTCACCGAGCGCGCCGACCCTCAGGTTGTATTCTCCAATCGACTCGAAGTCGATTTGACGTCCGATTACCGCGTCAACAACCCGCCGTCCACTCTTCACCGGCCTACCCGTCGAGTGCGTTTCGACAAGACCGGAACGGTTCTGTTCCCATGACCCCGGCATCGGTTCGCAAAGCTGCAAATCTGGAAGGGCCTGTCTGGCTTTTTCCGAATCGAAATCGGTTATTTGCCACTTTATCCTCACTGGTCGCTCGGCAACTGGGTCGTGAGAGACATATGTGAGTTCCCCCATGAACACGTAGTCTGACTTCTTATTCGTTCTGAGAAAAAGCAGTATCTTGCCCTCTTCTGAGCCATCATGGTTCAGAAATTTCCGAATTTGTTCATCGCGAAGTGTCTGCGAAAGCTGCGACTTCCACGCCAAAACGCCATCGACATCAATCGATTCGTCATCGAATACGACTCCCGGGGCGGAGGCGCCGAAGGTCACGAAGAAAACCACGTCTTCCGACCCTCCGACCATTACGATTCCCCACATGCCCCATTTTCCAGAGCCACGGGTAAACGGCAGGTCGGGCTCGAGCTCTTCATTCACCTGTTGCCGAGAGTATCGTGAGTATCTTATTAGAGGCATGAGAACATCTTCTTCCGGCCGATATCGACCTCACATGAGAGCTATTGGCCGTCCGGCGCGACCAATCAATTCCCTGAGTTGCTTTGGGACCTTGGTACGCTTATGTCGCGAGGCCTCTTGCGCAACAGCTGGTTCTCTACAGCACGGGACGCATGAGAGAGAGGGGTGAGTTTTCCGTACAACAGAGGGATGTCGATTACATCATCGAGGTCGATGATCTCGCGCTCAAGCTTCTCAAAAGAAACCAACAGTTTGCTGTCGTTGGGGGAAATTATATCGAGCGTTGCCTGGTCGGCCGCGAGAATCATCGCAAGACGTATCCCTGACCTGTGGCAGACTTTTTGGGCGTCGATAATATCGGACCCGAGGCTCATCTGATGCCGGAAGGTCACTCTAATCCAGGTGTCATCTTTCAGGAAATAGCCTGATTTTGCATACCAGCCGCTATCACGGAACTTCTTTATGAGGAGCCTATTAATCGTCCCCTGCATGCCTTTCGCAGCCCTCTTCCCAAGCCTGAGCCTCGCATCTCGCTCTGCATAGAAGAGAACTGAAGCTTCAGCCCAGACATCATCCCCTATGATCTCGACTGCCTCTTTCCCCGCGTCAGTCATCTCGGGCACCCCCCAGGGAGGAGCAAACAGCTGAGCTCTCATGACTCATCTCCTGAAATCGGAGGCCATTGGACAGGAATGGCCGGAACGTTTTCAGCCGAGAACCCCATTGATAGGGCGCCGAAATCTGGGAGCCATTTTGGTCTCCCAATCAGCTCCGTACCCGAAAAGTCGGTTGTCCCACACAAAAGGTCGGCTAGCCTCTCTGGATTGAGGATTGTCTCTCCGTTTGCGTACGCACACTCCAGCCCATTCATGTCTTTTGTCACTGTGTATCCATGCACGGAAGGGAATGTCTCGCGAACACACCTGCTCGAGAGGGATATTGTTTCATCTGAACCCTCCTCATCCGTCACACACTCCTCCGAGCCGTCGTCAAGGCAGACCCTTACTTGACCATTGATGCCAGACTCGCAATGCCGCGAGAACATAACCGCTCTGATGAGCTTGCGGCGAAAGGTCTGACTTGAAGTGGTGGACTCTCCGTTACAATTCCAAAGAATGCCCAGCGCACGAGTCTGAAGCGAGTTGCGAATCTCTTGGAGCATCTGGGCGCTGTTGTCAGGATTGTCCCCAAGGATAGAGTCCCTGATTGAGTCCGCGACCACTTCTGGGAATTCGCCAACAGCAACGTTGTAGTCCCTGAGCCGCTGGCTGATTCGTGAGTACATTCGTTGTTCAACGCTGTTCGGGTACCAGATATTGACAATCTCCACCGATTCGGCTTTTTGACCGAGTCGCGCAACTCTGCCGATGCGTTGCTCGAGCCGCGCTGGCGTCCACGGAACATCGACGTTGATGAGCACTCGTGCCGCCTGGAGATTTAGCCCTTCGGAGGCTGCGTCGGAACAAAACATGACCTCAATATCCCCGGTGCTGAGCAGGCTCTTAATTTCTTCTTTTGTGGTACTGCGTGTTGCGCCATCCTGCGTGACCGTAACCACGGAACCAGTGAACACGCCATAGTTTACAAGCTCTCCTGCGGCCAACTTCCATCGCTCGAGCAGGGCATCCACTGTATCCGTATAGCGAGAGAAGACAAGAACCCTGTCGGCAACAGCAATTCCCTGGCAAACCTGGTCTATTGCAGTATCAATCTTTGGGTCGCCATCTTTTTCTCGAATCTCCTTAAGTTGCGAGATCAGCATGCTAACATCGGCAAGCTCAAGCCCCACGGCTCGCATTACCTGCGCCGGGTCGGCATCTGAAATGGCCGTCCCTAGATCAGCGACATCTTTGTCGCTGGGGAACGCGTCGTCCTCATCTTCCTCATCTATCTCAATCTCAAGTGAAGTCTGCCAGATAACACCCTCTCCCCTTTCGACAAGCCGCCTGATAAACTCCAGACGACATCTACGCCTCTCGAGACTCTTCCCGCACGAGTACAGCGAGGAGGCCATCCTCTGCTGATAGCTTGATTTGACGAAGCCATCACTGAACGTCCGGTCAGGATAGATGACCTTTTCTGCACCGAGGTATGTCCCGCTAACATACTCATCAATTTCATCGTAAAACCTCTCGACATCTCCGTGCCCATCTAGAGAAACCGCGCGGAGATTCCGCGTTGGGAAGGAGTATCCGACCTCTTCGAGCGACCGCCTGGTGTTTCTTACGGTAAGGAGTCGAGCCGGGTGGTATTTCACAAAGAGACCGTAGAATACTCGCCAGTTTGCGATTGCAAGCATCCCGAGAGAAGAAGGACTGTCCGCCTTCTTCTTCAATTCCGCCAGCAAGGCCTCCTCTTGGCTCTCGAGTGAACGTCTTGACGGTTTCATAACGGCAACCGTTTCAAGAAGCAGCTCTGATGCAGTGGAGGCATCGCTTAAGGATGGCACCTCCGGCGAGGCCGTCAGCGACAGTGAGAGCCGATAGGCCTTGTCCCGCTGCCAATGTTCGGGAAGGCCGAGAAGACCGAGCATCAATTGATATTCGATGGCGTCTTTCTGCATCGGCGTAGCAGTTGCAAGCAGCAGGTGGGGGATTTTTTGAGCCACGTTGGATAGGACCCGAAAAAGCCTCGTCGATTGCTTCTTTTTCCCGATGTCCAACGAAACTCTCGCGGCATGGGCCTCATCAACAGCTAATACGTCGGGAAGTGTCGCGCCCGGTCTGCTGAAAATATCAGGCTGCCCGCTCGACCCGCGGGCATACTGAGCAGAGATAAGTACAACCGAGGGGGCGTCTGCGGAAAGAGGGCAATCTCTCTTTACGGAACGCGCCTTGCCTGAATAGCTCAGATAAGTCTTGGCAGAGGAATCAAAAAGCCACGCTTCGATTCCAAAGTGATCATGGAGCTCGTCCTGCCACTGTTTCAGAACTGACTTTGGGGTGAGGATAACGACCCTCATCGCACCTCCAAACCTTATCAGATACGAAATTGTCGCCGCAACTTCGAACGTCTTCCCGAGTCCGACTTCATCAGAGAAGAGCACCCGAACCGGCCAGCGACTCAAGGCATCAATAACCGCCCTTTCCTGATGCGGATACAGAGCGGGTATTGCGCCCGACACAAAGAAGTAAGAGGGCATCTTCACCGCATCTGCAAGAGGAGCCCGTAGCTTCAGGCGCAATCTAACCCGGCGAATGTACTCCTCACCCAGCCCATTGACTATATCCTCAGCCAATTCCTTGGTGAGATCCTGAACGATGAGCTGTGGGTACTTACCCTCCCACGTGTCATCGAAAATGCGCTGCTGTTTGGCCACCCCGCTTGCGTCAGTCCACGAACGGAGAACCATCAGGTTTTCAAAGTTATCCCCAAGGCCACTGGCGGTCTCGTTGAGGCTCCCCATGGCGGCGACCGCATCTTCGTACTCATCGCGCAGAATGAGTAGTTTTGAATGAAAGATTCCACTCGATTCCACCGATGTGTCAACGGCTTCCACCTCGAGAAATCCGTCTTCGATCATCAGGGCGACCGTAGCAAGACGATCTTTCTCAAGGGAGGAAGAGAGGTCCATGATATCCGGAACAAGGTCGTTCCGGATAGCTTGAATTCGCTGGCGAAGGGCCTCTCTCCTGGACACTGCCTCGGCCAGGTCCTTCGGAAAGTTGTGAATTCCTATAGCTAGACGCATGTGGCCCTTGCGCTGATAGAGTAGGTCAAGCCCTTGAGACGTCGCCAGGAGGGCATCAAGCGTAAAGTAGCCTGTTACTCTGTCGTAGCACTTGGCCTCAGATAGCACCGGAAGCAAGAAATCATTTAGGATTTCTCTGCCAGACTCATAGTAAACAGGCTCCAGGTTCTCAAGACCCTTTATCCCCGCCATTTATCGGCCCAAAGCATCCAGGGCGGCGTCGCACATGGCCTGGTCGCTATCAATTCCATTATGCTTGATAACCTCGGCATCAGCCAGTCGCGAGAGTATGTCCTTGACCCACTTTACCTGTTTATTCGTAAGGATTTTCCCAGCCCTTCTGTAATTACCAGCACTGCTGAGGAAATTTATCTCCTTCTCAGAAAGGGCCTTATAGTCCTTTGCGCGTTTCGACATCGCGAGGAGAACGTCGCATGGGATGCTTGCAAGGGACTGCTCTGGCGTTGGGCCGGCTACCTGCACCATTACGGTGTATAGCCTTTCTTCAACAGATTCGAGATTATCTGTCAATCTTTTTTGCGAAGCATCCTTGAGCTCTTCCACTGCCGCGAGAATCTCGTCGTCACTTGCACTTGCAAGAATCATCCAGGTAGTTATAGGCGGATTCGACTCCGAGACTTTCTTGAGCACGTCATCATCAAGCTCGCTCAGGGAAAGAAGGGCGTCGAGCTCGGACGGGGTAGCGCCGATATACGCAGCCGTGGAAGCGAGTTCGAGGTTTGCCGTGTAGTATTCAGCGGAAATGTCAGAGGCCTTGTCAAATACTGTCAGGTTCTGGTTGTCCCAGATTTCCCTGACGTGCATGAGCGATTCAGTCTTCCCCATTAATCCACGTCCTTCGATTCCAGGCGCTTCAGAATCCATTGGTTCTTGATGTTGAACGCCTCATGAGAGTCAATGCCGTGCCTGTCAATCAGGACACGGAAAATCGCATCTGCTGTAGCCAGGATGCGTATGGTGTTTTGGCTATCTTTTCCCTGGAAGATTGGGTGATCCGTATACACAACGACCTGGAGCATCGGCTCGTCGTCAACCGCGTCGTTATAGATGTAGTCGAACGGAGCATTCACGTGCCCGTTCGAGGTCATTTCGACTAGGGTGATGGGTATCCTCGTGCCGTCGGCAAGGATGAGCACGTCTTCTTTAATTAACGTCTTCACCTTGTTGTTAATCGACCGACCAGTCGATTCTGGTTTTTCCCTATCGTCAGAACTGGATTCGCTATTGTCATCCGTTGGGCCAGCATCAGCAATGTCGTAGTCGCTCTGCAGTGCCGAGATGATCTTCTTTTTCTCAACGGGACTGTTGATGTTTCCCCCGCGGCTAATTGAGCGAGACGCCCTGACTATTGGCAGAAGAAACTCATGCATATACTTCAAGGCAACCTTCCAATACTCAGATTGCTGAAGCCCTTGTTTATAGAAAGTCGCATCAAGAAAATCCATCTCGACTTCGCCAAAAATTCGGCTTGTCATCAGGTGGCTCTTAAACCAATCTCTGTTCCATGAGTCAACAAGCTGCCCATGTCTGTAGATGTTGAAACCGTACAGACCGTCATTGTGTGTCTGCTTATCAAGTGCAACCCATCCCTTGATGTGCAGGCTATTATCAGGGCCACAGGCCACATCAATGGGCACTTTAGACCCGGGAATGAAAGCCCTGACCTTTGGGATTGCGGGATATGAGCCCGTGTCGTTTGCGACAGTAATACTATCCCCGGTTTCTATATGCCCCTTGAACGCCTCCCCGAGATATGCGACGACAGCAGAGGCACGAATGTCTTTGTCGCTAAGGGATTTGATTACGAAAGCCGTGCCATGATCGCGACCGTTAAGGGGTCCGTTGTTTGTTTGTGGGCCGTCCTCAATCACCACGTCCCAGGCATCAGCGCCTGAGGGTCGCTGGCTGTAATCGTTGATGTCGAACGAGACGTGGTACTCAATGTCCGAACCAATGGGACGGGTGAAAATCTCATAGAACTTGCCCAGGGTTGAGCACGATGTCTTGAATCCCATTCCAAAGTGACCTTTGGCGTTTTCTCCACGTTCGATGAACTGGGACATATCCTCAGCAATGCAGACCGCTCGCTCAAGAATTTCGTCGGTCATTCCTTTCCCATCATCAGAGACAACGATTTTCTCATCACACAAGTCGATAAGGATATCTAACTTGTTTTCACCGATACGAGCGTCAAAGCAGTTGGCAACGAGCTCTCCTATTGCTTCCGAAGGAGACTGGTTGGTTGCCCCGATGGTCTGCATCAGCCGTGGGGAGGGATAATTCTTGACCGTTCTCTTTCCCATGATGTATCAAACCGTCCCTATTCAGATGTGCCAGACTCGAGATAGATAGCTGTGATTTGTTCACCAATTTTATATGGTATACCCACGACGAGCGCGTTACCCATGCAAAACGCTCGGTGGCCGTCACTCATACCGCGAGTCCACCCTTTAGGAAACGTCTGAATTTGGTCAAGCTCGTCAGGAATGAGCCTTCTGAAGCGCCCCGAGTCTCCCCGAATTGCGTGTTTCATTCTGCTGGCGCCGGATCCGCCTTCCGCTGTAAGAATAGTTCGCGCAGCTTTATCAAGGGAGTCTGGCCACGGCATATTTCCTTCGGAATACTTGTACTTGAAACCAGTCTTCGCTGTTCGATCAATCGACTTTGCCTTCCGCTCCTTCATCCACGAAGCAACTTTTTCGTCTGGAATGAAGAACTGGTCCGGAACCTGAGAGTCCGAGACAACGATATCGCGGAGATGCACATATTTGCCGTTATAGGAGGGAGTAATCTTCCCAGTTAGACAAGATCCACTTTGCATTACCCCCGCACTCTGGAACACTGACACCTCTTCGCCAATGCCAAAGTTCTGGCTTGTCTGATATGGGTCAAGCGCAATATTAATCTCGCAGCAACGCGTCAGCTCCTGTTTGACGGGGAATGCACGAGGTAAGACACCAGAAGACACCAGCCGCTCTCTAAGGTCCCATTCCGGCTCGTCCCTAACTCCGAAAATGAAGACTCTCTTTCGTTTCTGCGGGAATCCATAGTCAGCAGCATTAATTACTCGCCATTCGACCGAGTAGCCTTCCCGAGCAAGACAAGAAAGGATGATGGCAAAATCTCGCCCTCGTTGGTCAACGGGAGACTTCAATAGCCTATCCACGTTTTCGAGCAAAAGGAACCTCGGCTTCTTCAGCTGGAGGAAGCGAAGGATATCCCACCAGAGAACGCCTTTCTTCCCCTCAATACCATGGGCTTTGGACAAGGGTTTTGCAACGGAATAGTCCTGGCAGGGAAAACCACCGACAAGCATCTGCACGTCAGGAATAGACAACGAACCAGCTGCAACCTCATCCATGACCTCATGGATATCTCTATTCACACAGCCGCCGCTTCCAAAGCGGTCGGTATAGCACTGCCAAGCAAACTGGCGCTTGGGCGTTCCAGGAGGCTCCCACTGATTCGCCCACACCGTTTGGAAAGGCCCCGCTCCCTGCCGCTCAAAATCGGGGTATCTCTCGTCGTGATAACCATCTAGGGCCAACCGGAATCCGCCTACTCCGGCAAACAGCTCTGCGACATGGACTGTCTGATTCGACATTATTACCAGCCGTTCCGGAACTTATTGAGACAATTCAGAGGCGCTGTCTCGCAAAATTTAACTGGCCCAATGATCGATGATCCCATTGGTATTGTCAAGATTACCTTGAAATATCGCAGAAAATGCCACGGTTCACCTAGGCTGCCTTCGCAGCGAAGGATCATATGCGGACAAGAACGCGCGAGCACCGAGCCTGAGTCCGATATCCAAGTAACATATAGGTAAACTAGACTGCAAATCGCGCCGTCAAAGGAATCAGTATGCATGGTAGCGTCGAGAATCTCATCGAAATGCAGCACCAGGCTCTTCTCGAATGGACATCTGACAACCTAGAGTACGAAGAACTTTATCGACAAATTAGGAACAAGGATCTCAGGGTTACTATTAGCACCCTTCACCATGAGCTTGTCGTATTGCTTAAAAAGATGAATGCGCGTCTGCCAGTGCAGGAACACTCAAACAATCATTATTGGGCAGATGAGAGTCGAGAGTTAATTGATGTGATTGACATCTCCATTGCACTTGTTTCTGGACTTAAGGATACGGGTTTCTCATTAACTATCGATTCATATTATTCTGATTTATTTGGGAAGCTACGGTCGTTTCTCTGCACGAGTGGCGGAAGCACTCTTCCAATGGGGATGTCAAAAATTGACGTCTACTATCGAAATAGAATTTTTATCTCTTCGGACACGATATGCGTATCCCGGCAAACCGACACACAGCGCTATCAGTTAAAACCCATCGGAGAAGGTTCATATGCCGAGGTATTCAAATACCATGACGCAAACTACAACAGAGATATCGTTGTGAAGAGGGCGAAGAAGAATCTCAATCAAAAGGAGAAGGCGAGATTCCGTCGCGAGTTTGAAATCATGCAAGAGCTAAGTTCACCATATGTTGTCGAGGTGTACCGGTTCAATAACCAGCAATACGAATACACAATGGAATATATGGACTCGACGCTTCACAAGTTCATTTCGAGTAACAACACAAAACTCGACCCGTCACTGCGCATAGGATTGGCAAGACAGATTATTAGAGGATTTAGATATATCCACTCAAAGAAGCTGCTCCATCGAGACATCAGCCCAAATAATATCTTGCTGAAACAATACGAAGGTTTGATTGTTGTAAAGCTCTCGGACTTTGGCTTAGTCAAGGTTGAGGAAAGCACTCTAACTTCCCTAGACACGGGGTTTAAGGGATCATTCAACGACCCAGCTCTTCGTATTATTGGTTTCAATAACTACACGATGGCACATGAAATGTATGCGCTTACCCTGTTGCTTTACTTTGTTCTTACCGGAAAGAAGAACATCAACCTGATTTCAGATAGCAGCCTAAAAGACTTCGTAGAAAAAGGTATCTCGTCAGACGTTTGTGCACGGTATTCCAACACGGAGGAACTCTCCAGGTCCTTCGAAAAAGCAATATCATCCCAAACGAAATGCGTTGATATAAATCGGAGAACGGACAGCAAGACACCTGGCTTCGCTCGGTGACGAAACTAAATCAAATATCTTCTCTGTATATGAAGAAACAATCCAGCTATCCCGTACCGAATAGAAGATCTCCAGTAATTTGCTCTAGCCAAAAATCGACCAAATATATAATTATCGGTATTACTTTCATACAATATAAGCAGTCTAACAGCACTTTTATTATCAAAAAATGGTAGGGGCGGTGGGACTCGAACCCACAATCCTTTCGGTCGCGGATTTTAAGTCCGCTGCGTATGCCAGTTCCGCCACGCCCCCATGTGCCAAGTCTACGTCAGCGAGCGCAGCACCGGCTTCCAGACCACCGGTGAGGGCTGCCCCTGGAGCGTGAGCGCCGCCGTGATGGAAAG
>JGI20225J20221_1002783_pt1 | contig 12044 bp, 16 predicted proteins | sample BioMet4_FD_20221 | JGI IMG/M metagenome (IMG submission 20221) | reverse complement strand
CACCCCGCCCCTATACCCACCGCACTATCCACCATAGTCTACTGCACCCCCGAATGAGCGCATTCGCAACTATCATAAAAGATAGATGTTATTTGTATCTTCCTTGAATAGTTTGATTATTCACGTGAATAATGACACCCCCATTATTCGGGGTGAATATTCACCACAGTTGAAAGGCCTGTCTCTACACTCTAACTATATAATATTATTATATTATTCACTGAATATTTTACGTGAATAATGAGTCATTATTCAATTATTCACCGCTTTTTTGCTTGGATGAATATTCACCTGTGGTGAAGAACTCACTGCCCTGCCCCCATCCCCCGAACGCAATCTAAGTTCGGTTTGTTCTCCCCCCTGTGGTAGCCAAAGCATCACCCTTCCCTTCGCCTACAACTTTTGTATTAGTATTAGTAGTGAGATATTTTTGTGCTGGTTATTGACTCATTCGTAACAGGTGATATTCTGGTGTCTGGAGGGATTAGCATGGACAATAGACCGTTGAGCAACATTGGCGAGGCCGCTACCGATCTTCATTGCTGCAAGGCGACCCTGTATCGGGCGGTAAAGGCGGGACTCATCCCGGCGGTACGGATCGGGCGTTCCATCCGACTCGAACCAGAGACCATCCAGAACATCCGCAAAAACGGACTGCCCCGGCTGACCGAGGCCAGGTAGTCGCAGGGCCTTTCAGGTGAGCACCATACGAGGCCATGGGGCAAAGCTACCCCGAAAGCGTGAACAGGCGATAGCGGCGCTTCTGACGGCTCCCAGCATCGAAGCTGCGGCATTGCAGGTCGGCGTTGCGAACGCGACACTTCGGCGCTGGTTGACCGATCCTGGTTTCAAGGCGGAATACCTCGCTGCCCGACGTGATGCGGTGTCCCAGGCGGTCGGTGCGCTGCAACGTGCCTGCCTCGAAGCTGTGGAGACGCTCCGCGACGTGATGACCGACCGCGATGCGCCGCACCATGCCCGTGTTGCTTCGGCCCGTGCCGTGCTTGAGGGGGCCTTGCGCGGAATCGAGGTCGAGGACGTAGTTGCCCGCCTGGATGCGCTGGAACAGGCCCAGGCCGAGGACAGGAGGTAACATGAAGGACTCCGTCAAGCGTCGCATTGAAGCGATTGAACGCAGTATCGCCGCGTCTGGGCCGTTGGGACCAGTCAAATTTTTCATGCAACAGGACATTGGCGGAGCATTTACCTGCGATGGGCGGTTTTTTGCCACAGAGAAAGCAGCTAAAGCCGCCTATCCTGAAGTGGAAACCTTCATCTTTCTTGAAGTCGTCGATGGCCGGCGCAAACACAACACAACCGACGAGGAAAACCAATGAAAAGTCGTATCAAGGCCGCTGCTAGCAACATTAAATCGTTGCAGCAACAGCGTGACACAATTTTGGGGCGCATCAACCCCGACCTCACAGCCGAGGCGGCGGGGCGCATCCGGGCCGAAGCCGACGCGGCCACTGAAAGACCCTTGAGAGAGAGTCGGGCCGCGCTGGCTCGGCTGCTGGACGAGGCGCGGGCTACCCGGGCACAACTCGGGAATCCCCTGGCGGTCCTGCTCAAGGCCGCCCGTAAGTCCCTGGCAGAATCCACGCCTGGGGTGGCGGTCCTGGCCGACGCCATCAAATCCTTGCGCGACGACGCCCTCGGGCTCGCGCTTCCCTGCGTTGAGACCTCGCCCTTGTTGTTGCTGACGCTGCGTGCCGAGGCTGCCCGGCGCGGTGATCCACTTCTGACTTCTGAGGCCGACAAGTCCGCCCTCCGACAGTTCGCGCCGAAAGATGAAATTGTCGCCCTGGTCGAGGCCGAGGTCGAAGGCCTGGATTTTCTGGCCAGCAATGAACCGAACCCCGGCCGGCGCCTTGGTCTGGGGCATGAACTGGAGGGGCTGCGAAAAATCCTCGCCAAGCCCGACCCTTCCGCTGTGGTTGCTGCACTGGCTGAAACCGACCCCCTGGCCCGTCTTGAGGCTGGGCACGCGGCGGCCGAAAATGCCGCGTAACGTGTTCATTTCCGCCGATGCCGTCACGTTGTTGGAGCCGTCGCCCGAGGCGGTCAAGGCGACGGATGAGGCCATCAAGGAACTAGCCGAGGCCGAGGCCAAGGCGTGCGCCGAACGTGCGGCCCGACACCAGGAACACCTGGGACCAGGCTGGAAACCGTACCGGCGGCCGGACCCCGACAAGCTGGCCCGAGAAAAACATCCCGGGAAACCTCGGGGATGGTTGTAACAGGGGCCGTCTCCGGGCGGCCCTGCTCCCACAGGGGGGTATGATGCGCAAGGATTTGACGGATAGGCTCGNCAAGCTGGAATCCAAGTTGACCCCGACCGGCGGCGGTGTCGCCGTACTGCTGGCCGATGGCCAGGTGATTTGCCAGGGGCAGAAATATCCCTCTGTGGAAGCCCTGCCTCCCGGCGGCTACCTGCTGGCCCCCGAAGCGATGCCCGCCGACGATTGGAGCACCAAAGCCCAGGCCTATTTCCGCGAGCATCCTGACAACGACCCTTGGATCGAATGAGAACAAACAGGAGTTAGCTTTCATGATTGTTCGGTGCCGTCAGACAGGCTGACGGTGCTGCGGGGCGGTCCGGTTGGCTCGACTGGACCGCCCTTTTTTGTGGCCGGGCGGAACTGACGGCGTTGGAACGGGACAATCTGGTGGCAGAGTGGGTGGAACTGACGGGCGAAAAAACTGTGCAAGATGCGCAGTTTTCACAAGCCGGTCCAGGTCGTGGGAAAAAAGAAGGTCTTAGCGAGGCGTCCCGACAGCTCGGAATTGAGCGCACCGATGTCCACCGCGCCCTCAAAGTCGCCTCCCTTTCCCCGGGCCATCGGCCGCGAGATTACGAACGAGATTGAGCGGCGGTTGCGTAAAATACGGCTTGCCTTGCAGGGGACTCAACTCCGGTGGGCGTCCCGAACAAGACGGGTGAACCAGTAATAATCTGATATTTATCATTTAATTCAATTTGTTAAAAAATGACTACTGATATCAGGGTGGTGTTTATCATAAAACGTACAATTTATTATTTTATTAGTTTCGCGGTCTATTGTTATGACTGCCGCAAGGCTTGCATTTAATTGATAATAATGACCTATGTTTGCAATAGGGAGGTCAATAGTCGGTTTGCTTGAATAAGAACACTTCCATGTATAACCATGTTTTTCTTCCCCATGCACATAGGAAGGACACACCATATCTTCTCGTCCTACACTCTCTGGTTTTACAAGTACGAACATATCTATTCGTTTTTTTATCTCTTTTGCATCTTCAACGGTGTATTTCTTAGAAAAAACACTTAAACGAATATTGCCAAACTCACCGGTATGACTGAATTTACGCAGCAAACTAAAATTTGACAAATAAATTGATTTAGTAGACCGGGTGTGCTCTGTAATCGTACGCTTAACCCCAAATGAATTTTCTCCAACATATTCACGGTCTGATTTTTCTTTTTCTATATCAATCACAAAAACGCTATTTTCATTTTGTCGGTTGTACATTTGCGAAGTACAATTTGCCGAATCGTTTATGCCAAACTCAAGATTTTCGACATCGGCGTTATATTTAAGCCACACCGAATCCTTGTCTATTTTGAATAAGTAGTATTTGTTTATATATTTATCTTTTTCTTTCTTGGCAAACATTACCTTTTTATCGTAAATAGCCGATGTTTCAAATTCGTCCTTAGTTGGCAACATGCAGGCTATGAACACGTCTGTTATAACTTTTGATATATTATCAATATTTATACAACATTTTTTGTTTTCATAACACTCGTCGGTGCTGGCATTTTTATTGCCATTAGCTTCAACAATGGTGGTGGATGGGGCGACGAGTAACAGTGTCATACAAAACAAGCCTGCCTGTAGCGCAAAAGTAAAAAATTTTCTCACGCCCCGCCTCCCGATCTTTTCCCCGCCCCCGATATCAGCTTTCGAATAGCCCCGGCAACCCTTGGGCACAAAAAAGACTTGCCTACCCCTCTTCGAATAGATCCCTGACCCGGACCCCGAGCGCGGCCGCGATGGTGGCAAGGGTCTCCAGTCGGCACTGGAGGATCTGCGGGCCACGGGCACGGTTGACGGTGACACTCGAAAGTCCCGTCCTATCCTGCAACACCTGAAAGGTAATGCCCTTTTCGTCCATTATCTCTTTGATTTTACTTGAAATCACCTATAGACCCCTCTTCAATATATCAAAGAAAGGTCTTGATCTGTCTACTTCAATATATTACAGTGCAAGCCAATGAACACCGCTTAATACAAAAAAAACAGGCCCCGGATGGGATGGCCGTCCCGCCCGGAGCCCTGACCAACCCGAAACGTAGGAGGTTTCGAGCATGGCTAAGCATCCGCTTAACGTTTCCCCGTCCCCTGTTCAATCCCTTCCCCGTAACCTAGCCGCTATCAGAGCCTGGGCGCTGCTTAAGGCCCTGTGCGGCCACTCTCGCCCGTTCTTTAGCGACGGCCCGGACTCTCTCTCTGTGGAGCCCTGTGCGCCGATTTGCCCGGTTCTGGCCGGTGGGGAGGAGCGCCATGGATAAGCCCAACCGCTGTGAGTCCGTTGTCTGCAACCCCACGCCCCGGGTGGAACTTCTCTCCAATATCAACGCCGTAACCGCCGGCATGGCCCAATGGCATGAACTGTTGACCGCCCTGGTGGAAGCCTACCCGTCCACGGCAAGCAATCTGGCCCAGGTCGCCAAGCTCGGTGCTTCGTTGCTCATGCAAGAGGGCGCGGAACTGGCCGTGCTGTCCCAAAAGCTGACCGAGCCCGGAATGCCGCCGGCAGTCGTCGCAAGGACGGGCGAGGGGGTGCGGTCATGAGCGTCAAGACCCTGGTGCGCAAGGCGGCTTTCAAGGCCATGGGGTGCGTCGAGATTCCTTACGGCGGCAAGGTGGGCATGTCGCCCGAGGAAGAGCAGGCCGCGCACGCTCGAAATGGGCTGAAGCCGGTTTTTCTTCCAGACGATCCGCGTTTTCCCGGCAGGTATTTTATGTCCACGCAGGGGGGGCGCAACGCCACGCCCGAGGAAGTGGAATTTCACCTGGGGATAGAGCGCGAATGCCTTGAACGGCACGGCCTGACCTTTGCCGAGCCGGGTGACCAGGACGGATTCCTAGTGAAGTGGAAGAACAAACGGGACCGGGAACGCATGACCTTCGATCGGCTGGGCAGCGTGTCCGGGACCGTCACCGACGACGGTCAGGAAAGATAAAACGCGTTTGTTTTCGTTCGGGGGTGTCGGGACCGCCGATGCCCCCACGGAGAGAAGACAATGGAAGCTGCATTGCAGATCTACAATATACCCACTGTGGAAATACCGATCCAAGCCGCCGACGAAGAGCATTTGACCAAAATGTGGCTGTTCGGGAAAGCGACACGTACAATAAAGGAATATACTGCCGACCTGGCCGCGTTCCGTGCTTTTACAGGTGGCCTGCCGCTGCGTTCTGTCACTGTGGCCAATATCCAGGACTACGTGGCTGATATGCAAGCCCGATGGCTGGCCGTGCGGACGATAAACCGCCGTCTGGCGTGCATCAAAAGTTTGTGCTCATTCGCGCTACGGCTGGGGTATTTGCGCTTTTCCCCGGCTGCACCTGTGCGTGGACTGAAAATTCCCAATACTCTTGGCGAATTGCTAGTGTCCGAGGGTGACGTACTGAAGATGCTTGCCTTGTCCGAGGGGAATCCGCGAAACCATGCAATCCTGTTGCTCTTTTATGCCGCCGGTCTGCGTGCGTCCGAACTGTGCGGCCTCTCATGGCGCGATTTTCGAGAAGTTGAGGAAGGTGAAGCCGTGCTGCATGTTCTTGGCAAGGGTAGCAAGTCCCGCCACGTGACGCTTACGGCTGGAGTGTTGGGCAAGGTGAAGGCCTTGAAGCAGGAGGCCGACGGGCCAGACGATGCAGTATTCAAGAGTCGCAAAGGAAGCCGACATCTGTCCTACAGCCAAATTTGGCGCATCGTCAAGGAATCAGGCCAGAAAGCGGGCCTTGGCCGCAAGATGCGGCCTCATATCCTGAGACACTGCAATGCAAGTCATAGTCTTGCTCGGGGCTGTCCCTTGGCTGTTATTCAGGCGACGCTCGGCCATGCGTCCCTGAGCACGACGAGCGTGTATGTGCATGTTGGTCGTGCTGAGTCGAGCGGGCGGTATCTCGCGGTGGGGTGACGGTGCTAGGTTGAAAACACTTGACCGCCGGCGGCGGGTTACCCTATGGAATTCGAGTCCACAGGCGTTTCATGGCTTGTCTATGTTTAACCTGTGGACACCATTCCGCATTTGCGGGCTGCTCCGGGCTGGGCTCGGGGTTCAAGTTCCTGAGGCGAGCGGCTGGGCCGCGACACCGTGAAGGCTTGAAAGCGTACATCGTGTGCGTTTTCAGGCCTTTTTTGTTTTTTGGAGCCTGGAGGGGGGAAGCACGGGCAATGACGAATGCCCATTTACGACCAAGCGTTGCCGCTGGCGGCAATCACCCTGTTCACCAGGGCATCCCGGGGGTGATAACGATGCCAGTGATAACTAAGACCGATTTGTTGGCAACGTCGTTGCCGCACACGGCAAGGGGAGCCTTCCTTTAACTCGCGGGCGGTGTTTTTTTCTTGACAAGTTACCACGAACACCACGGGGAAACATGGTTCGATTGTTGACTGAATAAAAAAGGGCCGCCAGCAACCGCATGTGCGCGGTGACCAACGGCCGGGAAAAGTAAGTTTAGCCCTGAGAGAAGCAAACCTACCTTCCCTGCCCGCCTCGGTCAAGCTGAAAGCCACCAAACCGCGCCCATGGAGGGCAAAATGGACAAGCGCATAAATGGCGTGACAGGTGAAGTGCGTTCTACGGTCAAGGTACATCCTTTGCGGGCCGAGTTTCGGGAATTGAAGGTGCGACTTGTGGATGTTGCGGCGTATGTCGGGACAAGCTACAGCACTGTTGCGCAGTGGTTGCAAGGATATAGGCGCCCGTCCGCTGTTTTTGAGTCGCGCCTACAGGCGTTTGCCGCCCAAAAGCGCCGCGAGCGCGAGCAGGCCCAGGCCCTGGAGCAGGGGGGCGCGGATGAGTAGTCCTGCCGACATCAAGACCGTGGCCACGGCGGCCCTGGCTCGGGCTGGGGAGCTACTGCCGGCCTGGCTCCCGGGCGGCCGATTCCAGGGCCGAGAATACGTCTGTGGTGACCTGGCCGGCAGCGCTGGCGAGTCCTTGTCCGTCAACACCGAGACCGGGGCGTGGTCCGACTTCGCCACGGGCGACCGGGGAACCGATATGGTGGGCCTGTACGCGGCCATCAATCGGGTGGGCCAGGGTGAAGCGGCCACGGAGCTTGCACAGGCCCTGGTAGTCAACGGTGAGGCCAGAAAGGCCCCACAGGTAAAGAAAGTGGCGGACTGGCTCCCGGTCCTCCCCGTGCCGGCCGACGCGCCCGATCCGGATTTCCACCACTCCCGCCTCGGTGCCCCTGTGGCCACCTGGACATATCGCGACCACCAGGGCCGCGTGCTGGGGTACGTCGCCCGGTTTGAGACTCCCGAAGGGAAGCAAGTGCTCCCGCTGACCTACTGTGCGCAAGGCCTCCGGGCCGCGTGGCGCTGGAAATCATTTCTCGAACCGCGCCCGCTCTACGGCCTGGATCGACTGGCCGCTGCCGATGCCGATGCGCCGGTGCTTATCGTCGAGGGAGAAAAAGCCGCTGACGCTGCGCAACGCCTGTTGAGCCCGGATTTTGTGGCCGTCACCTGGGCAGGGGGGAGCAAGGCCGTGGGCAAGGCAGATTTCACGCCCCTGTCCGGCAGGACTGTCTGTATCTGGCCGGATAACGACGATTCCGGGATAACTGCTTCCCAGACCGTTGCCGCTTCCATGGTCGGGAAGTCCGGCCCCGGGGGTATTTCCATCGTTGAGCTGCCTATGGTTTCGGTGAAGGGGTGGGACCTAGCCGACGCCGAGGCCGAGGGCTGGACCGGGAGACAAGTGACGGGCTGGATCGCGTCGCACGCGGAGCCCTACCCGACGCCCCAGGCCACGCCAATGCGCACAAATGACTCTTTGCTCCCATCCCAACCGGAAGGCCCCAAACCGACCGCCGGAAACCGTGTCGCCCGCGCCCTGGGTGCGGCCGTGACCCTGGAGACATTCCGGTCCATGGAGATAAAGGCCCGGCCTTTCATAATTGACGGCCTGCTGAGACAGGGCGAGACGGGCATGGTGTTCGCAAAAACCGGCGTGGGGAAAACCTTTTTCTCACTGTGCCTCGCCATGGGAGCAACGCGCTCCGGTCCTGTCGTCGGTCCATACGCCACCGTAAATCCCTGTGGCGTGCTCTACATCGACGGCGAAATGGCGGCCTGCGACATGCAACAGCGCATCAACAGCATGGCCGTGCAAGCCGATGGAAGCCGCTTTCACCTCTTGTCGAGTGAACTACTGGCCACAGACAATCAGGCTATCCCCGCCATGGATGACGAGTGGCGCCCGGCCATCTTGAATTGGTTGCATGAACACCCCGACATCGGCCTTATGGTTTTGGACAACCTGTCCAGCCTGACCCCGGGTGTAGCCGAGGACAAGCGCCTTGACTGGGACTCCATCAACCAATGGCTTATCGAATTGCGGCGCAACGGTCTCTCTGTGCTGCTGGTGCACCACGCGGGCAAGGGCGGAGATCAGCGCGGAACCAGTGCCCGCGAAGACCAGCTTAATCTGACCCTCAAGTTGACGGCCCTGGAAGATCGAAAAACTACAGCCTTTCGCGTCGATTTTCAAAAGGCGCGCGGTCTTTCCGGGGAGCAGAAGAAGCCATTCGTCGTGGAGCTGGTGGAAGATGAGCACGGGAAAATTGATCTGCTCCACAAGACTGTCTCCGACGAGACCACGGCGCAAATCGCGTTTCTCGCGGTCGAGGGGCTTTCTCAAATTGAAATCCGGGACAAGACCGGAGTGTCGCAAAGTGGTGTTTGTCGGCGCCTGAAAAAGGCCGAGGCGGACGGGCTGCTGGTGGTGCGCGGGGCGGGACCGGACAAGACCTACGCCCTGACCGACCTGGGCCGGGCCGCCACACTCGGCATGGACGCCGAAGCCCTATGATCGGCCATTATTCATATTCACACCCTAAGCCCGTGAATAATTGAATAATGACCCCGTTTTTTGCAATATTCATATATAATTTCAGTATGATGCAGCCAAAAATCGCCGTGAATAATGACCCCGCTTTTGGCCTTCATTATTCACTCGGGGGGGCGCCGAAATGAGCGCGGCCACAGCCTTCAAATGCCCCGAGACGGGAGATGTCGTCCGTCCCTCCGGCGGCCGGTGCCCCACCTGTGGTGCCGACCGTATGCGCGGCCACCTGCGCCTGGTTGGTCGGGAATGGGTGCTCGACCAGGAAGACGACCAGGGGCTGTCACTGGTGAAGAATCCCACGCCCGTGATCGAGTATGCGCCCTCTTTCAAGCCCAGGCGCCAGTTCGTGACCCCGGACCTACTGCGCCGCTACAGGACGGCCAGGGCATGGCTGGTACCCCGCGAGAACGCGCTTCTGGCTGCTGGCTGGACGCGGGCCGGGCTGTACCGGATCAATCGGCCCTTGGGCCGGACCTACACCTGGGGCTTGGCCTGGTCCATGTGGTGGGCCGAGCCCAACGTCACGCCCCGCCTGGGAGCAGCCGGTCACGTCGGATTTCATGTCCACGAGCATGACGGGCGCGTCAACGTGCTGGTGGCGTGGCCGAGGTAGTTCCGGTGCAAGAAAAGGATATTTTGCTCTTCCCTGTCGAGGCAGTCCCCGACCCGGGCCGCCCCCTGACCGCTGCCCAGGCGGCGGAGCTTTTGGGCGTTGACCGGGCCACCATCACCAAGTACGCCCGGGACTTTGGCGGGGTGCGCGTCGGCCGCTGCATCCGGTTCTTTGAAAACATAGTCAGGAGTTGTATTTATGCCCACGCTAACCAAGCGGCGCGGCGCCATGAGGTGGCGCGGCCAAGTATGGAAACAGGGCCGAGTGGTGGCCAGCAAGTGGTTCGGGACCACGGAAAAGGACAGGCGGGCAGCTATTCTGTGGGAGGAGGCAACCAAGGCCGAACTGGCGGAGAAGGCCAAGCAGACCCCCATGGACTACTTGACGGTCCTGGGCTGGGCAACAGCGGTGCTTGACGACGCCAAGCGGCGCAGGAGCCAGAAGACCTATGCCGAAAAACGAGACGTGTTTCGTCGGCTGCTCAAGCACGAGCGGTTCCGGCCTGGCTCGTCGGTCTCCAGCGTCGGGGCACCGGATGCCCTGGCCTATCTGGGGGAGCAGTTCGACGCCAGGAGTGGCAACGCGGCCAACAAGGACCGGAAGAACCTCTCCACGGCTTGGACCTGGGGTTTGCAGTTCCTACCGGGATTCCCGGCTGGTCCAAATCCGTTTCTGGCTGTCCAGCGATTTCCCGAGGTCAGGCGGCCCCGGTATGTTCCCCACGAGGAGGACTTCCGCAAGGTGCTCGACATGGCCGTGGGGCAGGACCGCGTGATGTTGCTAACCTTCCTGCATCTGGCTGCCCGTCGAGGCGAAGTCTTCGGGCTGAGGTGGGAGGATATTGACTTCGCCGGGAGTCGTGTGCGTCTGGCCACCAAGAAGACCAGGAACGGGTCCACACGGCTTGACTGGCTACCTATGACCGGAGAACTGCGTCAAGCCCTTCTGGGTTGGTGGGAGGCCCGCCCCCATAAGCAGGCGCAGCACGTTTTCGTCATAACGGGAGGATTCAACTTCAACAATCAGCATGAGGGCAAGCCGTTCCGGTATCGTCAACACTTCATGGAACAACTGTGCGAGCAGGCCGGGGTCAAACCCTTCGGATTCCACGCCATCAGACACCTAAGCGCGGTCATCCTGTTCCAGGCAGGCTACCCCGTGGCAACCATCAAGGCCATCCTGCGGCACGAGGATGCCCGGACAACGGAAAAGTATCTTACTCGCCTGGGGCTTGATCCAGAAGACCTTGCGGAGGCTCTGACCGTGTTCGAGCGGCGCGGCCCGGCAAAAATAACCCCTCTACATCCAGCGGCTATATCCGCTGGCTCGAAATAAAAGAATCAGCACATAACACACTGTGAGGATTGAAGGTTCCGAATAGGATTTCAATCCATGTCATCGGCAGCCGATGCCGGCGTCGCAGAAACGGCCCACGCCGTATTCGCGGCGGCGCAGGAACTTCTGGGGATCGGGCCCGATGATCTGCAACTCGGGCTGGCGGGCCTGCATGGACAGGGCGATGTGCATTTCCTTGGTGCAGCCCGTAGAAAACGTGGCGTCCTTGCCGGCCCACACCGACGGCGTCTTACGCCCGAGCAGACCGAAGCTCTTTTCGATGTCGAAGTGGGTCTGGAAGCGCCAGACATCAATAAGCCCGCTGCGCTGGACCCTTTCCCACATGAACATCAAATCGTCGGCGTCCATGCCCTCTTCGAAGTGCTCGGCCGGATTGATGATGCTGGTGCCGGGCAGCTTTTCCCGCAAGTGGGCCACAAAGGCCGTGACCAGCTCGATGGCCGTGCCGGTCTGGCCGGGGATGGAGCCGATGATGGCGCTGTAGAACATCACTGCCTTGCCGGCGAGCTTGGCCGCGCGCATGCCGGCGATGATCTCCTCGGCCTTGGCCGTGATCTCGGCCTCGGTGAACGACCGCGCCCCGGGTGCCCGCGGCTTGAAATCCATCCGAAACGTCCCGTCCGCGTCCCGGTCGAAGGCCACCACGTCCCGGGTGAACTGGTGGCTCGTGCCGATCAGGCGCCGACGGTTGAGGGGCCCCTTGGCCAGGATGAGGTCCGCCTCTTTCCAGGCCCGGGAAAAGGTGACCGAGACCCGGTAGAGATTGAGCCGTTCCCGAGTGCCGTCGGAAATGATGGTGAGGGGATTTTCCCGGATCATCTGGAGCAAGGCGTTTTTAGCCAGGCGCGGCTCGTCCAGGACATGGGCCCCGGCCAGGGCCGCGTCGAGGATGGGATCGCTGTCGGTGTCCCACAGGGTCGGCGCGTCGAAGTAAAA
>JGI20225J20221_1002782_pt1 | contig 12046 bp, 9 predicted proteins | sample BioMet4_FD_20221 | JGI IMG/M metagenome (IMG submission 20221) | reverse complement strand
AGTTTTGTCAACTCGTAACAGGTTCCGACGTGATAAAAAAGAAACCGTTTTTTCTTGCACTTCGCTGTGTCCCCGTTGAAGTCAACGGTTAGTAGACAACAATAACTCTGAAGCATTTTTGACTAACAGGCTGGCACAAAATAAAGGCGCACGGCACCGGTCATTCACACAGAAGCACGACGGTTCTCGCCCGGCGTATATAAAATAAAGCGACAAGTGTCACTGATGGACCGACGGTATCGAATGGCGTCGTAAACGTGGACGACTCAGACGTTCGCGTTTGTCGTGGCGGCGGTACGTGGTTAGGACGTCCTAAGTTTATAAGTCCAAACTTGCCAGTAACAATAGTTGACTTTACAGGGACGAGGCGAAAGGTGTTCCTACGTAAGGTTCGTTGAACAATTTGGGGTGCAACTTCATAACAAAGAAGACATATTTTTGAACGGTAATGGGCAAGGAGAGACTTTATACCGTAAAGGATCGCTACGTCCTGAAACTAAAAGGAGCGAAGTAAAATTTCGCTGTACTACCTGTTCGTGATAATGGCAACGTTGTATTCCTTAGTACAGCTCGTCGACGCAACTCTTAACGTTAACGTACTGGCCCGTTACTGGTACAAGACCGTAAATTTACGGTCAGGAAACTCGGCGCGGGTTGCGGGTACGCCGTTTATAGCGGAAATAACCTAAGGTGCACGTCTTCTACTGTTCCCGTTAACTTTAGGTAGGACGAGGTCGGGCAGTATAAAAGGACGGTCGCGCCCTGTTTGTGGTTTCTCTCTATGCGCGGTGATTCGGTGTATTTTTAGGCGGGCGTGGTCTATACTTGTATAAACATTTCCGAGTGTAAATAAGGACTGCGTAGCCGACGTCGACCTAAAAAGAGGTTGTCTCGCATGTAAGTATATGGGGGTCGCGCACATAAATATTATGTTCTTTTCCTTCGTGACGCTACTGTTGACTGTATATTTATAATGCCCTGAGAACTAGTTTCTCGTAGCCGGGATAAGTGGGCCTTAAAAACTTTCGTCGCCTTACCGTGCCACCCATTTGTGGTAAGTCAGTGGCTAACCATCCGGTCACCCGACGCGCCATTCCAGTGGAAAGGGTTTTTCGGACCGTGGCGGCATGGTTTATATCACTCATGTTCGGGGCAGGTGTTGAACCAAAGGTGCCTCGCCCTGTGTCACCCTATTTACGTATTTACTCGCGCGGATCACTTGGACGTTTTGGCCGTGGTATTTTGACGACGCTGTCCTAACGGTCAGAAATAAAGGGCGTATTATAGGCTACCTTCGCGGTTCGTTGTAAGTAAGGAAAGTCACGGTTCTAAACATAAAAGGACGAAAAAGTTTTTCTTACGGCGGGTTTTACGGCTCCGTCTTATACACAAGGGTAGACTTGCGCTGGACGTCTTTATTAGGCTTCTCTTTACTTTTTTTAAGTAAAACGTTCGTGAGGCGGCATTAAACATAGCAATACTGGTAAAAAAAAAACGTGCAAAACGTTTCTTGTCGAAAAATAAAATGTTTTTTTTAAGGTGGAAGGATCGGTGTTTCCCTTTTAATATATTAAGTGGACCGTTCTACCCTTCCTGTAACCGGAACGTCCTTGAGACGTAACTTGAAAACGTTCTTTGGAAGCGCGCGGACATAATCGTAGATTTTTTCTTTGCTATATTGTTTAGTGGATAGTGACTCACCTAAGTTCGGACTCGTTCGGGTACATCCACTAATGGGCGGCATTTAGGTTACGGTGGCCTTGTAGAAAAGTCTCTAACATAAAAAAGGTTAACCCGTCTACGTAAGAAGTTAATGCGCCGTTCGGCGCCGTTCTCAGGGCGGCGAATATTTTTCTGTCCGCTCCATAGTAAGTGCGCCCTTTGTAAATTAAGGCCCGTATCGCCCGACCAAGAGAGCATTGAAAAAACGCGGGTACTGAACTTAGAGCATAGGTTTAAAATACAAAAAATAACTATTCCCTTCTTATGCTAACGGCGTTCCGTGTTCTTCAAATAATTAGCGTCGGCTGGTACCTACGGACTTTGTGGAAACCTTCTTAACGCAAACGCGTCCGCTTAAAACCGTTGACGACCGCCTTTTAAGGGGCAAACGGAACGCCTAGTGCGGTGCAAGCAAATGACCGTCTAAATCGGATGGGGTGAAGACGCGTATATATCAACCTCGTATTCCCACTGTTCACAAAGCGAACGAAGGAGGTGAAACCAGTAAATCAGGACGTCGCCTTACTCCGCGGGGTATTTGGCGGTTTTTATTTACGATGTTCGCCGGTAGTTACATTCCGTTATCACCGCGGCCTTCGCTCCCCTTTTGCGTTACCGTCGTTCTCGGCGTGGTTTACGAGGGTATTTCTTAAACGGGAAGCGGCGGATAACAAGGTTTTCAAAGTAAAATTTCCGATAAGGGCACGGTTCGCGCTTTCCTCGCCATTCGCCCATAACGGAACAACTGACCAGACGACCGTCTTCGCCTATGGGCGACGGCTCTCTCGGAAACTCATATAAACGTATGTGGTGTTTGCCTAATTTGAAGTACGTCTCCGGTACTAATAGTAACTTCGGCGTTAACGACGCTGTTGACGATCTACTACGCGTCGGTTCTAACCAATATTCAAAACGTCCGCGCGAAAAGATCATTGACGCGCTTACGTAAAAACATGGAGGGCGAAGACCTCATCGCAGGCGAAATACACAAGTCTAGTAGCCTCAAGGACGATAAAGAAAACTCGAAACAGACATAAAACTTAACCGTTGTGGGTAACAAAGCGGCAATACGTATTGGTATTGAGACAGCGTTTCAACCTTGTGCAGACCAACTGCCCAGGAGCCGCTATTCGTCATATCTGTGTAGAAGAAAAAAGACCCAACAACTCGTAAAGGTAACAACATAAACATTGCGGATGAGTTCCGGGCGCCCTGCCTATACTACGTTACTCGTTAAACCCGAACGTAGAGTTCAAAGGAAACCGATTAAAAATTAAAGACAGGCGGTCGACCAAAGAGAATACGCTACGTTAACTGCCAAGAAAGACATAGCATGCCAAAGGGTTAGACAAGGCGGAAAAGAAACGGCTACCTAGCCAGATGTTCTGACGGAAAAAACATGTAAGCAAACTTGCGTCAGTTCTGGAACAGACAATACAGGTACGGCCGTCTGTTCAGGGTACGGTTCTGCCAGAAGCCCTTCTCCGAAGTAGGCCAAAAGTGCGGAAAAATAAAGTTACCCTCAGTAGTAGTTCATTTAGAAGAAACGTCTTGTCGTGCCTAGGAAAAAGGCCGAAACAGTAAGGCCACTAACAGAGCGTGTCAAGGAAAACAGGCCTTGGACTGGCACGGGCGGAATAGATCTTAAAGCGGCGCATGTATGTGCCTAACTATACATCGTCCGGCAACTCGCGAAAAGGCGCCACCAACAAAACACCTGTTATACTAAAGGATCGACCCGTTGAGACTGTCTCGGCCAAAAAGGCTATGGCCGCAGCGGGAGTGTAGGTGTCCGCTTTCACTAAGGATACAAGCTTAGATCGTATGCTCGCGGCCGCTCTTTACGTCCTTTCGTCACCTCCGGACAGGGGTCTTGCGGTGATTAGGCTGCCAGGTCTAATTAGTGCCTGCTATGATTGCTCCTAATTGCTCTAAGGCCGTGCTTATACCCCTTAGAGGCGTTTACGACCGTCGTTTCTCGCGACACTTTAGCGAGCTTAGTTCTTTACCGCTGTCTTCATGCTCGAACACGTGGCTTTAGTTACTTCTTTGTACCGCGTATACCCTTAGCCAAAACAGTCTTGAATAAGGCCGCCCAGATGCGTCTATGTCTGACGAAGTCCGGTTATTTTGCTAAGTGTGAATAAGTCTATCGTAAATTCTATTTCTGGAACCGTCATTTGACCTTTACAAAGAAGCGATATAACGGGAACAATATAATTGCGAGCCTGAAAATGACGGGATTAGTATCGCCGACAGGCGAATATCTAGAATACGGAGATTTGTCGCCGCGCTGCTTCGCGCCCCCAATAACCGCTAAAATAGTTTAATGGAACCACTACATTCTATCCGGCCGCCGCAATCAAAAAGACGAACATCAAAGCGAATTTTTTTATTACTGGAGTCAAATTTTTCGCCATTAATAAAAAAATACGTTAATAGGATAATAAAATTATTTTATATTAATATATGCCCTGGATGCCGGATTGGAGGATCCACTCCAAAACAACAGATTAATGGATTACTCTAAATATACCCTAGCTTAACAAAAACGATTTTAGCTACAATAGATGACTTTTGTCGTGATGCCTTCAATCATGCCGAGTTTTCCGGATAATGCGCTGATTGTCGAAGCGGGTGCGTCAAGAACAACACTTACAATGAAAAGGTTTCGCTCGCGGTAAGGAAGTCCCATTCTGCCGATTATAAATTTGCCATATTCATGTAGAATTTCATTCATCTGTTCAGTATTGTTCGTGTTTTCAAGCATGATTCCAATAAGCGCAACTCGTGTTTCTTCATTCAAATTGTTTTCCATAAAAGCATTCCCCTTCATACTATGATAAAAATTATGACGCCGATAAAACTATTTTATATTTCTTTTTGCTCAGCAATGACGCAGGTATGCATTCCTTCAGGAAGTGATACATCACGCATACGAACAGTCATGTTGAATGCCCGGCTCAGATTCTCTTCATTTACAATTACTTTTGTATTGCCATAAATTGTGCTTCCGTCGTTGAGCAGAAACAACGTCTTCTGAGAAAGTGTAAGCGCATGTTCAGGAAAATGAGTGTTTATAATTGCAGAAATATGACGTTCTTTCTGTAGTTTTGTAATTGCCTTACACACAATGAGTTGATTTTTGAAGTCAAGGTTTGATTCTGGTTCGTCAAGCACAAGAAGTTTTGGCTGTGAAGCAAGTGCCCGCGCAATAAGCACAAGTTGATATTCGCCACCGCTAATTTGATTGCAAAGTTTGTTTTTGAGATGTGCAATGCCCAATGTTTCAAGACAGTCGTCTGCAATTTCATAGTCAGCTGCGCGCGGTTGCTGTAATTCACCAAGCCGCGGTGAACGTCCGAGCACAACCATTTCTTCAACAGAATATACAAATGTGTTGAGCTTCGCTTGCGGCACGTAGCCAACATTGCTCCAGAATTCTTTCTGCTTCATCTGAAGAATATTTTTTTCATCAATGTCCGTTTCACCGCACTGCCATTTAAGCAGACCGAGCATACATTTTATAAGCGTTGTTTTACCTACACCGTTTGATCCCAGTATCGAAAGCACCTCTGCTTCGTTGACAGAAAAATTTATATCATCAAGGATGATTTTATTCTGCTTGTAACTGAAGCAGCCATTTTTTACGGAAAAAATCATATCTGAATGCCTCCTGTTTTGCGGAGCAAGATGATGAAAAACGGAGCGCCGATTATTGACGTAAGAATTGATACAGGAATTTCTGTGCCGCTTACCGAGCGTGCAAGTGTGTCTATGAAAAGCATAAATAACGCGCCCAGTCCGATGCTCGCGGGAATAACAGACTTGTTGTTGTTTCCATATATCATACGTGATATGTGCGGAATAAGCAGACCAACCCAGCCAATAAGTCCGCACATAGATACAACTGAAGCGGTAATCATTGTGGCGCCAAGAATGACAAGCAATCTAATCCGTTTAACCGGGACACCCAGGGAAATGGCTTCATCTTCGTTGAGTGTCATGAGGTTGAGTTTCCAGCGTAGGAAAAAAATCAGAAGTGTTCCTGCAATGATAAATGGTGAACCTTGAAGCAAAGTAAGTTTTGTTGTTCCTGATAAACTTCCCAGAAGCCAGAACGTAATCGTTGGAAGCACGTCCTGTGGATCGGCAACATATTTGATGAGCGAGACAAGCGCGCTGAACAAAGCTCCAATTACCATTCCTGCAAGCACAATCATGATTATTGATGAAGAACCACGAACTCTGCTTACGGCATATACAAGTATAACTGCAATGATTCCGGCGGCAAGCGCGGCAAGTTGAATTCCCCATGAAGGGAATTTGAAGAGAATTCCAAGCACGGCACCAAAAGAAGCTCCTGTTGCAACACCAAGTGTGTCAGGAGTTGCAAGTGGATTCGAGAATAGCGCTTGGAAAGCAGCACCAGCAACGCTCAAGCCGGCTCCCGCAAGCAATGCCAGCAGTATGCGCGGAAGTCGTATGTTGAAGATGACGTTGTGCACCGTAAGCGGTACGTCTTCGTCAGGAAAGAATGCAGGAAAAAGCGCAGCAAAAAATTGGCGCACGCTGATGTGGAATCTCCCGATTGTAACCGCTACGATTGGCAGCACAATGAGCGCAATCAGTATGATAAATAAAGATATTCTGTTTATGTGGCTATACTTTTGATTCATACAAAAAAATCCTGCATCCTTTTGCTTTAGTTTATTTTTATTCCGGTTGCACCAGAAGCATTCTGGTTGTACATGATTTTGATTTGCTCATCGGTAAGCGTGATGTTGTATAATTCCTTATAATATTGCTTGACACGAGCAACTAAATCAATGTCGCTGAAAAGTTCCGGATATACTTTCTGTGCAATCCAGAGCAATGTGACCGGAGTGTCTGCTGAAGGAGTGTAGCTGCGGTATGAACCGAGAGGCATTTTGTACACCTGCTTATTTTTGACTGCGTTTACGCTTGACCAGTCGTTGCCACCAATTTTATTGTTGTACAAATCATCAGGCACTGCCGGAGTAAAGTTTGTAATGAGAATGACATCAGGATTCCATGCATAGATTTGCTCCATGTTGACAACGGCATTTGAATTTTCTGCACCCACTTCTTCAGCAACATTTTTTGCATTGACGTTGTCGCACCATGATTGACCAAAGAACTTTTTGCCGCTCGTCACGATAGTCTTGTCATTGTATTGGAATAGAAAAAGCACCTTCTTGCGTTTATCTGGCGAAATTGATTTTACTTTTGATTGTATCTCGTTATAAGTTTTTTTGCTGTACGCGCTCACCTGGTCTTTCTTTGACTGTTCAGGAAAAACTTGGCTGAGTAAATCAATCCAGCCGTCGTACGTTGCCAGAATATCATAATTCCATTTGTTGACGCTGAATGCAACTGCGGTGATGCCGGCACTCTGAAGTGTCTGCTTCATCTTTGGATCACGTGATGAGCAGAATACAACATCAGGATTGAGCTTAAGAAGTTCCTCAATGTTCACATCTTCACCATTTGTGTAATTGGTAGGAAGTGAAAGAAATGAAGGAAAGAGCTGTCCGAGCAAGCCTGCCTTTGCGGCTCCCATTGATGCAGGAGGCACGCCAACAAGTTTGTCTGTTCCGCCAAGAAAAACAGTGATGACTGAAGGAAGTGGCCAGATGCTTACAACAGCAACGCGTTTTACTTCCGCAGGAAATAGTAATTTTGTCGCCGTCGTGGTTCAATGATTACTCTTTTTTGCAGCCTTTTTTTGTCTTTGCAGAAAAAGTGGTGATACAAAATGCAAGGACAAGTGCAAGTGCGCAGCATGTCTTTGCAAAAATTTGAAAGTTTTTTTCATAAGAGCTCCCTGTACGTCACACATGCCGTACATAAAAAATATTTCTTTAACACGTGATGCGTGTTTTATTGCCAAAATTGAGAAATCCAGTCATCAAAATTCTTTCCCATGATATAACCGGTATGCTCTTTTCTAAAAATTCGTCCTGAATATCCTTCGGTGTGGCCAGCGAAAGAAATTTTGTATTTTTTGACGCAGCAATATTTATAGAGCGGATCTGCGATGATAAGTGGTGGACTTTTTAAGTGCGTCAAAAATAATCATCTTCGTAAACTTATATGTGTGTTCCATTTCGGCTTTAGCAAAAATATCATCCGCTTTCCGTAGGGCAGAGGGAACTCGTATGTTTTTGAACGGCGAAATTCTTCTTTGAAGCGCGCGCGTGCAAAATGCATGAAGCCCACACTGGCTTCTCCAATAACATATGCAGGGTTGCGCATCTACGGTGGTTCAAATTTTCTTTTTTGCGGGGTGTTTCTTCTTGCCAAAGCGGTGTCTGGTTTTTATTTGTACGCCAAAGCGGTGTCTGGGTTTTATTTGTACGAACCCGCTGCATCTAGTGAAGCAAAGAATGCATTGGTGACAAAAGGTTCCTGTCGGAATGCCGATGACGTATGGAACGCCGTTTTCTTTTTCAAAATAGCGTGCTAGTTTCAAGACCGCAGGAAGATGCGACAATGTTTACATCTGCCGTTGTGGCGTTCATCAGTTCATCCCAATGTGCTTTCCCATTGCCCCCATGTTGAAACCAATTTCATATCCGCCGCGCACAAAGCAAAATTTTTGGAGTTCCTCTAAATTCCCGGTGACGGAAAAAATCGAGCGGAGTAGCGCCAAGAATGTTGACCTTTGTCTTGCGTGTAAGAGTGTTTTTTTTTGTGCGGAAACAGTGTTTGTTGCAGAACCGGTCGCGCAAATTCCACAAGCGCCAAAGATGCACCCGCTCACGTAAGGAGTGCATGCCGTTTGTTCCAAAGCCCATGACCGCCGGCAACGCCACATTTCTTTTTCTATAACAACGGGCCAGTCCCTGTAAAAATCAGTTGCCCCATCCATCATCGGTATAGGCGTGCCTGCAATTGCGACAAAACGCGGGTGAAAGCTCAGCAACAGCGGCCACCTATTTCCTTCACAAAGTGTATTCATTCGTGCCCCATCACAGCCTGAAGTTCCGTAAGTGCCGAAACCATACACCATGCTTGGCATTGGAATACCAACTCGCGGTTCATCGGCGTGTTGTACGGGATTTGCAGCCACTCGCATCGTCCTATGATTTGTAATGCCGCCCCTAGGTTTCGTAGCAGCGCAGAAACATACCTCCCGGAAACATCAGCAGCAATAGGTTTAGAATAGCAAGAAACTCTGTCTCATGCGCAGCAACCCCATCCTTTCAACTTGTAATTGTTTGTGCATCGGTGTCTTTTTCATTTTTGGGTTATGCATCCTGAATCCAATTCCCATCAAATGTGAAATTCCGCTTGTAGCCCCAGAATCCGTGCTCAATCATGTTTACAAAATGACGTGTCCCGGTTAAAATATGCAGCCTTCTGTCCGATGGCAAGAGTAAAGCCTGCCGTCAGAAGGTGAAATCGGTTGCAGTGCGTAAGATTTTTCTTGCGCCAGGAAGAATTGGCCATTTTAGGATGAACGGTTGCATAAAGTCTCTGAGCATTGGAAAATTATTTTTTAAGAAATCAAAATCGTTTTTTTTCTGAACTGATGAAATTGTCTGCATATACTGCTGTTACATTCATACCGTGGGTGAGCAATAGTTTTGCAAGTCCCAGCGGACGGGAAGGTTGCCGTGTAGTCAATTGCAATCTGTGTTGTGCCGAGCAATTCTGCAGTTTTAGCGAGCGCTTTATCTGCATCATGTGCAAGAGAAGCACAATCTATGCATGAGGAAGAAAGACTGTCTTTTGCAGATATATTTTGTACGTTTTTTTCTGAGAGCAAAAGATATAATTGGGATAGTGCGGCATTGATTTCATCATAGTCATATGAGAGTGGCATAACAAGATGCTTTGTTCCGAATCGTTTTGAAATGGTTTCACCTGCAAGAAATGCGGCAGGATTTGTTGTGATGTTCACCTTGCTTTGCGCCATTTTTTGGAACTCGTCATATGTTTTTGAAGTGCAAATATCGCGGACAATGCATCCTTGCTGTTGTAGAAGCAAACCAAGTTCGCCGTCAAGAAGAGTCGGAAAATTATTTCCGATGAAATTGATGCCGTTGTCACGAATGGAGGTTTCGTGAAGCACACTGTATAGCTGCTGTCGCATTTTTACGTCAGGAGGAGTGAGTGTTTTCCGCATGGTAGGATTCATGTAGCAGTCGGTTATGTCTATGTCTGGAAACTGCTTGTGGAGCGTGTCATACACGTAACGTAAGTCGCAGCCGACAAAATGATGGATGCAGCTTGTAAAGAGCAGAATTGCGCGCGGACGAACCGGCAGTTTATGAAGAATATCTGCAACTCCATCAATAATCAACTTTTCCATATCACCGTCAAGAATATTATGTTCTTCAATGGTGATTGTTGAGAAGCGTTCTTCAGCATTCATTTCTGCTGCGGTAAGGACAACGCCTCTTAGACAACTTTGCGCGCAGACAAATATCTGGTGACTTTCCGGCATGAGCATTCCTGTATGCACAATGTTCCACGGACCTCTTGCCGGAGAACTGTATTCAACGCCTGTCTCAAATGGAGTTTCAAAAACTGCATCCTTTATGAAAACAGATGCGCCGCTCCAGTCAGATTCCTTTTCATGACTTATTGCAATCATTGGTATGCTCCTTTACTCAATTGAGCGGCGTGCGGTACGTGTCACCATTTTTGTGTGGACCACCAGTTTCTTTGCAGACCGCAAGAATGTTGTCCGCAAGAGTCATATATTCTTTTGCCATTGCACTTTCAGGGAATGCTTCAAGCACGGTCATGTGTTTTTCTTCAGCATCGTGCACACATTCATCATAGTTGAGAGAGCCTATAATCTTTGTGTTGAAGTCCGATGCAAGTTCCAGCACTTTTTCTTCTTCGCGGGGGACGTTGCGTCTGTTTAAAATAATACCGCCTATTTGGGCGTATCCGCGGTCCGCAAAATTCTGTACAGCCATTGCAATGTTTGCCGCCGCATGAATTGCCATGTTCTCACCGCTTGTAATCATAAACACTTGCTCGGCGTAACCGTCGCGAATGGGCATTGCAAAACCGCCACATACAACATCACCAAGGACATCATAAATTGCTACGTCTATATTGTATGTTTCAAATGCTTTTTTTTCAGTGAGTGTTTCAAGCGCCGCGATGATGCCGCGTCCGGCACAGCCTAATCCTGGAGTAGGGCCGCCTGCTTCTACGCAATAAACTCCTTCTGAACCTTGTTTAACAAGGTCATCAAGTGTACAGGATTTTCCCTTTGTGCGGATTATAGACAGCACGGTGTCTATTGATTTCCCGCCGGTAAGGTTTACGGTTGAGTCCGCCTTTGGATCGCAGCCAATTTGCATGACGCGAAGGCCTTTGCGCGCAAACGCAACGCTAATGTTTGAAACTGTTGTTGATTTTCCGATTCCGCCTTTTCCATATACAGCGATTTTAATCATTTTATGCCGCCTTGTTTCGCAGGATTTGTTCCTTTGAATTTCAGTACGTTGATACTCGGTGAAGAGGTTGATAAAAGCGTCTGGTGAGCGATACGCTGTCCGGTTGTTTCCATCAACACTATGAATATACACTTTTAGCGGAATATTGGCAACAGTGCAGAATAAAATCGTAGCAGACATAACTGCCTAAAACGCCTCCACTTTGCCGGCAGGATGTGCTTCTTTTCAATCGTGCCCTTTCTGCTGATTGAGAATTTTACAAACTCTGTCCCTTTCCATAATTTGAAATAAGATGTATAGTTACGACCATGTCAGTTAGGAACCCAACCTGACAAAAAACAAACAGGAGAACGATATGATTTTTCAAACGAGCTTTTGCTCATTGGCATCGGTGGCACTCTGCTTCGCGGCTGTCGTTTTGTTATAGTGTTTGGTAAGGAAGCGTCTTATTGCTGGACGGTTTAAACAATTGCCGCCAAACATGAGAGCTGCTGTTTTACAAAAGCATTCGGAAGGAAATGACACCTAGCAAATGTTCGCACTAGCTTCCCTTTCGACATGGTGAGCGAAGAGTGTATGGAAAAAAAGAAGCCGACAAGGCAGGTGGCTTGAAGTCGGAAAAGCACTGTATTGTAACGAGTCTTGGTCGGAGCTTCTTATCTTCAGTAAATGATATTGCTGCCGAAGAATTATTCCGTGTTTCGGGACTCCTCGCCTTATTGGTGCGCACCTTGTCGGTTATTTACAAGTGAAATTTTGACTATGCGTGTACCATAATGGTGGGACTTTATACTGCAAAATGCAATGACAAAAAGAGGATTCTTGGCTTCGCAATAAGGCATCTACGCTGGGGGACAGGCCTAACGACATCTCTTCCC
>JGI20225J20221_1001416_pt2 | contig 12049 bp, 10 predicted proteins | sample BioMet4_FD_20221 | JGI IMG/M metagenome (IMG submission 20221) | reverse complement strand
GGCGAAGTTTCAAACGATTGGACCCAAGATACCTTGTAAAAAGAAAGACTCACGGTCCAATTATTCCAACCGCACCGCAATGACCAGATTGGCTTCTTCTGATATTTTTGAATTAGCCTACCCCACAAATTTTGGAGCGCATCCCAACGTATGCTACCCGTTCGAGTCCATATTACTTTGTCGTCATAAGAGCTAAGCCGCCATTACCATAAAAAAGGGAAAATCCAAAAGCCGAGCATCTGTATAACGCATGTATAGAGCCAATATTTGTTTTTTGCACCAATGCAGCCGCCTGCCTAGGAGCCCCATAAAGTTAATTGGCCAATACTGCCGCATTTACTAGAGAATACGAAAGCATATCAGGATCATAATTGTAGAGCGTATTATTATCATAATCCAGTTTTGTCTGTCTCACTTCCTGCCCAAAAAGAGCTGTTACACTGTGTTTTTCGGCAAAAGTCTTATCAAAATTCAATTGTTGTCGGAAGGTAAAAGCTTTAGACGTCTGATTTTCCCGATAGTAAATGTTACCATAAGGAATGTTATATACAGTCCCTGATGTACCAGCTGTTGCATACGCATTAACCATGTTGCGAACATAATATGAATTCTTATCGTATAAAGTATTCGATTTGTCATAAGCATATTCATATTGACACATCAAATCATATTTAAGAAAAGGTGCAAAAGTAATACCCAATTTACCATACACACGATTAATAAAATCACGAGAATTATTCAAATTACGGCCGATTTCATCCAGCGGAGTAATATCCATATTATATAGTCCATTGCTATTAATAATAGACATGGTACTCTTTGATAATCTGGATGCGGCAGTAGAAGTATAATAAGTACCATCATCATTCATCAAACGGTCGTAAGGCAAATACGTGAAACCGGGGCTCATCGCATCATAAGTCTGGTTAGTCGCATTTTTAAAATAGGTATAAGTGCCTATATCAAATTTCAACCACGATGTCATATCAAGGGAATTTTTCAAATCAAAACCTATTGAGTTGTCCTTAGTATATTTATCATTGAATTTATTGTTTCGATAAGATACCGACCCCATGAAATTATTTTGATCGGAGGCTTTACCAAATGCCAAATTATATTGTTGATAAAGTGCATCCCGTTTTGCATATTTGGCCACATCATCGTAGTAGCGATAACCTTGGGAAGCCAAATTAGCTAAAGCCGCATCGGATACATTCTTCGTCGTATTACCCGCATAGTAATTCAAAAGAGCTTTTATACCTTGAGTAGTATATGCATTGTTATCAAGTATAGATTGCGCATAGGTTGCTGCATTAGAACCCTGAAGTTTAGGATTACTTGAAGCCCATTCTTTTTCCAAATCAATCATATCAGAAGAGTTGCCCAAACGCCCTTTATAAAAATAATAAGGATGAAGAGTCAATGAAGAAGAAAAAGAAACCGATATCTTATTTTTCTTAGCTTTCTTAGTGACGATAACAACAACCCCATTGGCGGCGCGAGCACCATAAATACTAGCAGCAGCGGCATCTTTCAATACGGTAATACTTTCAATATCTTCTAAATTAAGATTCGGGACACTCTCATTTAATCCTCCATACTTATCATAACGAGTACTTTCAATAGGAAAACCGTCGATCACGTACAACGGATTGGTTATGCCATTCATGGTTGTTGTACCGCGAATCAAATTGGACGACGCATTATAACCGGCAATTTCCCCTTCGAGCATTGTTGATAAATCGCTATAACGCTTTTGTTCGAGTTGATCTGTCGTTATTTTGGTAAACGAACCTGTGGCACGTTCTTTAGAGATCGTTTGGTAACCTGTAACAACGACGTCCTTGAGATTCTGCACATCATCTTCAAGCATCACTTTTACATTGGCCCCTATTTTAACACGTTGACGTATCTCTTTTTTCCCAATATAAGAGATAAGCAACGTAGTATATTCCTTGTCAATAGACAAAGAAAAAATTCCATTTACATCTGTGGTAGTACCTATATTTGATCCTTCTTCGCGTATAGTGGCCCCGATGAGTGGTTGCCCATCCGATTCAAAAACGGTGCCTTTCACTTTACCCGTCATCCGTTTCTTAGGCGCTTCCTGACGAAGTAGAATCTTTTCTTGACGCGGAGTGATCAGTATCTTATTACCTACCATTGTATATTGCAGACGACGAGACGTCAAAACATTATGCAATATAGTTGCAACGCTCTGCTTATCTACTTTAAGCGTCACACTTTCCTTACCATCAATTTCGGCATCACGGTAAGAAAAAGTATACTTTGTCTGTCTTTCAATAATTGCAAACAATTGCTTAAGCGAAGCGTTTTCTACAGAGACATTGATTTTAGCATTCTGAGCATACAACGAAAGCGGAGAAGCCAATAAAAAAAAGAAGACAACTAGACTAAAAATTGATTTTAATCCATTATCTTTGTTACTCTTTGATGATGAAAATTCATGTTTCATACTCATTAAGATTAAAATTGGGTTGATTTGGGTTTATTAATATTATCTCTCTATTCTATTATCGAACTTAGTCGACTAACGGTGTCGGAGAATTTCGCAGATTCTTCGGCACTTTGTACAAATTATGTTGAGTCCATTTATCATCTCCTCTTTTTAAGTTAAACATTATAGCCTTTTTACTCTCCCTATATAAACCGTATTATCTCTAATCTGATAGCTGAATCCGTAGTGGATACTCAATATTTGAATCACTTCACGAATATTAGTCTCGTCGAACATACCCGTGTACGTATCGTTTAAGTTGACAGATTTATCTGTATGAATAGGTAAGCCGAACTTACGCCCTACACATTCAAGCACGGTTTTCAATGGTTCCGAATGAAAAACAAGATCGTGAGTCATCCATGCCGTTTCAAGTTGATTATCGGTATCAACAAGCTGCATTTTGCCAGAGTGTTTTTCATACACAATTTTTTGATTAGGGTGTACATCTACACTCTGATAAGGCGGACGATTGGTTACTACTTTAACATGCCCTTTTACCAAAGCCATCTCGACTCTATCTTTGTTTTCATAAGAGTATACATTAAACTGTGTACCAAAGACCTCTATATCAATAAACTTTGTATTAACAACAAATTTCTTTTCCACATTATGAGTCACGCTAAAAAAGCCCTCCCCATCAAGTTGTACCTGTCTATCTTTCAGTCCAAAATTTTGTTTATAATCGAGTTCGGACTTCCCATTAAGGCGAACTGTCGTACCGTCCGGAAGTCTCACTGTTGTACGTTCGCCTTCAGCAGTCTTTACTGAAATTTGATTGGCCGTGAGAGCAGTCATTTGCNTATTGTCTATAAACAAATAAACCGACAATGCGGAAAGGACTAATAAAAGAGCAATACTTGCATACTTTAAAATATTTCTTCCAAATCTTCTGATAGCATATTGTTTCAAACCAATCTGAGATTCTATCTTTGCAAATATCTGGTGCCGCACTGATTCATCAATAGGCTGCGCTTGTTTTAGCGAATCCCACTCTTTTTCAAGCATGGAAGCTATTTCATCATCACTACTTCCCTTGATGGTCTGCCGAAGAGTCATTAATTCATCTGCCGTCAATGTATTCGAAATATATTTTCGAATCAAACTATTTATATTATAGGTGTCATTCATCTTTTTTTATTTCCATTTATATATAATAGCTTATATAATAACAAATATAACACATATAATTATATGTTATACAACATATTTTACTATTTCACATAACATCATAACTCACTAGACCTTTTTTCGTTGTTGTATGCACGTCACACAAAAAAATAAAAGACATCACTTAAACGGTAACATACTGCATTTATATGCCACCAATACGAGATATAAGAATTCACCAACAATCATAATATTTCAAAAACAGATTTAAAGCGACATTATTTATATTTATATCGCCTATTTTATCCATATTGTCTCTATTATTGTATTATATATCATATAATGATAACCTAAAAATAAAGAAAATGATACCTCCCAATCTAAATATGCCATAATATGAATTTTGTAAACCATAAGAGCATCGCACAAGAAATAAACCTTTCTGCCCACAGTAACAATGTAAAAAACAAAATGTATCATTTAGCACACACGTTTATTGATAATAAAATAAAACGAATTGATAAACACACAAGAATAGAGAAAACATATTTTTATCATAAAATAATAAATAATTAATGACTTTTGGGCTATGAAATTATTATTTGGAGGAATTAATCAAGAAGGAAATAAAGAATGCCTTCGGCACAATAAAGAAATGAATTATCAGACAATATTCATTCATTGCTCAATCTCAAAAGGGTTGATAATCGAAAAAGAGGCCGGAATATACAATTACGTCATATTTCTGATAAAGGGAGCTTGCNGACTGGAAGAAAAACTTAAAGAAAAGCACATCATCTATTTGGAGAGTTTTTTCTCTCTATCGCATGATCAGACAGCAACAATAGAAATAGAAGAAGACTGTAATTTTATCTTTTTAAAATACGAGAGCCTCAACAATTCTTTTGATACAGGATTCCTTGAATCGCTCGAACCACTCAAAGAAAAGATCAAATACAATTTCACAACATTACCAATACGCAATCCATTAAATTCCTTCTTAAATCTTGTCATTACAACAGCAAGCATGGGACTTGACAGTCTAGAATAAAAGGTGCGCAAAAGGTCTTTTTTTCATATATCTGAGACAGCTGTATAGCAAAGAAGAAATATTACAAACATTCTATTCTACAGTCTGTGCAAAAATGGGGTTCAAGAAATTCGTATTGGAAAATTATATGAAAGTAAAAACAATAGAGCAACTTATTTCAATGATGCATATTGCAAAAAGTACATTCTACAAACGCTTCAGCAAAGAATTCGGTCTGAGCGCCCAGCAATGGATTATCAACAAGAAAAAAGAATGCATATTACTCAATAGTACGCAATCTAATATGACCGTAAAATCTTTAATGTATAAATCGGGGTTTGATACAGCGAGCAACTTTACACGATTTTGTAAAAGCAATTTCGGTTGTACACCGACGGAATTGTTGGAAAATAGAAAAACGACAAACGATATACCACCCCGAAAAGAAATATACAAAGTGATAATAATATAAGCTGAAATGATAACGTCATTAATATGAAGATAAATATTTTTGCAAAACCGAATGAAAAATCGTTAAACAAAGGATTAGAAAAACATACCANAAGAAATACTACTAATAAAAACATCATACTAACATAAAAAACAGAATGGCTATGAAATTAGAAGATTCCATATTACAAAATGAAGCATCAAATGATGGGTCTAGAATAAATTTGTATAAAGAAGGAAACAAATGGCATGCATTCGGATTATCTTCTTTTTTAATAACATGTATCTTGCCTTCTGTAATAATCAAAAAGATAGAACTTCTCGAAAGTTACATTAAAAGCCCCATGTCAATAATATGTAACGACGAACTGAATGTATTGACAAAAGACAACATGATAATGACAAGCAAAGAAGAATACATACAAATAAAGACCTGTCAAAAAATCTATTCTGAAGAAGACTATTGCCAATGGTTGAAAGAGATCATTGATTAAAACGTGCGTTCAGGACAATTTTAGAATAAAGCAAATTGTTTATTGTCTCCAAAGATATATTCCTTAGCGCTTTAGGATTGTTCTCAAAGAAGCAAGATGCTCCTAATGCGGAAATAAAGTTCATGATGAAGTTATTGATGAAAACGATATCTTGAATTATTGGTGCCTGGCAAAATCGTAAAAGCATGAAAAAGCATATCAGAGAACCTATATGCAAGATTCTTTCGTGAACACTCTTACTTTCACAATAAATATTGATTTAAGGATAGAGTAGAGAGCATCTAGTTTTGGATCGTATCCTCTTTAAAACCTGGCATTGGCTATGTAATACTTATCGCTCACATTCAATATCGAAGCCAAACATCTCTTATATAGCACCCTTATGGCAATTGAACAAACTGCGTGGTAATGGCAAACCTTCATTGATTTCTGTCTTCATCCATTGCTGATTGATTTCCTTGAATGTCATCTTCTTTGCTTTATAATTTGTATTCACAAGCCAGATGTATTCTTTAAAAATGGTCGGTGATTTCATACATTACAATTTTTAATTGTTACAAGGAACAGTAGATTCTACAAACCTATCCTTTAATTCTTTATTATATGGACATAAATCAATTGTCAATTCATTGAGTTGCTGTTCTGATAGATCCAAACCTTTTAAAAGTGACAATAACTCTTCTTGTCGAGGTTGGTCCATGGTCATGCGATACAACGTAAGAACCTTTATCAACCGCTCATATTTGTATCTATCTCGACTAAGTGGATATAAGGGAATAATACGCTCAATAAACTCAAGCTTATTATGTTGATCTTCGCTAAGTTCTGAAACAGGCAAACACCAATAAGGAACAATATCAGAATGGTTCTTCTTCAATGTCTTATAAGCTTTATTGAATAATTCTTCCCAAGAATGATACTCATCGTCTTTAAACAAATTAGCCACATTCCTGCGAATAGCCAAACACTTGAAACGATTAATTCGTCCTTCACGTTGTTCCAAATCTACAGGATTTGAGGGAATGTTCCAATGAACAATTTTCCGTGAATACCAGTGGAAGTCTAATCCTTCCTGACCTATGGACGTTGTGGAAAGAATGAAAGGACGGAACGGTGAATTAAAAGCCTTACGGATATTCGTAGTACGAGCTACAGACTTATCTGTAATTGTTTTATCAATAAAAGGAATGGCAAAATGACAACGCATACTTTGCTTCTTCCCTTCGTTTCCAATGGAATCAACAGTATCTATACTAAGACTACTCGTTCCAATTACGGCTTCGTCCAAATGATTACCAAGCGAGTCTGTCTGCAACATGTGGGCATATTCATCGAGAACTGCTTGTAAATTACCCAGCACACAATAATCCAAGACTGATTCATAATAGTCGTCATCATTTTTCTTATTGTAAATCAAATCAATAACAGCGGCACTTTCCGGTTTATTGAAAATGGAAACAATAGCCTTTGCTACAATTTTGGCATCATCGATATCACTTGATTGACGATATGCACAAACAGCTGGCGATGCAATTGCTATATCGGTCATTACGTCAATTGCATTAGCTGGAATATATAATTCGTCTCCCATATTTATCTCCTCACCATCAAGCATCTTCATGATGGCAAGTATATGCTTTGCATTGTTTTTGGTCTTTGACCACTGCAATTTACTAGTCAGTGAGTTAGAAGAAAGTATTTCTTTAACCTTGGCTTTTATACCATTTCGAATCGTAGAAATACGTTCGCCATACAATTCAGATGGTGTAAATAACTCCGCCAACTTTCGGCATGGATATTCTAATAATCCATCTGCTCTCAATCGATTTTCGCCATATCGATTTTTCTTTTGAGAAATATATCTAATTGAGGAATCAACTTTTTTGAGCTCTCCAAAAGTATATAATTCTGAATAATAAGACATCATGACTGAAATCATTCTTGGAACCATCTCCCAAGATGAGAACAGAAGAACTTTTGAAAACTTTCTTGCCTCATCACTTTCAAACAAGCCCCCTGTCTTATAATAAGGATTTGAAGTAGGCATCCATAGTAGCAATTGAGTTTTCTTTTCGTGTCGTTGACCAAACACCAGATTATGTAGGAATTTGAGTTTACCACTTGCAGGATTAATGCTCTTGTAATTGTTTATGGCATGTTTTGTAAGGAGCAAAGTATCTCTCTTGCAAGAATGCAATGCATTTGATTTCTTCAAGGCACTGACAATGTGTTTTTTAAGCTCGTATTTATCCATGAAAGAAAGCAAGTATGGCGATGATTTGACATACTCCATCGGAAGATTTCCTAATCTTACATTCAAATTTTCTTTAGTCAAAAAGTTCATTAAACTCTGACATTGAGCATAAGAAAGAATGTCTTCAGGCATCACAGATACGTCAGTTACCTGTGAATCGTCAATAATACCTGTATTAAATCTCTCAGTACGACACATTACGCCATATAATGCATCCTCAGCTTCATTCTTTGCCGAGAGTAATAATGGCAATTCATTAACTTCTGTACGTTTGAGTGTTGCTGAATAATGCTGCCATATGAGTTTAAAACTGTCAGAACCGTCTTTTGTCACAAAGAGAAAATCCATCACCTTCATGAAATCCCGATAATGCTCATCCAGACCATCCGTATTCAGTTCTTCTAGGGTAGAATATGGTTTATAGGGAGTAGCTGAAAGCAAGAGAATTTTTGTATTTGAGCGTTTGTTGTCAAGAAACTTATTGGCCAACATAGATTGTTCGTCATCTCCTTGTTCAAGAAGTGAATTGAATCGTTGGAATTCATCCATAATTACCAAGTCTGGATCAAGCATATCTATACTAATCTCAGCAAAAACACGACGAAGTGAATTAATGACTTCTGCTCGATCATGATAATCACAACCGTTCTTGGCATAACAGATCACTTTATCAATTACCTCACGAGAAAGTCGAAAATTAAGTAGTTCAAGTATTTCGTTAAGATATTGATCGCCACAATCTTTGATTTTTGAATTATAAACATCAATAAGCCAAGTCCAATTCTTCACATCGCAGCTTAAGAATGAACTCAATTCAGAATGGCATTCCTTGAAACAATCGAGAAAACTAAGAATATCAAATATCAAAGCACGTTCATTTGCAGTTCCCTGAGCACTATAAAAACGAAATGAAGTAGAAGGAGTAAGAGGTATTATGGATTCAGGCATTTCTCCTTCATTATGTTGTTCTGCATTTTTTATCAGCCAAAGCTATATAGAGATGCTGCATTGACAATCGACTCTCGCTAATGCTCATACGATTGTTAACACCCAATTTTTCGATATTTTGGTCTGCTATATTAGCATTGGAACAGATATAGACTACTTTAAAAAGTTTGTGCCTGTTGCGCACCAAACTGATTACTTGCCGGGCGACGAAAGTTTTGCCAAGTCCAACCTCATCAGCCAGTAAAACACGCCGATGATTTAAATCTTTGTATATATGATAAATTCGTTCGGCTGTAGCTTTTTGGAAATCCTTTACTTTAGTGCTCATAATGCCTGATTTGTTTAATAACGTTCTCAAATGTGGCGTACATCTCAGCAAAATTTTCAGGAATAACGGCCTTATCAGCTTTGTCTATTATTTGTCTGATTGATGCGATACGTTCAGGTTGATTATAAGCCATACGAACCATGTCTTCATAAAGCGAGGTGCTTATCTCCTGTTCTGTTAATGGCTTGTTATTATCAACTATATCTTTTTCTAATTGCTGACTTTCGATAATGTATTGTTGAACGTCGTCAGTAAGCATGAATGCGAGATAACTAATAAATTTACCTTTTGTGTTAATATACGAACGGAAGATTGCCTTGTCCCTTTCTTCAATAGGCATACCTACAGTCTCAATTTTTATGACCCTCTTTAAATCCTTGATTCCAATCACATAAAACTCTGTCAACATAGATAGTTCCATCCTTTTAAACACAAGACTTTGCGAAAGATTTTGCTCCTGTCCCTCACAGCCCAATGGATATAGGAATATAGGGATTTCGGGCATCTTTTTTGATGTACATTGTACATCGATGTCATAACCATCATCACAAGGAGTGATTTCTGCTTTTTGAATAGAGGAAATGGCCCGACGAAGTAACAATTCGTTTGTAGCGTCATCCTTAGGTTTCTCTTCATATGGAATAGTCACCACTTTTTCAAACATACAATCATTATTATCGTTAATCAATTCTGCTCGAAACTTGTCATACGACATTTTAGATGGAGCATACGTTAGTCTTAACAAAAACTCTACATTTCTGTCGAAGCCATTCTTTGTAGCATTGGTGGAACCAAGAAATAAATGATTGAGGTACGTTTGATAGTTTCTAATAAAATATACTTTTTCATGCAAGTCAACAGCAACATCTTTCTCAGTCTTGTCAGTGAGAACTTCTTTCGGGATATACACACCATCGTTAAGCATAGACAGAACTTCTTGTGTGAGAGATTCATGGCGGGTAATGAGCGTTTTTTTCGCTTTTGGACAACACGATGTCATTTGCTCAATTGTTGTGGCATCAATGAATGGTGAAATGATAACCATTTTTGCTGCATGTTCAAGCATGTTTTCAGTAAGGCATTGCACCTTCCCATCATAGCCATTAATACCCATGGGAAAGAAATCATAATCCTCAAATGGAGAATCTTTTAATTCAAATCGTTCGATACATTGAATATCTTCACAAATAGCACGAATATTCTTTCTAATATTTCGGTCATTTGATTTGTTCGTCAACCAAGAAAGGAAATCGACAAGAGGCTTATGTTTTGATTGGGCTTTCTTCGATGCCTGTTTTCTACCAATTGTACCAATAAGTTCACACACAACATCCAAATTGTTAGAACTTGTCAAGTTGCGTGATAAAACAACTACTTTAATCTGTTGTATGCCAGTATCAGGGTTACTTTCTTTGATTACCCACACTTTTGGGTGAAAGTTGACAAACCCAGCGCCCTTGGCGGCGAGTGCTATTTGAACTACACTTCGTTCCAAGAGTGAATAAATTTTTGAATTTGCATGAGGTACATATATACAACCCGCATTGCAAAAAACAGCAAACTTTCCAGACGATTTATTGATAGCCTCCAATACAAGATGTGGCGAATGCATAGTAGCTTCTGTCAAGTCTACCATTGTACCCAACATGAAAGGGATAGAAAGCAATGTTGGCATATCCAAACTATATGTAGTGCATACGGCATAATCCACAACAAAACCATCGCTCTGCATCACGTCTGTGTAAACAATATCATGCCACATTGATTCAGTCATTGATGACCTCCTTTCTTAATTCATCGGCAAACAGTTTAACGGTTTCCCATCTATATGTCAGCTTATAGAAATGTATTCTATTCTTCTTATCATAAACGTAGGAAGAATTATCAATTTTCCTTCGGAAACCTTTCGCTCTATGTTCTCGATTAATAATGAGTTGGTCTAAACCTCCATTCACTTTGATATCGTTAGCAACAATGCATTCAGCAACGTCCTTACAGAAACACTTTCCACTATTTTCACGAATATCAATGGCTGCTAATACTTTATCGATTTCTGTCCCACTATTTCGATATTTTTCAAGTTCTTCTTCAAACTTATGAAGCATTTCTTCATCTTCATATTTCGAATAGATATAGTTATATCTAATATGCACCATATACATAAAGTCAGCAAATCTACGTGCAAGATCTTGTAATTTGCCAAGTTCTGTTGGTAATAATTGGACTGGAATGTTTTCAAAAGCATCAGTCAAAACAAAAGATGGATTATCCACAATATAACGCAATAATGTTCCTTTGCAAGCATCAGCTTTCAATATATGATCAACAATAAAATCTCGGTCTTCCATTGTGAGATCAAGAGAGCAACGTTGAGTAAAATCATAGTTTACTGCTGGGAAAGAACAAAATTGGAACAAGCCGGATTTATCCTCCGAATCATCAGCCGTATTCTCAGCATCCGATTTACAAGCTTTCGGCACATCATGTAATGCTTTTGATGCTGAATATATAAGTTCATAGAGTTGTGGGCTACGTAAAATCTCAAACGTTTGCAAACCTGAATTGTAGATGTAAGCAGGTTCGTACTTTACATAGTTGGTGCAATTCTTACCAATCATATCGCTACCAGTAATTCCACGCTTATCCGTAGTACTACCTTCAAAGAGTTTTTCAGTCATAATACGCTCCAGACGAATAATTTCAGCCTTTACCTCAGATGAACGATTGTATTGTTTCTCTATTGCTTTACGATAGAGTTGTGGCATAAGTGAAAAATACTTTGTATGCTTCTGTAAGGTAGAAATTCCTGGGAACATTCGGTCAGCAAATGCGTCACGAATACGACCAATACCCAATTCATCAAGAGCTACAGATTCTGAGGTCATTTTCAAAACCTGCAACACTCGCATCTGTTCTT
>JGI20225J20221_1002781_pt1 | contig 12051 bp, 6 predicted proteins | sample BioMet4_FD_20221 | JGI IMG/M metagenome (IMG submission 20221) | reverse complement strand
CAAAGGGCCATAAACTAGAAATTAATCCATGTAGTAAAACCTGTACTGCGGAAGAATGGAGTATTGCAAGGAGGACTGATTAAGGCCCCAATAAGAGGTACGGCGAAGCGAGGCAAACTCCACTATCCCAGTTAATATGAGGCTAAGTGGATTTCAGCCCATAATATTTAGGCCCCTTTACGCCCCTTCTGTTTAAAGATTATTTATGCTTGGATGAAATTCGGTCAATTTCCCCTATCAATCGATCCTGATAATTTTATTGCAGCTTTTTTGGTTCCTGTTTTCTTACCACTAAGACGCCACCAATCCCATCTCATAAGATCATTTATCGGCGAGCCCTTAATAAAAAACCAGGTTTTCACGGTTCGGTTGCATATATCATGAGGGCAAAGACAATTATTGAAAGGACTTCTCCTAGTATAATTACCGTATCCAGTCTGGAATCTGACAGTACACCACGGAGAAAATATAGCGAAAAAGGTACAGCTAACAGGATCAATAGAGCGTCCAGTACACGTTCTCCCAAAATAACTGCAGTAGCCTGCCCAACCGGCATTTTTCTCTGTCTCAGGAGATGAATTCTCAAAGGTTCTCCACCTATCGAAGAAGGCGTGAGCGCTGCAACAAAAGTGCCGGAAATTACCATTTCTATAGAAGTTTTAAGATCTATTTTATGTCCCAGTGCAGATGCCATTGATTTTATGCGCAGTCCCCAGATAAAGAAAGAAAACAGGTGGATAACAAGCGCAGCTATTACATATCCGGGCTTGATCTCCCTGACAACTTCAATTGTTGTCTTATCAAGAGTAAAGATCAGAACAAACACTATCGAAATTATACTGATCAAAATTGAGCTTGTTATCCACTTTGTGTGATTTTTCATGAAAACACAATCCGTTAGACCTTATTCAGAATTATTCAACTGCAAGAGTCCATCATTCAACTGTAAGAGTCCACTATTTACCTGAAATCGTCCACTATTTACCTGAAATCGTCCATTACAATACCCTAATTATACTTTTTGACTTATCTTACTGTTTGATTCAAGGAGTTCTTTGAACGTTGCAGTAGGATTGAGGTCTTTAGATAGTTTTTTCATAATTTCAACCTTCTGATGGACCTTTTCATCCTTTAAAAGCTCTTTTATCGACCGAAGGATCTCTTCTGGAGATGCGCTGTAATCCAAATGTCTGCCATAACCTTCAAGGTCTACCACAGCAGCGTTACTTTCCTGCTCACTATGGTTCATATCCGGAAACGAAAGCACCGGAACCCCGAAAGTAAGAGCTTCCATTATAGTGCTATGTCCTCCCGGGGCAATCACAAGATCAGAAGCCTTGAGATAGGGGAACTGGTCATTAATAAAACGCTTAATTGTAACGTTTTCTGGAAGGTTTGAGAAAACATCAGGATTTAGATTTGGTCCCGAAAGGAGAGTGTAATTTATGCTTTTGTCTAGTTTTGCAACTTCGATAACCTTTCTGAATATGGGCTCTCGATACCCAAATCCCCCTATTACAGATAATACATGGGGTTTTTGCAAGATTTCAGCTTTCACATCGTCAAATTTTTCAAGGGTAAGAGGCCCACTGAAATACAGATTTTTGGAAACCTTTTCTTCAAAAGCAAGATTTAACCGGCATACTGTATAAGGCATTGGGAAATCAGGAATTACTATCCTGTCAACTCTTCTGAAAATGCAGCTATAAAACTGTTTAATTATTCCGCCCATCGTTCTCAGGGCAATGCCCCCATTTTTAAAGAAAGTTTCCATATTTGACTGATTAACTATAAGGTAAACAGGAATTCCTCTGATTTTAGAGGCAACTACTCCTGTAAAATAACTATCTGAAACTACAATATCAGGTTTCTTTTCTTTTAATAAGCTCAGAATCTTGAAAATGGCAAAAACACTCCCGTTTTTCAGGGTAGATATAATTGATCCTTTCAGGTTCAGGGAACCGGACTCACCTACAAGTTTTATTTCCGGAGGTATTTCAACGGCCTTGTATCCTTTTCTCTCGATAAACTCCTTTGAATAACCATATGCTCCTAAATAAACGTCATGGCCTGCAGCTAACAACTCCCGGCCCAATGCGATACAGCGGCTGGTATGACCTAACCCTTCACCGCATATAAAAACGAGTACTTTCATCCTTGAACCTCTTTTTAAAAATTCGAGTAGCTACGAAATAAGAAATAAGAGCGAGTATAATTCCGCCAATCATATCCGTAATCCAGTGTATGCCAAGATACAGTATTGAAAAAAGGATGAAAATGGTTGTCCCTACCGCAAAAACCTTGTAACGCTTGAGATCTGTCTTGAAAAGTATAAACATCGTTGCCATTACCGAGAGCGCGGCATGCAGGCTTGGGAAGCAATTGTTAAGACCGGGACTACAGATAGTTACTATCCCCAGGATGGCCGGATTCAGTTGATATAGCAAAGGTACCACACCTGGCAACACATGCCCGGTCACATTTACTGGGAAAAATATGTAAAAAACGTAAGCTATCAAATATATAAGCATAAAAGTAATTGCATACTCTTTAAGAGCCTCATCATCCTGGCTAAACAGGAATAATATAAATGTAAAGATCAAAAGGAAAGGAAATCCGACCAGATAAACTGCTCCACAAAAATATGTCAGCATTGGATTGGCCAGGCTCTGGAAAATACTCACTTTAGTGCCTTCCAGCATCAACATATATCTATCATAATTAAGAGAGGGACTGAGACCCAGGAAATTTGAAATGGCTCTTTGTGAATCCATAAGTATAAAGATAAGTGTCGCCGAAGCTACATAAGGTAAAATATCTGAAATTCCAGGCGACCCAAGGTTTCTATAATAATATTTGGGCCGAAGAGGTTCCGGCACAAAAATATAATAGCCTGCTGGCACTGAAAATATCAGAGACAGCATTATCATAAAGTCTAGTTGATTTAAGGATGTCATTTAATGTGCGCCTCAGTGTTTGAATACATTAATTCAAAAACAGATAATTATGAAATATCTCTCACTGTTATTCGGTTCATTAGGTTTTTTACATAGAATAAAACAACTATATATTAATTGTGGAGAAAAAAGCTACACTTTTATTTTCTTAACTCTGATCGTCTCTGTTGGTCAGTATGGCTTATTTCTATGGTAATTTAATTTCTATGGTAATTTAATTTCTATGGTAATTTATTCATTTCTCTGTCAATGCATGTTTTATCCTAAACGATTTCGTTTTTTAATTTCTTTATTGCAGTTATTGTATGCAGGCGACCCATTATTTTACTTTAACTTCAAACTTGTTTCTTTTACATGATCGTTCTAAAGTATCAAAATGGAATTGGAATTTATTCAGCGTTTAACCTTTTGCGTCGCTTTCTGTTGTATCGTGTATTGAACTTTCAAGTGTTTTGAATTTGCGAAATCATTTCAGGATACTTATCCTTAGTTTCCAAATATTAAGCGCACATGTGAGTAATGAAACTATGTGAGGTTAATAGATCACGATTTTAAAATTCTGCTACACAGGTAATGTACTTAAATTTAAGCGCATACACTGATATCAGGAAATATTTATGAGTCTAAAAATGCGGAATTTAGGTACACAACAGTCAATTGGGATTTTAGTAAAAAAATTAAAAAAAAGAAGGATTAAGAAAATCCTTCACTCAGCGAATTTATCTGTTCTTCCTGACGATGTAGAAGACTGACAGCAGTCCGAAGATTGCTGGGACAATCTCAAAGCCAGGAGCATTGTTCTTTTTATCGGTGGTGTTGTTTGCAGCATCTGGTGTAGCTGAAGTTGTTGTAACTGGGCTCTCCGTGTTTGTAGGAGTGCTCGCGTTTACATCTTGAGTTTCTTCAGTGCTGTTCACAACTGGAGTTGGAGTAACACTCATGTTATCGGTTGTTGTGTTACCGATGCTGGTTGTGTTACTTGGGGTGGTTGTAGTGGTTCCGTTACCAATGGTTTCCTCAACGTATGGGTAGTATCTGAGATCGTTGGAATCGGCGATCTTGAAGTACATTCCCTCTCCGATTTCCTGATCAGAGTCTTTAGTCAGACTGAATGTATCATCATTGCTGATGTTAATGCTTGCACCGTTAAGGGAAACATCGTTAAGTTTGCCGAATTCATCGTCAGAGTTGATCTTCCTTGCGTTTGCGTAGTCAATGAGCCAGAGACCGTCAATCTGTGCAATGCTGTCGACTGCGCCCTGGAATACCTGGTTGACATGGACTTTCAGGACAGGAACATCGTCTTCGCCCTGCACGTCGTCAACTTTGCAAGTCCAGATATGATCGCCAGAGTCAGTTGAGACGATCTCGTCATCAACATATTCTCCGTCCTTGTCGAATTCAAGCCAGACTTTATTACCGTCAACATCTACCTGCTTGGCCTGGAGAGAGTATCCATCACCGAGGTCAAGGGAGTCGCCGGTCTTGAGAGTGTACTTGTCGTCACTGTCAAGAACGAGCTGGGCAAGCTTGCTAGCGTCGTTGGATTTCAGTGGGACATACTTCTGGGCAAAGAAGCCAAGAACAGGGTACGTTCCATTGAATACGTCATCGGCATTATAATCAACCTTGCTTATAGTGGTGCTGTATTTGAGGCCGTTTTTAGGAATAGTTCTTCCGTTAACGCCAGAAACACTCATAGTTTCGGTTCCAACGTTCTTCTTCAGGTCGTAGAAGAATCCAGCAAAGTTGTCTGAAGTCCAGGTGTAAGACTGTGTACCGGAAACAACGGTTCCTCTTACATCATAGGTTCCAGCAGTTGTTTGCTGCTTGTAGGCATAGAACCTGAGATCATTGGAGTCAGCAACCTTGAAGTATAACCCTTGCCCGATTTCCTGATCAGAGTCTTTAGTCAGGCTGAATGTATCATCGTTGCTGATGGTAATGGTTGGGCCATTGATAGAAACATCGTTGAGTTTGCCGAATTCATCGTCAGAGTTGATCTTTATTGCGTTTGCGTAGTCAATGAGCCAGATAGCATCAATCTGTGCAATGCTGTCGACTGCGCCCTGGAATACCTGGTTGACATGGACTTTCAGGACAGGAACATCGTCTTCGCCCTGCACGTCGTCAACTTTGCAAGTCCAGATANNATNGCCAGAGTCAGTTGAGACGATCTCGTCATCNACNTATTCTCCGTCNTTGTCGAATTCAAGCCAGACTTTATTACCGTCAACATCTACCTGCTTGGCCTGGAGAGAGTATCCATCACCGAGGTCAAGGGAGTCGCCGGTCTTGAGAGTGTACTTGTCATCACTGTCGAGAACGAGTTTGGCGAGCTTGTCAGCACTGTTAGACTTCAGTGGGATATACTTGTCTGCGAAGAAGCCAAGAACACTGTAGTTGCCCCAGTCGTCATATTGGTATTTGGCATTTCCGATTGTTGTCTTGTATACTAAACCGTTATCTCCGATAGTCCTGCCAGAAGTACCAGCAACGTTCTTAATGGTAAGAGACTCGGTTGTCACATTGTTATCAATGTCGTAATAGAATGCTGCAAATTTGTTAGCATCCATTGTAATAGCTGTACCGTTACCATATGCAGAATTTGCAAGGATGTCGGTTAAACTTGAGCCATTGTACACAGGGCCGCGGATCTCAACTGTACTCGCTGCTGAGGTTGTATTATCATCAGCCATTGCGGCGGATGCAAATACAGTCAGAAGCATGAGAGCTGCCATTGCACTGGCTACAAATCTCTTCATTTTGTTGTTTCCTCCATATTTGTTAAGATCTATTATATGTAAGAAGAATCATCGGGATCAATAATTTAAGGGGGTTCACCATTCTTCATCAATTTGATTTATTTATTACGTTTATTGTCGAAGATAGTTTCGTTTCTCCTCATCCCGAAAATTGGTTTACAGCGTTTTATAAAATGGTGTCTTATAAATCTCTTTTGGTCCCCTATTTAGACAGTCTATGGAGTCTTTTCATATTTTCGATATGCTCCAATGAAATTTTAAAATTTAACTCTTTAACTATCCATAATTTTGATTATTCGAAGATTGTACTAATGTTCGACAATTGTACTAATATTCGAATAATGTACCAGAATCGTTATTATGTCTAATGAAGACTGAAAACTGAAGGTTATTGTGGTGAATAATCGGGATCAACACTGCAAAATACTTTGGACCTTCCTCCCTAGGAGAATGTGGCGGAACCTTCTTCCATAGGAGAATGTGGCGGGTTTTCCAAGTTTCTTCCATGTTTCCCGCCACTATAAATAATCCCAACTTTTGTTCAGTAGGCGTAAAAGTTTTCGTCTATTTTTATCCGGTTGATTTTTAAAAACGTATAATTCAGCTGACCTCTTAATAAAATTTGAGCTCGCAATTCAACATTCTCTTGCAAGTGTATTTTGAATCTGGTGTATAGATCATCCACGTTAACTAATCAGGATGTCTCAATATAGTTAAAAACCAGTAAAGCAGGGCTCAGATAACGAGACTAACCCAAAACTTTGATCGTCCAGCAATACTTGATTGATGTTTTCCTTACGTTACCTACAACATGGCTTGCAATTCAGTTTAAATATCGTACTGTAGGTTTCTTAAAAAAGTGCTAAGTTTACCGAAAAAGAATAGCTGGAAGCTGTGTTTCTCATATTGGAATAATATCAATCAAGCGATGGACGATCAAATTATTTAGAGTTCTTGAATTCCCACATTTCGATAAAACCATCAACCAGAGTATCAAGAAAGCTTTCTTTGTAGCATATAAGGAGTTCTGCAATCGCGGAAGGGTCAATGACTGTGAATTTACTTATCCTGCCGGTTTTTTCCCTTTCAATTATTCCGGCTTCTACAAGTTTGTTCAGGTTCCAGGAGATAGTTGAAGGAGAGAGACCAACAGCCCGAGAGAGTTCTTTGTTATTCAGGTCCGGATTATTGAGAAGCTGAAGAAGGATGTGCCTGCAACCGGATCTTCTTAAAAAAGACATTATTTTTCTCTCGTTTTCGCTTAAGCTCCTGTCTTTTACGAAATAACGTACATAATCTCCATCATTCGAAGCCCTTATAAGATTTTTCTTTTCCAGACACTGAAGGTGGTACTGCAAGTTGCCAACTACCATCTGCAGCCTCCGCTCAAGTTCCCGGAAGTGAATACCAGGAGATTTTTTAATTTGTTCGTAAATTCTTCTTCTAGTCTCTAGTTCGAATTCCATTTTTACCTTACTCTTTTGTTATCATGGAAAGAAAAAACAATGCAAGCACTACGAAATTTAGTAAACTTCCCCAAATTTCGGGATATTCACCTGCTTGAGGAAAAATAATGTCTGCTGCATCCAGAAAATTCATTACTGAATAGAAAAAAAATGCTAAAGATAAAATAAAAAGCTTCTTTCTACGCTCTCGACGATATGCAAGATGGGAAATAGCAAAAAGGATTAACGCTAATAAACTTGATATGAGCTGGATTATTTGATCGGGTTCAGTCATCATGGACTTCAGTTGCCTCCGTCAATGCATTACATTAGATCAAACATTAAAAAGTTAAGTTTTGAGATGCTTTTGAGATACACTCCATATAATATAAATTTGCAAATATTTTTGGGGGAATTTTAGTAATTTTTTATATCTAGCCAAATTAGTTTTTTATATCTCGCCAAAATAATCTGTCATACCACAATGAAGTATTTGAAATCTATGCTATGTTAATAATAATGCTTATACAAAAATAAAAACTTCAGATGAAGTTCTTTATTAATAGTAGGGTCTATTTTTCAGATAATTCGAGTATTGTACTAATATTTGAATACTATGCCAGAATCAATATATTGTTTGTAATTGTTTATCCAAGTGTGGCTATGTTTCTGAATGGATTGTTTTAATTATGGCAATGCCGTGGGTGAACAACTGCAGACTTATAATTGGTCAATTGAAAAGCCCCCTTAAAAATTGAAAAGACCCCTCAAAAAAAATTACGGAAAAATTCCGCTTTGTGTAAAATCAGTTAATTGGATACTACTATTGTTCACATAATAATCTCTTTTACATCCATTTCCTTAAAAAAATTTTAAAGTCTGAATCTTTTAACCTGCAAATCCCGGCATCTTCGATAATCTCAAAGCCCTCATTCACGCTCTGATGCACCTGTTTTCCAAGGGAACAGCTCATAAGCCGGTCTTCGAGAAGCCATTTTGCCGTCGGGTACTTGCGCCGGATTTCAAAGACGTATTTTCCGTTTTCGATATAGCCTCCGAAAACGCCATCTGCTGCCTGATATTTTTCCTTGAACTTCTCTGCGTGTACTTTTACCCAGACCGGGGGGCCTACGTGCTTTTTCACATTGGGGAGGGTACCTGAAATGAGTTCCATCATAACTGCGGTTTCGGTTTTGCCTGACCAGACGCCGGTTTTTATCACTGTAAAATCATATTCTTTCAGAAGGGCGGCTACTGCCTGCTCCATTTTATAGAGTTGTGGAAAAAGGACGTCCTCTACAACGTCAGGAGTTTTGAAAACGACTGCAAGCTGGGTGCTCTTCCGGCTTTCAAGCTTTCCCAGGATTTCGCTGTCCTCAAGGGGCAGGAGAAAGGCCGGGAAGAAGAAACTGAGCTCAGGGCTTTTCAGGAATTCCCGGCAGTGGTCTATAAATATGCAGAATTTGTCAAGTGAAAGAGCTGCTGCCACGTTCCGCCTGGGGTCGGTTGGGTCGACCACTACAAGAGGTTCTTTGTGTTCGATTTCCGAATGTTGCATTATATCGATTTTCTCACCTGGCTTCCAGGAACAGGCTGCACAGACAGTATTTTCAAAGGATTTATAGTGAATTATCAGGAGCTCGGTCAGGTATCCGGAAAAGCCCTGTGTCTTGAGTTCTGAACCATAGACTCCGCCCCCGCGCATAAACTGTTTCAAAAGCAGGACCTCGTCTTCATGCCCTTTTATGCGGGGTTTTACAAAATCGTTATGAAAAGGCGTTCTGTCAACCGCAGATTTTATCTGAGAAGCCGAAGCAACCCTGAAGCAAGGAACAAGATCCACATCAAAGCCTTTGTATATAATATTCAGGTAGGGGTGCTCAGCATGGCGGTCTTCGGCATGTTCTGCGTGTTTTGCCACCTCTCTTGCAACTGCCATACCCAGGGTTTCCAGTTCCTTTCTGGAGGTTTCTTCAGGAAAGCTTATAAAAACATCAATATCATGAGTGCCTGAAAGCCAGGTACCTCTGGCAGCAGAGCCCACCATTTTTACAAGCACACCTGGTACGCCAAGTTTTTCTGCTGCGATTTTAACCTGTGAGGCGAGTTCTTCCTGGATTACAAGAAGTTTTTCTCTTTCAGGTTCAGTGGGTTGTATTCTTTCAAGGACTGCGAGTTTTAATTCTTCGGGAATACCTGTATACGTTTCCATGCCAGAGACGGCTCCATATCTTTACTCTGTCTTACTTTGCAGAATGAATCTTTATGAATCTTGTAATGGATCTTAAGTGATCTTAACGAATCTTATTACGCTGATTTCTGCTTATAAGTGTCAGAAATCGCTTCTTCAAACTTATAATTTGTGTATATCAAATTGATTCTCGAGGAAAAAGGAGTTTTTAATTTATTTTCAGACCTTTCTCTCAAACGTGAATAAAAAGTCGCTTCTGAATAAATCTGGTTCTGAATAAAAACGGTGCTTCTGAATAAAACCTGACTCTGAGTAAAAACCGGTTGTGATAAAGACATTTTATGGATGTACTGAACTGTCTTCCTGGCAGACGCTGCCTGATATTTACTCTTCTGGTGTTTAAAAGGCAATTGAAAACAGTTTTACGGTTTTCAAGGTCTTCAATTCCTTATTTTTCCATATTTACTTTTTTTATGTACGATTTCTGAAAAATACTTTTTATAATGCCCAAAAATTTTTTATTTGATGCCTGAGATATTAGAAAATACATATAGTTAAATATCTTCGACATAACTCAGATAGACGGGGGTATCTTGGTCAGGGTGTATTCCGGATGTTCAGGAAACTTTTTTCCTATTTTTTCTTTCGGAAGCCTGAAAGTTACGCTCCCGGCTAATATAGCATAGAGGAGGTTTAATTTGGGGATTAAAAGCTACATCAAGATTTTATGTTTATTTCTGGCATTTGGGTTGCTGTGTCTAAGTGCAGCTGCCCAGGCTTCAGATTCTACAGGCAACCGCATCTGGGATGAAAATGCAAATGAGAGCCTTACCTACACATGGACGCCTCAGACTTACTCGGGTTTTTATTATGATCTGGATACCGGAGAAGGTTCCGAGAATCTGACAGTCCAGCTCAGTAAGGGCAGCCGGACAATTGATAAGAGAAACCTGCAGTACGAAACAGTACCCATAAAGACCGACTTTGAGTATGGAAATTGGGGTTCTTATGATGTCATAGGGTTTATGGCAGAGCGCTACTTTGCAGGGTACACCGCAAACTCAAGTTTTGCAGATAAAGAGATTAGTGTTATCTCGGACGGGCAGCTTTCAAAAGTCCTGATAGACACCGATGATAGGAAATCCCTGTACACGGGTTCTTCTCTTGTTCTTGACGAAGGATACTCCCTGAACATGGTTGAGGTTGATATCAACGGAAATAGAGTCTGGGTACAGCTTGAAAAGGACGGCAAAATAGTCGACGAAGCTTTCCTATCCTCCAACAGCGACTATGTATACAAAGCCGACCTTGGGGATACCGAAGATGTGCCTATAATTGCAGTCCATTTTTCTCAGATATTCAGCGGCAGAGAGACCAATGCGGTTTTCGTGAACGGAATTTTCCAGATATCGGATCAGTATGTGAAAGTCCAGAATGGTGATGATTTTGGGGAAATGGAGGTAAGTTCCACCTCAAGTTCAGGCATAAAAATGAGAAACAGCGACTCTATCTCGCTTAGCAAGGGCGACACTATTGATATCATGGGTAAGCTGAGTTTTGTTGTGGCTGATTCCAATGAACTTCGTTTTGCTCCAATAGTTGAAACCTCCGAGCCTGGAACCTATGAATTAAGAGGGACGGTACACGATGATAAGTTTGATACTATGGTCTGGACGCCTTTTAACTTCGAAGGTTTCTATTATAACATCGACGAAAATATTTCCACTGAAAGCCTTGCCATTGAAAAACTCGATGGCAGAACAATTGATGATGAAGCCCTTGTCTATTCTACAAAGCCTGAAAATGTCAAATTTGAACATGAGGGTTGGGGAAGTTATGAAGTTATTGGCTTCATGGCAGAGAAATACTTTGCAGGATATCCTGAAAACACTCTTGGCAATTCAAAGGGCATAAGTGTGCTGTCGGACCGCGTCCTTTCAAAAGTTCTGATTGATGACAATGACAAAAAATCCCTGTTCACTGGTTCTTCTTTAGCACTGGAGAACGGCTACTCCCTTAAGGCATCCCAGGTAGATGTTAATGGGAAAAACGTACTCTTTGAGCTTTACAGGAATGGAAAACTCCTTGACTCGGGAATAGTTTCCCAGGGCGGGGATTATATTTATGAAACTGATATCGGAGGGGCTGAAAATGTCCCGATGATTGCGGTCCATGTAAGTACAGTCTTCCGTTCCACAGAAACAGATGCCGTGTTTGTGGAGGGAATCTTCCAGATTTCGGATGATTACCTGGAAATTTCTGGGGGAGATTCTTTCGGTGAAATGAAAATAACTTCGATTTCCGACTCAGGCATCACAATGAAAAACAAGGACTCAATCTCTCTTTCAAAGGGTGATGTTGTAGACCTGATGGGCAATGTCAAATTCAAGGTTGCCGATTCTTCAGTCCTGCGCTTTTATCCCTTTGTCGAAACCGAGACCGAGGCAGGAGATCAACTGGATATTGAAATGTCCGATGCGCTTGTAGTCGGTAAGTCGACCGAAATCCTGGTAACTGCGAGAAATGTTTCAGTCGTCGGTGTTGAAATTTCTGTTGGAAACGAAAGCATAGGCACTACCGGAGACAGCGGAAATCTCACCTTTACCCCCAGTAAGGAAGGCAGCTTCACTGTAACTGCAAGCCGGGAAGGTTATGTTTCCGGAACTAAGGATATGGACGTCCTCGCACAGGGT
>JGI20225J20221_1000533_pt2 | contig 12062 bp, 12 predicted proteins | sample BioMet4_FD_20221 | JGI IMG/M metagenome (IMG submission 20221) | reverse complement strand
GGGATCCCGAAAGATTATGAAAATACGGCAGAAAAATGATGCCATCTAATTCCGAAACACCGCCACCGAAAACAGGAAAACCCGAAATAGTTCTTGGATGAAATAATTTTAAGGGAATGGGATTTTAAGTGTTTTTTGTGATTGTAGATTTTGGATTGTATGGAATTTTTATAGGGTATCCCATATGAGAAATACAATAGTAATATGGCGATCGTAACAAACACGAACCCTTCCGCAACCTTAAGGACGAAAAACGTCTTAAAAGTAAAAACTGGGGCGGGTCACCTGGAATCTTCGACATCTAGTAAGGAAATTAATGCTCTGATCTACGCGACTACATGCATCGTTCGCGATCACGAATAATTAAACCGACCTCTTATGAACAAATAATAGATACGATAGACAACTAATGCAATTATAGAATATTCGTACCTAAATAAATGGCGGGGAGACAGAGCGCTATAGCGAATAATATCAGAGGAATACCACGAACCCATTCAAACACATAAAGATATAAATGTCATAGTTCGAAATGAAGTAAATAATAACACTCACACACTATGGTCACAAACACCTTATCTCTCTCTCACGTGAAGTCCCCATTTTACCCAACGTTGGGTATAACCGTGATTTTCATACCTTAGTTTCATACACTCACAGGAGTAGTCTTCAATCACGGGCTGGCTCGACATTTACGTAATAAACATTCAAACCACCACCGACAAGCCCTTACATGAATTCTTCAAAAACGGCGTAATAGTTTTGACCAGAAGTAATTCGAAATTTTTCGGAGATCTTTCCTTGAGTTTACTTACATACCTCATTTTTTTTACCATAAAACATTCCGTAATAGTTAAATAATATAATGCCGTTCAACGTTAAACACCCAAATCAAATAATCTATTAAATAATATGATTAAACTACATCCTACTAACCAAAGTTACAACCCTTGTTTTAAACCAAAAGGGGAATTTATTGCTACTGCGATGGGCGCCTATTGGGTCGGGGGTGTTTTATTTACGATTGCTTAATTTTTGCCCATAGGGTATCTCAATTAGGAGGGATTTCCCTTTGGTCAGAAATACTAAAACCCCGGTTGAACCACGGGGTGGAACACATCGCCTTTACCCGGAAAATAATTTTACTGAGATGGTCGGCCTTATGATTTCTGTTCCTACCGTAAGCAATGACCAATCACATCTACTATCATTTTATTTTTTCAGCAGGTTTAAATATGCGTTCTATTTGCCGAAGGTGGAAAGGACAAAAAAATATGTCGTCTTGTTAGACTTGTAACGATTTCGAATATTGTAAGTTCCGTAAGGTGGGTGAATATAATAATTCGTTTTTCCATTATATTTTTTCACGTTGCCAACCGGCCCATACCTGTTTTTAGACTTAATTTTCTTAATAATCTATTATCGTCGCCTTGTCGTTTATCGGGGGATCAATCAAATTAATTTTTAGAATAATTTTTTTTTCCCGTCGGGGAATGATAATTGAAATTATCGTTCCCGACCAATAAAATAAATTGATCACATATAGGTACGTCGTCGTTACCTGAAAACGCTTAAGGATGTCAGCCATATAAAAAAACAGTAACATTGTTGACGAAAAAATGGAAGGATTCAGATGAATAGTTGGAGAAAATGTTGTGGAAATGATAAAAACGAATTCCAGGCAGTACATGCACGAAAACGCGTTACCCGTGTGTAGTATGGGAGTTAAAAATTAAGGGATAAACGTATTAATAGAGGTAGGAAAAAATGTTAAAGTGATTTAAAATTTACTAGTTTAGAATTTGGTTGCATTGGCGTTACGTAAATTGTGATGCGTTTGCGATGAGTATGAGTAGCGTCGACGGCGGGTTGTTTGTATACCTAAATTAAAATTCGGTTTAAGGCCCATTTTGTCGGGACGACGGTTTTCCTTATGGTTATGATAATTTTTTTTTACGGGTCTTTTTCTAAGGACGAACTATAACGCTTAATGACGAAATTGATTCTAGAATTGTCGTGCATTGACGTAGGTTTATTTAGTAAAGCATGGTCGTGCGCGTAGGTCGTGAAAGATAACGATTTAGCCATGCGACGTGGTTAACGATACGGTTTTAAACGGAGACCGATTGCGGCCTCGTAGTAATTATGGCAGAGGTTAGTATCGTTGTTATACATGGAAGGACTGGACGTTTAAAACGATATACGCGAAACGGAACAGAAGGGCCGTATTGCGGACGTTTAGTGAAAGTCCTTAATACATTGGCAAAACGCCATTAGCGGAAGACGGCAGGAAAATAATAGTGGACACTCGGTAATGATGTAAAATATAAAAGTATTAGAAATTTTTCAAATTACCGGAAGGAATGATAACCAAAAAAAGATATAGATCGATGTCGATAATAAGGATCATTAAGAAAAGGGAAATCGTTTTTATTCAGCCACAGTACACGGGAGTAGGACGCTCGGATAGAATAAAAAACGGAAATATGATCTATGTAGATATTGGTAAAGGAAAATCGTAATCGAAGTAAAGGACGTTTCGTTTTATTTAAAGTCATAAAACTTGATCCGGCAAATATGAACAAGTTTTTTGACGCTTGGTCCGTTTAAGACGGTATCCCGACGTCCTCGATACCAAATTAAAGAGAAAACGTATGAGGTTTACCGAAGACGATTCCTACGAGTGATGGTATAAATTAAGGGCGGCGGTTATGAACCAGGTTCTAAACGGACCACATAGAAGGGAAAGCGTAAACCTACGCCTGATACAAAACTCTGCAAAGAACCTATTGGACAGGCACCTAAGGCTCCCGGGCAAGAGTAACAGTTAAGGCCGGGCACGCATAGCTGTTTTGAATTGCCTTGCCAAATTCGCCCATTTACAAAGCCAGGTAGATTTCCATTATATATGAAGGCTGTCAAAAATTGTACAATGCGTCGTTTATCCAATGCCAACACACTCCAGGCAAATTATAGCAGCTTTTTGTAATACAGCTATATAATCTTTTTGATAAAGGCCGGAGACGAGAAAAACTATTGCCAGAAACCATAGTGCTTTTTTCATGATTTGCCTCCTCCCTGCAGTATATTATTTATCATAATTATAGCAGTGTTTTATGTATTTACAATGGAATTTGCAGTATTTTCACAGTAATGGCTTGATAGAAAAGATGTAAAATGTTATACTTACTTGGATGTTTAAAGATTGTATCTTATATGGATGTAATAATTAGCGCAAATGCGGGAGGATGATTTTAGTGAAGAAACAGATTTTATCATTATTGGTAGCAGTATTAGTTTGTGTAGGGTTTGCAGGCGTTTTGTCTCCTAAAACTGTGTTAGCAGCAGATACTATTGGTTTTGTAAATGTGCAGAGGGTTTTTGCAAGTTATCCGGACATTAGTAGTGCTAGAGCTGCTATTGGTCTTGAACAAAAAAAGGCTCAAGAAGAATTTCAATCTAAGGCTGCAGGTCTAGACGATGAAGGTAAGAGAGCATTGGATAAAACTTTAACAGAACGTATTGCCCAAAGAGAAGATGAATTAATGGGGCCTATTCAAAAGAAAATTTTGGCTGCCATTAATAAAGTTGCTAAAGCTCAAGGTATATCAACTGTTTTCGATTCCGCTGCTATTGTTACCGGTGGCAAAGATATTACTAAAGACGTAATTGATGTAATTTCCAAATAACGTTAATTTGTCATTAAAGACGCATCCGGATTTATTCCGGGTGCGTCTTTTTTCTTCATATAATATAATGTTAAAGAAAAAGATAGAAACATAAAAGAGTTTAATACTATAGCGTGTCGTTCCAGCCCCAGAAAGTAATACCATGTTCAAGGGAGTAATTGTTCATATTATGATATTTTAAGCGGGCACCATGATTGATACTAATCCAATCTAAACCATAGTCGTAACATATTGTTTCATACGAGTATCCGTTTCTATGCATACTAAACACTTCATCAATAGTTAATGTAGGCCTAGACTGAATGATCATTATGAGAATGAGATAGTCGCCCAAGGAAATACCATGATTAGCACCCCACCAGAAATGATCACGTGGTCCGCCGAAACGAAAAACTATGTTGCTTCTGCGCCAATGATGGTATGATCGGTGATTTTCATAGCTAGGACCGGGGCCAAATGGTCTATGTCTATAATCAAATCTATTATCGAGATGACGGGGTTCCGGTCTATAAATATTAACTGGAGCTTTTATATATTTATGGCTTTCATGTTCTCCCGGGTCTGAGACTGGGTGCTGTGGAGTTCTGTTTGGTTGCGGACCTGGATAGGGGAGAGTTCTTTGCACATCACTAGGACGTTGGCGTACAGTTCTATTTATTGGTTGTTGAGGGTGTTGCCCGTCAGGTTTGCGTTGAGCAATAGGAGCATTAGGTGATACTCTATGCGAACTAGAAGAAGATGGATGTTGAGTTTTTTTATATTCACCTTGCTTAGCTCTCTGATGGTTTACTTGGTTTTGGTCTTCGTCTTGCGGCATTGCTAAGGCCGGTAAAGCATAAAGCGCTGACATAAAACACATTGCTAAAGTTATAGACAGTGTTTTTCTAAGGTTATTACTTAACATACTATCGCCTCCTTAATAATCATTATATAGCATAAAGACCTGTGACTCAACAGTCAGACGTTAAGATTTTGTATACTTCAAAAAACCGAACGAAATTAGAAATTAAGGCGGAAAAGTTCAGAGAAACATTGACATAAAACCTGCCTATTGGTAGAATTAATGTGTACAGTGATGTATTAATATTGAAAAGAACGCCTGGGAGAAATTTTGCTATATGTGTAGAGCTAAAAACTCTTAGGATTTTTTATTTTGGAGGGAAAAGCTATGAAGGTTGCCATTATTATGGGCAGTAATTCTGATTGGCCTATATTGGAGCCGGCAGAAAAAACATTAAAAGAATTTGGTGTGGAAGTAGAGGTTTTGGTGGCCTCAGCTCACAGAACACCTGATTTGGTACATGAATTTGCAGCGGGAGCAAGAGACCGCGGTGTGGAAGTTATTATTGCTGCAGCAGGCGCTGCCGCTCACTTAGGTGGTGTAATAGCCGCTTATACAACACTTCCTGTTATAGGGATACCTATTAATGCTACAGCATTAAATGGTGTAGATGCACTTTTGAGCTTCGTACAAATGCCATCGGGCATTCCGGTTGCTACCATGGCTATTAATGGGGCCAAAAATGCGGCATTGTTTGCTGTACAGATTTTGTCAACAAAGTATCCGGAATTAGTAGAAAAAATGGCTTTAGATAGGAAGAAAATGCAGGCAGAAGTTTTGGCTAAAGGTGAGAAGTTAGCAAAAGTTCGTGCCGAAAGCAACCAATAAGTATTTGTGTTTAGAGAAGGAGAATGAACCGTGCGAGGAATTGAATGGCAAGAAGACAAATGGCATGAAGAATGCGGAGTTTTTGGTATTTTCTCCCATAAAGAAGATGTTGCTTTAAATACTTACTGGGGTTTGTATGCTCTTCAGCATAGAGGACAAGAAAGTGCGGGCATCGCTGCTAGCGATGGTAAGAACATGCATATTAAAAAGGGCATGGGGCTAGTTGCCGAGGTGTTTAAAGATGGCGTAGGCGGTTTGGAAGGAAATATTGCTATAGGCCATGTACGCTATTCTACAACTGGCGCGAGTATGGCCTACAATGTGCAACCGCTGAAAGTTTACTATGATGGAGGAAACTTATCACTGGCACACAACGGAAATTTGACTAATGCTGTGCAAATACGTACAGAATTAGCAAAAGATGGTGTTGTTTTTCAAACAACTATAGATAGTGAGGTTGTACTAAGTCTTATTGCCAGATCTAGAAATAAAAACTTGGAAGATAGAGTAGCAGAAGCAGCGGACAAAATTGAAGGTGCTTTCGCTATTTTGATTATGAATGACCATAAACTGATTGCGTTCCGCGATCCTTATGGTTTTAGGCCTTTATGTTTAGGGAAAATGGATAATGGTTGGGTGGTAGCGTCCGAAACTTGTGCTTTAGATTTAGTGGGTGCTAAGTATGTTCGTGATGTTAAACCAGGTGAAATGATTGTTATAGAAGATGAAAAAACAGAGCCTAAAAGCATTATGTATAGTACTAAAAACCCTAAGAAGACGGCGCATTGCGTATTCGAATATGTTTATTTTGCCAGACCGGATAGCATAATGGATGGCGAGAGTATTTATGAAGCCCGCGTTAATATGGGCAGACAGCTTGCCCGTGAGACTAAAAATATTAAAGCGGATATCGTTATTTCAGTGCCCGATTCAGGGACTCCGGCTGCTATTGGTTATGGCTTGGAAGCTGGTATTCCTTTCATGGAGGGTTTAACTAAGAATAAATATATTGGCAGAACCTTTATTCAACCAACACAAAAACAAAGGCTGAATGCTGTTCGTTTAAAATTAAATGCTAATAAGGCCTTGGTTGCCGGTAAGTCGGTAGTTATGGTTGATGATTCAATAGTTAGAGGAACAACAAGTGGCAAGATTGTTCAGTTATTGAAAGATTCAGGAGCAAAAGAAGTTCATGTTTGCATAAGTTCACCACCTGTTACTGACCCTTGCTATTATGGTATTGACACTTCTGTGCGCAAAGAGCTTATTGCATCAACTAAGACCGTAGAAGAAATTCGTGAATATATTAAAGCGGATAGTTTACATTATATTTCTATGGAAGGTTTGCGCAAGTCTTTAACACATTTAGATCCGGATGGTATGTGTTATGCTTGTTTTAATGCAAATTATCCTGATGATGCAGAAACAGCAGTACGTCAAGGAACAAAATTCTTGTTTGATGCCGAAGCCTAGGGGAGGAAAATAAATGAGCGACAAAAAACAAATTACTTATGCTGATGCCGGAGTAGATATTGATGCTGGTAATCGTGCGGTTGAACTCATGAAAGAAAGTGTACGTGCTACATATCGTCCGGAGGTAATCGGTGATTTAGGTGGATTTGGCGGTTTGTTTGCGTTAAATTCAGGTAAGTATAAGAACCCGGTTTTGGTTTCAGGAACAGATGGCGTAGGGACTAAATTAAAGATTGCTTTTATGCTAAATAAGCATGATACGATTGGACAAGATGCAGTAGCCATGTGTGTTAATGATATTTTGGTCCAGGGCGCAGAACCTTTGTTTTTCTTAGATTATATTGCTGTAGATAAAGTAAATGCAGAAAAAGTTGCTCAGATCGTCAGGGGTGTTGCCGGGGCTTGTAAAGAATCAGGGTGTGCTCTTGTTGGTGGAGAAACTGCTGAGATGGCAGGGTTCTACTCTAATGATGAATATGACATTGCCGGATTTTGTGTAGGCGTTGTGGAAAGAAGCAAAATGATTACCGGTGATAAGGTAACCGTTGGTGATGTATTATTGGGTCTCCCCTCTACAGGGTTGCATTCAAACGGGTATTCTTTGGTTCGTAAAATTTGTTTTGAAGTTATGGGGATGCAGGGTGACACCCTGGTACCTGAGTTTGGCAAGACTTTAGGTGAAGAACTTTTGACTCCTACTAGGTTGTATCCTAACGTTTGTCTGCCTTTAATTGAAAAGTTTAACTTGCATGGCATGGTACATATTACCGGAGGTGGTTTCTATGAGAACATACCTCGTATTTTACCTGATGGCTGTGATGCTTTAGTAGATGCCGGTGCGTGGGAAATGCCTCCTGTTTTCAAAAAAATACAAGAATGGGGCAATGTTCCTTGGGCTGAGATGTATAGAACCTTTAATATGGGTGTTGGCATGGTTTTACTTGTGGGCGCCGATGAAGCTGATGCTGTTCGTGAACACTTAGCAAGCCTAGGTGAAAAATATTATGAATTAGGCTCAGTAGTTGAGGGAAGCAAAAAGACCATTATGAAGGGCGGAGTTTTTGGTGAATAACCGGAAAATAGGCGTTCTAGCCAGTGGTTTTGGCAGCAATTTACAGGCTATCATGGATGCTATTGCACAAAAAGGACTGCCGATAGAGATAGCAGTTGTAATTTGTGATAAGGGTGATGCTTACGCTCTGGAAAGAGCAAAAAATGCCGGTATATCTCATGTTGCTATAGTTCGTAAGGAATGTTTAGATAAAAATGATTTTGAGAATAAAATTGACACAGTTTTGCGGGCAGCAGATGTAGAATTGGTAGTGCTTGCAGGTTTTATGCGTATTTTAAGCAGCGGTTTTGTTTCTAAGTGGAAACACAAAATTATTAACATTCATCCAGCTCTTTTGCCTGCGTTTACAGGATTGGATGCCCAAGGACAAGCTCTGGAGTATGGAGTTAAGGTTGCAGGGTGTACGGTACATTTTGTCGATGAAGGAATGGACACGGGCCCTATTATTTTGCAAAAGGCAGTACCTGTTTTAGATGATGATACACATGATACTTTGGCTGGTAGAATTTTAGTGCAAGAACATTTGGCGTTGCCTGAAGCTATTGAACTATGGGCAAGCGATAAAATAGAAGTGCATGGGCGTAAAGTATATATTACTAAATAATTTAAATGGGGTGACTATATGACAATTAAAAGAGCTTTGGTAAGTGTGTCTGACAAAACGGGCGTTGTAGAATTAGCTAAATTCCTTCATGAAATTGGCGTAGAAATTATTTCTACCGGTGGTACAATGAAGGCTATTAAAGAGGCAGGGATACCTGTTACTTATGTTAGTGACGTTACCGGATTTCCGGAGATTATGGATGGCAGAGTGAAGACATTGAATCCAAAAATTCACGGCGGTATTTTGGCAGTACGCAGCAATCCGGAACATATGGCAGCCTTGGAAAAACATGGTATTAAGCCTATTGATTTGGTTGTTGTTAATTTATACCCATTTGAAGCTACCATTGCTAAACCTGATGTTACTGAGGCGGAAGCTATTGAGAACATTGATATTGGTGGACCGGCTATGCTTAGGGCTGCAGCCAAAAATTTCCGCGATGTAATCATAGTCACAAATCCTGCTCGGTATAGCAGTCTTATTGCTATGTTAGCACAATATGGTGATGCTGATATTACAACTAGAAAGACGTTAGCAAAAGAAGCTTTTGCTCATACTTCTGAATATGATGCAGCTATTAGTACATATTTGACAAAACAGTTAACTGACAGAAAATAATTTTGCTGGGGGATGCACATGCGTATTTTAGTTATTGGTGGGGGAGGGCGCGAACATGCTTTGGTATGGAAATTGGCGCAAAGCCCAAAAGTTGAAAAAATATATGTAGCACCGGGTAACCCCGGTATGCTCAATTTAGCAGAATGTATAAACTTACCGGCTAGTGATTTTGAAAGTGTAGCAGCGTTTGCTATGGAGAAAAAAATTGATTTAACCGTAGTTGGACCCGAAGGTCCTCTTGTAGCGGGTATTGTTGATGTGTTTAAGGCTCATGGTTTAGCTATATTTGGACCTACTGCTGCAGCAGCTGCTATTGAAGGATCTAAGTCTTTTTCCAAGGAGCTTATGCACAAATATAATATTCCCACAGCTTTTTTCAAGATATGCAGTGACAGCACTGCAGCTAAAGCTTATATAAAAGAAAAAGGTGCTCCAATTGTTATTAAGGCCGATGGTTTGGCAGCAGGTAAGGGCGTAGTAGTAGCTATGACTGAAGCAGAGGCACTGACGGCCATCGATGATATCATGGGCAGCCATAAATTTGGTGAGGCCGGCGCACAGGTGGTCATTGAAGAATTTATGGACGGTGAAGAAGCGTCACTTTTAGCTTTTACTGACGGCGACATGATTGTTCCTATGCTTGCAGCGCAAGATCATAAACGCATTAATGATGGAGATGAAGGCCCAAATACAGGAGGAATGGGTGCATATGCGCCAGCTCCGGTGTTGACGGCCGAGCTAAAACAAAAATGCCTTGAAACTATTTTAAAACCTACAATAGCTGCTTTAAAAGCAGAAGGTCGTAAATATTCAGGTTGTTTGTATGCCGGACTCATGATCAAAGGTTCGGATATAAAGGTTGTGGAGTTTAATGCTCGTTTTGGAGATCCGGAAACCCAGGTTGTTTTACCTCTTTTGAGCAGTGATTTGGTGGAAATCATGCTTGCATGTGCTAATGGTACACTTAATGAGACAATGGTGAAGTGGTCGGATAAGTCTGCGGTATGTGTGGTTATGGCTTCAGGCGGTTATCCTGCTTCTTATCCTCAGGGACTTGTTATAAGTGGGCTTGCTGCGGCAAATGCCGCAGATGGCGTAGTAGTTTTTCATGCAGGAACCAAAGAAAAAGATGGTCAAGTAGTTACGGCAGGCGGCCGCGTCTTAGGAGTAACAGCAGTGGGAAGTAGTATTGCTCAAGCCAAAGACGAAGCTTATGTAGCAGTGGATAAAATACATTTTGCCAATGTACATTACCGCAAAGATATTGCTTGGAGAGCACTTAAATAAATCAATAAAGGAAATCCCGTTGATTATTTTCTGGTCAATGGGATTTTTTGTAAAGAAAGTTACGCATAACTGTTGTAATTGAAACGGTTTGGTGGTAAACTAAGTAAAATATTTTTTGTGAAAAGGGAGGAAAAAAATGGCTTTTATTTATGATGAACCAGCTCATACATTTAGCGAGTATCTTTTAGTTCCTGGATATTCTTCTAAAGAGTGTGTACCTGCTAATGTGGATTTACAAACACCTTTGGTAAAATTTAAAAAAGGTGAACAACCGGCTATTACTTTAAATATTCCTATGGTATCAGCTATCATGCAATCGGTTTCTGATGATAATATGGCTATTGCCCTTTCTAAAGAAGGTGGAATTTCTTTCATATTTGGCTCTCAATCAATTGAAAGTGAAGCTGCTATGGTAGCTCGCGTTAAGACTTATAAAGCGGGTTTTGTAACAAGTGACTCCAATATTCAGCCAAGTAGTACTTTGCAAGATATCCTGCGCCTAAAAGAAGAGACAGGTCATTCTACAGTTGCTGTTACTTCTGACGGAACTGTTAATGGGAAACTCATGGGTATTGTAACTAGCCGTGATTACCGTGTGAGCAGAATGTCTTTGGATACCAAAGTATCCGAGTTTATGACACCGATTAAAGATATGATTGTTGCTAAGCACAGCACAAGTTTGCATGATGCCAACAATATTATTTGGGACAATAAGCTTAATACTTTACCTGTAGTAGATGATGAAGGACGCCTTTTATACATGGTGTTCCGTAAGGATTATGCTTCCCATAAGGAATATCCACTAGAACTTTTAGACGCACAAAAACGACATGTAGTAGGTGCAGGTATTAATACCCGTGACTATGCAGAGAGGGTTCCTGCTTTAGTTGATGCAGGTGCTGATGTACTTTGTATTGATTCGTCAGAAGGCTATAGCGAGTGGCAAAAAATAACGTTGGACTGGATTCGCAGCAAATATGGAGACAGCGTTAAAGTAGGTGCAGGCAATGTTGTAGATAGAGATGGCTTCCGTTTCTTAGCAGAATCCGGAGCAGATTTCGTCAAAGTTGGTATTGGCGGTGGGTCTATTTGTATCACCCGTGAACAAAAAGGTATTGGACGTGGGCAGGCAACTGCTATTATTGAAGTAGCCAAAGCTCGCGACGAATATTTTGCAGAAACAGGTATTTATGTTCCAATCTGTTCAGACGGTGGAATAGTTTATGACTACCACATGACCTTGGCTTTGGCTATGGGAGCAGATTTTATGATGTTAGGGCGTTACTTTGCACGTTTTGATGAGTCTCCAACTAACAGAGTAAATATAAATGGGGCTTATATGAAAGAATATTGGGGCGAAGGGTCTAACCGTGCTCGTAATTGGCAAAGGTACGATATGGGGGGAGCTTCTAAATTATCATTTGAAGAAGGCGTTGATTCCTACGTTCCTTATGCAGGCTGCTTGAAGGACAATGTTAATTTAACCTTAAGTAAATTGCGGTCTACTATGTGTAACTGCGGTGCTATGAACATTCCTGAACTACAAAAGAATGCACGTCTGACGCTTGTATCTGCTACCAGTTTGGTAGAGGGTGGCGCACACGATGTTATGCTCAAAGATAATAATTCAAATAATTATCCTAAATAAAT
>JGI20225J20221_1002775_pt1 | contig 12064 bp, 11 predicted proteins | sample BioMet4_FD_20221 | JGI IMG/M metagenome (IMG submission 20221) | reverse complement strand
TGCATTAACTTTGTATCAACGAAATAAAAGAGAAGAATAAGAGTGCGTATCCTTTCATGTTAAAGAAGCATATTTCACAACAAATAGATGTAAATGCAAAACGAGCAGAGCAAACTCAACAGCAGTAGAATAAGGATAACACTATTTGCAACCCGGGAGAGCATCGCCTCTTTTCTTTTCTTCTTTCGTTTCAACTCGTAATATTAACTTAAACCAAAAGTGTTATGGCCAAAGTAACCGTAGTGCGCTATCAGCGCCGTAAAAAGTTGGGGGATCTCAATTCCCCTATTGTAACCTCTCTCAGGCAAAAGTCGGGAGATTCAAAGACCTATGACATCCAACGCCTCTCCAGTGAAATAGAAGGCATTGGATCACTTTCCGCCGAAGACGTGGAACATGTGATAAAATCTATTGTACGCAGCATGCGCAGTGTGTTATGCGATGGTAACCGAGTGAAGTTGGACGGGTTCGGCACTTTCTACATCACCTTAGGCTGCTCTCCTACAGAAAAGAAAGAAGACTGCACCATCCGCAACATCGAGCGGGTAAATATTCGTTTTAAAGTAGATAATGCCTTGCGATTGGTGAACGATTCGATAGCTACGACCAAGAGTGCACCGAACAACATCATCTTCGATTTGGAATCGCCCAAAACAACCACTAACACACCCGGGGGAGACAGTGGAGACGGGGGTAACAGCGGCGATNCGGGCGATGGNAAAGATGATGATCCGCTAGGATAACCGCATCGTACGCAGAAAAATGCCGTACAGGAAGCACCTGAATGCAATAAAAGAGACTGAAAGTCAGCGTATCATAGTTCAACAGAAGTAGTAAGATTAAAAAAGGAAAAGAAAATGAAAAAGACAGCTTGGGACACCATTTTGAAAGTCGTTATCGCAGTAGCATCCGCAATACTGGGAGCACTCAGTGCGCATGCCATGGTAGTGGGTTAATTCTTAAGAATTAAGACTATGTGATTAAGGGAGTACGGATAGCATTTAAATAAGCATTCCGGCTCCCTTTTTTAATTGAAGCGAAAAATAACTGCTGATCGCGATGCTGCAACACAGTAACTAAGATTTCTTTAATAGTAGTTGAAACAAAACATAAAACATCAAGAAAAATGAGAACAATCAATTTAATAGTGATTCATTGTAGTGCCACACGCGAAGACCGCTCCTTTACGGAACGCGATTTGGAAACTGCGCACCGTCTGCATGGAATGGACGGCATAGGTTATCACTTCTATATTCGCCGCAATGGCGACATAAAATCCACCCGTCCTCTCGAAAAAGCCGGTGCACATGCCCGCGGATACAACGCCCACTCCATCGGCATCTGCTACGAAGGCGGGCTGGATATTCACGGTTTGGCAAAAGACACCCGTACCCCATGGCAACGCCATTCATTACGCGTGCTTGTCCGTGTGCTGTTATCCGATTATCCGGGAGCCAAAGTAGTCGGTCATCGCGACCTCAGTCCCGACCTGAACGGTAACGGCGAAATAGAACCTATGGAATGGACAAAGCAATGCCCTTGTTTCGACGTAAAGAAAGAAAAATGGTAAATAACAACGAAATTTATAATCGCTAATCGTATTAATAAACTCATTGAAAATATTCAAAATATTCTCAGGAAAATAAGAAAAAGTCACATATATTTATATACATTTGCTACTGAATATTAGAAACATGTATTATCATTAAGCTCATGAGTGAAAATATACCATTGGTCAGTATCATCGTCCCTGTCTATCAGGCCGAAGCCTTTCTAAAAAAATCGGTTGACTCGATTCTAAGCCAGACCCTGTCCGATATCGAAATAATATTAGTTGACGATGGTTCAACAGACGATTCAGGCAAAATATGTGATGAGATCGCTGCCAATGACAAAAGAGTTCGGGTTATACATAAAGAGAATGGAGGCCAATCTTCTGCCAGAAATGTTGGAATTGACAAAGCAATCGGTAAGTATATTGGCTTTATGGATAATGATGATTTTTTATATCCTGACATGTGTATGTATTTGTATGAGAATGCAGAACAAAATAATGCAGAGATCTCAGCGGGTTCCTTTATCACTAAAAATGAACTTGGCATTATATCGCATGACACGCACACTCAAAAAAAACATGTTTACGATAATGTCCACGGCGTCAGAGAATACCTCTCTCGAGAGATTGTTGATATATATGTTTGGACCAAACTTTATCGCAGGGATTTTTTAAATCAACACCATATCCGTTTTGAAGAAGGACGTAGCGATGAAGATTGGTTATTTAATCATGCAGCTTTTTTCGCAGCGCAAAAAACGGTAATGCAAGATAAGCCTGTCTACGATTATCTAGAAAGAGCTAATTCAACTTGCCGAACTTTTCATAAAAAGGAACTTCATAAATACCTTGACGATACTTGTTACCGACTAAATAAAATTGAGAATGACGTAAAAAACAATTATCCCTCCTTTTTAATTTTGTCTAAAATACAAACGATCAAAGCCTGTTTTAATATGCTGTTCGTTGTCTCCAAACAACAGCACAAAGAAGAATGTGAGCCATATTACACTTGGATCAAGAACTATCTCAGAAAAAATGCAAAAGTTGTAATAAAAGAAAGACGTCATTGGGGAATGTCATGGGGAGGAGTTATCTTAGGAGCTTACCTGCCTGCCAACTTATATTTCTATTTAAAGAAATGGAGACATAAAAAAGATTCATTTTAAAACATTACTATATTTTATTCCACTTTAAAGAACAAACCGCTCCATGCCCCATTCCATATTGCTTTAATTAAGTTGAATCTTCGCTTTCTGAAATAGAAAAATATTTTTTTAGGAATAGCAAACAGTAATTGGTATATACAAGATAGATATTTATACATACCTTTGCAATTGCGACGAGCATAAATCAACCTACTACGTGTGAGATAATATTCTCGTAACGGCGTTTGTGGCTTAATACTCATACTCTCTTTATGATATATCATAGAAGCGGGCTCATAAAATAACTTATAGCCAGCTTTTCTAATACGCAAACTCCAATCAAATTCTTCAAAAAAAAGAAAATAACCTTCATACATCTCACCTACAGTCTCTATTATATCTCGTCTCACCATCATACCTCCTCCATGGAGAATATCAGTTTCTTTCGGGACAAGAAAATGCGACCTTCTTATAGGATCAAAAGACTCACTTGTATGTCTTAGTGTCACTGATGAGAGATCCTTATAACCATAATATTGTATATATTCTGGATGGTATAAAAAAACAATGCATGGAGAAACAGCTCCATAATTCTTATCCGCTAATCTGTTTACAAGAGGCTCAAGTACCGGAGCTTTAATCAGCATATCATTGTTCAAAAAAAACAAATAATCACCTTTTGCATGATGATAGCCCAAATTATTGCCCCCTGCAAATCCTCTATTTCTATCACTTTGTATTACAATTACTTCCGGATACGCAACATGTATTTTATCTGCATCTTTTCCCAAAGAGGCATTATCTACTACTATTAGTTCATAAGGATACGTCTCATAGCGCTTGAAAGAAGCAATCATTTCACATGTATCCTTCCAACCATTGTAATTCACTGTAATAATAGAAACCATAAGCTAAACTCGTATTAAAAATGAAACCACCGCCCAATAATCTTTCTCAAATTGATAAACACAATAAAGCGAACAATAAATATTTTCATCCACATTGGTAATCCATAGAATAGAAGAAAAAGAGCGGATAGATACATATTCTTATCCAATGGGTTCCAAAAGCAAGGATAGGAAAAATGGCGTGTCAAAAAACCTTTTAATAATTTTACTTTTTCGTTCCTCGAGATCCTTGTCGAGGAATAAGAGCGATAAAGATGATATAGGCTCATTTTCATTGTGTCAAAAGCTAATCCCATATACAGTTGCCTATGTCTCAATGATCTAATATAATGAGCTTTCAATATTTCCGTTTCCAAATACTGTTCGGCTAAGGAAGCAGTATACCCTTCATTGTCCTTAACCGTAGTCACAGATTGGGGATTATAAGTAAAAAACAAAGTACAATCAGGTATCAGCCTGCAAGAACGAGCATTAAGAATAACTTGATACATAAACCAAGTATCATCAATCAAATAATGGGGAATGCAACGAATCTTGTTTTCTCGAAGAAAAGATGTACGATAAAGCTTATTCCAGGTGGGAACAGATATATACTGTCCTTTCCCGTAGCGATATTCAGCCACCGCATAATCACCATCTTTTACTAACACATCGTCATATCTAAATACTTTAGATAATGGATTTCCTTGCAAATCACTACGTACAAACGAAGCCGAAATAAAATCAACAGGATGCTCCTTCATCTTTTTATAAAGAATATCTATACAATCAGGTGTAATGATATCATCANANTCCCCGGAAGCATTATCAACTATTGCATTCCGAGCCGATCCAGTTCCTTGATTATTCACCTGATCTATTATACGCACAGCACCACCCCGCTTGTGCTCACTCACCAGTTGACGTACGACATCCATACTATTTCCCTTATCATCAATAAATAGAAATTCAATATAAGGATACGTCTGATTAAGTGCCGAAAGTACAGTTCTTTCCACAAGATCAACGGCATTATAAATAGGTATTCCTAGGCTTATTAGAGGTAAATTTATCATATTCATCACTATACATAAAGATTCATTAAAAAGAACTATTTTACTCCCAATATCTTTCGATAGAAATTGAACTTAGTTAAAATGTTACGAAACCAACTACGCTTTCGCCAACTACCTTTACTTAAATGTACCGCAATAGTATCAACTGTCACTTGCACCCAAGCAGCTCCCAAAATTCGGGATGGGTAAATTGTTATTCCATCTTGCAAGTGTTGCTCAATATCTTTATTATATTTCAAACCAAATTTTTCAGCAGTAAGAGCCAATATATCAGGAGCAATAATTTTAATATATCTGCTACCATCAGCCTGAACGAAACATGTTTCTTGATAAAATTTCATTGTTTCGGCAATAAAGGGATGTCCCTTTTCTGCTCCAAGAATAGCTGACAATAATTGAATGCCGGGAACCGGAACTCCNGGAAAGCAATTAGCACCATCAGCACTCAAGCGCCCAACAACTTGTTTATCAGCTTCTATTACTTCAGGATGATACTCAATAGCTGTAAAAAAACGATTCTCCAAAAGAGGATCAAACGTTTTTTTCACAAAGACATCAGTATCCATATATATACCCCCTTCAGTATACAAAGCATATAAACGAACATAGTCTGAGACAAAAGCCAATGCTCCCAATTCATAAGCTTCTCTGGTCCAATCTAAAGAATTGACATCAAAGCTATGAATATCCCAAAGTTTAAATTCATAATCAGGCAATTGCTTTTTCCAAGAGTGCATACAAATTCTTAAACTCATAGGAAGAGGAGCTTCATTAAACCAACAATAGTGAATAATTTTAGGAATCATTTTTCTATTTCATTTAGTGAATTATTGTATTTATACTCTTCAATAATCATTTAATTCATATACAAACGTACATAAAAATTGTGATTTATCAACATAGCTAATAAATAATCTGACGTTTTTATACAAGAAATATATATATTTGCTTTTCAATAAAATATAAACAAAAATGCCACATAAATCACGCTTACAAAAATCACTGTTAAATGCCCGGGTTAATCTCATTTTTTATTTCATAGGCCTAGGAATTTCTTTTTTCTCGCGAAAGATCTTTTTGGATACTCTTGGTGCCGATTTCATGGGACTTACCGGCACCTTACTCAATTTACTGGGATTTCTTAATTTAGCGGAATTGGGCATAGGTAGTGCAATAGGCTATGTTTTATACAAGCCTCTCTTTGAACATGATGAAATTAGAATCAATGAAATAATTTCAGTATTCGGCTATATTTACAGAAAGATCGGATTTATAATTCTAGGAGCAGGCTGCGTGTTGGCCTGCTTCTTACCATTGATTTTCCCAAACAATGTATTCGATTTGAAGGTCATCTATTTTGCCTACTTTTCATATCTTAGTAGTGCATTGATTGGATATTTTGCCAACTATAAGCAAACGCTTTTGGGAGCCGATCAAAATGAATACATGGTAACAGCCTATTATCAAAGTGCAATAATCCTAAAAACTCTCATACAAATGTTTCTAGTTTACTACACAGGTAGTTACTATATTTGGATAGCTATGGAACTTTTGTTGGGAATAGCCTATTCTATCATACTCGAGTGGAAGATAAAACAAGTATATCCTTGGTTAAAAAGCGAAGTAAGAAAAGGGAAAGAACTTTATAAAGAATATCCAGACGTCATGAAGTATACCAAACAAATCTTCGTACACAAAATAGGGGGATTTGTACAAAGTCAGACAGCTCCATTTTTAATATATACTTTTGTTTCATTGAAAACGGTAGCATTTTATGGTAACTATACTATTATTATCGATAAAATAACCCTATTTATAAATAGCTTACTGAATAGCACCAATGCAGGAGTGGGTAACCTGATTGCTGAAAACAATCAAAAGCGTATTCAGGAAGTGTTTTGGCAACTACTAAGTATCCGATTTCTCATCGCAGGTGTTATCTCTTACTGCCTTTTTCAACTCACAGAGCCATTCATTTCATTATGGTTGGGTCGAGAATATATATTACCACCGACGGTACTTATTCTACTCATTGTCAATTCCTTTATAGGATTTACTCGTGGAGCCACAGATCAGTTTATCTTTGGCTACGGACTATTCTACGACACATGGGCTCCCATTACTGAGGCCATCTTGAATCTCGTAGTAACAATCGTAGCAGGTTATTATTGGGGACTTCCGGGTATATTACTAGGAAGCATAATAAGCCTCATGGCAATTGTCTGTCTTTGGAAACCCTATTTTCTATATACTAAAGGTTTCAAAAAACGAGTTAGCCAATATTGGATTCTTTATTTTAAATACCTTTTACTGGCATTTCTTCCAGCTCTCATTTGTTACTTCATATTACCGGCACAGGCATATACTCCAGAAAAATCGTTTGGACATTGGATATTATTTAGTATCATCAATTTATTAGCATACGTAAGCTTGGCTTTTATTGTTTTTTACATCTCAAGCCCGGGCATAAAACAACTTACTCATAAAGGAATTTATAAGGTAAAATCATTTTTTACTGATTTTAACAATTGAAAGACATCCTCCCATTTATCAACAACCTGCTTTATATCAAATTTTTTCACTGATTGAATGGATGCTTGAGACATTTCCATCCTTAAGCAATCGTCGCTCATAATGCCACTCAGTTTTCGTATGTATTTTTTTAGAGAAAAAGGAGGAACCAACAATCCAGTTTTCCCATCATCTACAATATCTGTTACAGCTGCAAAAGAATCAAAAAGAACGGGTACTGTACCAAAAGTCATGGCTTCAGTAAGCACCATTCCCCATCCTTCAAAGTCACTTGTAAGACATAGAATACTAGCATCTTGATAAAACTTTCTAGGCTCCTGATAACCGACAAAAGAAACCCTCGGAATACTTGAAAATCTTAGTTCAAGCGTTTGTTTAATAGGCCCATCACCAACTACTATAAGCTCCCAATCAGGAAATTTTTTATATAGTTGCTTCCAGATATAAACAAGACGGTCTGCTCGTTTTTGATACCATTCAATTCTTCCGACATATAAAAGTTGCTTTTTCTTCGATGTAAAAAGCTCACTCTGGATTGAGGGGTAAGTATTAGGATTAGCAATGGCAATAACTTTAGATAAATCTCCTTTATAAATTTGTTTTAATTCAGGAATAAATTTTAATGAAAGCAAACACAATAAATCAGTATAGATCAAGCTTTCTCTATAACATAACTCAAGTTCCCTCAAATAGCCTCTCTTTATTAGGGGAAGTTTAAAAACACGAGCAATTCTTTTGACTTTCTCAACCAACGTCTTATTTCTTAATTGCAATGTAAATTTCGTAAAGAAAGCATAACCCCATAGTGGAGTATTATGAACTACTGATATGACATGAACACTCTCCAGATGAACTGTATGATAAAATAGACCATGATATAACATGGGATCTTGATTGACAACAATGTCTATCTTATGAGTTAGTAAAAACTCCACAAAATAATCTCCATTAGCATTGATGTTATCAGTAGAATAAGGGAAGAAAAAAACTGATGCAGGATAAGAATAATTGGTCAATGATTCATCACAAACATTATTCAGATAAAACACATTATGACCTCTATTTATAAACTCGCGACATAATAAATCGGTCACTCTTTCTATTCCACCCTTATGCGGATGAAACATCTTAGGATACATAAAAAGTATATTCATAATTATATAAGCGAGCCAAACATTTTTTTAAACTTTATTTTTATAAAAAAAGACATCCATATATCAAAAAGAAACACCCCACCATAACATAAAATAAACTTACCCAATTTATCAACTTTATATTCGGGAGTAAAATATTTTTTTATCGACGCTTTATCTTTCTTAATTTTGCGCAAAAAGTGGAGCCTCTGCCAGTAAGAATAATTATTCTTTTTTTGGTAAATAGACAATAATACTTTATGAAAGAATACAGTCAAAGAAGCCCATGATTTAGTTAGAGAAGAATCACTTAATGCATAATGCTCACGAAATTGATATATTCTTTCTCGAAAATTCACAAAAGCCAAATATTCTTTATCAAAATCCAGTATGCACACTGATAGCGAATTGTTGGAGAATCCAACTCCATACATGTAATTAATTCTATCACATATTGCTATATGATCTGCACACAAAACGTAGTCTAGAACAAATAGCATATCTTCAAGGCCAGAAACACCCGAAACAAACTTCAAATTATTATTTTTTATCAGAATATTGCTGTATAACTTTGCCCATGCATACAGTATATCACTATGAATTAGATCAGTCAAAATTTTATAAAAATCATTGGGAAATAAATATAATTCGGGTAAATGGCAGTCTTGATATTTTTCGTCAGGCCAAAACCTTCTAAATCCCTCAATAATAAGGCCTCTAAAACAGTCGTTTTTCGCAGGTAACATATTATAAAGATCAGCAAGATAATTGGAGCTGACATAATCGTCAGAATCTATAAAAGTTATAAGATCACCTATAGAATGGGAAATACCTGTATTACGAGCATCACTTAGCCCCATGTTTCTTTGATGGAAAACATGTATCCGGATGTCTCTTTTAGCCCATTCATCGCATATTTTTCCAGACTTATCAAGGCTACCATCGTTTACAAGCAATAATTCAAAATTGGAAAATGTCTGGTACAGTATACTTTGCACACACCTCTCCAAGTATTTTTCCACGTTATAAACCGGCACAACTATTGATATTTTCGGTTTGTTTCCCATTATATTCTATATTGAAAAATAGCTACTTTTCCTTATATTCACCAAAGTAATACAGTTATACCAAGACGTTATACGCCTCAAATATAGCATTGATTATGCGAAATATACCCTCATACAAATATTTTTTTTATTTTAATTGATACTATCAATGAATAATACTCTAGTTTAACAAAGAACTTATAATAATGATATCCCAATCGCTCAAAAAATAGATAGTGTAAATTTCTCAGGAAAAGTAAGCCATCCCGCTTTATCAAAGTCTGAGATTCTACAGGTCGCAAATATCTGTTTCTNCGGAATTGAATGTAACTTTCGAGCTGGAATGTTTTATCATCTGTATTATATAATATCCTATCGAAGTATTTAGCCTTCAAATTTTCATAATATATATATACATCCGGATTATTCTGCAGTTGCTTTGATGAAGTAATATATTGGAATATGTATTTAATAACTCTAACCCTACATTCTAAATTGAACAATGAAGGAGCACGCATAATTGAATTGGGTTGCATAAAATAGAAATAAGTAGTTGCATTTACAACAGCCATTTTGCAACTTACACAAGCTAACTTAAATGACCATAAATCATCTTCATGAACTATTCCTTCTTGAAAAAATAAATCATTTTCAAGTAAGAAATCAAGATTGACCAATTTATTCCACGCCATAACATACCACATACCAGCAGTATAGTCTTTCAATATATTCTCATGTCCGTATACCGTACCTGAAATCATCTTTAAAGGAGGAGCCCAATAATTAGCACCTTCTACTTTATAGTTACCAATAACAAAATCGACTTTTTCTCCTAAAGCAGCATTTGATAGCAATTGAATGGCTTCGTAGGGAATATAGTCATCACTATCAACAAAATAAGCATATTCACCTGTAGCATTATTAATTCCGGTATTTCGTGCAGCAGAAAGCCCTTTATTTTGTTCATGAGCAAAACACTTTATTACATTCCCTCTCAAATGTGTTTCAGCTATTCTTCGAACAATAGCCATAGAGTCATCCGGTGTACAGTCATCAACAACGATAATTTCCAAGTCCTGCCATGTTTGATTCAGTACAGATAACAAACAACGTTCAATATATTCTGAAACGTTATAAACCGGTATAATGACAGAAACTTTCATAATTGCTTCACTTATTGTCTACTCCATGTGTGGTATGGATAAATTTTTTATTGGCACTTTTTATATAGAAGAGATTTGCAAACATAAGAATAAATGAATAAGGAACAAGCATTATTGCTTTAATCATTCGGAAAGTCCAAAACTTACGGGGCACAGCAAATAGTAATGATATCATCAAAGCACCAAATGTAGCCCACCATTTGCATGCCATTGCAGGAATTTCAAAGGACCAAAAAATAGCGATTATAAAAATCAAACCTAACAATAACACTCGCGAAAAAGATGCTTGCTGGTAAAGCTTGTCACAAAAATCCCATTTCTTGTCACGAATAGCAGGAGGTAGTTTACATACAAACTCCAACAAACTATAATACTGGGCAGACAACCAACGGCGTCGCTGAAGAAAAAAAGATTCTGGCTTTTGTATCTTTTCATCATAGACATAGGTATCGGGTAAATAATGAAAAAATACCCGGTTATAAAGAAGCTTCATCTCCAGTACTCTGTCAAATCCTCCCAAAGATTGATTATCCATCATTGCAGCATAAAAAATAGGATAATGAAAAGCCATACCGGATCCAATCAATGCCGCCGACATACCCAAGTTGACATGCCCCATACGAAAGATGGAATTATTTATTTCTTCACTAATGGCATCTAAATAAGCCATATCGGTATTCAAGTTTTTAGCAACCCGATGTGTCTGAACAACTTCGACTCCGGACTGAGCAAAAGCATCATTTATGTCCGCGAGGTAAGTAGTATTAACGTAATTATCTGCATCAAGGATCAATGCAATATCATAATAATCTTGCTCCAAATAAGACAATGCTGCTTTCAATGATTTGGTATTCGTGCTTTTTTCAAAATCAACTTGTAATAATTTAATTGGATAAGCCCCCAAAATAGCATTAGTCTCAGGGGTCATGTGGTCGGAAATAACGACTATATCAAATTTTTCTTGGGGATATTCTTGCGCTAGGCAAGCTCTTACTGTATCTTGTATGACATTATCTTCACGATATGCAGCTATTAGTATAGCAACACGTCTATATTCTTTAGCAGCGGAAGGCTTCTGCGGTTTTCTTAGCAAAGAAGCCACACTGAAAACAAAAAGGTAGATCACACTCAAGGTGAACAATACATAGATGATCCAATCTAAGGTGTAAACGAATTTTTCCAAAATAGTCTTATTTTCAGGGGTCGTAAAGCAAATATACAAAGATTGATTTAATAAAAGGTAAAATCTATTCTTCATTTTTTAAAATGAGCAAATAAAAAACGAGTAAGTTCTCTTGAACTCCCCGTCTCCAACAGAAGAAAAGCCTTTTGGCTTTTCTTTTAATTCCATCAAGTGTTACCTAAAAACAAATCTTTCTTTTTACCTACAAAAAACTACGATAACTATTGAAAACCTTAATTTTTTCCTTTTTACCTAATTTTAATCCAAATCTTAAGCCTATGAAAAAACTCTTAATCAATCTTTTTACCTATTTTTATCAAAATCATAAGTAGTTTCACAAC
>JGI20225J20221_1001238_pt3 | contig 12072 bp, 6 predicted proteins | sample BioMet4_FD_20221 | JGI IMG/M metagenome (IMG submission 20221) | reverse complement strand
TCGGCGTAGGAAGATTGAGCTGGTCGGCGGTCTTGATGTCTGCCGCCTCCTTGAACAGCAGCATCAACTCCGGCAGATTGTAGAACCGGGCAAAGCGCGTCCGCGCCCGGTAACCGGTCCCCTCCGGGGCCAACTCGATGGCTGTTACGGTTTCCCCGAACGTTGAGGCCCAGCAGTCAAAATGGACGAGGTTCCGTTCTTTCAGGGTTTCGTACTGGAGATAACGCATCATCGTGTAAAGCTCGGTCATAGAATTGCTGACCGGCGTCCCGGTAGCGAACACGACGCCCCGGCTGTGCGTGATTTCATCGAGATACCGGCATTTCAGGAACATGTCGCTTGATTTCTGCGCGTCGGTGGTGGAAAGGCCCGCCACGTTGCGCATCTTCGTGTAGAGGAACAGATTCTTGTAATTGTGCGCCTCATCCACGAACAGACGGTCCACGCCGAGCTGCTCAAAGGTGACGACATCATCCTTACGGGAGTTGTCGTTGAGCCGCTTCAACCGGGCCTCAAGCCCCTTTTTCGTGCGCTCCAACTGCTTGATGGTAAACTGCTCCGCGCCGCTGTCTTTGAGTTCTTCCAGCCCGTTTTCGATTTCACAAATCTGCTCCTGAATAAGCCGCTTCTGCCGCTCCAGAGAGACGGGGATTTTCTCAAACTGGCTGTGGCCCATGATGATCGCGTCGTAGTCGCCGGTGGCGATCCGCGCACAGAATTTTTTGCGGTTGCGCTTCTCAAAATCCTTTTTGGTGGTGACGAGAATGTTGGCCGAGGGGTACAGCCGCAGAAATTCGGAGGCCCACTGCTCCGTCAGGTGGTTCGGGACGGCGAACAGGGATTTTTGGCACAGTCCCAGCCGCTTGCCTTCCATTGCGGCGGCGATCATTTCGTAGGTCTTGCCCGCGCCCACCACATGCGACAGCAGGGTGTTCCCGCCGTAAAGCTGGTGCGCCACGGCATTGTGCTGATGCTCCCGCAGCTTGATTTCAGGGTTCATACCGGAAAATACAAGATGCCGCCCGTCGTATTCACGCGGGCGGCTGGAATTGAACAGCTCATTGTATTTTTTCGTCAGGGTCTGACGCCGCTCCGGGTCTTTCCAGATCCAGTCATGGAAAGCGTCCTTGATGGCCTGCTGTTTTTGCTGGGTGAGAGTAGTTTCCTTGGAATTGAGGACGCGGCGTTCCTTGCCGTCCGGATCAGTTACGGTATCGTAGATCCGCGTGTCACGGAGATTGAGCGTATCCTCCAGAATCCGGTAGGCGTTGGCCCGGTCGGTGCCGTAGGTGACGTAAGCCGCCACGTTGTTGTAGCCGACGCTGTTCTTGCCCGAGATGGCCCATTCCGCCGTAAACGAGGAATAGTTTACCCGGATGCTGTTGCGGACATCGGACGGCGGGTTTAGCAGTTCCTCCATGAACTGCTGAATGTACCCTTTGTCGATCCAAGTCGCGCCGAGGCGCACTTCGATTTCCGAGGCGTCGAGGTCCTTCGGTTGGGCGGCTCCGAGTGCCTCAATATTGGGGACGATTTTTTCCGCAAGATCGGGCCGCATCTCCGCGAGAGCTTTCGCCAGCCGCAGCTTGCGGCGCACATTGCCGGAGAGGTATTCATCGGCGGTGACGAACGGAATGTTGTCCAGCTTGTAAAAGGCTTTCGGAACGCTTGCAGGGTCCTGTTCACCCAAATCGCGAAAGATGACGCCCCGCAGCTCGCCGGCCAGCGCCTCCGGCGACTTGCCGGTGAGGGTGGCCATGTAGTCCATATCCACCCGCGCCTTTTCCGCGATGGAGAGCGAGAGAGCTTCCGACGCCGTGTCCACGGAAGTGACGATTTTCCGCTGCCGGATGGTGCGCTTGGTGAACATGTCGGCCTTGCGTTCCAGATTGCCGTCCTCGTCGATCACTTCCAGAGAACAGAGCAGATAATAAGAGGAATCCTCCGCAAACGCGAGGCTGTTGCCCCGCGAGTTGATGAGGCCGTATTTTGCGGTAAAAGCGTCGTAGAGCCAGTTCAGCTCCGCTTGTGTTCTTTTGATTTCTGTGTCGGAGGCGTATTCGTCGAGTTGCTGGTTGATGAGATTTTGCACACATTCCCGCAGCTCCACCATGCCCATGACGCGGTCCTTGACTGTTTCGTTCAGCTCCGGCCGCATCATGCGGGAGTTTTCCCGGTAGTACACCTTGCCGTCTACGACGGTATAGGAATAGTTTTTTACGTCGGGGTCTGCCGGGATAGAATCGTCGATTTCCTCGTTCTCACCGAGATCCGGCAGTTCCGCTTTGGCCATCTGTCCCTGAATATGGGAAACCGCCTCGTGGAGTTGTTCGGAAAGATCGGTATCGCGAAACGGCTCACAGGTTGTTTCCTTTTTATCGCCGTGCATTTTATCATCCCATTGAATGGTCCCCAGCACCATTTCCGGATGATCGGCAAAGTAGCTGTTGACGGGGATACCGTCCTCGGTCTGCCCCAAATGCACCCAATCCGGCTCGATGTCGATGGGCCGGTCACGCTTCTGGAGAAAGAGAATGTCGGTGGTGACTTCCGTTCCGGCGTTGGCCTTGAAAGCATTGCTCGGAAGCCGAATGGCCCCCAGCAATTCCGCGCGCTGCGCGATGTACCGCCGCACCTCCGGCGACTGTTTATCCATCGTGTAGCGGCTGGTCACGAACGCGATCACGCCGCCCGGTCGTACCTGATCGAGCGTTTTAGCAAAAAAGTAATCGTGAATCGGAAAACCGAGCTTGTCATAAACCCGGTCGGACACCTTGTAGCTGCCGAACGGCACGTTGCCCACGGCAAGGTCAAAAAAGTCGCGCCGGTCGGTGGTTTCAAAACCCGCCACGGTAATGTTGGCGTTGGGATAGAGCTGCTTGGCGATCCGGCCCGTGATGCTGTCCAGCTCCACGCCGTAGAGCCGGGATGCCGCCATGCTTTCCGGCAGCAGACCGAAAAAGTTTCCGACGCCGCAGGCCGGTTCCAAGATGTTGCCGGTCTGAAAGCCGAGATTTTTCACGGCCTCATAAATGGCCTTAATGACCGTGGGGCTGGTGTAGTGGGCGTTCAGGGTGGAGGCCCGCGCCAATTCGTATTCCTCGGCGGTCAGCGCGCCGACCAGCTCGGTATACTCCTTTGTCCACGAAGTGTTGTCCGGGTCGAACGCCTGCGGAATGCCGCCCCAGCCGACATAGCGGGAGAGAGTTTTCTGTTCTTCCGGCGTCGCCGTGCGGCCCTCGGCCTCGATCTGTTTCAGGGTGCGGATCGCTGCGATATTGTACCCATACTTGGTTTTCGCGCCGCCCTCTCCCAAATGATCGTCGGTGATGCGGAAGTTTTCTGCGGCGGGCTGTTCCGGCGTAAATAAAGAGGCGTTGCGTTCGTCCTGCCGGATGCCGTTTTCAAAGGCGTCGCGGCTGACCACCTCATGGCTCCACGAATAGGGGCCGGTGTCGATGCGCACGTCCTTTTCCCCAACGTACCTAACGGTTCCGGACAGTTCTTGCCCGCCGTAATCCAGCACCGCGTGATCGCCCGGTTGATAGGATGGTTTGCCCGCGAGATTGGCAGGCTCCCTCAGAACCGGCTCATGAGAAAAGCCGTCCTGTTCCCGCTGGTACAGGGCGCGGAGGATGGGGGCAATTTCATCCCATGAAGCAGTGCGTTTACTATTATACTTGTCGTGAATATCAATCTCGAAACCCGTGGTGGTGGCAAAGAAATCCGCCGTCTCGCCGGTGGTCAGTTCCATCGTTTCGGAAGTACCGGCGTAGGTTTCGGAAAGGTGCCGGGCCACGCGGGTATTGCCCTCGTTTTCGCGAAAATATCCCGCGATATTTTCCTTGTCCCGCTGTTCCAGCAGGCCGGATGTCAGGGCCTCGCGCAGATCGGCGTCCGTATGTTCCAAATCCGCAGTCAGAAATTCCGTAACGAGGCCGTTCCGGGAATCCTGGCGCAGCAGACGTTCAAAGTTCTCCCGGCTCTCGGCGCGGAAAATGGGATAGGAAAGCGCCGGGTCGCGGAGCTGGACGTCCGAGTTGCCGATATCGGTGATTTCAAAGGGCTTGTTATCCAGATATACCGTGTCGCCCACCTTGTAGGGGAGTTGCATTGTGGCGCTGTCGGGAACCGCGCGCTGTAATGCCGCCCACTGCTCGTCGGAAAGCGTTATATCCACTTCATGGGAGGCATCGCCGTTTCCGATGGTTATGGTGTCACCGCTGCGGGTGATTGGCTGGCCGCTCAGATCGGGCGGCGCGGCCTGTTCCTCCTGTGTGTAAAACCGATTTTCCCGGATGAGCTGAGCAATACGCCGCTGCACCTTCGGCCAAGGCAAATCCGTCGATGTGTGGCCCACGGTAACGGGAAAGGCCGAAAGATCGTCGCCGTACTCGGTGCGCAGAAACGCCGCCGTGTCCTTGTCACGGGCATGTTCCCGCATATATTCGGCAACGGCGTGTTTGCTCTCAATATCGCCGTTCCATTCCTGAAGGGCGGTGTCAATGTCGGCTTGAGCCGTGCCGCTTTTTTCCGGCTTCTGCGGCGTGGGCATGGAAAAAGCGGAGGGTTTTTCGCTCTCCGCTTCCTCAATTTTCTGTATCTGCTCCTGCTCTGACGGGAAGAAACTTAGCTGTAGATAAGCTCCGTCAGAATCGTTTCCTCGGCCTGCGCTTTGAGGTTGTTCATGAGGCCCACCCAGCGCATTGGGTTTGACGCTTTCAGGCTTTCCGTCACGCCCGCCGATTTCATCAGTTCCGGCATCATCCGTTCCAGCCGCGCCGTCGCCGTCCGCTCGGTCTCCAACAGGTGCGGGTACAGCTTCTCCGACAGCAGCAGGCTGCTGTACAGGACCGGACGGTGCTCCTTCAGGTAATTCTTCCGCATCCTCCCGTATTTCCCGATGCTCTCCGTCGGCTGCGTGATCGTCAAATCGGGAATCAGGTAATCCCCGTTCCGGCTGTAAGTCAGGTTGTTCTCCATGTGTAGCGCTCCTTTCCGCGATGTGTTCGCGTTCATAATTTTTAACGGTGACTTCGATCTGCCGCAGCACCTTTTCACTTGCTTCGCTGACCGCCGTGCCGAGGGCGGCGACGGTATCGGGTGTGTTGAAATCGAAAATACTCAGAAAATCCTCATGTTCAAAGTATTCGTCGGGTTCCAGCCCGCAGCGGGACAAAACCGCATAGGTGGTGCTGACGGCTGCGGCGCTTCGGAACTGCGCTCCGATGTTGAAATCATCATATTCCTTCAAAAAGCTGCCGTCAACGATGTGGAGAATGTCGTACTGATGTTCCTGCCAATATTCGTTCGCCAATTGTCCGGCGATCTGCTCCAACTGATCGGCAAGACCTCTTTCGCTGGAAATCTCATACTCCTGCTCCAACGCCGCCGTAACCGCGTCCTCATGTTCCGGACGGTACTCCCAAAGGAACGGGCGGCGGGAATCGTCCCGGCTTCCCGTGTCGGAAATATCGAAGACGTACCGAATCCTCGGCTTGTCGCCGGATGCGTCGATGAGCGCAATCCCCTTGCTGCCGCGCCGGATATACCGGCGCATTTTGTCGTTCCAAAGCTCATACCCGGCGCAGGCCGTCGCGTCGGGACGCTGGGCGAAAATCATGAGCTGCTCATGATACGGATATTTGTAGAGCCGCGCGGCGGTTTTGAGAAAATCCGTCCAGCTTTCATGACTGGCGGTGATCTGCGTCGCCGCGTGGTTGGCCATCTGTACCAGAGCCTGCACATTACTTGGCATATTGAAAATCCTCCTTTCGGTCTTTTAGGTAAAAAAAGAACAGCCCGAAGGCTGCTCTCATTTTACGATTTTATGAAACTTGATAGATAAGCAAAAATTGTATACCTGAAACGGCAAATTCAGATACGCCATTCAACAACATCTTCCAACTTCTTTCTTGGCCTAGCAAGAGGATTTTCGTCTGCATATCCTACTGCCATCGCTGCGAAAAGTTCACCTTCAACATTCAACCAATCTTTCAATTCTTTATATGCAAAATAGGTATCACAAATCCACAAACTGCCCAACCCAATTTCTGTAGCTGTGAGAGTCATATTCTCAATAGCTGCACCTATCGACTGCGCATTGCAGATTTCATAAATACGTTCTTCGGAGGTCAAGGAAGATTGAATATCTTTTCCGAGTGAATTAACAACAAAAATGATAACCGGTGCCTGTTCCATGATCTTTAGTGTATATTCCGCTCCACTAAGATATGGCACACTTTCCGGAAGAAGAGGACATTCTTTCTCTTGATTTAATCCTTTTCTCATAGCTGCGAGCATGTCATTCTTCGTATTCCCAGCCGTCACAATGAATTTCCAAGGTTGACGGTTTTTAGAAGACGGTGCAAGTATTCCTGCTCGTAAGATTTCTTCTATCAAGTGTTTGGGTACATCCACATTTTTATATCTTCGTATACTACGTCTGTTTATTATTGCTGACAGCATTTTCGCTAACCCCTCTTACTTTTTAATCTCCGCATATATCTTGATTATTATTGTCAGTGTAGCACATATATAGAAAAACTTCACGAATTATTATCTGATTTACCCTTATTCCGCGTCAAAGTCCGGGAACAGGTCAAGCGTGGCGTATTCCTCATCACTCATATCTCGGAGTTTTCCCAGTGAGGAATCTGCCAGGGCTAAAAGCTCCGTTTCTTCCGTGTCGAGGTAATCGCGCATCTGCGTCAGCTCCGCGATCAGACCCTCCCGCGTCCCGGTATTGTAAATGCACATCAGATTGATTTCGTCGTTGGTAAACATATCACCGCTCCATTTCCGCGCCTCTGTCGGGCGCTGTCTTTTTGTGTTCCCGGCTGACCGGCTGATTTCTGAGCTGTTCCACGACGGATTTTTTCTTTTCGTCGTTTTCCCGCCGAGACGCCTCGGCAAGCTCCAGAAGGGAAATCGGATGACCGGTTTTGGCCTGCTGCTCCAGCTCCGCGACGGTGGGATTCTTTCCGTTGTCGATGATGCCGTCGATCATGTCGTAATCGTCCTCCATCGACATTTCCGCGCTTTTAAGGTAATTTTCCGGTTTCAGAAAGGCCGGAATCTCCTGAAAACCGAAGCTGTCCACGTAATGACAGGATACAACGCCGTTCTGCTTTAAGGCAACGATGTCGCTGACAGATAGGCTCGGCTTGTGATAATCGGCGGGATGATCGTTGTTGAATCTGTCCCACAAAACGACCAGTTTTTTCTCCGTATTGCCGGTATCGGTAAGCGGGGCGGTATAGGCAAGATCATAATTGCCGTGATCCACGGAAATACCTTTGGATTCCAGCCAACTGAGCGGTTCAAATCGGATGTCCCGCAGTTCGTCGCCGTCCTTCACCTGATAAATGGCGAAAGCGTCCTGAGAGGTTTTCAGGAAAGCGGCTTCCCGCTGCTCCTGATGCTTCATCCGGTCCTCTATAGCGGATGAAAACTCCCGACTTTCCTCCCATTCCTCACGGCTAACGGCGAATAGGCCGCTGTGAGCATGAATCTCATCCGGGTCGAACGCCATGCTTGCGCCGCCGCCCTCGATCATGTAAACGGTGAGGTCCTGCTCAAAAAGTTCCAGCGCCCGGTCTTTGGAGAGAGGCAACAGGTCGCCGTCCAGATACCAGCAGGCTTCCAGATCGGCCATGGTCAGGTCAGAATCCGGCATGGGGTATTCGTCCAGTGCCAAATCCGGCGCGTCCGGCAGCATATCCGCCGCTTTCGATTGGTCGGGCGCTGTCCGCGTCTCCAGTGCGTCCGGCTCATGGTCGCCCAAATTATTTTTACGGATATATTCCTGTACATCCTGTTCACGCACGGCGGCGATATCCCGGAGAATGTCAAGCGGCACCTTTTCCGAGGTTGCGGGAGTCAGATGTTCAAGGGCAAGCGTCTGTTCGTAAGCGGTCGGAATGGAACTGACGCCTTTGTCGGCAAACCCGCTTGCCGTTTCCCGCAGGCTTTCTTTATCGTAAAGGGTATAGCGGTATCCGTCCTCGTTTTCTTTCAAATAAAGATAGGCGGTGTTGTCCAGCAGATATATCGCCTCAGTTTCCCTCGGTGGGTAGATTTTTTTGATTTCATCCAGCCGCCGCAGAAGTTCATCCGGGGAGGCCGCACCATCCACCTTTGCGGCGCTGAGAATGGCGTCACGGGTATCCTTTCCGTAGCCGCTTTTCAAATCTTCCACGGTGACCGGGGCTTCTTCCTCAATGGTATGCAAAGGAAACGGCGGTTCCATGACGGAAGCCGTGTACTTATACACGTCCCCGGCGAACTGCTCCAGAACGCTGTCATACTCTTTCTGAACCTCGCGGAAATTTTGGTCGATGTCGGAAATTAGTCTGGAAGCGGTCTTGTTGATCGTTTCCAGAGAGGCCCGCAGCTCCGGCAGTTCCTTGTCCTTGCTCCATGAAGCGATATAACCGAAGCTGTTCTCGCCGGTCTGGATGCCGTAATACTGGCAGACGGCGTAGGAAACACTCTCGGCCTCCACTTCCTCGGTGCGGCGGTCCTTTGGTTTGGGCGGCTCGGTGGTTTCGTCTTCTTTGGCGGTGGCAAGCTGAGTCTGTTCGTAGTTGTGCAGCGTGGCGTGGGTGATTTCGTGGACGGCGGCGGAGACGGTCTGTACCTCGCTCATGCCCGACCGGATGGCGATACGCTGGTCTTTTTCGCTGAAATAGCCGTCCGTACTCGGTTCCATCCCCTCAAAAGCAAACGGAACGGGTGACGAACGCCGCAGTGCCTCCATGAAAATCTCATACTGCTTCACATTCCCTGTGAGATCGTTAGCCAGCGTCGGCAGCGGTTTTCCCTCGGTCTGCGACACATCAAAGACCGATACCACCTTGTACATGGGAATTTTGATTTCCTTTTCTTCCATGATGACCTTGCCGTCCGCATCCAACACGGGAGCCTTGGTGTCGGGATCGAGCTTTTCTTCCTCAATTCTCTTTTTGAACGGCGTGGGCGCGATGATTTTGATTCCTTTTTCGCCCCGCATGACGTTCCGGCTGAACTGATCGCGCCATTTATTAAAGCCCGCAACCAAAGTGGCGTCCGGATTCTGCATATAAATGAGCATGGTGTTATTGACGGAATAGCGGTGGAACCGGGACATGGTGCGGAGATACTGCGCGTATCGGTCGCTCTGGAACAGGTCTTGGATGCCCTGCTCGATGCTGTCGGTGATCTCTTTCAGCCGTTCCTTATCCTTATTGTTAACCATTAGTGCCACTCCTTCTCAAAAATAAGTGGCCAAGCAAATTTATAATTGCTTGGCCACTTACGGGTTAATATTTTTATTTACAATTTCTACTGATTAGCTCAACATTTCTAAAATCTCATGTAACTTTTCCACTCGAAGAAAATCGCTTTGGCTGAGTAAATCTACCGATTTGTTAAATTTATTATTAATATCTCCATTTGCCTTCTTTAGCATGTATTTTCCTAACCTGTTTTCAGGAATAGTTGGAATATCTCTACGGAATAGATCCAAAAAAGACGGGCATTGATCTCGATTATTACGGTATAAAAAAGAATATTCAATATCACGCCGCTTATTTTGAAATTTGGATTGAATTTCCACATGATTTTGGGTAGCAAGCTCAGATAGCCATGCTTCAACACTTGCTGTACTTTCTTCTACTAAGGAAGCTATATGTTGTGGATTAACAAAATAAGCTTCTATATCAGAACCATCAGTAACAAATGGAACCGTTTTTGGACCATGAATTTTTTGCTCAACTTCAGAAACTTCTTCATTAGTCATAAAGTCACGATCTCGATGAATAACAACTAGACAATCTGGTGCGCTCTGGTGAATAAAATCGGAAAGCTGTAAAGCAGCTTCTAAATTAGCACACCCCTTATATGGAACTACCAATGTTCTTTCCATATTAAAGCCATTATATTTTAGTAAACGTTTCATCATTTTTATTTTTTGATCTTCAGTAAGAACAATACAAGAATAGATGCCACGCACAACTTTATCGTAACTATCTAACGCACCAATATCTAAAAGTACCTCATAGATGTCAGATGAAGCATCACTTTGAAAAACGGTTCCATCCTTCATCCAAATAAACCGCGCATCATCATCAAATGCTGCGAGCATATGACGACTATGGGTTGATAGAATGATTTGTACCCCAAGATTTTCTGATAAAAACTTAAGTGTATCGGCAAGTAGTGTTTGATTATCGGGATGAAGATGCTCATCTGGCTCATCTAACAATAGTAATTGAGGTTTAAAAAGCAAAGTATATGCCATTATTTGAATTATTTGCAAGAAACCTGTGCCACTTAATTCTATAGGTAGTACAACTTCATTTGTTGCAACTGTTACATTAATGTTGATGTCTTGATCCGGATCATATGGTATAGAAATACTGGTTGCTGGAAATATTTTTCGTATCCAACCATTCAGTTTTTCTAATTCATGATTTTTATTTATGTAATAAATAATATTACGAAGATAAAGATTAGCATCCCCATTAGCTGCGGCATGTCGTATAACCGATTTTGATTGCAATTTTTCTTCTAGTGCAATTCCTGAGATTCCCGGAACATATACAGAATATAACTCTGCGGAAGCTGTGACTCGTTGCCGAAATGGATTATTATTGACCGTTTCAATGCTAATGTTTCCAAAATTTCTACCTTTGCTAATAGTAATGGAAAATGCATCATTATTTTCACCATCGCTACAGGTATCACTGGTGAGTATTAATTTGCTTGTATTTCCAGAGTAATTCGAATATGGTGCCCCATGTCGTAGAACTGTAAAATCAGACGAAGGAACATAAAGTAATTGCTGTTGCGAAACAGTTTCACGTTGAGCAATGCGGCGTACAACTTCCGCTAGGATTGTAAAGTGAATTCCTTGAAGTACACTACTTTTCCCTGAATTATTTGCACCTACAAGGACATTTATTGCGTCTAAATCGGTATCAAAATTACTGACATTTTTAAAATGTTCCAGCGCAATATGTTTAATCATGGAACTGCAACCTCTCTGTCGTGAATTATTGACTATTTCAATATATTATACATCTATTCTTCTCGACAAAAAAGCCATTTGTTACTTAAAATTCCAGCCTAAAATTGACGTGCTCCCCGGTGTCCTCCAAAATCACCGTGGCGTCGTAGGCTTTTTCGGCCTTTTCGGAATAGCAGCCGGTGAGCCTTACGCGCCCGTCTTTCAGGAGCGCGGCGGCGATAGATTTTGTCAGCGTCTTTTTCTTGGCGGCGAAAAACCGGTTGTCCTTCCAAAGCCCAAATCGGCAACCATCGTTTTCACAGAAAAAACCTTTTTTACTTTCGGTCACGCTCCCGCCGCAGCGGGGACATTTTCCGATTGCCTCGCGCCCGGAGGAAAACAGTACCTCCGCGCCCTTGACCGGCGCGTATGTTTTTATAAGCTCCCGGAGCATGGAAGAAATTCCGTTCATAAAAGTGTCCGGTTCCAGTTTGCCATGCTCCACCTGTTTGAGCCGGTTTTCCCATTCGGCGGTCAGTAACGGGGATTGAAGCTGTTCCGGCAGGACAGTGACGAGCGACATGCCAATTTGCGACGGGATAAGGTTGACGGTTTTCTTTGCCCTTTTCCGTTCCACAAATCCGGTGGTAACGAGCTTTTCCAGAATAGCTGCGCGGGTAGCGGGGGTGCCGAGGCCCTTACGTTCTGCGTCGTCCGGCATCTCCTTCGCGCCCGCCGTCTCCATCGCGGAAAGCAGCGTATCCTCCGTGTAATGCTTGGGCGGCAAGGTTTTGCCTTCTTTAACTCAGGCAAAGGCTTGTCGGTCTGTTCCTGCAAATAGGCTTTCCAGCCCGGAACGAGGATCGTCTTGCCCTTGGCGGCAAATCCGTACCCGGCGCAGTCCAGTGTGACGGCGGTTTCGGCGTATTGGTGCGCACTGCCGACCGCACAGAGAAGCTGCCGAGAAACCAGCCGCAGAATTTCACGCTCCCCGGCGGGCAGCGCGGAACTGTCCGCATTGCTCGCGCCGGAGGTGGGAACGACAGCGTGATGGTCGCTGACTTTTGAGCTGTTACAGACCT
>JGI20225J20221_1004463_pt1 | contig 12090 bp, 10 predicted proteins | sample BioMet4_FD_20221 | JGI IMG/M metagenome (IMG submission 20221) | reverse complement strand
TCTCGCCAGGCTCGATGTGGATGAACTCACCCTTCTCGAGCGTGCTTACCTTGCCGTCCACGATGACGTCGACCTTGCCCTCGATGATGTAGAAGTTCTCCTCCATGATGTTGTGGTAGTGGGCTTGGAAGTCCTGGCCAGGCTGAAACGCCACGACGGCGAAGTTCATCCGTGGCCCCTTCATGAGGTATTTGGGGCCAGAGTCGCCGAAGCGGTACTCGAGGTCGTTCTCGTTGACTACAAACATGCCTGTCTTCTCTCTCTCGCGCAACGACGTGCGTCTGAAGCGGATGACGTCGTCGATCAATATGCTCCGTCGCGACAGGGGTGCGGGCGGTCCCGCGACGGTCATTCACCCAATGGTGACCCAACGCCCCGAGGCCTACAGGCCTGGTGCGCGCCACATGCCCTTGGTCGTTCCCCTCTCGGCAAGGTCGAGCTGTGCGGCGTAGACCTCGCGCCACACGGGATACATCTGTGCGTAGACCTCGTGCGCACTGGCGTCGGGCGAGAAGGTCTTGTCCCACTTGACCACCGCGTGCGCGCCCTCTGCCGGGCTCGCGTAGATGCCTACGCCCACGCCGGCGAGAATGGCCGCCCCCAAGGCCGTTGCCTCCTTGACCACAGGTACCTTGACGGGCTTGTCGGTGACGTCTGCCAGGATCTGCGCCCAGAGGTCGCTCTTGGAGGCACCGCCTGCAAACACGAGCTCTGCGGGCTCGTTGCCCGTGGCCTCGCGCACGAGGTCGATGTGACCCTTCACGAGCAGGGCGGTGTTCTCGAGGATGGCACGGTAGAACGTGTACTTGTCGTACTTGTCAGGCTCGAGCTGGAAGTTGGTGAACGTGGGGCTCGCGTGCGTCCAGTGGATGAAGTTCATGACGTCGGAGAAGCAGCACATCATGCCATGGGACCCCGCGGGGACCTTTGCGGCACGCTCGTTCATCACGTCGTAGACGTCGCGGCCCTCGCGCTCGGCCTGCTCCTTCTCGGCCTGGCAGAACCCGTCGCGATACCAGCGCATCACGAGGCCTGGCTTGAAGGCGAGCGCCTCGTACTGCCAGACGTGTGGCACGGCGTGGCAGTTCACGCGCACGCGACACTCCGTGTCGGTGGCACCCGAGTCGGTGTTGAACTCGTACTGCCAGAAGCTGCCGCCAAAGACGCCGGCCTCCCCGGGGTTGCAGGCGTCGACGCCGATCATGCCCAGCTGACAGTCGCCACCGCCGACCACGACGGGCGTGCCCACGGCGAGGCCCGTGTCGGATGCGCCGCTCTCGGTGACTTCTCCGGCCAGCGTGCCGCACTCCCTGACCTCGTGGAAGATGTCGGTGCGAAGGCCGCAGCGCCTGGCGATGGCGGGATCCCAGCTGCGACTCTGCAGGTCCATGATGCCGGTGGTCGATCCGTTGGAGGGCTCCACCGACAACACGCCGGTGAGCTTGTAGATCAGCCAGTCGTTGAACATGCCGAGCGTGGCGGTCTTCTCGTAGACCTCGGGCATCTTGTTCTTTACCCATAGCAGACGAGGTAGAGCTCCCAGCGCATAGGTCTGGCCGCTTTCCCTGTAGAGCTCCCGCTCAAGGTCGGGATTCATCCGGATGAGCTCGCCGACCTCGTCATTGGAGCGTGCGTCGACGTTGGCGCAGGCCCAGAGCTCGTTGCCGTCGGCATCATAGAGCAGGATGCCCTCGCGCATGCAGGTGGTGGAGACGGCCGCCACGCTCGTGGGCGCGATGCCGGTCTTGGCCAGGACCTCGCGTACGCAGGCACTCGCGAGCTTCCAGTTGGTGACCCAGTCGAAATCCATGGAGCCGGGCCAACGTGGGTCCTCTCGGTGCGTCCACTCCTTTTGGACGACGCCGATCTGGTTGCCGCTCGTGTCAAAGAGCACGGCACGAACGCTTCCCGTTCCCGCGTCCAAGGCCATCAGATACGTGCTCATGCGAACATCCTCCTTAACCTGCCTGTCACTTCTGCCCTATTTGTCATCGAGAAGCGCCTGGGCCGTGAGCTCATCAGTTATCAGCACGTCAAGGCAGCTGCTCTTGAGCACGGCGCGGATGGCGTCGTGCTTTTCGGGGCCGCCCGCCACGCCGATGACGTTTTCCATTGCGCGAAGGTCGTCGAGGTCGGTGCTGATGAGGCGACTCTCGACGTCCGTCGCCACGGGATTGCCGTCCTTGTCGATGAAGTGGCTCAGGATGTCTCCCACCGCGTTTTGCATGCCCAGCATCGTGAACTCGCTCTTCGAGAGGATCTCGTTGCGAATAATCGTGGCGTCATCGCTCATGGAGCCGATGCCGACCAGGCTCATGGACGAGTGGCTGCTCATCTTGAAGACGTCCTTGATCTGCGACTCGTGCACGAGGGCGTCACGCACCTCGGGACGGCTCACAATGAGCGGGGAGGGCACGAGGTAGAGCTTCATGTTATAGACGCCCGAGCTCACGGTTGGCAGGTAGTAGCTCACGCCGCCCGTGAGGCATATGATCGAGAGGTTCTTCTTCCCGCTGTTGGCGAGGTAGCCGAGCACGAGACCCATCGTGTCGCCAAAGCCCATGTTCACGAAGGCGCCGTCCTCGATGTGCTGGCTTACGTACATCGACGCGGCTCGCGCGAGGGAGTCGTTGAGGGTCTCGTCAGCCATCGGCGCGGGGACCACGTAGGCGTCGCGCAGGCCAAAGCGCTCGATGACGGCCCTCTCCTGCTGCATGCGCACGCTGTCATCGGAGCGGAACACGAACTGGATCACGTCCTCCCTTCGGGCGGTATCCAGGAGCCTGATCACCTTGGCCCGTGAGACGCCAAGGTAATGGGCAATCTCCTGCTGCGTGTGGTTCTGCAGGTAGTAGTACCACGCGGCCCTAACCATCATTTGGTAGTCGAGATCGAGCATAAGACTCCAATTCGGACATAAGTAATTACTATAGGACAAATGTACACGCAGAGCGTAGCAGCGCGTATCCACATAGTCAATAGTAGGATGCGAGCCAACGATGCGGGAGCAGAGGGATAGCGGGTGTATGGCAAACCTCGGTGAGCGGCATGAGACTACCCCGTGCGGCGGTGACACAAACCAAACTCTTGGCTATAACGAGCATTTTACCTGCGACAATAACAAGAGCTACGCCATATGTGGCCCAAGGGTGCATGGCTGGGCGCACAATGGTCGACAACCGTACAAGCCGTAAAAACTACCGTATGCCAATGAGCCTCTGTTGCCGGTGGCGCACAGGAATAAGAATACGGGATGTCAGACATTTGTTTAATAGTCATGATTTCTGTCTAGTAAGGAGATGCGACAGGATGCAGAGGGTACCCGATACTGATACGCCTGGGAGCGCGCTCCTGTCCGTGCGCGGCATCTTCAAGTCGTTCGGAACCAACGCCGTCCTCAAAGGTGTGAGCATCGATCTGCTCCCTGGCGAGGTGCTTGCACTCATCGGCGGCAACGGTGCGGGCAAGTCGACGCTCATGAAGATCATCATGGGCATCTACACGTACGACTCCGGTGAGATCTACGTGGACAACGAGAGGGTCGAGCACAACTCCACCAAGGAGGCGCTCTCCCGGAGCGTCTACATGGTCCCGCAGGAACCGCTCCTCTTCCCCAACATGACCGTCGGCGAGAACATCACCATGGGCTTTGACAAGTCACCGTCTGAGCTCGAGACCGAGCTCCAGGCGGCCGTGGATGAGATCGGCTGGCATCTGGACCTCTCCCGCAAGGCCAACACGCTCTCCATCGCCGAGCAGGAGATGGTGGAGATCCTTCGTGGCATCATGCGTCACTCCAAGGTGCTGATCCTCGACGAGCCCACCTCCGCGCTTGCCTTCGATGAGGTAAAGGCCCTGTTCGGTGTCATCAAAGGCCTCAGGGACAAGGGTATCGGCATCATATACATCACACACCGCCTGGCCGAGGTGTTCGAGATCGCCTCGCGCGTGTGCATCATGCGAGACGGCATCATCGCCATGGCGGGCAACGTCTCCGAGTTCACCCGTGACGACCTCGTCAAGGGCCTGCTTCCGCCAAATGCGGAGAAGACCGCGGAGAGGGCCGAGAAGGCCGCCCGCTCCATCGACTACGATGCAGACCCCGTGCTTGAGCTCAGGGACTTCTCGGGGTATGGCTTCAAGCACGTGAACCTCAAGCTCTACCCAGGCGAGATGCTCGGTCTTGCCGGTGTCGTGGGCGCTGGCCGAACCGAGATGGCGACCACCGTCTTTGGGCGCGACAAGGTCCTGGGCGGCAAGGTGCTTCTCAACGGGAGGGACATCACCGGCCTCTCCACCAAGAAGGTCATCGCCGCCGGTGTCAACTACGTATCCGAGGATCGCTTCTGCTACGGCATCTTCTCGCTGCGCAGCGTTGCCGAGAACACCACGAGCGCGCTTCTGGGCGGCAAGCGCATCGGCTCGTTCTTCCTCAAGAGGGACGAGGAGAACAGGATCACACAGTCATACGTGGACGACTTCCGCACCAAGGTCACGGGCATCAGCCAAGATCTTGGCGACCTCTCCGGCGGCAACCAGCAGAAGATCGTCATCGGGCGCACCTTCGCGACCAATCCCAAGGTCGTCATTCTCGATGAGCCCACGCGCGGCATCGATGCCGCCTCTCGCGGGGACGTCTATGCCGTGCTCCAGGAGCTTCGGCAGACGGGCGTCTCAATCCTGCTCATCTCGTCCGACATGGAGGAGGTCGTGGAGCTGGCGGATCGTGCGGTCACCATGTATCAGGGCCGCATCAACCATGAGTTCTCCAAGAGAGACATCAACCAGGACAACCTGATGGCCGCGTCGTTCGGCGCATATCACGAGGACGGGGAGGACGTCTAGCCATGCTCCATGCAAAGAGTGATTTCCCGCGCATGAACCGTCTGTCAGCCGAGAGGTAGGTGAGAACGACCATGAAGGCAATCAAGAAGATACTCAAGGCAAGGGAAAGCAGCTCCGTGCTGTTCCTTGTCGCCCTGTTCCTCGTCGTCGGTGCAATCAACCCGTCGTTCCTCAGCACCGCCAACGTCTCGGCCTGCTTCAATACGTCCGTTGTCTATACGCTCGTCGCCATAGGCATGGCCTTCACGCTGTTCATCGGCGAGATCGACGTCTCCGTCGGCTCCAACCTGGGACTTGTCGCCACCATCGTGGGCATGATGCTGCGTGATGGCTCCAACCTCATGCTCGCCTGCTGCGTGGGCATCTTCATCGGTGCCCTGATCGGGCTCATCAACGGCTGGGGCGTCGCGGTCATGAAGGCTCCGTCGCTCATCTTCACGCTCGGCGTCAACGGCGTGCTGCGCGGTCTCATGTATCTCGTGGCCGGCGGTGCCTGGGTCGAGAACCTGCCCAAGGCCTTCAAGGACTTCTCGGCGGTCACCGCCGTCGGCAACCTCACGGTCTACTACTGCGGTGCGGTGTTGCTCGCCGTCGTGATACATATATTGCTTACCAAGACTCGCCACGGTCACAACTTCAAGGCCGTCGGCGACAACCGCGCCGGCGCGAATCTCGTTGGCATCAACTCCACCCGTACGATGCTGCTCGCCTATGTGATATGCGGCATGCTCGCCGCCGTCGCCGGCATCATCTTCTGCAGCCGCATTGGATTCGTGACCTCCACGACCGGTTCCGGCTACGAGATGAAGGCGGTTGCGGCCTGCGTCCTCGGCGGCATCAGCCTCGCCGGTGGCGTCGGGTCCGTGCTTGGCCCCGCCGTAGGTGCGGTCATCATGNAGGTAGGTGAGAACGACCATGAAGGCAATCAAGAAGATACTCAAGGCAAGGGAAAGCAGCTCTGTGCTGTTCCTTGTCGCCCTGTTCCTCGTCGTCGGTGCAATCAACCCGTCGTTCCTCAGCACCGCCAACGTCTCGGCCTGCTTCAATACGTCCGTTGTCTATACGCTCGTCGCCATAGGCATGGCCTTCACGCTGTTCATCGGCGAGATCGACGTCTCCGTCGGCTCCAACCTGGGACTTGTCGCCACCATCGTGGGCATGATGCTGCGTGATGGCTCCAACCTCATGCTCGCCTGCTGCGTAGGCATCTTCATCGGTGCCCTGATCGGGCTCATCAACGGCTGGGGTGTCGCGGTCATGAAGGCTCCGTCGCTCATCTTCACGCTCGGCGTCAACGGCGTGCTGCGCGGTCTCATGTATCTCGTGGCGGGCGGTGCCTGGGTCGAGAACCTGCCCAAGGCGTTCAAGGACTTCTCGGCGGTCACTGCCGTCGGTGACCTCACGGTCTACTACTGCGGGGCGGTGCTGCTCGCCATCGTGATACACATCCTGCTNACNAAGACGCGCCACGGCCACAACTTCAAGGCCGTCGGTGACAACCGTGCCGGCGCGAACCTCGTTGGCATCAACTCCACCCGCACGATGCTGCTCTCCTACGTGATATGCGGCGTGCTTGCCGCCATCGCCGGCATCATCTTCTGCAGCCGCATCGGGTTCGTGACCTCCACGACCGGCTCTGGCTACGAGATGAAGGCGGTCGCCGCCTGCGTCCTCGGTGGCATCAGCCTCGCTGGTGGCGTCGGATCCGTGCTCGGCCCTGCCGTGGGCGCGGTCATCATGGCCTCCATCAGCTATCTGCTCACGTTCATGGGCTTCTCGTCCAACTACGACAACGCCATCACGGGCGTCATCCTCATCGTCATCGTCGTTGCCGACGCTCTCATCCAGGCGCGNAGCGCCGAGAAGAATCGTCANGCCCGGCTCGCGGCTCGCGTCTCTGACGATGTCACCGCAGATGTCGCGNCCGCGAAGGGAGGCGAGTAGCACCATGNCAGAGGATAGGACCAAGACCGTGGAGGCTACGCNGACCAAGGCGGCAAAGCCCGGAGCATCGCTGCTCTCTCGGATCACCGCCGGTCAGGGAAGCTGGAACATGCTTCTCGTGGCCCTCATCATCATCGAGTTCGTCGTCTTTGGCGCCGCCAACCCCAAGTTCCTGAGACCCCAGCTGTTCTTCACCAGCCTCAATGACAGCCTGCCCGTGTTCATCATCTCGATCGCCGTCACGTTCGTCATGATCACCGGTGGCATCGACATCCAGGTGGCATCGCTCGTCGGGCTCACGTCGATCATCATAGGCGTCGCATGGCAGGACTGGGGCTTCTCCATCTGGGGCGCCATCCTTCTGGCCATCGTCGTCGTTGTCGCCTGCGGTGCGTTCTCGGGATTTCTGATCGCCTACTGTCGCGTCCAGGCCATGGTGGTCACCCTTGGCGGGTCATTTCTCTACTCTGGTCTCGCCCTGATCGTCTCGACCATGTCCTCCACCGAGAGCTACCAGGGCATCTCGGGCTTCCCCGATGCGTTCAAGTTCCTGGGTGGCTATAAGTTCTTTGATGTGTTTCCCCTACAGATGGCCATCTACCTGCTGTTGCTGGTCATCGCATTCATCCTGCTCAACAAGAGCAAATATGGGCGCAAGGTCATTCTCTCGGGTACCAACCCTCGTGCCGCGGAGTACTCGGGCATCAACACCAGGCTCACGATCATGAGCACCTACATGCTGAGCGCCTTCGCGGCAGCCATCGCCGGCATCCTGCTCACGTCATACCTGGGCACCGCGAAGTCCGACCTTGGCAGCGACCTCACCATGGACATCATCACGGCGGTGGTGCTCGGCGGAACGCTCGTCACGGGAGGCAGGGGCTCGGTCATAGGCGTCGCGCTCGCTTCGTTCGCAATAGGACTCGTGCGGTTCGGAATGCCGCTTTGCTTCAAGGTCAGCACGCAGTACCTGGACATCCCCATCGGAATCCTGCTGATCGTCATCATCGTTGGTCGTTCAGCGGCGAGCAACACCAGTGTCGGGACTAGGCTGCACTCGCTGTTCGCAGGGAAGGTAACGTCAAAAGCGTAAGGGCTCGTCAACGAAAGTGGGAGGTAGGGTTATGAATCAGCTTACTCGTCGTAATTTTGTCAAGGTGAGTGGCGTCGCCGCCTTGGGGCTGGGCCTCATGGGCTGCGGCTCGTCATCCACGGAAAGCTCGTCGTCATCGTCGTCGAGTTCCACCTCCGGATGCGAGCGGCTCTGGCTCCGGTGTCTCCGGGCTGACCGTCGCGTTCATCCCGAAGGTCACGGGAAACGCCTTCTTCGAGTCCGCCAACAACGGCGCCCAGAAGCATGCTTCGAGCTGGGGATTCACGGTTGACTACGAGGGCGACTCCACCGCCTCGGTCTCCGCTCAGGTCTCCGTCATCAACAACGTCGTCGCTTCCGGCGTCGATGCCCTCTGCATCTCCACCGTCGACGCCTCGGGCGTCTCCGATGCGTTGAAGTCCGCCACAAAATCCGGTGTCACCGTCTGCACGTGGGACTCCGATGCCAAGCCCGAGGACCGCTGCCTGATGGTCTCCCAGGGCACTCCGGACATTCTCGGGCAGATGCTGGTCGACATGTCCGTTGCCGGCCTCAAGCAGCGCGGCAAGAACCCCGACACCGATGCCATCAACTACGTGTGGCACTACTCGCAGGCTACCGTCACCGACCAGAACTCCTGGCACGTGGCCGCCGAGAAGATCATCGCCGACAAGTATCCCAGCTGGGTCAACGTCCACAAGGACAACTACTACTCCGAGCAGGACGCCGAGAAGGCCATCACCGTCGGCGAGTCCATCCTCGATGCCTATCCCAGCATCGACCTCATCATCTGCAACGACTCCACCGCCCTCCCCGGACAGTGCCAGGCCGCCGAGAACAAGGGTTACAACCAGACCACCATCACCATCACCGGCTTCGCCTCTCCGCAGTCGATGAAGGAGTACTGCACAAACGGGACCCTGTACAACTGGGGCCTCTGGGACTGCGGTCTCCAGGGTGCGATGGGCTGCTACGCGGCCGCATACCTCGCCGCCGGCAATACCGTCAAGGTCGGCGACAAGATCAGCATCCCTGACATCGGCGACTGCGAGGTCCTCGACAACTCCAGCATCTCCGATGGCGCCAAGACCGCCGACAAGAACAACGGCGTCATCCTGCTGCCTGAGCGCCTGGTCTTCACCAAGGACAACGTGGACGACTACGACTTCTAGTTCTCGGTNATCGTCGCGGGAGNCTGCCGGGAGGGTTTCTCGGCAGTCTCCTCGCGGTGCGCGGTGCTGGTTTTGTCATCGGTGACATGCGTGGGGTGCCAACGGAGACAAGGCCAGCGCGGTGCTGATAGCATTGAAGGGTACGCGTGCAAGCGCGCGCCAGACAAAAAGAAAGGACTCTTCTTATGGCAGACCTCGACGGACTCAAGGTGGCAAAGGACTATCACACGGACGTTCCCTTCGCGAACAACAGGGGCTTCTTCGTCAAGGGTGCAAACAGCCTCGAATGGGGCATGAAGAAGCATCTTGCCCACATCTTCAATCCCAATAGCGGCAATACCGTGATGTTTGCGTTCGACCACGGCTACTTCATGGGGTCCACCGCCGGCCTCGAGCGCCTCGACCTGCTTCTCCCGCAGCTGGCACCGTACATCGATGTCTTCATGGGGACCCGTGGCGCCCTGCGTGACTGCGTTCCGCCCGAGATCACCAAGGCGATTGCACTGCGCACCACCTCAGGCTCCTCCATGCTACAGGCCGACCTCTCTCATGAGGTCATCGCCGTCGATGTCGAGGATGCCATTCGCATGAACGCCGACTGCATGGCCGTGCAGACCTTCATCGGCGGTGACGGCCAGCTCTCGAGCATCGACAACCTGTCCCGCACCATCAATGCGGGCTTCCGCTACAGCATTCCGACGCTGGGCGTCTGTGCCGTGGGCAAGGACATGGAGCGTACGGGTCGCTACTTCAAGCTCGCCACGCGCATCATTGCCGAGATGGGCGTTCAGATGGTCAAGACCTACGACTGCGAGGACTTCGAGGAGGTCGTCGCCGCCTGCCCCGTGCCCATCGTGGTCGCCGGTGGCAAGAAGCTGCCCGAGAGAGATGCGCTGCACATGGCCTACGACGTCATCCGCAAGGGTGCCCATGGCGTTGACATGGGCCGCAACATCTTCCAGAGCGCATATCCCATCGAGATGGCGCAGGCAATCGGCAAGGTCGTACACGAGGGCTACACCGACGACCAGGCCTACGAGTTCTTGCAGGACATGATCTCTGACGCCGCAAAGGCGTAAGGAAGAACGGCGCCTCTGCCGACCATATGCCCCTCCTTGCCAGGGGGCGCATTTCGCGTGAGTCACGCGGAGCGCCCCCTGGTCCCTTTGGTAGACCAGCTTGTGGGCTACTGCCGAAGACGGGTTCCATGCCGGGATGCCCTCGGGTGGACGCCCCGTATTCTGCAGACGCACGGCCAAGGGTATCGGCTACCATGTCTGTGACTGACAGCGGACAGGGGGTCTCGCACCTTTCGCGGGACATGGACCGAAACACCGAGGATATGGATACGGAAGTCAAGAAGATCGAGGACCTCTCGCTCAACGCATGGCCATCGTGGCAGATGCAGGTCTATGACGGCTGGATTCTCCGCTACTCGAGCTTCTACACGCATCGCACCAACTGCGTAGAGCAAATCGGTGAGCCCCATCTGCCCCTCTCCGAGAAGGTTCCCTACTGCGAAGCGGTCTATCGCAGGTGGAAGACCCCCTGCGTGTTCAAGATCAGTCCTGTCGGCAGCCCAGACCTTGACGCGTTTCTTGCGGCTCGCGGCTATGTGGAACAGCATCGCACCACCGTCATGACGCGATGCCTCGATGACACGGGCTCCGACCCCATCGAAGATTCCGACGTTCCCCTTACCATCGAGAACAACGTGAGTCATGCGTGGATGGAGGGCCTCTTCTCGCTCAAGCACATGGATGACGTCGTCCACCGGCGTATCGTTCCTGCCATGTACGATGCAATTCCCAAGGACGAGATCGCCGTTTCCGTGCGTCTGGACGGTCGCGTGGTGGCAACGGGGCTAGGTATCCTCGACCGCGACTACATCGGCGTATACGCGGTCCACGTAGATGAGGCGTACCGTCGTCGCGGGTTTGCCACGCAGATCGTGCGCACGGTTCTCCGCGAGGGCAGAAGACACGGTGCCGGCCATGCCTACCTGCAGGTCGTTTCTGATAATGCAACCGCGAGAAGCGTTTACGAGCAGTGTGGGTTCCACGAGCTCTTCCGCTACTGGTTTCGTGTGAAAAACATCTAGATGCACCGTGGGCCACGGCGAAATCCGAGAATCTGCGAGGGGCGAGCACCTGCAGAAAAAGGATTCAAATGGACGAGTCATTTTCGGATGCGTTGCCGAGTGGGATATCGCGCTTCATCTCAACTGGCGTTTTCGGAGTCTCTGGAACTGGTTTTGAGGGAAGCTCTTGAGGGCGCGTACATTTGAGACTGTTTACTGCACATCCTCGTGCTATGCGCAGACGATGATGGGTTTGCCGTCGGTGCGGAGCACGCCGTCGCGTACGATAACCTCATGACCGTTCAAAAGGTTCTCATACGAGCCGTCGGATAGCTCCACGCTAACGTTGGCGTCTTGGCCGCGCAGCGAGAAGACGCCCAGCGTGTTCCTGACGTCACCGCGCATGACCATGGCAACGTCGTGCTCGTCATCCGCCCGAAAGCGGATGAAATCTCTCACGCCGAGCACCTCGTGCTTGACATGCGCCAAGCGTCGTATGAGGTTGCCCAGGTCGCGCCCCGTGTCCCATCCGATCACGTCGCGGTCAAAGAGGCTGGTTTGGTGTTCGCATGCAACCTCCTGTCCCGCATAGACGAGCGTGGTCCCCTTGAGGAAGAACGACAGGGCGGTAAGGTTTTCCAGGTCAAATGACCCATGCGCAAGCGAAGCGATGCGTGCGGTGTCGTGATTCTCGAGGAAGCGCAGCTTGTCATAGTTGTCGGGATAGACCGACTCTTGAAAGTCGAGTAGATCGAGCCAGTGTCCGAGCGTGGTCCTTCCGGCCAGATAGTCCTCGAAGGCCTCGCGGACGTCGTATTCGTACTCCATGTCAAAGGCGGAGAAGACCTCCGTGTCCCGTGCGCAGTCCGTGCCGCTGCGCCGGATGAGCTCTCCGAACGAACGGTGCACGGTTTCTGCGAGCCAGACGCAGCTGGGGTTGGTCTTCGCAACCTCGT
>JGI20225J20221_1004359_pt1 | contig 12092 bp, 11 predicted proteins | sample BioMet4_FD_20221 | JGI IMG/M metagenome (IMG submission 20221) | reverse complement strand
AAAGTATCATTATTATCACGCACAAACTCTCTGAAGTCCTTTCACTTTCGGATGAAGTTGCCGTGCTCCGCAAAGGAAAACTAGCTGCGATCATTGAAACGAAAGATGCGACGGAGGCCTCTTTAACCGATGCGATGGTTGGCGAGCATATCGAACTCCACATTGCTCGGGCTAGCCCCATCCATCCCCAAGACGTCCTCGAAATCGAACACCTCACCACCCTAGACGAATATGGCGTGAAAACATTGGATGATGTTTCCTTTACCGCTCGAAGCGGTGAGATTTTAGGCATCGCTGGTGTTTCAGGAAGCGGACAAAAAGCTCTTCTCGAAGCCATCGCCGGTCTCCAGAAAACCGAAAAGGGGTCCTCGATTATTTATCACTACAGCAAAGACCATCCCGAAGTGGAACGACCTGTCCGCGGCAAAAAACCGGCCCCGCTTCCAGATGAGGCAGAACTCGTCGGTCGGAGCGTCAAAGAAATCAAAGAATTGGGCATTTCCCTCGCCTTTGTCCCCGAAGACCGCTTAGGCATGGGGCTGGTTGGCGACATGGATATGGTCAATAACATGATGCTTCGCTCCTATGAACATAGCAAAACACCATTCCTTTCTTATCGGGAACCCAGCGATCTCGCCAAAGAAGTGCGGGAAAAACTTCAAGTCAACACGCCTTCGATTAAGACCCCGGTCCGAAAATTGTCGGGTGGCAACGTCCAAAAAGTCTTGGTCGGACGGGAGATCGCTTCCTCGCCTCGCGTCTTAATGACCGCTTACGCGGTTCGGGGACTCGATATCAATACCTCTTACACTATTTACAACCTCCTCGATGAACAAAAGAGGGCAGGTTTGTCGGTGATTTACGTCGGTGAGGATATCGACGTGCTCCTCGAACTCGCCGACCGTATCCTCGTCCTTTGCGGGGGCAAGGTCACCGGAATTCTCGAAGCCCGCAAGACCAGTAAAAAAGAAATCGGCGCTCTGATGAGTGGAACGTCTTCGGAGGCTGCCCATGCTCTTTAATAAAGGAAATGGCGAACCCTTAATTCGTACCGTTAAGCGGAACGACCTCAATGGTTGGCAAAAGCTATTCGTTCGCGCCATCTGCGTTTCTACCGCCATCGTGCTCTGCATCATTCTTTTGGCCATCATCGGTCAAAAGAACCCCTTCCCTGCTGTCGATTACCTTTTCAAAGGCTCGTTTCAAAACAAATACAAGTTCCGCCAAAGTTTGGAAGAAATGGTACTTTTGCTCGGCGTTTCCGTGGCTTTGGCACCCGCTTATCAAATGCGATTTTGGAACGTCGGGGCCCAAGGGCAAATCCTCATGGGTGCGATGGGGTGCAGCCTCGTGATGATTTATGGTTCTTACCTTCCCAGTTGGCTCGTCATCATTCTAAGCTTACTTACCGCGATGCTTTTCGGGGGCATTTGGGGTCTCATCCCTGCCTATTTCAAGGCGAAATGGAACACTAATGAAACCCTCTTCACTTTAATGATGAATTACATCGCCATTCAAATCGTTTCTTTTGCGACCTTAAACTGGAAAGGTGCGAACTCTTCGATGTCGATTATCAATGGTTCCACCAAAGTGGGTTGGCTACCCACCATCGGGGGCAACGCCGTGATTTTGCCTTTAATCATCGTGCTTATTTTGACGGTGGCGATGACAATTTATCTCCGTTATACCAAACAAGGTTATGAGCTCCAAGTCATCGGCGAAAGTCTCAATACCGCTCGCTATACTGGCATCAAGGTTTCTTGGAGCATTATGCGGACGATGATCATTTCTGGTGCCTTGTGCGGTTTAATCGGCTTCATCTATGTCGCCGGAATCGACCATAAAATCTCGACGGACACCTCTGGCGGCTATGGTTTCACCGCCATCATCGTGGCCTGGTTAGCAAACTTTAACCCCTTGATGATGATTGCATTCTCTTCGCTCATCGTCTTCTTGGATCGGGGTGCCGTCAACCTCAATAACGTCGGCTATGCTCCCGCTTTGAATGATTATTCTTGCGAGATTCTCGTCTTCGTCTTCATCATTTGCATCATGCTTTCCGAATTCTTCATCCGCTACCGCTTATTGTGGCGAACGCCCATCAAAAAGACAGCCACGATTAATGACGAAGTGAAAATCATCAATCAAGATGAAGTAAAAGGAGGAGAACGCCATGAGTAGTTTTATTGCTTGGATGGTAACCTCCGTAATTTATGGCACCATCATCATGATGGGAGCCTTGGGCGAAACGCTTACCGAAAAAGGCGGTCATCTTAATCTCGGGGTGCCAGGCATCATGTACATCAGTGCCTTCTTATCCTACTATGCGACCTTCTCTTACGAAAATACCTCCGCAAATCCCAATCCTTTTATCGTTATTCTCATTTCTATCAGCGTCGCATTTACCGTCGGGGCGTTCTTTGGTGGTGTCTATTCGCTCATGTGCGTGACGTTTAAATGCAACCAAAACGTCATGGGTTTATTGCTCACGACCTCTTGCGTGGGTTTTTCCAAATTCCTTTCGTTTGCAGTCGGCATTGAAACCTCTTCAAAAGCCTCCTTCAGCGGCTCGGTCTTCAACACGGTGATCCCTGGCATTTCNTCCNTCCCTTTTATCGGCCCGGTTTTCTTTGGCTATGGTTTCATGGTTTACCTAACCATCCTAATCGCCATCGGGATGGACCTTTATCTTAAAAAGAGCCGAAGCGGTTTATCGCTTCGCTCCGTCGGCGAATCCCCCGCCACAGCGGATGCCGCTGGTATCAACGTCAACCAATACAAATACTATTCGACCATGATCGGGTGCGGAATTTGCGGCTTAGCGGGCATGATTTATGTTTTGCAGTTTGGAAATGGTGTTTGGAGTACCAATAACAATATTGAAGCGATTGGCTGGCTCGCCGTCGCCCTTGTCATCTTCACGAGTTGGCACCCGATTCGCCTCATTTGGGGGTCGATCCTCTTCGGCATCCTTTTCTGGGCCTACAACTATTTGCCGTCCTTGGTGAATTTCGCTTCGTTCACGGGATTATCCGAACTGCTCAAAATGCTCCCTTACATCGTCACGATTATTATCTTGGTTATCAATAGCGCCAAACGGAAAAAAGAGAACCANCCCCCTGCCTCCTTGGNCATCAATTATTTCCGAGAGGAGCGATGAAAAGCACTTTCATCAAAAAAGAATGAACCTTGCCGNCACAATACGTTAAAATAAAAAACTAGAAAAGAGGAGATAGTCATGGATTTATCTCAATATCCGAATGCCACTTTGCTGAACCATCCTTTACTCAAGCACAAAATCACGCTTTTGCGCGAGAAAAATACGCCGACGAGCGTCTTCCGCCCCTTGGTGAAAGAAATCGCGATGCTCGAGGGTTACGAAGTCTTGAAAGATCTCCCGACCGAAGACATCGAGATCGAAACTCCGATTGAAAAAACCACCCAGCCGACCGTCAGCGGCAAGAAAATCTGCTTCGTACCGATTCTCCGGGCTGGTATGGGTATGGTCGATGGCTTCTTATCGCTCTTGCCGACTGCTCATTGCGGGCACATTGGCTTATATCGCAACGAAGTGACCCATCAACCGGTTGAATACTATTGCAAGCTTCCGGCGGGCTTAGCCGACATGAACATCTATCTTCTTGATCCGATGCTCGCGACTGGCGGAAGTGGCATTGATGCCGTGAAAATCCTCAAGAAACACGGCGCGAAACACATCACCTTCGTTTGCATTATTGCTGCTCCGGAGGGCGTCAAAGCCTTCTGCGAAGAAAATCCGGATATCCCTCTCTACTTTGGCGCTTTAGACCGTTGCTTAAACAAAAACGCCTACATCTGCCCGGGTCTCGGGGATGCAGGCGATCGAATCTTCGGCACCGTCGACGGCACCGTCAAATAACTAATTCNTCTTCGCTAAAAGCTGATCCATCTCAGCCACCTCTTCGGTGGTTGGAATGTAGACGTAAGGGATATTGCGTTTAAGTCCCTTGTAATCAAGACCNTATCCCAATAAGAATTTGTTCTCTGTTAACACTCGCCCGGCATAATCGACTTTAACCTCGACTTGACGGGCGATTTTTTTGTCGAAAAGCGCGCAAAGGATAATTTGCTTCGGTTTCCCGATTTCCTGAAGGTGCTTCGTTAAAAAAGACATCGTAAGGCCCGTGTCCACCACGTCTTCAATAACGACGACGCTACGACCATCAATCGGAGTCGAAAGGTCATGAAGCAAGGCTATCTTACCCGTAGAATGGGTGCCGCTATAGCTTTGGATTTGAACGTAATCCTCCAACAAAGGAACCTCAACGTATTTCATCAAATCGATCGCGAAATTCATCGCACCTTTCATCACGACAACGAATAAGGGGAGTTTCTCCTCGTTCTGTAGACGGATGGTTAACTTATTGCCGAGATCTCGACAAGAAGAGATAATCTCCTCTTCGGACATGACCATTTCTTTCATGATGCGGCCTCCAAGATAACTTTTAATTATAGAGGGAGATACGCAAGAAGGACAACCTGGATTAAAAAAGGGCGAAAAGAAAGCGCTTCGAATGGAAAAAGACCTAGGACATACTTATACTTACTTAGTGGAGAAAACAATGCTAAGTCAACATCAGGAACCTCTCCTTTTTACGCTCGGGGCCAATCCCAACGTGGCTCGTGAGGTTTCCCTCTTACTTAACCTACCTTTGTCGCCGAATAAAGTGACGCACTTCGCTGATGGCGAGACCTTTGCTAAGCCTCTTTGCCCGGTGACTGATCGCGATTGCATCATCATTCATTCAACCTACAACCCCGTGAGCGCACGTCTCATGGATCTCTTGGTTTTTGTTGACGCCCTCAAAAACGCCAAGGCTAAGAGTATCACTGCCGTCATCCCTTATTTTGGTTATGCTCGTCAGGACCGCATCATCGATCCGGGCGATCCAATCAGCGGGCTTCTCGTCGCTAAAATTCTAGCGACTGCTGGCATTGATGAAATTGTGGTCGTCGATTTCCATTCGATGAAGCTTTTTGCCCAATTCCCCGAAGCACACGTCAATCTGACCGCTGCTCCGATTTTTGCTCAGCGCTTCCTTCATGATCTTGATGAAGCGCGAATTCCAAGCAGTTCTGTTTGCATCGTTTCGCCCGATCACGGCGGTTTGTCTCGCGCCCAAAATTTCGCAAGCAATTTCGAAGGTTCTTGCTTCGCTTACGCCATTAAAAACCGGCCACAACCTAATAAAGCCGTCATCGAGAAAGTCGATGGCGATTTCCAAGGCAAACTTTGCTTAATTATCGATGACATCATTGATACGGCAGGGACGCTAAGTGAAGTCGCTAAATTCCTTTTGGCCCACGGGGCTAAAGAAGTCTGGGTTGCCGCTACCCATGGCATTTTCTCCGGACGGGCGAGTGAACTCATTAAAGAATCTGGCATCAAAAAGACTTATATTTCGAACACCATAGAATCGAATCAGGAACGTTCGGAAATCCTTTCGATCGCTCCAGTTGTCGCAGATTATCTCCGCTCGAAATTCTTGCGCCGTTAATCGGCGTGACTTTTGCCGCAATAAGGACAGACGAAGAGGGATTCGTCAGTGATTTTTGTAATATTTCGGAAATGAAGAAGACCTTCAACCTTTCGTTCATAAAGCCAGCGCTCATCCAATTTGTAGTCCGCTGGATTAACCGAGTTCTTCTTTTTGGAAACGATACCCGTCGTCCAATAGCTCTTTTTCGTTTCCGGGCAAACCTCAGAAGCGATCGCCAAGTGGCAACTGTCGCATTCGTAGATGCCGCTTTTGGGGCGATAGATAAGTTTCCCATGGCAAAAAGGGCAGTCATCATGGGTCTCATCAGCATAAACCATCGCTTTTAAGACCAGCTGTTGAATTCGACGGAACGATTCGATGTTCTCAACGCTGATATAAACCTTATTTGAAGCCAAGGCGTCTTCTTCGAAAGGCGTGAGGTAGACCACCTCATCGGCCTCTTCTTTCATTTCGTCAGTCACTTCTGGAGTCCCTTCGAGGCTCGGAACGAGAAGAAGACGATAGGAATGGTTCTTGTTTACTTCCAAAAGCAATGCGGTTTTGCCGATGCTTTTGAGGGTGAGACTCCATTTTTTGTAGGCGCAAGAAAGCTGCAACTCTTCCATCGAAAAACGGGTCGAAGGATCGCAAGAAAAATTAAAATTCAAAATGCCGAAAAGCGCTATCGTTTCAACAAAAAGGAAATAATCGTTAGCGAGGAGGAGGCTATCCACAGGTGCTTCCACTTTCGGGGTCTCGGCTTTCTTCGCCAAGAGGCGTTTATACAAAACGTAAACCTGATGGTAATCCTTTTGCATCAAAAAGATGTTGGTCTTTTTTAGTTCCAGCTTCCGGTTACGGATTTTATTCTTCTCGTAGANGGGTTTCACCAAGCGCGGCTGAATCGTGTTGGCGATCGTCTGAAGATGAGCATAAAGAATTTTTGCCCGCCCCGCGTATTGTTCGAAATCACGGATGTAGCCCGTGTGGAGTTTGCCAATCGACAAGAAATAATTCAAATGGTTAGCCCGTTCCAAAAGGTTAAAATCCAAAACTTCGTTAGCGTAAACCAAATCCTTGAGGGCGGCGATTCGTTCACGGACATACTTCAAGGTTTCNTCNATGAAATTGCAAAAGACCACGTTCTCATAAATCGAATAATCATCCTCNTAGACNCGGGTCAANAGTTTGCGNGGTTTNACCCCNTTNNNCGTNANATTGGCNACNTTNTCGCTNTGNTTGGCNAGATGNAGCATCGTCGNCTGGTTGATGATGTGGACCGTTTCGACCGGCAAAACATCATCGTTATCAATCAAATTAATGATCGGTTTAGAAAAGATGCGCTTGATGGCAGGAAGAGCTAAAAGAAGGCGATCGCAAATGGCTTCAGTCGAATCGAAATCAAAAGAAGGCTCGACCGTAAATAAGGTCATGTCTTGAACCGTATAGTAATCGAATTCCATACTGTTCATCGAAGCATGCGTACTTAAAAAATCCGCCATCGGAGACAATAGAGCGGCGAGACGCCGCTTNAAGGAGGCGATCGCAAATGGCTTCAGTCGAATCGAAGTCAAAAGAAGGCTCGACCGTAAATAAAGTCATGTCCTGAACCGTATAGTAATCGAATTCCATACTGTTCATCGAAGCGTGCGTACTTAAAAAATCCGCCATCGGAGACAATAGAGCGGCGAGACGCCGCTTNTGCTTTTCTCGGCTCTCTTCGGCGGCTTTATTCATGGTCAATCCTCATTGAGTTTGGCGATGAAATCAGCGCACTTATTGAGGCTGAGGGCGGCGAAGTCTTTCACGAGAGAATCTTTATCGTCGATGGTTTTCACTTCGAGTTTGCTCACAACCTTGCTGAGCAAGATGGTCTCCACCGCTTGATTTTCGACGTCCCAACCCGGGAAGCATTCCTTATAAATATCAACGAAGTCCTCAATCTGGACCAAAATGCGGTTGCCAAAGGAAATGTTATACGGGGCTAAAAGGGCTTCGACTTTCTTAATCGTATCGTTATTTTCGGCATCGAAGGTGCCTTTACTCTTCGCATCGGCAAAGAGTTTGCTTAATGTCGCATAAGGATAGAATGATGGCGCCAAAGGCTCTTTGAAATCACGGACCTTCGGGGCGCGTTTATTGAAGTTCATGGTGTGAGCGCGGTCATAGACCTTATCCGAGATGACGAAGGTTGATTCGTCGCGGTTAGCAGTTCCCACGAACCAGACGTTTGATGGAACTTTCAATGTGTGGCCTTCATTTAAGGCAAGATAAGGAACGGATTGATGATCGACGTGACGTTCCAAGTTGATGTTCAAGAGNTTGATTTCACGATGNNCTTCCTCGTTTTCCATTAACGAAAGGAAATCGGAGAAATAGTATTCAATTCGCGAGAGGTTCATTTCATCGAGGACGATAAAAGTCGGAACTTCCGGATTCAAAGCGGCTTTATAGAGAGCCTGGGTAAATTTCTTCGGAGTATAAAGCGAAGAGAATTCATTGTAGTAGCCCAAAAGTTCGTTTTTATCTTTCCAGGAGGATTCCACCTCAACGATGTCACAATCGCCCGCGATGGCTTCCATAAAAATCTTCGGCAATGAGGTCTTGCCCGTGCCGGACATGCCTTGAAGAATCGTTAGTCTTGCCGCCCCTAAGCCCGAGACAAAAGCCGCCATATCTTGAGCACTATAAGAAAGATGAAGCCGGCTGTTTTTGGCGTAATCCACCACAAAGCGAACCAGATCAGCTAAGGAGGCATTCGTGACTTGCGATTGTTCGCGTTTTACCAAATCCTCGTGATATGAATTTACTTTGGCATCCAATTCGCTAAAGGCGGGGCATGGATCAAAATCGCCTACAGAACCCTCGTCTTTTTCTTCAATCGCAGGTTTTTCTGCTTCTTTCTCTGGAGCGGCTGGCGCTACAGGAGCTTCAGACACGATGGCGGCTGCGGGGCTTCCATCGAGAGCATTCCGTAAGAGCATGCAAATCCAAATAACGACATCAACGATCAAGGCATAGAAAGTATCAGTGCGCATTTCGTAGGTATAAGAGCCGCTACTATAAGCGGGGCAATAATTCTTAATCAGAGCCTCGGTGCTGTCGACCGTGACTTTCGTCGCAATCGTAAAATAGAGACCAGAAATGCCAAAGACAAAGATGAAGAAAAGGTTCACGTAGGTCGTGATTTTAGCGATCCGAGCATAACCCTTATAATGAGAAAAAAAGGCACTCAGAGTCATGATCAAACCCAAACCAGAACAAATGACCATCAAAACAATGATAAAAGCCAAGGTCTGATAACCGGCACCCAAAACCGCGAAATCGCTCAAGAGTTTGATGCCTGTCATTTGAATTTCTTGAATCACGGTCGTCCCGGATTTGATTTTGACATCGACGAAATTCAAGAAAAGCGATCCGAGAGTTACTAAAGTTACAAGGACCACAAAAATCAAAGGCTCATTGCGATGGGGCTCGTGCTTTTCTTTGCTAACCCGCTCGACTTCGTCATGGTCGCCTTCCGCCAAATCGAAGCGGCCTTTGAAGATCGCAAAAGGAATCGACAAAAGACCTTCCAAAACAAGCGGAACAAAGGATAAGGAAGACGCTTTATAACCTTTAAGGGCATAAACGAATTCAACGATGAAACCCATCAAGAAGTAAGCGAGGGCAAAGACGATAAGCCAAACCATCAAATTCTTGGAGGAGCGGGCAAAGCGTTTTTTCGAGCTGAGAAAACTCGAGAAGAAACTGATGAAATAAAATAAGGAAATCAGAACAAAGAGAAGAGCGACCAAGAAATAAACGGTATCATCGATGGAAGAATTTGAAGAAAAGAGGACGCCAGCAAGAACGCAAGTTTTACTCGCGCTGCCGCTGGTTAAAGAAATCGTGTAAAAAGGCGTAAAGAACATTGCAGAAAAGAGCAAAAACAAACCCACGCAATCGAGCACTAATAAGGTGACGCTCGCGTGTTTGCCATTCGGCGTAGCGATGGGCGCTTCCGGGTTATTTTCAATCGTCTTTGAAGACGAATCGCCATCTTGAGGAGCGGGTGCTTCTTTAGGCGAATAAGCCTTTTGGCCAATCAGAATGGTCAAAGCGATCAAAGCAAAGAGCAAAGAGAAGATGGCCAAAAGAATACCGCCCACGCTCATTCCATAGGTGGCGCCCTGAAAAACAAAGACCATCACATCGTAGGCGATGAAGTAACCCGTAAGAAGAAAGAAAGTAAAAGTGTTTTTCCGGAAGAAGCTAATCAGCGAAAGTCCCATGGGGATCAGCGAAACGAAGAAGGCGATGACAAGAGCTAAAGAAAAAGCGCGCTGACCATCGCTTGCGCTAACGTTGCTAAGAGCCAAATCCCAAATCGTGACAGAATTGAAGGAAGAAGCTAATGGAATACGAATAAGGGCGAGATTGAAGAAAAAACATGCGAGAAAAAGAACAGAAAGAATGGTTTTGTACAACCACGTTTTTTCATAAAATTTTTGCATACGATGGAGCGATTCCTTACCGCCGATAATGATAGCACGAAGCAACCCCCATTCGAAAAAAGAAAGGTTGCTATAGAAAGAAAGTCGATGCCATGAAATGAAGATTCTTCGAGTTGTTCAAAAAGAAAAGCCTAGCTCCGGTGCGCCAAGGGCTAGGCAAAACGGACAAGATTAGAAAAAGAAATTAATTCGCTTTATTGAGCACTACGAACTGCTGAACTTGGTAGGGCTTGGAGACGACATTGCGATCCATCCACATAGAGAAGAAACGCTCGGCACTCACGCAATAATACCCATCTTGCCAGTGGTCGCTCGTATCATACGAGTCCGCTAAAATGAGCACATCATCGCCAAGACCTTTTGTTCCCATGGTGTCATAACCGATGATGTTTTGATAATGACCATCCCAATCGCCCCAAAGAATGGCGATCGCAAGCTTTTTGCTGAGGTAGTTCAAGATCCATTTCACCCAGAGACTGTCCTTAGCATCTTCAACGTAAATCGGTTCGCCATTCTGATCAACTCCCGAAGCGTAAGGCGCCCAAGAGGCAAAGGTGCCTTTGAGGTCGCCTTGATTGGCCCCCGTTTGTATCAAATCGCTTTCGGAATAGGTTTTCTTATAGCTGGTCTCTTCGATCTTTAAACCAGACTGACTCGACAAGAACTCCACCATATTGGGGATATTGGTCCCATATTCGCCCGGTTCATCGGCGGTTCCAGGAATGCCATTCGTCTGTTTATCGCACGAGGTTTTCATGCCGATAGCTAACGAACGCTCAGTGTAGCTGGTGACACCAAGGTTATATAGCGCCATAAGAATACTGGCGGGACCGCAGGTGAATTCGGTCGTTTGTTGAAACGTTTTGAATTGGCTGATGATCGTCAAATGATCGTTGCTCGTGGCGTTAAAAAAATCCGGGTGTCCATAATAAGGAGAATCACTATGGTCTCCGCCTCGGGCATACAAATCGGCGCCCCCGTTNGGATCCATATCTTCGCCGGCNATCGNCTTGTNTNGGCTTGCNGCGNTNGNNNNCGANGANNNCNNNGNAGGCGAAGCNCANCTCGCGAGNANGAGACNCNAGCAAGCATAACGAAAANAATNTTCTTCATAAATNTTACCTTNCTNGAGGANTNTNAAAGCCTTAGAGCCNTTGTCTTAAGGCCANTGCGAGAAGNNAGAACAACTAATTAGGAGATCTCCACTATCCGAGTCATTTATCACGGAACAAGGTCGACTAGTGCGCCTGCTATTTAGTCATGACTTTGGTACTCTTGAAACTCGCGTTTTCTTCGTTCCTAGGTTCACAACGCAAAATTTATATAACTATGCGAAGGAAAACACAACAAAAATTGATGCATTTTTGCAACATTTTGTTTCTAAGAAAGACTAGGTCTGGTCGGATTAATATTGGTTTTATCCATTGAAAAACAACTAAAGTAGGCTTTTCATCGAAATATTTGCCTATTTTTAAAAGAAAATAACCTTTTATCCTTGGCAAAACCATTGTCCTTTATTTTTTTATCGCTCTCATGAATCCAAATCATTTCTAAACACTTTTCAAAGCGATAATTACACCATCTTTTCTTGTAACTGATCGGATCAAGGTCTAAAAAAGACGCTAGCTAAACTTTAGGGATGAGCGTCTTTGCAAACGTTGCCGGCATCATCGCTGATAAGGCTCTCCCTGAATCTCTTTTTTGTCTCCTTGATGAAGTTTCGACATTATGGCGTTTGGCATCATCCTCACCAATCACGTTCCTTTCCTCGGGTACCATTTTGAATTGTTCCTGTGCAACTTGGCCGTTCTAGATTTCGCTAACAACTCTAGGCTAAATCTCCCCGACGTTTGATTTGATTTTTCTCACTTGAATTTCATAAACTTCTCTCCCCATTTTCGATTTAAGAAATGAAAAAATCCGAGCCTTTTTCAAGGTTCGGACACTTTTCGTTTTGGTGGAGCGACCCGTTTCATATCCGAACCGAATATCACTGAAGAATCTTCCAGTAACCATCCTTTTTAGACCCGACCCTTTCCAGATAGTTGTTTTTCTTCAAAAAGGCAATATTTCTCTC
>JGI20225J20221_1002770_pt1 | contig 12095 bp, 9 predicted proteins | sample BioMet4_FD_20221 | JGI IMG/M metagenome (IMG submission 20221) | reverse complement strand
GCGAACAATCACCGAGGGTCCCGATACCGAGGTCAGAGTGTTGCAGGCCCTCTTCGTATGTCATAGCGGAATACGGCCAGCATCAGTCAGACGGCTACCCGCGAGCGCATCGACCAACTCCTTCAGTTTCCCCCGCCCTTTCAAGAACCGGCGGATTATTAATAGTCTACGCCAGTTCAAGCGATTGGCGGCGAAACGTTATGTCGATTCCCCGCTGAGCGCGTCGCCGGTGGAAAATCAGCGAAGCCAACGCCCAACCAAGTCCAGATGACCTGGAGGAAGGGATTCACAGGCTGAGGGCGAAGGCCCAGCGAACTCGCGCCCCCCCTCAGGGCTTTCAGAATCGGGAATGGGGCCGAAGAGGACACGAAATCAAGACAAAATCAAACGAAAACGGATATTAACAGACGTCACTTGTCACGCACCTACCCTCACACCACGTCTATCACCGGAATCGACCGCGCAAAGGGATCCCTCTTATCTGGCTTTCCCCCCGGAAAACGAGGAATGGCCGAGCGGCAGTCCCTGCGATCGGATTACAAACGGGACCTTCTATTTCTTTTTTGGCAGGCCGAAAGCAGACCCCCGATGCAAGACCCTATACGGATTCCCGCAACAGGCCTACGCCCCTTTGCAAAGTTGACCGCAATCAACGGGAAGACACCATTTCAACGCCTCAAAATCGATCTCCTATGAACGCAATCGCCCTAAGGCTTGCCCTCAGCCTACAAAACCTTTACCATCCAAGCTTTCAAGACGGCCCCCTGCAAACAGTCGTCCCCTATACGTGCGCACAGGAAGCGAATGTCGAATGTCACTCCCTTAAGCGATGAGATCAGCGCCTTTCCCGCGACGATCCAAAATCGAATGCACCGGCGACGTTCTGGCGGGAAGGAATGGCACGTCTTGCCACAGCTCCTTCTTCGACCATGATTGCTGTACGTCAATACCCACACGGGGAAAGGTGCTGACGGGCCGCGGATATCTTCGACTTTTCAAGGCCATCGTCACCGTTGGCTCGAGTTGTCTATGCCAAAGACTGACGACCTACAACGAAGTGGATCTCCTCTTTCCTTCAAGTGATGCGCGCCCCAGCGGATGAGAAGCAAAATCACAAAAAGGTTTTCAGCGCTGTTTAGGAATGAAAAAAGGCTTAGGCCCGCCGTCCCAAGCCTCTTTTCAAAGCGGCCAATCCCGGTTTTTATCCGCCAAAGGATAACGCCCCCAAAACGCCAAAGCTGTTTCCGGGCGGGAGTGAAAAAGGAGGGAGAGGCCAAAGAAACAAGGAAAGCCTCGGGGACTTTTTTCGGGTATTTTTTCTGGCCAGGGCTTTCCTGACGGAAACGTGAACCCCCTCCCTTCGATCGTTTCTCCACGCTCGGTGGCTCAAAAGAAATGCGCACTCCACGCCCTGACGCACATCTATCGGCGGCGATAACCCGAGGAAGGCGGCGTGACCGTTCCGTCGGATTCTCATCATCCCGCCGGAAAGGGCGCATCCTTTATTTCTACCGATGACAGCCCGCTGGCTTCGCTTCCGCCAGTTTTTCGAGAACTATGGGCCGGTTTTTTCTGATGTTCCCTGCCAGAGTGAGCTTTCCGTCATATCGAGGAAAAAGAAAAAGACCGTATCCGAAGGCGAGGCTTCAAGAATCAAGGGAAACTGGGTACCTCAGAACAACGGTGACCAACCATTTTGGCAAGCTGCTTAGTGTGGTATTGCTCATCCCCGTCTATGTTGATAATCAAATTAACCCTTATGGGGATAATGAAGAAATCGGCCAAACGCTGCGAATGGCTTTTTTGTTATCTCTTTTTGGCCCATTTTGTTGCTGTTCTTTAAGCCGCCCGTCGGCGCGTTTTCCGTGAGAACCTGCCGCTGTTTTGGCCAGCCGACACCTATGTTGCGGACCACCTCTCGAGCCAAGTGGCATTGTCTTCTTTTGACAGCGGGCCCGGTAATCTGTCTTTGCCAATTCGCCGCGATAACCCAGAGTATGAGTTCTTGACGGATCGACGAATAGACCAAACAAATCCTTTCGCGACCCCCGATTATTCCACTTTTGGCCAATCTCCCAGCGGAGCTTCCCGTTTGCTTCTCGTTACGTCAGTTTTAGTCAAAGTCGATGAAGCACCATAGCTATTGGTATATGCCCGTCGCAATTCGGACCCAACTATTACTTTTTCCTCCCACGCCAGCAACGATCTTGTTTTCTGCCGAGTGGCAGCACCATATTACCTTCTCAAACCGCACCTATTTTCTCCCTTCCGCCGGATCCGCCTCAGACACGATCCGCTTTTCGTTTACAATGCTACGAGTCTCCTTTTTGGGGACTAAAGTCGAAGGCGCTTACTTCGACACTTGGCAATGATGGTTCCCTCAATTGGCTGCGAAGGATTTCATCTTTAATCGGGTTTTTATAACCAAGACGAGGGAGGCAATGAATTAGCCCACTTCCTTCCTTTGCCACGGGATTGGATCAGTTTGCCTCTCGCAAGGCGGGAAAACACCCCCATCGCCCTTTGCCGTAGCGCGGTGGTCGGACGGATGGAAAGCGGGTGGGGAAGGCCTTTCCTCTCAAGCTCAGAACATTTTTGGAAAAAGCCGTAGTCGCCAATTCGGACCTCCGCTTGGCGGAAAAAAAACCGCCCAATGCAAAGCCCAAATACCTCTATTAATCCTAAGCCAAGGTACTCTTTCGGATTCTTCAATAACAACAACTTCAATGAGTCTTGGAGACGGTAAGCGCGGCTCTTTGGCCCGCTGTTGATCAAAAGGCGAAGGACCTGGGGATACTCGGGGAAATCGCGGTTACCTCCGCTTGCTTCCTTTGCCCGTTTCCCTTCGGGGTTGCTTTCGCGGCCTGCACCGTCGAAAAGCAAAAAGGGGGAGCCGGATAGTTTTTTCTTCATTCATTTTGAATCAAAGAGCAGGGGGTTGGGAAGCCCCTTTCTTTTTGCTTCTTCGGGCCTGTCTTTCGTTTCCCGAATCTCCGCCGATCATGGCATTGAGAAGGGGACGGATCCGGAATCAGGTCGGCTTTTCCCCCAGGGGTGCTTCTTTTTGATACTTTGTCCGTATAAAGTTTTAGTCCATTCGACCCAAAATCTCGGCGCCAAGATCGACGGAGAAGCGTCCGAAATGCAAAATATCTTCTTCGCTAAGATTGGGGATGGTTTGACCCAAAACAGCGGATTAGAACCATACCGAACGTTCTCCATGACCAAATAAGCCTTTGATCCCATGACATAGAACGAAACCTCGAATTGTTTGGGATATTTCTTCGAAAGCGCGATCAGCTTTTCTTGAAATTGCGGCGTGAGAACGTAAAACGCGAATCGATCGGAATCCGAATAAACATCGAATGCTTTGTTGAATTCGATAGATTCCATCTCGATCTTCCGGGCCGAAAACAAAGGCTTTTTCTTTGTCTCCGTGACCAAAAGCTGAGCCCCGAGATTCCTTTTCAGGTCAAAAGCAACCATCCTCCCGATGTCCTGAGGCGAGGAAGAACCGCCCAGATGGTCTGCTGAAAAAACGACCCCGGGGATATAAACATTGATGGCCGTATCACAAGCCCGCAGAGGGATTCCCCGATACGAGGCACTGTAGGAATTGAATTCTTCGTAATAGTCGACGGGGCCATAAGGCAAAAGCGTTTTGAAGTCATCAAAAACCTGGGGCTGGCCCTTGGGGGAGAAAACAACATCTTGATAACACTGATTGAGGTAGCCCTCGACAAGAATCTCCCGGGTTCGCTTCACGATCCGTTTTGAGAAAAGCGTTCGGAAAACAAGAATAAACATCCCGCCAAAAAGCCCAACAACGAACGGGATGAGCATTACGGTAAGAATGAAAGCCATGTCCTTATCCAAGAGAATAACCTCATAATAGATCATCAAGCCAACCCCGATAGCGGGTCCGAGGAAAAAGAAAAGCCACCCGATTTTGGAAAGAATCCGAAATGGGATGAGGTTTTTCCTCCGATAATCGTCCAATTCCCTCAATGGCCCGGTAAGGGACTCCGGTATGGAATAAGCGCTCATGAGATTTCTTCCTCACCTGTCCGATTCATTTTAAGAACGACTTCGGCTCTTGGGATTATTATAAAGCAAAGAAGGCTGAGAAAAACAGTTTATCATGACAAGATAAATCGTTTTTGCGCAATAAAGCGTCCATTTTTCAGAATCATTTCCCGAAAACACTTTATTGATGACGTTCTATAAAATAAGGAACTCAAAAAGGGCGATGTCAGTTTCGCATTTAAAAAAGGAGACAAGGATAAATTCTGGAATCGGAGGCTGGGTTGAGGATGTTTCCTCCCCTAGGCAAAAAGATGTGCCATAGACAGGCGAAACGCTCGAGGGCGCCGGTTTTGCGGATGCCCCGGGCGGAAAGGATGCCAATCAAGCCGTTGAAGCAACCCGCTTAGACACCCCCTGTCGATTTCTTTGGGCAAACGGCAATGCCTTTGCCCACGATCATCCCACTGCTGTCCGCGGATGCGTAGATAACTATCCCCATTGAGGTTATCGGTTTTGTTCTTTTCGTTGAGATAAAGTCCTTTCCCGAAGACCAGTCGACAACAAAGATACCCAGAATCCCCCGTTTTCTCCTCACAAAAACGAATCGCCCAATTAAGCGTGCCTTCTTCCCGGTTTTTGCTATAATGCGGCAAAGGAAGACAACGATATGCAAGAAAACATCGATGAGGTGAAGCGACATTACGACGAGAATCCGAAAAAAGAATGGGATCGGATGAAAAAGAATCCTTTTGAGTTTTGGATCACCGCCGCTTGGATGGACCGCTATCTGAAAGAGGGAGATGAAATCCTCGACGTGGGGGGCGGCCCTGGCCGCTATAGCATTCACTATGCCCTCAAGAATCACCGAGTCACCCTCGTCGATCTCTCGAATGCGAACGTCGCCTTTGCCAAAATGAAAGCGCGGCAATATCGAACACATCTCGCCGCTTATGAGGGCAACGCCCTTAGTTTATCCCGCTTTGCCACCGGTTCTTTTGACGCGGTTTTTTTAATGGGGCCGCTCTATCACCTCCTCGAAGAAAAGGAAAGGAAACAAGCGCTTCAGGAGGCGCTCCGTGTCCTCAAAAAAGGCGGATATCTTTTCGCTTCTTTCATCGGAATACCTAGCGGCATGATTTTCGAAATGAGAGAAGACCCCGCTCAGATCCTCGCCCCAGAGGATCAGCTCTTTTATCAAAAAATCGTGGCAGGACTTTCTTTCGCTGGCAAGGGGTTCACTGAGATCTACTGCGCCTCTCATAGTGACATTGATGCCCTCATGGGGACGCTCGATGGGGCTCAACAAGTCGCTTTCTTTGGCCAAGAAGGCATCACCTCGCCCTGCTGTCACCAAATCATGGCCTCAGCGAAAAGGGTGCGGGCGAAATGGTTGGAAATCGCTTTAGCTCTCTCCGACAAGCCAGAGTATTTGGCCTTCAGCGAACATTGGATGAGCGTTTTAAGGAAAGCCCGGTGAGGCAAAGAGGCATCGTGCCAGAAAAAACATGACACCCCCTTTAGACAAACACCCGTTCAAAGGCGAGAGAAAACTCTGCGCCCAGGGAGTCGACTTTCGGACAATCGGGGGGCAGGGTTTGTTTTGTTGATTAAAAAAGCATTGGAGTCTCCAGCCAAAGGAAATGAAAGTTCCGAAACGCAATGGCCAAAAACCCATTCCAGTCTATCCTCGCTATATGATCAGCCAGTTTTCTCTTCAATCTCGAGGGCAAAGTCAAAAAACGAGATAATCGCAAGCCACCGATTAGATTGATTCCTCGCGTTTGCTAGGGGATGGGCATTATGTCTCGTGCGTCGTGACGAAATCGGTGAAGAGATTAGCTTAAGAGTTTAGCCTCGATTTTCTCGATAGAGTGGTTTTCTAACGCGTTTTTGAGCGCGCCTTCTTCGTCCATGCCATAGTAAAGCAAATGTCCGGCAAGCTCGCCCTCCATTAGTTTTATCGACTTATCAAAAGAATAGACGAGGCCTTGGAAGGGATCTTCTTTCGCTTCGTCTCCGCAAACGGCGATAAGCGCTGCCTTTTTGCCCTTGAAAAGGTGTTTTCCGCAATAGAGGGCATAGAATCGATCGATAACGTTTTTGATCGAGCTAGGCCAGGAATACCAATAGAGCGGCGTCACGAAGACGATGGCATCCGCTTTGTCGATGGCGTCCGCGATCGGATTGAAATCATCATCGAAAACGCAAGCTTTCCCGGTTTGATAGCATCGATCGCAATGATGGCATCCTGTCAGTCGCAAAAAGGCCGTGTCAAAACGTTTCACCGCGCAGCCTTTCTTCGCTAAGTCGGAAATCAACAAATCCGCAAGTTGGGCAGAATTTCCTTTTGGGCGAAAACTCGCCGTCAGGACAACGAACGATTTTGTCATAACTCTTTTTCTCTCCTCTTGTTTATAAGCATACTGCATCTCCGTTTTCAATGATTTTATCTTTTTTGAATAAGAGGCCTTTCTTAACGGTGTTCATCGCTTCGTCTCTCTGATCGATTTTTCAGAAAGCCCAATCACGATGATGGATGTTCTTTGGGCGTTTTTTCGGAAATACGCGACCATAGGTTTTGGTATTTTGTTTTGTTCCCGATCCAAAATTGGGAAATGGGGCCCAATTAAGCATTTTGTTGCAAAGTATTGCGTTTCATTATTAAATTAAATTATAGAGATGGGGGCAAAAACGATGAAAAAGAGCATTTATTTCATTCTTCTTTTGACGGGACTTTTTGCTGTTACGGGCTGTTCGAACACCACTTCGTCGGCGCGGGATGGGTTCGAGTCTTTCGACGGGCAGGCAATCAGCGATTCCGAGGCTCAGATCATCGGATGCTCCGCCCGAGAAAACACGGCTCAGCTAAGCCGCATTGGCATTTCGATGTCCGGCCTGTCCGATAACACCTTCTTATATACGAAATCGCTCTCCTTGGAGGCGCAATCGATCAACACCTCGGTTAATGGGAGCGTGACGGTTTATTCAAATCACGCGATCGATGAAACGCTTACCAACGAATACGAGAAAACCTCCGGAACCGGTGCTAAAGAAAGCAACTATGTCAAAGAGATCTCGATCGAATGGGTCGGAGCGGCGATAGATCCTTTACTCACAAATCAGCTTTCTCTTTTTTCGAAAACGACGAGAAGCGATTTTTCGGGCAACGTCCTTTCCGAAAACAGCAACGTTACGAAAGCAAGTTTCTCCACTCAAGCCGCGCTTTCCGATGACTGGTCAAGATATATTCTCGATGTTTATGGCAGGATTTACGAGTACGACAGTTCGCAGTCTTTCTTCAAAAAAACCGATGGGACTTATATCGCCACGTATTCCAAGGCTTCCAAAAGCACTATTTCCAACCCCCTTTATCCTGGCGATTCCACGAAAACCATCGCCTGTCACTCCATTCAGGAAGAGGATTTTGTTTTTTCTGAAACGAGCGCAGGGTCTTTTGTCTTAACCAAGCAAGTCCAAATCGAGAAGTCCTTCGTTCTGACCGATTTTTCGTTTGTTAAATTCAGCGAGCCCGCCGTTATCGAATCAAGCGTTTTGACGTATGAGTTCTCCTATGATGACCGGACAATCGCCAGCCTTCCAACTTTCACTGCTGAAGAATCGGTTGTTGCCCCTGTTTTGACTTCTTTCACCCCGACTGACAGCGGGGCAAATTATCAAACCTCTTCGGGCCTGTCAAACATCAGCGTGTATTACAAAATGCTCAATCCGACTTTCAAAGGGTACGCCTTTCGGGCGGAAATCGCCTTGAGTTCTTCGCTTTTCTACGCTTTCTCCACTCAGGAAGACGTTGATGCCACCACGCCGATCACGGACAAATGGGGTTTTAATAAGGTCATCTCGGATTCCAAGGTTTACGGAGCGATCACGAGTGCGAACGTTTCTGGAAAAGATTATTTTAAAGTTATGGAAGCCAAGTATTCCATTTTGATTCTTTTCGATGTAAACCAACAACTCCAGTCTATTTGCATGTCCTACTTGGGCAAATAAAAACGAGCTTTCCAATAAGGCGAGAGACTAAAACAAACGAACGCTTTCCCAAGGAAACGTCAGAGCCACGGAAGGCCATTTTTTACCGTAATCTTTGATTAAAGTCCTTTGGGGTGTCGTTCTTTCTGAATCGGTTTGACTCAGGATTGTTATTGGAGATGGGGCGAAGACGATTCGGGTTGCACCATCTCTGAAGCCGGCCGAAAACCCCAGTCGTGAAACCGTGCGGGGCGCGGCAAAGAAACTGGTTATGATGCGGTTTTTTGGCTGGCAAATCCTAGGAAAGCCAAACCAAAACGACCCGCCTCTTGTTTTGCCAAGAAAACAAAAACGGCGATTTCTCGCTTTTCCGTCACTTATTATAGAGAAAGGCGAAAAACCGCTTTAGAGCAAGGAGCCAGACCATGAAACATTCAAAAACTATCGCTTCTGCAGTCGTTCTTCCATTTTTGCTTGTTGGGCTGGGAGGTTGCGGGAACAGTTCCCGGAATCCCGAGACGTCTTACGAGAAAATTGTTTTTGCGATCTCAAACGCCATTGCGGCGCTCGAAAAGCCCTCTTTGAAGGAAAGCCCATCCACGAAAGAAACCAGAAAAGCCAGAGGATACGCCGATATTCTTGCCGATGTCAAGGCGTTAACGGCTGAAACAGACCGCAGTTTGGAGAATTCTTTCAATCTTGATTCGATGAAATTCGCCAAATTGCTCTTCAGCGGAGTCGGCCCTGACTTCACTGAGGGAACAGTCTATTCCGCTTCGAAGAGCGGGATCCTCTCCTTTGACTTTGATCGTTTTTCCGGGGAGGGTTCAAAAACGGTCGATTATGCTTATACTCTGACCGCCCGCGTCTCAGCGGAACTATCAGCGGAAGGAGTTGTCACCACCAAGGCTGGCTTTTCCATCTCTTTGCCAGAAGGACACAGTCTTTATTCCTACGCCACGATTAAGCTTTCATCTTCATTTGATGCCTCCTCCAATGATTTTTCGATGGATTTGAAGCATTACGAAGATTATTTTGATGTGCCAACCGGAACTGGCTTTTGTTCATACGAAGAGGAGAAGGCTCAAGTCGAAACCGGCCTTGTCTCCTCCTTTGACGATTTCTTTTATCAAGCCGATCGGCGAATCCTTCTCGATGCCACATCCCCCCAGTGGCAAAACTACCTTGACCAAGGAACGAAATTCCTGCCAGGCGCCAAAATCTTCGATGGCGACAAAGTCTACAAAAGCACGGAAGAGCGAGATGAAAAAACCAATGCCGTTTTGCGGGTGTACAAGAAGAATGAGTTCATGCCATTTTTCGTGGATGAACTCGGCCTGAATTCCACGGACTTAAGCGACAAGGACTTCTTTGCCAAAGAAACAACCTCCTCGGCGGAGGCCAAAACCGCTATCGATGAAATGGAGACCGCCAGCCAGTCTTTTGTGGGAGTTCTTTTGGGAAATCTTGAGAACACCGCAACGAACCTTGATGCCGAGAGTTTCGATTCCATTCCGAAGGAAGATGCTGCCATTGCGTCCCTTCGGATCCTTGACGCTTCCAGCCGAAAAGAAATTGCGGCGGGTTTCTTTGTAGACCAACAATTCACGATAGCCGATCTTTTAACCGGAAAAATCGCTGTCTATGGCGAGACTTCCGCTCAACCTTCTTTCGCTCTTTGTCTTGAGGCCGGCTATTCAGACGGAACGAGCAAAGACCTCGTTTTGGCTTCGGATTTGGCAGAACTGGCTTATCAAAGAAACGACGCCAAAGCGATTTCTGGGGACAATTTCTTCATTTTGGATGGCTGGGATGGGTCGAGTTCGCTTAACAGCACGCTCAAAGTCTCTTCTTCGGATGGCGCAGTTTCCGTATCTTTCGAAGGATCCCTCCTCGCTGGCGCGACAGCAAAATGAAACAAAGGTGGGACTCCTTCCGAACCGGAATCTTGGCCTTTCCGCTCTTTCTGCTCTTGGTGGGCTATTCCGATAACGTTGACCTTATCCTTCAAAACGGGAAAAGCAAGGATTCCGATTCTTTTTCTCAAATTGATGTAGGCGAAAAATGTCCTTTCATTTCCTTGGCTCTCAAAAGGGCATTGGACGCGAACAAGTTCGATGAGACGGAGGCCAATCCCTTGGAAATCATTAGGCTTTCAAAAGAAGCCACCGCCAGATATTTCAGGGCAGGGAACGCGTTCAATCGAGGATCCCGTTACCCAAACAGCCGAACCATCGTTGGTTCGATCGACGAGGGCAATAAGGCCAGCGAAGGAACTTGGGGAAGCCAACCATGGCTATTTCATCACCCATTGGTTCCGCACAAGCGGATAATGAGATTGATAAAAAGGCGATCTCACGAAAGGCAACATGAATTTTGAACGATCTTTCGAAAAAGCCGTCGCCCGAGGGGACGTGGAAGAGATCAGAGATCTTTCCTCGCGCCTCTATGAGACTTATAGCCGTCTTGCCTATAATGTGGCCTTTTCCATTCTCGGCAACGAAGAGGAGGCCAAAGACGCGGTTGGCGAGGCTTTTGTGTCTTTCTTAAGCAACCTTAATGACGTTGGCAAAATCAAAAGCATCAAGTATTACCTCCTCAGCTCGATTCGTTATATTTCCTATCGCCAGAAAAAGGAAGGAGAGAGAACGCGGCCGTTCGATGAGGACAGCGACTGTTTCCTGAAAGAAGAACCCCTATCGGAAACGCTTGACGCGATTGCCTTGCTGGCCCTCGTGAAAAAGATTTTGACGAAAGAAGAGATTGTCATCGTTCTTTCGCATCTGGAAGAGGGGATGTGCTTCCGCAAAATCGCCGTTTTACTTCACCAAACGCCTGATGCGATATCGGGAAAATACACAAGAGCCATCGGAAAAATCAGAAAAGCCAGGAGGGAAATCGCATGAAAAAAACCGAGAAAGAACTCATCGACGCCTATGAGGGCTCCTTACCCGCCTGCCCTCTTCCTTATTCGGAAGTTGAGAAGAAGGTGGATTTCGAGAGGTATGCAAAACCGCAGGGTGAAAGACGAAGAAGGCTATGGCTCATCCCCGTCTCTATTGCGGTTCTCGCCCTTTCCGTTATCTTGCCAATCACTCTGCTCAAAACGCCGAGTCTTGATGATAAAGACCAGATCATCTTAGCTCTCGGCGGAGTCGAAAAGACCCTTCGCGATTCGAAGGGCGAGGGTTTCTCGACTTCTTCCCCCACTCTCAAAAAGGCCTCCTATTCCGACCGTTCTCTTTCTCTCATTAGGTCGTTTTTGGTTTCGGACAGCGAAAAAAGCGAACCGGAGCTTTCCCCCGACGACTATCCTTTCACCCAACTGTTTTTCGCTCGTGATATCCTCAAGAGCCTCTCTTCTTTCGCGGGCGGGAAATGTTTGGGCTTCGAAAGAATGGGTTCCATCGGATTCGATTTTTCGACTTATGAGCCTTCTTCATCCGTTTTCAGTTCCTATGCTTCGCAAAAGAAAGGGGTAAAGTACGGCTGTTAGCCTCCAAGAAGAAAAAGCCCAACGTCGGCTTTCAGTAGGCTGCTACCAAAAGGCTAGGGGAGAAATCAGCAAAACGAAAGAAAAACCTTTGGCGAAAGCAGTCGCTAGGGGCAAGCGACCGAGAAACCGCATCGCAAGGGGCAGCATCTAAGCCGGAGTTAGCTGGCATTTCCTTTTGGGGGAGAGCTCCATCAAAACTTTCGTTCCCACTCGCCTTAGGCTATTCCTCCGCCCCCAGAACGACTGCTAACATTTTTACCGCCATAAGGGACTGCTCCCCTCAACGCCTTCTTTCTATCCGCATAAGCATTCACCTAGGACTACAAGCGCTTCCCTTCCAAAAAGTGCCTACAAGCGGCCTTTTCGTTTCAGTAAAGCTTTTTCTGGCCTTCTTGACGCTTTTTAGTATCCTCCTAGCTCGCACTTTGCCCTTTTCGGACCGAATACCGGTACAGTACCTGCCATCCGCTCGCGCTTTTGCGGAACCCTGAAGCTGCAAAAACCAAACGCGGTAGCTCGAAAAACCGGACTTTCTAGAAACTAGATCTACCGTATTCCTCCCTAAAGCAGCAGTTTCTATCCTTGA
>JGI20225J20221_1002767_pt1 | contig 12112 bp, 7 predicted proteins | sample BioMet4_FD_20221 | JGI IMG/M metagenome (IMG submission 20221) | reverse complement strand
TGTCCGCTTCAGCCTGTAGTCGCGGAACCGACGCAGCGTCCATACTTCCGGGCAGTCATAAGACCCATAGACGGCGGTTGCTATATATAGAACTTTTCAGGTTTTCCGGACGGTGAAACCTTAATGTTGGTAGCGCCATTAAGTGGATTCAGCGTTACAGTTCGGGGATTTACAGAATCTCTGTATTCTCGAAAACCTTGAGCTATCGTGCTTTTACCGCTTCCGTTCTTTCCATATAACAGTGCGACCCGATTTACTTTAGGTGGCTTTGGATGCGTTGGAAAGAATTCCAACGTTGCCATGTTGGAGAAATAGTCTGAGGAAATACTTATACCAGTAATACTTTCGATTGCAGTTGCCATGATTAGTGACCTCCTATCAACAAACGAGAGTTTTTGCCTGTCTGCGGTTAATTACTTTTCTATTTGACGAACCCTATCAATTCTTCATTGTCCACGATCATCAGGCAATAGGTTCCCAGATAGCTCGTAATATCCATGAACACCTCGTCGATGGAGTAAACCATGATGTCCTCCGGCGCGACAAAGCGGAGATATATCTCATAAATCCGGGTGCTGTACTTCATGTATTTTTGCCATTTGCGGCGGAGTAGCGATGTAGGAAAGCGCCAACTCCAGAGACGCTTTCAGCTCGTTTTGCATTGCTTGATTCGCCGGTAAGCTCTCACCCCGGTGCACATTATTATATTTTCGCTGGGCGTTCACCGATTTGACCTGCTGCGCGACTTCAAAGAGCTGCGCCCTACTGGGGATGCCATATGCTTTCAGAAACGGCGAGACCGCAAGGCAAATAGTTTTCTCCGTCCGGCTCACGTCGGTCACCACCAGATTGGTGGTCAGCGGGTCACCCCCCCACTTCTGACACTCCACGGAGGCGTAAAAGGACTTGATGTCGATGCAGATGTAGGTGCGGGGCTTGTCCATGCGGTTTCACCTCCGGCCATCGAAGCGATACATTATGCCAAAATCACTCAACACCAAGCGCCTTAAATACAGCATCTTCCGCACTCTGATAAAAAATCAGATTGAAGCAGCCGACCAATTCTGCAGGGACTGTACCCAAATCGCCGGCTGATGTAATCGGCAGCAGAACCTTCTTTGCTCCACTGTCCAGACACACCTGCAAAGCGTTTGCCAATTCATCTGCTTTTATCATGGTTCCGCTGATGCTGATTTCGCCCAGAATCGCCAGTGAGCTGAGCGCTGGTTTCCCCAAAGCGATAGAGCACAGAGCTACCAAGGTAGGCAATGCAAGGTTTTTTGTCATTCCAATGCCCTGTAAGTCCTGATAGTTGATAATATAATCCTTCGTGGTCGTGCTGATGGAACCGCTGATCCGATTGCCGTTGGCTTTCAAGAAATTGAACGCTGTGTTCGATGCTTCTTTTGGCTCCCGGTCACTTCCAAGCCCAGTCCGCTCAAATTTGCCGTTTCCGGGCAGCATCTGAGATTCCAGACGGAATACGCCGATCATGCCAGACTTGCCCTGTGAAACGGTATAAACCTGTCCTGGATTGCACATTCCTTCCGGAATGAGTTTCCCACCGCCTTGTTCCGGCACGGATACATAGTGCTCCGAAAAGTCATCGTTATCAATGTAGGAGAAGTTCACATCATAAAACTCCATACCACCCAACTTTTTGAGTTGTTCTTTCACACGCCGCCGCATCTCCAGTGAGATAGTCAGGATTTCTTCCAACTGCTCTTTTGTATAAACACCGTCTGGATAAAGCAACTTGATAAAACCGCCGACCATTTTGCGGACGGCAATGGTGTCGCGTTGGTTCAGGTTTTTGCCAAGGTGATAATGTTTGTCCAGCGCATCCCCGTATTGCTCTTTACGAAGCTCCCGGATGAACTCGGCAAGATAATCGGTGATAAAGCCATAATCGTCCGTGAAATGCTCAGGACGAAATTTGGGGATTTCCCAGCCGGGCAGATAGCAATGGATTCTGTCGAGAAAAGCGGTGTCCTTGCCCATTTCAGGCGGGAACGGGTCAAAAAGGCTCGACGTTTTCAGCAGCACGTCCACGCTCTGGTTGATATTCCCGATGAATACCATCGACGCAGACGCAGCCTTTTCTTCCTTACCGCGGGCAAAGGAGCCGGAAGCCATATAGTCCTTCATGATCTGAACACCGTCATTGTCCTTGAAGTGGATTCCGGCGACTTCATCAAAGGCAACGCAATCCCAAAGACCGACAAGCCCTACCGTTTTGCGTCCCATGTTATAGAACAGGTTCGCCACGGTCGTCTGACCGCCTGAAACAAGGATACTGTTTGGCGATATTTCCTTATAAAGATGCGATTTGCCGGTGCTGCGCGGCCCCAATTCGCAGAGATTGAAGTTGTTCTCCACAAGCGGAATCATGCGCGTCAGCAGAAGCCATTTTTCGCGTTCGTTCAGTTCATCCGGTTCCATGCCGATGGAGCGCAGCAGCACATCCATCCATTCCTCTTTTGTGAACGCCTTGCGCCCTGCCTTCAGTTCCTCAATGTCCACATGCGGCATCTGAATCGGCGTCAGCTTACGAATCCGAATCGGCATACCATTCTTCTTTTCTTCTTCTACGTACTCATAGTCAAGCTGAACGATACACCAGATCCCTCCACACAAAAGCCGGTCGTACTTCTCCGGATATTCATCTTCAATCGGAACTTTTGTCAGGCCCAGATTGGAGAATTCGGCAAAGAAAGCATTTTTGACAATGTCCAGCTTCACCGTGACCATGTCGATCACGGTATGGTTTCCGTTTTTGCGAAGGATTGCCTTGATCTTTTCCGCTTCGTCCGGGCGCACATAATTATCCGCAAGGATGCGCTTTACGCTTTGTACGCCTTTTTCTATCGTGTCCTCATCATCCGTGCTGCAATACTGACCGAGCAGGAATTCAAGCACATAGACGGGCACATTCGCGCCCTCCTTGATGTGCTTGGTCAAATCCTTGCGGACAATCTTGCCGTCAAAGTTCTGCCGCAGCTTTTCCCTGATTATTTCCCGCGTACTGCGGTCATCATCCATCGGTTCCATTGCAATCCTCCCTGTCCTGCATTAGAAGAAGTTGAATTCATCTACTGCAAACGCTATATCGATCTGGAATTCTTCGCGCGCCGGCATCTGCAAACCAGTTTCATCTGTAATCATCAGATAGTAACTGTCTTTATTGTCATACTTGAGAGGCTTCAGGTTGAACGTACACCGGAAGCTCCTGTCCTGGGCGTTGCCGCTTGTTTTGTCGGCGATGATCTTCACCGTGTCACTGACGGTCTTTCCGCCCGCATCAGTAAAATACAGCAGATAAGTAGCTGCCGTCCTGTTGGTTCCCACCGCTTCCTTCTGATAAAAATTCAGTGAGAAGATCATGTTGCTGATTTTCCGGTTTGCGGAAACAAGGCTGACCGTCACCGGCTTCGTGTCGATGCTGGCCTTATCTCGCTGGTAGCCCTTGTAATCATTCCGCAGGAAGTGATAATCAATGACCGGCACGACCATCTCCTGCAGGCTGATACCGCCATGCACAAAGTTCATGCCGCCGCCGTTCATCTTAATGCGGATGTTCTCGCTCGGCGCATAGGCTTCATAGCCTGCCGGCTGGCCAATGAATTTTACCGGCATCAGATATTCCGGCGTCGTTCCTTCGCGGAGGATCGCATAACGCCTGCCGTATTCCACATCACTGCCGTTCCAACTGTCCTTGCCGACTTTGCTGTCTTCGGAGAGGGGGCTGTAAGTATAGAGGAATCCGTGGTCGGCGGTGATCAGGATATTGGTTCCGCCGAATTCATTGACGATGATGCGGACGAGATTCATGATCTCCTGTGCCGCGTCCTCACAGGCCGGGAAAACAGAAATATCCGACGTGTGCGCCGCTTCGTCGATCTTGTCGTGATAGATATAAACGACATCCATGCCCTTGACAAGCGCCTGTCGGTCGGCACGCTTCAGACCGATGATGTTCTTATACTGCAAAGCCACGCTGTTGAGATTCGCCGCCTTCAAAACCTTGTCCCGGTTCGGCATATCCGTGGACATTTCATCCGCCAGAACCGTGAGGGTTCCGTTGGTACGCTCCTGAACCGTCAGCTTTCTGTGAGGCAGCAGAGCCGCCATGCCAAACGGNGTGATGGTCGGNAAAATCCCCATCATGCCGGAAAGCTCGACNTTNCTCTGCGTNTCCTGCCGGAGAAGCTGCGCGATNTCCGCCGCGACTTCATAGCGCAGGGCGTCGGAAACNATCACATAGACCTTGCTGTCGGCAGATTTTACCTTTNCGGAATAGAAGCTCTCCTGCAAAGGCACGTTGTCAATATGACCTTTCANGGCGAGTTCGTCNCCCGCGGCATTTGTCCAGTTCCCGGCGAGGCCGCCCAGAAACCATACCGAATAGAGCCCTTCNACCTGATCGACCACATGCTTGAACAAATCGTCAAGCTGAATATTGGAGGCTTTCAGGCANCGGATATAGCACAGATGGAACTTGCGGTAATAGGTGTCCATCCGGTAATAATCTTNGGTGTAATCTCTCCATATNTTCTGCGGCTCCACGGTATGAAAACCCGCGGAATGGTCNTGGAAGAACGACTGCATCTTCATCATCTGCATNATGCCGTCATAATANCAGGANACTTCNTCNTACCATGCCATNGTGCGCCGCTTTTCGATCANAGCGGTGACGGCATCGACCTGAATGATCTGATTGCCGATCTCAGTCATGATCTTGGTGAGAATGATCTCNTTGACGCANGGNAAGCACTCNGTATCNGCNAGATCGCTGACCGAGAGNTTTGCGAANCGCTGCGGCAGGCGGGTTTCGTTCTCCACGAAGCGGGCAACCGGATAAAGCCGCGCGGCGTCTTCGCTGTGCAGCCATTCGGAAACGAAATCATAGCAATACGCCTGATGCGGGATGGAAATGAAATTGTCCAGCCCCATCAGATATTCCTGCCGCATGGTGCGNGTCGCGGCGGTGAGCAGNATATGGATCGCCAGNCTGCCGAGGTTNACGTCGTCGCCGTCNTTGTAGCCGGTGGCTTGCGNGACCATNGCCCAGAACGGATTCTGCGCGTTGTTGNNCGCCAGAGACTGATAGACCGTGTTTGCGTCCTTGTCCAGCCCGCCTTTCAGNACCGCGCGGATGATGCTGTTCGGCTGCATATCCTTTAAGCCGCAGACAGCGGCCATGACCGCCAGATGGAACTGCGGAGCGGTGGCGATATTCTTCGCAAATGCNGCCACCTTTGCGCGGCGATCTTTCGCGGAAAAGAATCGCTTATATTGCCGCACCTGTCGGTGCAGAATGGGAGAGGCGGAAAGCCCCATCTCATCCATCCAAATAGAGCCGAGATCGGCGCGGAAATCCTCGCTGTAAAGCTCAATGTTGATGAGCCAGTCGTCGTCCTCTTTTTCAATGCCGAAGGGGCGGTAGACAAGATAGTTGCCCGCCATGTCGTCATGGGACAGCAGCTTTTTCACTTCAAAGGTGTTGCTGCCGGTGAGCTTCACGACCTTCGCGTCGGAAAGTTCGATCTCTTCGATCTTGTCCTCGAACTCCTTGTCCTCGTCGTACCAGAAAATGATGCGGCGGCGGTAAAACTCCGACAGCGGAGCCGCAAAGCGTCGGTTCAAGTCCTGTATGATGGAATCTAAATCCATGCTTGCCATTTGTTTTCCTCCATCTGCAAGGTGTTTTACCTTTCGGCTATAGTAGGCAAATAGTCCGCGAGGCTTCGGAATGAAAGACCTCGGTATTTTTCATACATACACCTTGCTTTTATTTCATTTGCCTTCGACCAGCCAAAGCAAAAATATTCCTGCATTTCGGTCGTATTGACATAGCCCTTATCAGCTAACGCCGCATTGTATTCATCGAGCACATCATGTAAACGACATAGGGCAAACTCGTTAAATTCTTTTTGGTCTGTTGCATCCTCAAACACAAGAAATGCAACACCCGGTCTCATATCCCATCTTTCGTTATACCAGTTATGTTCAGTTACAGCGAAGCAATTAAATAGTTTTCCCATTACTGTAGACAGATCAAAGTATAAATAGGTCAAGCTTGATTCCAGTTCATGATACCCGCCCAAATAAACAGTGTCCGTGGCTGGGAAAGGTATCAGATGCCTGTATCCATCCAGATACAACACCTTCTCTGCGTAAAGGATAGTTGTATGATATGTAATAGTGACATCTTTCACTGCAAAACTCTTATCGGGATTATGGTCGGCGATGTTCCTAACAATGCTGTTTTCACCGTAATCATCGTCATCTTCACAATCACTTATGTGAATCTGAAATTCAGGGTATAGAGAATGATACCTACACCCGCCATTATTCAAATCGCCTATCCAGTCATCTGGATTATCTAATAAGCGCAGTAACTTCTCATTCACAGACAGATCAATTCCGAATCTCTTTCTCCACAAATATTCAATCTTGTCCAAATCGGCAAAAGAGTCTATTGCTGTGTTTGTATCGCCAATTCTTGTGTAGATATATCCAGCTTTGACTTCTCTGTCTCTATCCCTGAAGCTTTCAGTAAGAAAATACGGCGTTTTTGCAGTGCTTTTTATGATGATTACATCAACAAGATGTTCCGTCCCATCGTCATTGAAAAGCTTAAGCGTTTGGAGATAGACTGACGGGCGAATACCACCTGCAAATTTTTTGCCGCGCAAAAAATCAATTAGATGCTGCTGGTCTTTTCTATTGACATCTGGTACGCCTTTAACCTTTACACCATCGATACTTTTGCTATCGCTTACTCCAATGATAATATAGGCATCTCTTCCAATTTGATTATTTGCCATGCAAATAATATCATGAAGAAGATCTGCTTTATTACTATGCCACATTTCCTTGAAGTCCCAATAGTCCCCCTCGGTTTGAAGCGCCACGAGGTTTTGTATTTCTTCAAATAGCGCCATTGTAATATCTCCTCACTTTATTTTTGCCAGCACGTCTTCAAAAATGGCGTAATTGTGATTGACGCCGTCGTCCAGGTCGATGCGAATCATCTGGTCAGCCAGGTGGTGTATCTTTTCTTCGTAGAGCCGGATTTCCTCCGCCTGATCCTGCAGCTTGGCAAGCTGCTTGTTCAGCTTCACCCGCTCGGCAGCGGAGGCATTTTCCATCCGGCGCCCCACATCGGCAATGGCGGTGCGGTAGCGCGCCTGCTGCTCATGAACATAGTCGGTGCGCATACGGGCGAGGGTGTCCGGGGCGTAACGGTGCATATAGATGAGCGCCTTGAATCCGTTTTTCTTGCCGCTGTCAAAGAGCCAGTAGATGGGGCGCTTCTGATAGATTTTCAGATGGTCAGCGTAAAAGTCGTTCAGGAAGTAGCTGCGGATCACGTCCTTCGGCTGGCCGCTGCCGCCCAGCGCGTCGGCGATGAATCGCAGGTTTTCATCCAGCGTATCTTTACCGTAGACCTTCTCGATGAACTTCACGAACCGCCCGGTGATGTCGTCCTCAAAGTATTCGTCGTCGCAGATGGGGATGATGTTGTCCTTGTCCGGAATGAAGGTCTTGTACTTGGAAGCGTCCCATTCGCCGCCCGCGTAGGCCAGTCCCTCCATATCCAGCGAATAGCGCCCGAACATACAGCCCACGGCGTAGGAAATGAGGCTCCTGACGTCCCGTTTCAGATCGGCCTTGCGGACGGTGACATCCTTGTCATCTTCCTCTGGAGTCAGCTCGTCCTGCAATCCATAGATGTCGATAAAAATGCGGTTGAGTTCTTCTTCGTTGGCTTTGAGCTGGGCGAAGCGGTCGGCACATTCTTGCTCCCATGCTTCATAGGCGGATTTTACTGTATAGTGCCATTTGCTCATGTCGGCACCATATCCGGCGCCTTGTTTGAGCACAACCAGCGGATGCCGCTTGAAATCCCATGAGGTTTCAAAGGAGTCCCAATCTTTTTTACTTATTTCAACACATCTCTTGGAAACATCTTCAATATCAGATACATTATCGGTGATTTTGATAACTGGAATTTTGCAGATCGTTCCCGGTGGGTAATTAATCGTGGGATTCATAACAAGCAAACACTGCTCAACAACTTTAGAGTTAAGCAAAGCTAAAAAGTAGTATAGGTCATCACAATATAAGCAAAGCCCTGCCATGTTAGGGATTGAACCTTCGGGTGTATATCTAAAACTTGCGGCATTTGTACAAATTCTTGTCCACGTTATATTGGGCTTAAAATAGTTGCCAGTTCCCGTTAGTGAAGCTTTCTTAAAACTTTTCAACTCAAATCCATTATTCTCATAGTTTAAAACTGAATCATTGTTGCCATACCAACGCCTAAATTGCCCGCCTTTAGTATGAACAATCCACTTGCTTACTTTATTGTGAGAAGTCACATTGCTTTTTGTTTCGTCAATCTCATACCAATATCGGATAAATCTATCGTTATCGGCTGTTTTTAACCCTTCTTGCACAGATGCAAATTTGTCTAATTTCTGCACATTAAACATACTAATAAAACTTGTTGTCACCCAATATGCAATCGGCGAGCCTGGAATTTTGGAGAAGCTGTCCTGAGCGGATTCGTAACGGTTATCGTTAGCGAGGAACAGATCCTCCTTGCCTTTTTGCGTGGTCGGTTCAATCAGGCGGCAATAAACGCCCTTGCAGCCCTGAATATGGCTTTCCCGCAGCACAAAGGAAGTCGTCTGTACCACTTCACCGCCAATCTCGTCAAAAGCTCTCGCACCCAGATGCGCCATATTGATGGTATCCATTTGCAGCAGCTTTGCCCGCAGCTTTTCAAAGCTGGAAAGGAACATCCATGCGTGCTGCGTTATCATTGCCTGATAGCAGTTTTTAGCGGTCATCTGTCCGCAGCGCTCGATAAACACAGCAAATAGGTCGCTCTTGCTATCCGGATAGTTCTTCTTTACAAATTCACCGAGCTTCGCGCCCATGCCGGAGGAACCCATATAAGGCGGGTTCGTGCAGACAACGCTGTACTTCTGCGCCAATGTCTGCGCCACACGGACGAAAGGCAGCAGTTCGTCAAAGATCGCCTGATTGTACATGCTGATCTCGTCTGCCAGCGCGTCGAAGCGGGTAAAGATCGCGTTGAAGTCCACGGGCGTGATATTCAGGATAGAGCCGTATTCCTTGGCGTCACGCATTTCGGTAATGAGGGAGTCCATATCCTTTTTCAGCTTCTGGTCGCCGCCGACAAAGTAATCCACCATGTTTGGGTCAAGCCCATTGCTCTCGCGGATGGCGTAAACATGAGGCTGGAACTTTCGACTGAAAAAGCGGGGGTCATACTGCCGCGCTTTCATCATGACCGAGAAATAGGCGAGCTGCGCCGCACGGTCGTCAATGTCGAGGCCGTAGAGGTTGTTTTCGATGATGCTCCGCACCGCGTCCCGGCTCGTGTAGCCGTAGGCGCTGTAAATCTGCATGAGCACGTCGAACATATATACAAGGATGTGACCGCTGCCCATACAGGGGTCGATGCACTTGATGTCCTCCGGCTTCAGCGCCTTGTATTCCTCACGGATTTTATCAAGCTGCGCCTGCACCTCCGGCTCCTGCCGGGCTTCTTCCAGATAGTATTTCCATCCGGCTTTCAGCTCGTCNGAGGGGTGNCCCTCNACCCACAGCCGTCCGAGNGAGTTCTCCACCATATAGCGGACGATCCAGTCCGGCGTGAAAAGCTGCGTGGCTGCGGGGATGTTTTCCTTGGTGATCTTGATATTCTTCTTTAGGTCGGCAAACACCTTATCCTTCGGCTCGGTGTTGTAATATTGATACAGCCAGCCGATGATCTGCACCTGGTCTTTCCAGCCATTCTCCGGGATGAGGGTAATCATCTGTTCAAGAACGCTACCGTTGCGGAGCAGGTTGTCCGGGAAAAGCAGTTCGGTATAATCGGCAATTTTCTGGAACATACCGGGCAGAATGGCAGAGAGCGCATTGCACTGGGTAATAATCAGATACTTGAAAAGGGCTTCGTCGTCGTTCTTCTCTTTCAGCGCGTAGACCTTGTCCATGTCCAGCCCGTCAAGGTCAAGATGAATGGCCTCGGCCAGAATCTGCGGTTTGAAGCTCCCTTCGTCGTCCGTGAATACGCGGACGTGGGACGGCAGATAGCCGTTTACCTCCATGAACTGCAGCGCAGAGAAGCGGTTGAACCATGTGTATGCCACTTCTTCCATGACCTGCTCATAGTCCTCGCGTTTGATCTTTGCGATCAGCGCCTGCCGCTGTTTCTTTTCATCTGGAGAGAGCAGACGCCCGTTTACGCTGTTCGCATTGACGTCAACGATCTCTTTTTCGGTTATTCCGAACTGCTGCGCTTTCTGACTGACGCGAGAGATGAGTTCCCGCCGCGCCCAGACAGCGTATTTTTTGATCGCGTTCTTATCCACGGGTTTACCTCCATGTGTTTAAAGCTTGGTTAAAATACCCCTGCCGGTTTTCTTGTGGAATTCCCATTTATGTCCGGTTGGACTAACGACCTTACTCAATGCAGAAATTTCAGCAATTGTTCTTTCGCAGAAGTTTGGCCTGTTCAACTTATAGTTCTGGACAAATATCTGCGCACAATCTTCCATACTCACATCAAAAGGTGGGTAGAGTGCCATCGGAACCGTTTTATACGAGAGTTTCCCATGCATATAACTCAAGCTGATTAGCTTTGACGTACCATCGCTACCTTTTCCTGCGATAATAGCGCAAAATGGCATCGCCGCTATCACACCCAACTGTAGGCTTTCTATCCTTGCGTAAAAATCAGTAATAACCTTGAGAAAGGAATCTACATTCAATCCGCCCATCCCTATTTTTTCGCTGTCAATAGTAACAGCTTTTTCAATGGCAGCATTACCTGCAGCGGCGAATGCGAGATGCTCGTTGATAACTGTCACTTTTTGCATGTTGTCATCAATGAATGCTCCCTCTTTTGTGGAACTGCGCTTGTCACCGCATAAGATGATGACATCAGATTCCTCAATGCCAAAAATAACACTCATACCGAGCCCCCTTAGTTGAGCTTAATTCCATCGCAGTTTTTCATCAACGCTTTGAGCTGTGCGCGCATTTTCTCCACATAGTCGTCAATGTCCGCTTCACTTTCAAGCTGTTTGGCGGGGAAAACGATCTGCCGGTTATAAGCCCGGATGATTTTTTTTGGCGCTGGATTCCCTGCGGGAGTTGGCTTCGGGGCCGCAACTGGAGCCGGAGCCGGTTTGTTCAGAATCTCCAGTTTACTGCAAGCCTCATCCTTTTGCTCCAGCATGGAGGGAACAAGGCCGTCCAGCAGCGCGAGGCTCTGAAGCTCCCTGATCCTCTGTTTGCGCTGGTCGTAGAAAGTGTCCGCCGTCGTAATGACGGTTTTGCAATCGGGATTGCTTCCTGCCGCGCGGCGGATTGCTTCCATGCACTGGCGGACGATCTCCATCAGCTCGTCGCGTTTTGCAGCGAGCAGGCGGTCATGTCCCTCGTGGACGGTACATATCAGATCGTTCAATTCGGGAATGCGCTTGTAAACGTATTTTGAATCGCCGGCGTTCACGACGATAATTAGGCGAATCTGATTCAGTGCGGTATTGGCTTCCGGCTCTTTGGACAGGTAGTCCAGTTCGTTTGCCAAATCCCGTTCCAGCTTCACCGCAGAATCAAATACAGTAACCTGATTTTTGAAGAAACCTTCGACCTGCGCCATATCATCCTTGTTGTCGAGCAGGTCATCCGCCTTTTTCAGAACACGATCAATGAGCGCAATATTATCCTTCTGCTGGGAGAGCACATCGTCGATCAGCGTAATGGCGTTTTGAACCAGCGCATGGTCGGGATATTTGTGACCTTCGTACCGCTTTTCCAGTTTCGCATCATGCTCTTTCTGCTTTGTGAACCTGTCGATAATAAAGGCGATCAGACCGTCCTCATCGGCAGGGACGTCCATCACATCAAAATAGCTGCGGAGGAACTCTTTGACGGCCTTCATTTTTGCCACTGTGACGATCTGCCTTGTGGAGACAATCGTTTTGCCGATCTCGCTCTTTTTCCGAAGCATATCCGGCAGTTTCGGGTTGCTTGGCTGGATCGTCGTGCCCGCGTATTTTAC